>Ga0208078_1000327_pt1 | contig 12663 bp, 14 predicted proteins | sample NGESurdeep072012_3_FD_184468 | JGI IMG/M metagenome (GOLD analysis project Ga0208078, IMG submission 184468) | Arctic peat soil microbial communities from Barrow, Alaska - NGEE Surface sample 53-2 deep-072012 (SPAdes) | ecosystem: Environmental > Terrestrial > Soil > Wetlands > Peat ...
AGCGCACGAGGTTGATCTGCCCCAGCTGCTGCGGCTGTTGCTGGCCGGGAATCTGCGCGGTAACCGTTCCGTCGGCGCCGACCTGCACCGCGTTCGCGTTCGCCGGTATGGTGATTTGCGGGTTCAGGAAGTAGCCGTCGGCGGTGACGATGGAACCGTTCGCGTCGCGCTTGAACGAGCCGTCGCGCGTGTACGCCGCGGTGCCGTCCGGCAGCGTGACCTGGAAGAAGCCGTCGCCCTCGATCGCGATGTCGAGCGGGTTGGACGTCTGCTGCAGCGTGCCTTGCGTGAACGTCTTCTCCGACGCCCCGACCTTCACGCCGAGACCGACGTCCTGGCCGACCGGGACCACCGACGGACCGACCGGCGTGCCGGGCGCGCGCAGGTTCTGATAGATCAGATCCTGGAACCGCGCTTCGTTCTTCCGGAAGCCGGTCGTGTTCACGTTCGCCAAGTTGTTGCTGATCGTGTCGATGTTGTACTGCTGGGCGATCATCCCCGTCGCAGCGGTGTACAGCGCTCTCATCATGGTGGTGGTCGCTCCTACGAGGTCCGGCCGACGGTCTGCACCGCCAGCGCGACCGCGTCGTCTTGAGTTTGGATCGATTTTTGATTGGCGTCGAACCAGCGCTCGTTGGCGATAAGATCGACCATCGAACGCACGACGTCGGCGTTGCTTTTCTCGAGCGAGCCTTGCAGCGCCGTCGTATTCGTAGCGGTGCGCGCGCCCGCGCCGGCGTCGACGAACCGGCTCGAGCCCTCGGGGCGCAGGTTCACCGGATTGGTGAACTCGACGACGCCCAGCTTGTCATAGGTCTGACCGGCGACACTGATCGTCCCATCGCGCCCGATCTCGATCTTGCCGCTGGTCGGCAGCACGATGGGATTGCCGGCGGCGTTCAGGACGCGGTCGCCGTTCTGCGCGGTCAGCTGACCGTTCTGGTCGCGTACGAACTCGCCGTCGCGCGTGTAGCGCGCGGCGTTGTTCCCGGCGCGGATGGCGAAGAAGCCGGGGCCGGAGAGCGCGACGTCGAGATCGTTGCCGGTCGCCGCGATCGCACCTTGCGCAAAGTCCGCCGGGGTGTCGTAAATCTGCGCGCCGCTGCCCAGCGCGCCGATCGCGACCTGGACGGGGACGCCCGCGGTGCGCGCGTTTCCGTTGTTGCCGGGATCCGTCTGGAACCGATAGAGATCGGTCTTCGGCTGTGCCTGCACTTGGAGCACGGCACGTTTGAAGCCGGTCGTGTTGACGTTCGCGAGGTTGTTCGCGATCGTGTCGACCGCCGACTGTGCGACGAGCGCTCCGGACGCCGCCGTGTACATGCCACGGACCAAAGTAAAAAACCCTCCGCACGTATTCTTGGAAACGCGGATCCGTCAATCGATCAGGACCCGCAGCGACCCCAACCGTGCGAGGGTTGTCCGGCCGCTTCCCATGGTAGATCGGCGGGCGGGCTGCGGGACTTTAGCCGAGCGGCGCTTGCGTCTCGCCGGCGGTGCGCGTCGCGCGCAGCCGCGCAGCAATGTCGCCCAGCCGCACCGCGACTGCCGCCGCATCCCACGGCCGTTCGACCGGGTCGCGCGCCAGCAGCGCGTGGATCGTCGCGGTCAGGTCCGGGTCGGCCGCGGGAACGCGCGCGCGCAGTTCCTCGGGGTCTTCTTCGAAGCGGCGCAAGGCGACGTCGAGCGCGCCTTCGCCGACGAACGGCGGCGCGCCGGCCAGGGCGTGGTACAGCACGGCACCGAGCGCGTAGAGGTCGGAGCCCGGGCTCGCGGTTCCGTAGCGCGCCTGTTCGGGCGCGACGTAGTACGCCGTGCCGACGAGCACGCCGGGCGCCGTCAGGCCGGGGTCCGCGTCGAAGAGCTCGCGCGCCAGCCCGAAGTCCATCAGGTGCGGGATCCCTTGTAAGTCGATGATGACGTTGGCCGGCTTCACGTCGCGGTGGACGATCCCCAGCGCATGCGCCGCGGCGAGCGCGCGCGCGATCCCCGTGCCCACGATCGCGACGCGCTCCGAACTCACCGGCCCGTCTGCGGCGATGATCTCTTGGAGTGACCGGCCGTCGACGTAGTCCATGACGATGTACGGTCGCCCGTCCTCGGTCTCTCCGATGTCGTGAACGGAGACCACGTTGGGATGGGTGATCCGCGCCTCGGCCCGCGCCTCGCGTTCGAAGCGCTCGTGGAGCACGCCGGTCTCGTCACGCCGATGCGCCAGCATCTTGATCGCCACGGTGCGGTCGAGCACCGTGTCGTAGGCGGCGAACACCGTCGCGGCGCCGCCGTGCCCGGCCACGTGGTCGAGCCGATACCGCCCGCCGAGCAACGCATCGGTTCCCATCGGCTCGCCTTTTACCCGCGAGCTCCGGTACTACCCTGTGAGGCTGACCCGCGTCGTACGCGGGTCGTGCCGCAAGTTCGCGCGCGAAGCGCCCCGAACTATACCTGCATCCTCGCGATCTCTTGGTACGCCTCGAGCAGCTTCGAGCGCATCGCCATCGTGAAGTTCAGCGCGAGGTTCGCCTCTTCAACCGAGGTGACGACCTTCTGCAGGTCGTTGGTCTTGCCGTCGGCGAGATCGCGGGTCGCCTGGTCCGAGGTGTTGATTTTGTCGTTCACGTCGGCCAGCATCGACTTGACGGTGTCCTTGAACGAGGGGCCCTCAGCCTGTCCTGAGCTTGTCGAAGGGCCGGCGCCCCCGGGGATCGGGCCCACGTTCGGACGTTCGTCGAGGCTGGTGGCGGCGCCGATGTCGGGAACGAACGTCCCGGGGATCACCTTGGAGATCGTGCTGCCGTAGTCCATCAGGCTTTGAGCAGTCCGAGCGTCGCCGTGCCCATCGCGCGCGCTTCCTGGATCGCGGTCACGTTCGCCTCGTAGGCGCGGGAGGCGGCCATCATGTCGACCATCTCCTTCACCACGTCGACGTTCGGCATATGGACGTAGCCGTTTGCGTCCGCGTCGGGATGGCTCGGATCGTAGATGAGCCGGTCGGGAGCCTGGTCGTTGACGACGCCGACGACTTCGACGCCGGCGCTCGACCGGGCCGGGTCGTTCGCGTCGGTGGAACCCGAGGAACCCGCCGTCGGCTCGTTCTTCTGCGCGTACACGACCAGCTGGCGTTTGAACGGCCCGCCCTCGGCGGTGCGCGTCGTGTTGACGTTCGCGATGTTGTTCGCGATGGTATCCATGGCGAGCCGTTCGGCCGACAGGCCGGTCGCGCTGACCTCGATCGACGTGTAAAAGCCCATAGTCCTCAGCTCTGGATCGCCTGGCGCAGGCGCGAGTACTGGTTTTGCAGCAGCTGGCCCATCGACTGCGCGTACGAGGAGTTGAGCGAGAGCTTCGCCATCTCCTGATCGACGTCGACGTTCGAGCCGTCGACCCGCATCTGCGTCCCGGTGTCGACCGTCGTGCTCACCGAGAACGGCTCGGGAGCCTGCGCGCCGCCGACGGCGAAATGCCGGTCCGACGCGGTCGTCAAGGCGAGTTCCTCGGGATCGGCAGGGGTCGCTTCGGTCGCCGCCAGCGCCTCTTTGAACGAGACGTCGGAGCGCCGGAAGTTGGGCGTGTTGACGTTCGCGACGTTGTTCGCGATGACGCCGTGCGCGGTTCCGGCGCCGTCCATCGCGTTCTTGAGCATGCCGACGGTCTGGCCGAATGAGATATCGCCCATCACATGGGCCATCGGCAAGCGGGCGCTACGACCTTAGCGGAGCGAGTGCGTCACCCGACTGCCAGAACACGAGGCTCGGCGCGGTCAGCGAGGGCTGCTTGGTAGGGCGCCGGAGAGCGGAGACGATGTATGTATTATAGGCTATACTCTATTGACATTAGGTATAGAAATAGGGTATAGCCTATCAAAATACGACTCACGAATAGGTTGTAGACTATGGATAAGGCGAGGCTTGCAGCCGAATCACGCGCCCACCTCGATGAGCGCATCAAGCAGTTCGAGCCGGTAAGGCGCTACACCGCGCCCGTGCGCGGCTGGATCAAAGCCATCCGGGAGGCCGTCGGCATGACGACGGGGCAATTGGCGCGGCGACTAGGCGTTAAGCAGCCTTCCATCGTCGCCATCGAGCAATCCGAGGCAAGGGGAAGCATAGAACTGGCGACCTTGCGTCGCGTCGCCGAGGCCCTCGAGTGTACGCTGGTCTACGCCTTCGTTCCGAAGAAACCGCTCGAGACGATCGTGAGGGAGCGGGCGCGGATGTTCGCGCGCCGCCGCCGATCGCCGCTCGAGCATTCGATGCTGCTGGAGGACCAGGCGGTTACGGGCAAGGACGCAGAAAAACACCTCGACGACATCGTTCGCGAGACGAATCCGCGGCTGTTCTGGGACTAGCAAGTGGGGAGCCTCTTCGAGCAACCGGATAATGCTACGCCGCTGACGCCCGAGGAACAGAGCGAGCTGATTCCGGCGCACATCGCCTATCGCCGCGAACTCAATGAAGCCGAGTTCGAAAATATCGCGCGCGCGCAGGACTGGGCACTGAGGCGCCGCCGCGATGTGCTAAGCGAGAAATTTGTCAGAGACCTGCACAAGCAGATGCTAGGCGACGTTTGGCGCTGGGCCGGGAAGTTCCGCAAGAGCGAACGCAATCTCGGGATACCGTTCTACGAAATCTCCACACAACTGCGCCAGCTGCTTGACGACGCAAAGGCGTGGATCGAATACACGTCATCTCCACCGGATGAAATTGCCGTGCGCTTCCATCACCGCCTAGTGAAGATCCATCCTTTCCCGAACGGGAATGGGCGTCATTCCCGGCTGATGGCAGACCTTCTCGTCATGCGCCTCGGCGGTGAACGATTTTCGTGGGGAAGCGCCAATCTGCAGGCCGCGGAGGACGTGCGCGGGCGCTATATCGCCGCCCTGAAGGCCGCCGATGACCACGATATCGGCCCTCTGCTCGCGTTCGCGCGATCGTAGCCCTCGTTGGCGGTGACCGCTAACGCGCGAACTGCGCGGCGTGGAGATTCGCGTAGGGCCCGCCGGCCGCGATCAGATCTTCGTGGGTGCCGGTTTCGCGGACGCGGCCGCCTTCAATGTAGAGGATCAGCGTGGCGCGCCGGATCGTCGAGAGGCGGTGCGCGATGATCAGCGTCGTGCGGCCCGGGAGCAGCCGGTCGAGCGCGTCTTCGATCAGCGCCTCCGAGTGCGAGTCGAGCGCGCTGGTCGCTTCGTCGAGGATCAGGATGCGCGGATCGCGTAGGATCGCGCGCGCGATCGCCAGGCGCTGGCGCTGGCCGCCCGAGAGCCGGATCCCGCGTTCGCCGACGATCGTGTCGTAGCCGTCGGGCAGCCGCCGGACGAACTCGTCGGCGTTCGCTTCCTTCGCGGCGACGACGATCTCGTCGTCCCTCGCGGTCAGGCGGCCGTAGCGGATGTTGTCCGCGATCGTGCCGTTGAAGAGCTGCGTCTCCTGCGGCACGATCGCGATCGCGTTCCGCAAGTCGCCGAGCCGCACGTTCGCGATGTCGACGCCGTCGACGGTAATACGCCCGCTCTGCGGCTCGTAGAAGCGCGGGACGAGGTTGACGATCGTGCTCTTGCCCGCGCCGGACGGTCCGACGAGCGCGACGACCTCGCCGTGCAGCATCTCGGCCGTGAAGTTCGACAGCACCGCGCGGTCGTCGTCGTAGGCGAACGTGACGTTTTCGAACCGGATGTCACCGACCACCGCGCGAAGCGGGACGGCGTCCGGCGGATCGTTGGGCTCGATCGGGAGATCGAGAATTTGGAAAACGCGCTGCGTCCCGACGAACGCCCGCGCGAAATCCGAGAAAAAGATCGAAAAACGGTTCATCGGATTGATCAGCAGTCCCGTTGCGGCCCAGAACTCCCACGCCTGTGACGGGCTCATCCGCCCGGCGGCGACCTCGCGGGTCGTCACCGCGACGACCGCGCAGATGGCGAGCATCACGATGAACGCCAGCACGGGCGCCTGGGTCTGATTGAACTGCGTGACCTTCATGTACGCGCTGACGTAGCGCTGATTGGCGGCGGCGAAGCGGTCGCGCTCGAAATCCTCGCGCCGAAACGCTTTCACGATGCGCTGGTTCGCCAGAACCTCCATCAGGTTTGACGACAGGTCGGCGATCCTCTCTTGCGAGCGCTTCGTCCCTGCGACGATCAAGCGGTTGAACTTGTTCACGACCCACCCCACGATCGGCGCGGCGATGAAGAGCACGACGGCGAGCAGCCAGTCGAGCGTGATCATCCAGGCCAGCGAGCCGATGAAGGTTACGACGGTCTGCACGAACTGGGGGAGCGAGATCGACAGCGCGTCGGTCATCAAACCGAGGTCGGCGGTCATGCGCGACTGCAGTTCGCCCGGCCTCCAGCGGTCGAACTCGCGCAGCGGCATGCGTGCGACCCGGTCGAACATCCGCGCACGGAAGTCGGCCACCATCTGCTGCCCGGCGAACGCCGTGATGTAGGCCTGACCGTAGGAGGCGAGATTTCCGACGATCTGCGACCCGACGATCAGCGCGATGATCAGAACGAGGATATCCCAGTGCGGCTGCTTGATCAGCACGTCGGACTGGAGCAGTCCGGTCACCTTGATGATCGTCAGCGGTGCGACGCCCGCCAATACCCCGAGCGCGGTCCCGCCGGCGAGCCGGGGAAAGTAGGGGCGGCCTTCGCGGAGCAGCCGCCGGAGGGTCGGGTTCACCACGAAACCTTCGCCGCGGCTCCACAGTACCTTGGGTGCGAGTTCACCAACCGCGAGGTGGTCATACAAATCAATGGATTGTTTCTTTCACAACGCCGTTCCGTCCATCGCTCCGTGCCGAGGCTGCAGAAAGCCGCTGTGCGCGAGTTGCCGCAATGAAAACGGCGACTGCCCCAGTTGCGTCATGGCGGCGCGGATCGACGCGGCGCGCCAGACCAACATGATCAACGGCGGCGTGGGGCCATCGTACGGATCCTACTCCGAGCCGCCGCACCAGGCATCGTATTCCGAGGCGCCGCACCCCCAGCCGGAACCGGCCCCGGGGCCGGCGGCTCCGCCCAGGGTTCGGCGCGTCGCCGCGCTCGCCGTGCGGCCGGAGACGCGCGCCGTCCTGGCGCTGAGCTATCTCCCCGCCTGCTGGCCGCTGGCGATGATCGCGCTGCTCGACGGCAAGTCGTCGCGCCTCGTGAAGCGCCAAGCCTGGCAGGCCCTCGGGTTCAATCTCGGCATGGCCGGGTTCACCGCGTTCCTGACGTCCGCTGCCGCGATCCCGATCCTCGGCTTCAGCCTTTGGCCGCTGCTGACGTTTATCTTCCCGATCTGGATCGTGGCGAGCATCGTCTACGCGGTGAAGGTCTGGCAGGGTGAAGACGTCGACGTCCCGATCGTCAGCGACTGGGTCGATGCACGCCTGCCGGCCGGCTCGGCTCAAGGGCAGAGCTGACCCACGCTTCGACGGCGTCGGGCTCGCGCGGGATCGCGGCGGAGAGGTTCTCGACGCCGGTCTGCGTGATCAGCACATCGTCTTCGATGCGAACCCCGATCCCGCGGTAGCGGGCCGGCACGGTGAGATCGTCGAGCTGGAAATAGAGTCCCGGCTCGACGGTCAGCACCATCCCCGCCGCGAGCGTGCCGAACTTATACGTCTCGGCGCGCGCCGCAGCGCAGTCGTGCACGTCCAGGCCGAGCATGTGGCTGACGTTGTGCAGCGAGTAGCGCTTGTAGAACAGATTCTCGTCGCGCAGCGCTTCTTCGGCCGAACCCAGGATCCCGAGCCGCTCGAGGCCGCGCGCCAGTACCGCCATCGCCGCGCGGTTCGGATCGAGGAAATCGTTTCCGGGCGCGCACTTCGCGAGCGCGGCCTCCTGCGCCGCGTAGACGAGCTCGTAGATCGCGCGCTGCTCCGGTGTGAAGCGGCCGGAGATCGGCAGCGTGCGCGTGATGTCCGCCGTGTAGAGCGTCTCCGCTTCGACGCCCGCGTCGAGCAGCAGCAGCTCGTTCTCGCCGATGCGCCGATCGTTGCGCGTCCAGTGCAGCGTGCACGCGTTCGGGCCGCTCGCGGCGATCGTGTTGTAGCCCGTGTCGTTGCCGTCGACCCGCGCGCGCAGGTTGAACACGCCTTCGACCGTACGCTCGGTCTGGGCGGTCGGAAGCGCGCGCACCACGTCGTCGAAGGCGCGGTGCGTCGCGTCGATCGCGCGGCGCAGCTCGCGAACCTCGAGCTCGTCCTTGATCAGCCGCATCTCGGAGAGCGTGGTCGCGAGTTCCGCGTCGCGTTCGGCCTGCGCCGGCAACGCTGCGTCGAGCTGCGGATCGGTGCCGCGCAGCGCGCGGAACGGCCCGCGCCCGCTCGCCGCGGCGAGGTCTTCTGCCAGCGCGCCCAGCGGCTTGGTCGGAACGCCGTAGCGCTGCGCGGTCTGCGGGAGCCCGAGCCGCGGCCCGACCCAGAGCTCGCCCTTCATCCGGTCGGTGAAGAACGTCTTGTCGGTCTTCCCCGGGTTGGGCTCGCAGTAGAGCGTCGCAGCGTGCCGCTCGCCGTCGGGGACGAACACCAGGACGTTGCCGGGCTCGATGTTGCCGGTCAGATAATAGAACTCGGTCCCGGGCCGGAAGCGATATGCGGTGTCGTTCGCCCGCACTTTTTCGTGGCCGGTCGGCACGATGATCGTCTCCCCCGGGAATGCGCGCGAGAGCGCGTCGCGGCGGGCGGCGAAGCGCTCGGCTCCCTCGACCGGGCTCGCCGGCGTGCCGGGCGGCGTCGCCCAGCCCGTCATCATGAATTTGAGGAGGTTCTCCGGGGTGCCGCTGTCGTGGGACGCGACGGGCTGATCGCTCATGAGCAGTTTTTCGATCATCGCGACCCGTCGGCCTCGGAATTCTCTAGGAGGGTGCGGTGGCACGGACCTCGCGGGCGTATCGCTCGAGGAACGCCCGGGCGACGGTTTCGTGCTCGACGACGGGCTCCGGATAGGAGAGCCCGCCGAAGAGCGGCAGCTGCATCTGGCGCTCGCGGCGCCCGAGGACCGGGTCGAGGATCGCGGCGTCCGGGAGGGCGGCGAGCTCGGGCAGCCAGCGCCGCACGTACGCCGCGGCGGGGTCGAACCGGCGCGCCTGCTTCAGCGGGTTGTAGATCCGCGGGTAGGCCGCCAGGTCGGCGCCGACCCCGGCGACCCACTGCCAGTTGCCGGCGGCGAGGGCGGGCTCGTCTTCGGTCAGGTAGTGATCCCATTCGTCGCGGCCGACGCGCCAGTCGATGCCGAGGTCGAAGCAGAGGAACGACGCGGCGATCGCACGCACGCGTGGGTGCATCCAGCCGGTCGCGCGCAGCTCGCGGATCCCGGCATCGATCAGCGGGTACCCCGTGCGCCCGCTGCGCCACGCGTCGAGATGCTGGTGCGTCCGCGCGAACCCGAAGCCGCGCATCTTCGACTGGAGCGGCTCCTCCGCCAGCGATTCGTTGTACCACGCCAACTGCAGAAAGAAATCGCGCTGCGCCAACGAGCGCAGGTAGAGCTTGAGCGACGTCCGCTCCTCGACCAGCAAGAACGGGTCGGTGTTGCGGTAACAGGTCGCGCGAACGACCTCCCGCGCGGCGATCGTCCCGAACGAAAGCGCCGCGGCGAGCCGCGACGTCTCACCCGCCGCCGGGACGTTGCGCGCCACCCCGTACTGCAGCGCGGGCCCGGCGAGAAACGCCGTCAGCTTCGCCCTCGCGGCCGTCTCGCCCACCGGTTCGTCGGGGGCCAGCTGCGAGCCGAACTCCTCCGGGATCGGGAGCGGTTCGCTCGCGATCTCGACCGGCGCGAAGGTGGCGCTCCCGGCATCGCCCGGCGGGAGCAGCGTTCGCCACAGCGCATGGTACGGCACGAAGGCGCGGTAGCCGTCGCCCCCGCGGTGGCCGGCGGCGGAGTCCTCCGGCGGTACCGCCGGAGCATCGTGCACGGGCAGTGCCCGTAAACCAGCTTCTTCCAGAGCCGACTGGAGGTCGCGGTCGCGGCGCAGGCTCTTCGCGTCGTAGCCGCAGCTCCAGCCGATCACCCCGGCCCCGACCGCGCGGGCCAGCGCCCGGAGCACTGGGCCGGGGTTTCCGCGCCGCACGATCAGCCGGCTGCCGCGCTCGCGCAGCGCCGCGTCGAGCGACGCGACGGCGGCGCAGTAGTATGCCGCCCGCCGCGGGGAACGGCGCAAGCGCGTCGCCGAGACCGGGTCGACGACGTGCACCGCAACGACGTCGCCATGGCGTGCCGCCGCGGCAAGCCCGGCATGATCGCTCAGGCGAAGATCCCTCGAAAAAGCGAAAACCGCCCGGGCCATCTGAGCGCGTTTCCCTGGGAGCGCGCTCAACTACCTTTGTGCGGCGGCCGCTCCGGAGCGCTAGAGGGTCTGGACGTAGGCGGCGACGTCGTTGACGTCTTGCTCGTTCAGCGTGGCCGGATAGAGCTTCGGCATCGGCGGCTGCGGGTTCTTGATCCACACGATCGCCTGGACGAGGTTCTTGCGACTCTTCTCGTTCTTCAGCGTCGGTCCGATGCCGCCGCCCACGCCGTTCGCGCCGTGGCAGCCGGCACAGTTCGCTGAGAAGATCGCCTTTCCGTGCGCCGCATCGCCCTGCCCGCCGCTCGTCGCGGTGACCGAAGAGGCCGAGGTCGTCGACGCCGCGGCGGGGGCTGCGCTGCCGGTCGTCGTGGTCGTGCTGGTCGTCGACTGATCGCTCCCTTTCGCACATCCGGTCGCGATCAGCGCGGCGATCGCTCCTGCGGCCAGGAACGCGAACGGCTTCGAATGCATGGAACTCCTCTCGGGCGCTGGGACGGTACCCAGTCGACGTTTCCTTCATTCGCGACGGGAGTTCCATCTTCTCTGTCCGTACACGAACGGCGTGAGCCGGGTCTTCATCCGTTACGCGTTACCGCGAGACGCCGACCGGCTTGTCGCCGACGGCGTCGTCGCCGGCCCTACGCCCACCGGCGAACCGTGGCTCGCGCGCGTGCAAAAATGGCTCGCGGAGCAGCAGGCCGGGCGGCGCCTCGTGCTCGTCGCGGAGGATGCGTCGGGTCTGCTCGGCATCGTCCAGCTCGTCTTCCGCTTTCCGCCGGGCTATGCCGATTCAGAAGCGGCGAACGGCGTCGACGTCGCGATGGTCGAGGCGCTGCGCACGCGCGGCGACGCCCCGCACGGGGTCGCGACGCAGCTGATCACCGACGTGCAGAACATCGCGCGCAAGCGCGCGATCAAGACGCTGACGTTCCTGGTACACATGGGTGACAACCGCGGGATCGCGCAAGCGAAGTCATGGGGCTTCGAAGAGTTCCGCATCATGCCCGAACAGGGCCGGATGCTGGCGTTCTTCCGCAAATCGATCGAGTAGTCGTCGTTGCGGGAGGTCGTGCGGCGGGACGCTGGGCACGCGCCGTCGCACGACGGGCGCGGATTCGGGTTAGCCGCCGATTTCGCTGAAGGCTCGCATGGCGGATGCGGTTTGGCCGAGGTCGAGGAAATGGCGCTCGGGCTTGACGTGCATCGAGGCGCGCAGGATCTCGACGATCGCCTCCTCGCCGCCGCCCGTGCGCAGCGGCGTGCGCAGGTCGATGTGGTTGTCGCCGAACAGGCACAGCTTGAGGTGGCCGTCGGCAGAGAGGCGCACGCGGTTGCAGGTCTCGCAGTAGTCGTGGGCGAGCGGCGATATCACGCCGACCGTGCCGGGTGCCCCGTCATACGCGAAAGTCCGCGCCGGACCGTTTCCGTGCGGGTTCGGAACCGGGCGCAGCTCGCCGAGCACGCTCATGCGCGCCAGGACCTCGTCGGATGAGACCCACGCGTCGCGCTGCATCTCGACGTTCTCGACGACGGGCATCACTTCGATGAAGCGGATGTGCACGGCGCGCTCGCGCGTCAGCGCGGCGAACGCCTCGATCTCATCGTCGTTCGCGCCGCGCATCACCACGCAGTTGATCTTCACCGGCGTGAGCCCATGGGCGACCGCGGCGTCGATCCCCGCCAGGACGCGGTCGAGTCCAGGCCGGCGCGCGATCGCGGTGAAGCGGTCCGCGTGCAGCGTGTCGAGCGAGACGTTCACGCGCCGCAGCCCGGCGGCGGCCAGAGCCGGTGCCTGCGCTTCGAGCAGCAGCCCGTTCGTCGAGAGCGCGATGTCGTCGATGCCGGGGACGGCCGCGATCATCGCGACCAGCCGCTCGAGATCGCGGCGGATCAGCGGCTCGCCGCCGGTCAAGCGGATGCTGCGCACGCCGATGCTCGCGGCGGCGCCGACGATCGCCGTGATCTCCTCGAAGGTCAGGATGTCGGGCTTCGCGATCCACGGCAGCCCGGCTTCCGGCATGCAGTAGACGCAGCGCAGGTTGCAGCGGTCGGTCACCGAGACGCGCAGGTACGTGATCGGCCGCCGGAAGGCGTCGACCAGCGGCTCCGCCACGGTCTCGATGAGATCGATCACGCCGCGCTTCTTCCGCCGGGCGGGTCAGCTGTCCTGGAAGACCTTGTCGTCGACCGGGACGTTGAGCTTGTAGTTCGCGAACGTCGTGTTGAGGTCGGCGTTGTAGTGAGGGATGTCCACCTTGCCGGTCTGTGCCTTCAAGACGAAGTTACCCGAGATCTGGTCGTACTGGTTCACGAACCGGACCGTCCCGCCGTCCTCCTTGTAGAAGTAGGTCATCTCGCTGACGGTCGCGGTCTTGTCGTCGAC
>Ga0208078_1000328_pt1 | contig 12648 bp, 9 predicted proteins | sample NGESurdeep072012_3_FD_184468 | JGI IMG/M metagenome (GOLD analysis project Ga0208078, IMG submission 184468) | Arctic peat soil microbial communities from Barrow, Alaska - NGEE Surface sample 53-2 deep-072012 (SPAdes) | ecosystem: Environmental > Terrestrial > Soil > Wetlands > Peat ...
GGGATTGTCGCGTTGCTCGGGAAGCAGCTGCATGATCACCGGATATTGCTCGGAGCCTTCCTTGAAACGGGTGATTTCGTCTTCGCCGGAGTAGAAGAGGCGCACGGCATCGCTCACATCGGTCATGCGCACGCCGATGTCGGCGGCGCGCTGGCGGTCGAGCTTCACCTGCAACTCTGGAGTGTTGAGATTGAGGCTGGGGTTGACGTCGACCAGTTCCGGATCTATGCCGATGTCGATGACGGCAATCGGATGGCGGCCGCGTTCGAGCATGCCCTGGTAACACTCCTCCAACGCATATACGAGCGGTCGCGAGCTGATCGGCCGCCCGTTCACGGCGAGCACCATGCCGTCGCGGCTGCCCCGGCTCATGCGGGGCTGGCTGACCATGCCGGTGACGAGCGGCATCCCCACGATCTCGAGCATCTCGGATGCCACTGGTGCCCCGAATACCGACGCGATTGCTCGCCTTCGGTCCCCGTCGCCGGTACTGCTGACCGCCGATCGTCCGTCCAGCGTCAGCTGGAACCGAACGTGGGGATGCATCAGCGCAAGTGCGCTGACGACGTCTTTGATGGCGCCGCACTCCGTGGCATCGGACTTGAGGAACTTGAACCGGGCAGGCACGTTGGCGAAGAGGTCCCTCACGTCCAGGGTGACGCCCGGCAGCACCGGTCCGGCGCCCTGTTCGATGACCTCGCCGGCGCGCACCCGGATGCGCGCCCCGGCGCTCGTGCACTCCACGTCTGCGACCGATGCGATGCTTGCGAGCGCTTCGCCTCGGAAGCCGAGGCTCGCGATGGCTTCGAGGTCGGACAGCTTGGCGACCTTGCTCGTCGCGTGCCGCACGAAGGCCATCGCCAGATCGTCGGCGGAGATCCCCGCGCCGTCATCGCTGACCCGGATCGAAATCTTGCCCGCGCCTCGCACGTCGACGCTTATGCGCCGCGCATTGGCATCGAGGGCGTTCTCGACCAGCTCCTTGACCACAGATGCGGGCCGCTCGACCACCTCACCCGCCGCGATGGCGTCGGCGACCTCCGGTGCGAGCAGATGGATCGACGTCACTGGCTTGCCTTGGATCGAAGCTCGTACAGCTTCTGCAGGGCCTCGAGCGGGCTCAGCGAATCAGGCTCGATCTCCTCGAGCTCCTTACGCAAGGGGTCAGGGGCCATCTCCATCGGTAAGCCCAGCTGGTGCTCGGGCGGCTCGAGCGGGCGCTGCCGCTCCAGCTCGGCAAGGACCTGGCGCGCCCGCGCGATGACGCCCGACGGTAGGCCGGCAAGGGCCGCGACGTGGATTCCGTAGGAGCGGTCCGCGCCTCCCGGGACGACTCGGTGCAGGAAACGAACCGCCTCTCCTTCCTCGAGCACCTCCACCCGCTGGTTCCGAACTCTAGGCAGCCGTTCAGCGAGCGATGTCAGCTCGTGGTAGTGGGTGGCGAACAGCGTGCGACAGCCGAGTCGCGGCGAGTCGTGGAGGTGCTCGACGACCGACTGGGCGATCGAGAGGCCGTCGTAGGTCGAGGTCCCCCTCCCCACCTCGTCCAGGATCACGAGCGACGCGCGCGTAGCGTGATTGAGGATGTACGCGGTCTCTGTCATCTCGACCATGAAGGTCGACATGCCCGCGGTGATGTCGTCGTGGGCGCCCACCCGCGTGAAGATACGATCGGCCAGCCCTACGAACGCGCTCTCCGCAGGCACGAAGCTGCCGCATTGCGCCAGCAGCACGATGACCGCCGCCTGCCGGAGATAGGTGGACTTTCCGGCCATGTTGGGTCCCGTCAGGATCGTGATCTGCTCCGAGTCAGGGTCAAGCTCCAGGTCGTTGGCCACGAACACGCCTGCGGGCAGGCTGTGCTCGACCAGCGGATGGCGGCCGCTCTTGATGCTCAAGCGAAGCCCCGCGTTCACCTCCGGCCGTCGCCAGCCCAACTCTGCAGCCGCCACCGCCAGGCTCAGGACGGCGTCGACGCCGCCGATGGCCTGCGCGCTCATTCGGAGCGCCGTCGCCGACGCTGCCACCTTGGCGCCGAGGTCGCGAAGGATCTCGAGCTCTCGTGCTGCCACGCGTTCCTGGGCGGTGAGGACGATCGCCTCCTTCTCCTTCAGCTCGGGCGTCAGGTATCGCTCGGCGCCGGTGAGCGTCTGCTTGCGCACGTAGTCAGAAGGCAGCGGGCTGGAGTTCGCGTTGCTGATCTCGATGTAGTAGCCGAAGACCTTGTTGAAACCGACCTTCAGCGAGCGGATCCCGGTTCGCCCGCGCTCCGAAGCCTCGAGACCGCCGATCCATTCCCTCGCGCTGCTCGACGCCTCGATGATGCCGTCGAGCTCTTCGTCGTAACCGCTGCGGATCGCTCCGCCCGCACGGGCGACCGCCGGAGGATCCTCCACCAGCGCCTGCGCCAGCTCACCGGCGAGCTCGGGCGCTGCGCTGATCTCCGCCGCCAGCTCCCGAACGGCCAGGGCGCTGCACGCGGCGAGCGCCTCCTGAACGGCCGGAATCGCTTCGAGGGACCTCCGCAGCGCGACCAGCTCCCGAGCGCTCGAGCGGCCCTGCGCCGTCCGTGAGGCAAGGCGCTCGAGGTCGCCCACCTCCTTGAGCGTCACCCCCAATCGATCGCGGACCGTGGCCGCGGTGACGAGCTCATCGACCGCCGCGAGCCGAAGCTCGATCGATTCCGCGTCGCGCATGGGAGCGCCCAGCCAGGCGCGCAGCCGGCGAGCGCCGATCGGGGTGCGCGTGTGGTCGATAAGAGTGACCAACGCGGGCAGCTCGAGGTTGCGGACGGTGGCCGCGTCCAATGGCATGGTCGCGTCGGGTGAGTAGCTGCGTACGGTGAATGATCCCGGCACGACCTGGGTCTGGTTCTGCTTCAGGTAGTCGAGCACCACCCCGGCCGCGCCCACCGCAAGCGGAGCCTCCGCTGCGCCCACCGCAGCCGGATAGGCGATCCCGAGTACTTCTCGAAGGCGCTGCTGGCCGCGCACCGGGTCGAACCTGTACTCGTCCACCCCGGGAGGCGTGAGCAGCTCCGCCGGCGCGAGCCGCTCCAGCTCGGAGGCAAGACGTTCCCGCGGCAGCTGGCAGAGGAGCAGCTCGCCGGTCGATACATCGCAGGCTGCGAGTCCAGCCTCGGCACCGCGTGCCCAGGCGGCAACGAGGTAGTTGGGCCGTGACGGGTCGAGATAAGCGTCCTCCACGACGGTGCCCGGCGTGAGCACGCGCGTCACATCACGGCGGACAACCCCCTTCTTGCCACCAGGTTCCATCTGGTCGCAGATGACGACCTTGTGGCCCGCACGGAGAAGCTTGCCGACGTACACCTGCCACGCGTGGTGTGGGACTCCGCACATAGGCGCGCGACCGGACTTGCCCAAAGGCCGCGACGTGAGCGTGACGCCCATGACCGGGGCGGCGACCTCAGCGTCCTCGAAGAAGATCTCGTAGAAGTCGCCGAGCCGGAAGAGGAGGATTCCGTCGGGATGCTGCCCCTTCGCATCCCGGTACTGGCGCATCACCGGGGTGAGGGCAGTGGTCCCGCTCGTCACGCCGCCGGCAACCCCGTGAGCTGGCCCGCGGTGGCGTGCATCACCCGGACGTCGACAAGCTGACCCGGCACGATTCCCGAGCCCTTCAGGACGATCGCCCGCTTGCCCTGGCGGATCCGGCCGTACAACCGGCCCAGCTCGTCGTGTCCCTCGACCAGGACCTGCACGTCGCGGCCCACCCAACGAGCCGTCTTGCGTGACGCGATGGTTCGCTGGAGCGCCAGGAGGTCGTTCAGCCGGCGCAGCTTCTCACTCCCGGGCACGTCGTCCTGCATCCGGTCGGCGGCGAACGTGCCCGGGCGCGGCGAATACATCGCGAGGTGCACGACGTCGAACTCGATCTCTTCGAGCAGGGCCCGGGTGTTCAGGAAGGCGGCTTCAGACTCGCCTGGAAAACCCACGATGACATCCGTTACCAGGCCGAGGTCTGGCATCAGGCTTCGGGCACGCTCCACGATGGCTCGGTAATGCCGCGTCTGGTAGCCACGCGCCATCCGCTTCAAGATGCCGTCATCTCCAGACTGCACCGGCAGCTGGAGCTCCCGGCAGATGACGTCGCTCGCCGCCATCACCTCGAGCAGCTCGGGCTCGAGGTCCTGCGGATGAGACGTCATGAAGCGCAGCCGCTTCAGCCCGGGGATCTGCTCGACCGCGGTGACCAGAGCCGCGAGCCCGCCGCTGCCGTCGGGGTCGCGGTAATCGTCCACGTTCTGGCCGAGAAGCACGACCTCTTTCGCCCCGGCATCCACCGCCTCGCTGCACTCCCGCACGATCGCCGCCATCGGGATGTGCCGCTCCCGGCCCCGCACCCTGGGCACGATGCAGAACGTGCAGTTGTGGTCGCAGCCCTGGATGACCCGAACATAGTGGCTGACGCCTGTCCGCCCGGCCGGCGGAAGGGCCTCGCCTTGCGAGTAGTCGTAGCGGGCCTCCAAACCGGCGAGGAAGTCTTCGTACTCGCCGATGGGGACCACGACCGGGTCCAGCTGCGGGAAACGGCGCCGGAGCTCCGTGCCTTCTTTGGCGACGATGCAGCCGGTTACCGCTACCGTGCGCTCAGCCGTCTTCCACTCCTTCAGCTCGTGAAGCTTCGAGTAAACGCGGTCCTCTGACGCCTGGCGCACGACGCAGGTGTTGAGGATGGCGACATCGGCTCGCTCGAGCGAGTCCTCCACGTACCCTGCCGCCAGGAGCCTCCGCGCCAGGCTCTCCGAGTCGGCAGCGTTCATCTGGCACCCGATCGTCCAGATGTGAAACGACCGAGCTCGTCCGGGTGCCTCCGAAAGAGGACTCAGCGGCTCTCCACCAGAAGGCGGATTCCGGTGCGCTCCTCGCCGTCAATCGATATATCGATGAACGCGGGGATGCAGACCAGATCGAGACCGCCGGGAGCGACATAGCCGCGCGAGATGGCGATCGCCTTGACTGCCTGGTTGATCGCGCCGGCTCCTATCGCCTGAATCTCCACCCGGCCTTTGCTCCGGATCACACCCGCGATGGCGCCGGCGACCGCGACAGGCTTGGAGGTGGCTGAAACCTTCAGCACCTCCGTTGGAACGCGCTCCGTCATTGCTGGAACCCCTTCAAGAATGTTCTCTATCGACTCGTTGGATGGATGTTGCCCGGCCGGTGGAACCATTAATGGTAACCAGTACCGAATTGAATGTCACGGGCCCTGATGCGACCACGAACCGGGTCGGCACGCCGGTCAGGAAGCGCTGAAGCACCACGTCCTTGTCCATGCCGATGCACCCATCCCTCGGGCCGACCATCCCCACGTCCGTCACGTAGGCGGTGCCCCCCGGGAGCACGCGCCCGTCGGCCGTCGGGATGTGAGTGTGCGTGCCGACCACGGCGCTGACGCGCCCATCCAGGTACCAGCCCATCGCTGTCTTTTCGGAGGTCGCCTCTGCGTGCATGTCGCAGAAGACGATCTTCACGCCGGGGTGATCGGCCAGGATTGCGTCCGCGGCCCGGAACGGGTCGTCGAGGGCTTCCACGAAGATCCGGCCCATCAGATTTATAACCAGAACGTCGTGACCGCCGGCCTGGACGACGCACCAGCCCCGTCCCGGCGCCTTCGGCGGGTAGTTGGCCGGCCGCAGGACTCGCTCCAGGTTCGGCAAGTCGGCTAGGAAGTCCTTCTGGGCGAAGACGTGGTTACCTGAGGTGATGACGTCGGCCCCTGCTGACTTCAGCTCAGCTACGAGCTTGGCGGTCAGGCCGAACCCGCCGGCGGAGTTCTCGCCGTTGAGGATGGTCAGATGGGGTTGGAGCTCTTTCTTGAGCTCGGGGAGGATGGCCTTCACCGCGTCGCGCCCGGGTTGGCCGACCACGTCGGCTACGAACAGAATCCGGACGTCGTCGGCCACAGCAGGAGAAGTCTATTGGCAACAAAAAAGGGGAGCCCTGGTTGGGCTCCCCTTTCGGTTCATTTGGCGTATTCAATCGCGCGAGTTTCGCGTACGACTGTGACACGAATCTGTCCCGGGAAACTCAGCTCGGTCTCGATTCGCTTGGCGATGTCGCGCGCCATCAGCTGGGCAGCCGTGTCGTCGATCTGCTCAGGCTTGACCAGGATCCGGACTTCGCGCCCGGCCTGGATGGCGTAGGACTGCTGGACGCCCTGGAAGGAGTTTGCGATCTCCTCCAGCTTCTCCAGCCGCTTGACATAAGCGTCCAGCGACTCCCGGCGCGCACCCGGGCGGGCGGCAGAGATGGCGTCTGCTGCGATCAGTAGAAGCGCCTCGAGGCTGTGCGGCTCCTCGTCGTAATGATGCGCCCGTACAGCGTGTACGACGGCTGCGGGCACCCCGTGTCGCTGGAGCAGGTCCGCGCCGATCACGGCATGCGAGCCCTCGACCTCGTGGTCGATGGCCTTGCCGATATCGTGCAGCAGCCCTGCCAGCTTGGCGATTCGGACGTCGGCGCCGATCTCGGCCGCCATCATGGCGGCGAGATAAGCGACCTCCTTCGAGTGGTTCAGCACCTGCTGGCCGTAGCTCGTGCGAAAGCGCAGGATGCCGAGGTGACGGACGACCTCAGGGTGAAGGCCCTGCAGGCCGACCTCGAGAACCGCCGCCTCCCCCTCCTCTTTGACCCTTTGCAGGACCTCCACTCGGGACTTGGCGACGATCTCTTCGATGCGCGCCGGGTGGATCCGGCCGTCGACGATGAGCTTGTTCAGCGCGACCCGAGCCACCTCGCGGCGGACAGGGTCGAACCCGCTGATGATGACGGCTTCCGGGGTGTCGTCCACGATGAAATCGATACCCGTGGCCTGTTGAAGGGCGCGTATGTTGCGGCCCTCCTTGCCGATGATGCGGCCCTTGAGCTCGTCCGTCGGCAGCGGTATCACCGAGACCGAGACCTCCGCGGTCTGGTCGGCGGCAATGCGCTGGATCGACTCTGTGACGATCTCCCGGGCGCGCCGCTCGCTCTCGTCGCGAGCTCCAAGTTCTGCCTCCCGGACCTTCCGGGCAACCTCGTTTCGCAGCTCCTGCTCGACCTGCGCCATCAGCACTCCCGAGGCTTCCTGGCGGGTCATGTTGGCGACCCGCTGAAGCTCCTTCTCCTGCTGACGGTACGTCTCTTCGAGTTGAGCCTTGATCTCGTCCAGCGCCTTCTCCCGGCCGCTGAGCTCACGCTCCCGCCCGTTGAGGTCCTCGGCCTTGCGGTCGTGGTTCTCCTCCTTTTGAAGCAGACGCTTTTCGATTTGCTGTGACTGTGCCCGGTACTCCCGGGCCTCCTGTTCCGCCGCGGTGCGAATCTTGACCGCCTCCTCTTTGGCTTCGAGCAACTTCTCCTTGGCCTGAACTTCGGCCTCGGAGAGCGCCTGCTGGGCTTTGATCTCCAGCACGCTGGTCCCGTCGCCCTGCCGGCGCCGAAACAGCAGATATGCCGCTCCAAAGCCGGCGAGGAGTGCGACTAGCAGTGTCGGTACGTAGACGTAGGGAGACATGTGACATGCACCTCATGTATTCGATTGTCAAAGTGCGGATCCAATGCAGGGCGTAGGAGCCCCGCGTCGGGTTGGCTCAATGACTGCGGGCGCTGATAGAGCGCCTCGGAAGATGAAGTCTAGTCTTCGGGCGGTTGGGCCGCTTCCGCGAGCACGGACCGGCACGCGGCCCGGACGATCGTGGCCGTGAAGCCGCGCCTGAGCAGCTTGGCGCCGACCCCGTCGAGCATCGCCCGATAGCCGATTTGCGGCTTCCTAGCGTAGAGGCGCTCGGCAAGCCGGGTGGCCGAGAGCAATTGGGCCTCAGGGTCGAACTCGGCGATGGCCGCCTCTACATCAGCCCGATCGACGCCTCTGGCGGCCAGCTCCGCCGATAGAGCCAGGGGACCTCTCAGCGCCCCGCGTCGACGTACCAGCTCTCTCGCGAAAGCCTGGTCGTCGATGTACCCGAGCTCCGCCAGGCGTGCCATCGCGGTGTCGATCGCCTCGGCCTCGTAACCCTTCATGCGCAGCTTGCGACGGAGCTCCGATCGCGAGTGGGCGCGCCGCGCCAGCAGCCCGATCGCCCTCGAGAGCGGGTTCACGGCGCCGGCCGTGGCTTGAGCCCGTAAGCCGTTGCCGTTAAAGCGTCGGGCGGGCGAGGCTCGGCCGGCCTGGCGGTCCCTAGACCTCTTCCGCTGCACCCGCCGGAGCCCTCACGGGGCCCGAGGTCTTGATGGGCGAGACGCCGCCTGCAGCCTTTGCCCGTACCTTGGCCTCGATCTCGGAGGACAGGGTCGGGTTCTCGCGCAGGTAGTTGCGGACGTTCTCGCGGCCCTGACCGAGACGCTGGTCCCCATACGACATCCAGGTCCCGCTCTTCTCGAAGACCAAGTACTCGAGAGCGGCGTCGATGAGAGAACCCTCTCGGGAGATGCCTTCATTGAACAGGATGTCGAACTCAGCCGACCTGAACGGCGGCGCGACCTTGTTCTTGACAACCTTGACTTTGACCCTGGCTCCGACCGAGTCGAGCCCCGACTTGATGATCTCGACCTTGCGGATGTCGAGCCGCACCGACGAGTAGAACTTCAAGGCCCGCCCGCCAGGCTGCGTCTCCGGGTTGCCGAACATGATCCCGATCTTTTCGCGCAGCTGGTTCAGGAAGATGACCGAGCAGTTGGACTTGGAGATCGCCGCCGTCAGCTTGCGGAGCGCTTGCGACATCAACCGCGCCTGCAGGCCGAGATGGGAGTCCCCCATTTCGCCTTCGATCTCGGCTTTCGGCACCAGCGCCGCAACCGAGTCGATCACGATGACGTCGATCGCGCCGGACCTGACCAGAACCTCGACGATCTCGAGCGCCTGCTCGCCGGTGTCGGGCTGGCTGATCAGGAGGTCGTCGATCTTGACCCCGATCCGCGCCGCGTAGAGCGGGTCGAGGGCGTGCTCAGCGTCGACGAAGGCCGCCACGCCGCCAAGCTTCTGGGCCTCTGCGATGACGTGCAACGCCAGCGTGGTCTTGCCGGCCGACTCCGGCCCGTAGAGCTCCGTCACGCGACCGCGGGGGATCCCCCCCACTCCCAGCGCCAGGTCGAGCAGCAGCGCGCCTGTCGGGATGACCATGATCTCGCCGTGCAGCGCGGCCTGCTCACCCAACTTCATGATCGCGCCCTTTCCATAGCTCTTGACGATTTGGGAAATCGCTGAGTCGAGGGACTTTTCCTTTTCCTTTTCCAATTGATGTCCTCCTAGTTCGTTGCGGCGAGTGTTCTACGTCGCGGTGCTGAGGTCAATGTGCTTAACAGCAGTGCTCGATGTAGGGCCGTCGGGCAAGTCTAGCGAACAGGTGTTCGTGGGTCAAGTGGTATGAGGTGGCACCACCTCAATCACGATGCGAGTTTTCCGGCATTCGCGCGTGCCGCTTCGATCAGCAGCCGTAGCGCCTGGCCGGCGGCCTGACGCCGGTTGGACCAGCGGTCGCCGCTGAACATGTACTCGTTACAGCTGGTCCCTCGCGGCGTGGCAACCGCGATGTAGGTGAGGCCGACCGGCTTGGAACCCTCCGCATCAGGCCCGGCGATGCCGGTGATGGACGCCGCCAGCGTGGTTTCGAATCGCGACCTGACGCCCTCAGCCATCGCCAGGGCGACCTCGCGGCTCACCGCTCCATGGCGAGTCAGCAGGGCAGCCGGGACCCCGAGCTCGGCGTGCTTGACATCGTCTGCGTAGGCGACGACGCCGCCCAAGAAGTAAGCGGAGCTGCCCGGCTGGTCGGTGACTAGCGACGCCAGCAGGCCTCCCGTGCAGGACTCTGCGACCGACAGGGTGAGCCGCCCGGTGACGAGCAGGCCGCCCAGCTCCCTGGCCAGGGGGTCGACCGGCGACTCTCCCCTCCCCGCTCCGGGGGCGGGGGTTGGGGGTAGGGAACCTGGCGCCCCCCCAGCCCGACGGGTTTCGCCGGCGGCCGGCCACACCACGTGGCGGAAGCGCCACAGGTAGTCGACGCCGCTCCCGATCGTGAAGATGATCGCGACGCCGACGGCAAGTTGGGCGAACGGGACCAGCTGCGGGTAGGGCCGCTGCAGGATCAACAGCACAACCGCCGCCATCTGCATCGCCGTCTTGGTCTTGCCCATCGGAGCCGCCGCGACCACATGCCCCTGGCTGGCGCCCACCGACCGCAGGATCGTGATCAGCAGCTCTCGCGAGAAGATCACCACCACGACCCAGGCGGCGACGAGCCCTTCCTGCACCAGCACGATGAGCACCGAGAGCACGAAGAGCTTGTCTGCCAGCGGGTCCAGGAACTTACCCAGGTTGCTCACGGTGCCGCGGCGGCGCGCGATCTGGCCGTCCAGCGTGTCGGTGAATGAGAACGCGACGAACAGCACGGCGGCGATCTGATCGTGGCCTTCGAACGGCACGATGAGAAGAACCATCAGCAGCGGGATCGCCGCCAGGCGGCTCAGCGTCAGCGCGTTCGGAAGGTTCACCGTGGTCCTACGTAGAAGTTTGCGACGTGAACTCCCTCGTTGCCACTCCGGCAGCGACCTGCTCGATGGTGAGACCACGCTCGCCACGCCTCGCGGCAAGCACAGCCCCGACCGTCGCGCTCATTCGATGCCCAGCCGCTCCAACAGCTCGTCGACATCGGGCAGGTTCATCATCACGTCGCGCGACTTCGATCCCTGGTAGGGGCCGACGACATGGTTCTCGGCCAGCTGGTCGACGATGCGGCCGGCGCGCGAGTAGCCCACGTTGAACTTGCGCTGCACCAGTGACACCGACGCCGCGCCTTCGGCAGCGACCGCTCGTGCAGCGCGCGCGAATAGCGGGTCGAGCTTGCGCTCGGCGGTCTGGCCTCCCTCCCACTCGGTGCCGGCGCCCTGCTCGAGGATCTCCTCCATGTAGCGCGGTGGGCCCTGCGACTTCCAGAAGTTCACCACCGCCTCCACCTCCGGGTCGCTCACGAAGGCGCCCTGGATCCGCGTTGGCTTGCCGGAGTCGACCGGCTGGTAGAGCATGTCGCCGCGGCCGAGCAGCTTTTCCGCCCCGCCTGAGTCGAGGATGACACGGCTGTCGACCTGTGAGCCGACGGCGAACGCTATGCGCGAGGGGATGTTGGCCTTGATCAGGCCGGTGATGATGTCCGTCGAGGGTCGCTGCGTCGCGATCACCAGGTGGATTCCGACAGCCCTGGCGAGCTGCGCGATGCGGCAGATCAATTCCTCGATCTCACCCGCCGCGACCATCATCAGGTCGGCGAGCTCGTCGATCACGATCACGATGTACGGGATCTCGTGGGCGAGACGCTGCACGGCCTTCTCGTTGTAGGCGGCGATGTTGCGCACGCCTTCCGCCGAAAACATCTTGTAGCGGCGATCCATCTCGGCCACCGCCCAGCGGAGCGCGGCCGCCGCCTGGTGTGACTCGACGAGGACCGGTAGCGCGAGGTGAGGCAATCCGTTGTAGCCGGTCAGCTCCACCCGCTTCGGGTCGATCAGAAGGAGGCGCATGTGCTCCGGCGTGACCTGGAACAGGAGGCTCGTGATGAGCGCGTTGATGCACACGCTCTTGCCCTGCCCGGTCGCGCCCGCGATGAGCAGGTGCGGCATCCGCGTGAGGTCGGCGATGATCGACTGCCCGGACACGTCATTGCCGAGGCCAAGCGCGAGCCTTTTTGTGCCCTCCCGAAAAGCGGCGGTCTCGAGGACCTCTCGGATCGTGACGAGGCTCGCCGACTTGTTCGGAACCTCGATGCCGACCGCGGCTTTGCCCGGTATCGGCGCCTCGATCCTCAATGGCGCCGCGGCCAGCGCGAGCGAGAGGTCGTTCTGGAGTGCGGTGATTCGCTTGACCTGAACGCCCGGACCGGGCTGCAGCTCGTATTGCGTCACGGCGGGGCCCGGGTTGACGCCGACGACTTTGCAGGAGACGCCGAACGTCTCGAGCGTGCTCTCTATGATCTTGACGTTTCGCTTGATCTCGTCCGCCATGCGCTCTCTGCGCACGGTGACAGTGTCCAGAAGGGTGATCGGTGGGAGCTTCCAGTCGATCTCGGGCGCGTCGTCCTCCTCCTCGGCGACAACACGCATGACCGGCGGGTGGACCGATTGCTCTCGGTCGGCGACGGTCGCCGCCGGTGCCGGAGCGGTGTTGTCCTCAGCAGGCTCCTCGACCTCCCACAGCGGCGTGGTCTCGGCCGCGGGCGGCGGTGCCGCGAAGCTGGCGGCAGATCGCGCCAGGGCGGCATTTTTGGAGATTCCGTTCGCTTTGGGGACGTTGGCAGGAGCCGGTACGGGCGGCGACACGAGCCTCTGCAGGCGGTTGCGCTCGGCGAATCCCGCTTGGGCAGCGCGAACCACCGTTGCGATCAGCGCTCCCGGGCTGAAGTGGACGGTCACGATGAGACCGATCACCAGGCCGGCCGAGAGGAGTGCCCATGCGCCCAGGTGACCAACCACCTGCTCGACGACACGATCCACGCCGCGTCCGGTCGAGCCGCCTGCGTCGGCGGCCAGGCCGAAGAGTTTGTCGCCACAGTCGCCCGGCGTTACGGCCTATCCCACGCAGCGCTCAACGCGCTCGCCGTCATCGAAGGTGGGGGCGGCCCCATTCCCACCGGCGAGATCAGCGCCCGAATGCACATCA
>Ga0208078_1000329_pt1 | contig 12641 bp, 12 predicted proteins | sample NGESurdeep072012_3_FD_184468 | JGI IMG/M metagenome (GOLD analysis project Ga0208078, IMG submission 184468) | Arctic peat soil microbial communities from Barrow, Alaska - NGEE Surface sample 53-2 deep-072012 (SPAdes) | ecosystem: Environmental > Terrestrial > Soil > Wetlands > Peat ...
AATCGGCAACGGCTTCACTCGAATTTGCTTCGCGAGTTGTTCCAGCCAGTCGGGCCGCAGTTTCTCGATCGCGCCGCCGAACTCGTCTCGAAGCCGGACCGCTGCGTTCCGCGTGTGGCAGGTAACTTCGACCAGCGTCCGCGCCTTGCCCGGCTGCTCGATTGTGGCAAGCGCCCTCCCGAATCGCGCGAGCAATCCTTCGCCGTGCCGTCGAAGCCAATCGGCGCCCGCGCGTTTTCGCCAGATATACATCAGGTTAGTTCAGTATACCGTCTGACGACTATCATGAGCGACCTCGGTTTCATCCACCGCTTTGTCCCTGCGCAGTCGAAGCGCGTGCTCTTGCTTCTTCATGGCACCGGCGGCAACGAAAACGACATGATCCCGCTCGGTCGGGATCTCGACCCCTCTGCTGCGATCCTCAGCCTGCGCGGGAACGTTTTGGAAAATGGAATGCCGCGATTCTTTCGGCGGCTGGCGGAAGGAGTCTTCGACGAAGAAGATGTGGTTCGTCGCGCAAACGAGCTCGCGGATTTTATTCCAGACGCGGCGGCGAAGTACGAGTTCGACCCGGCAAGGCTTACAGCGGTCGGCTATTCCAACGGCGCCAACATTGCTGCGGCCGTTCTCCTCCTGCGTCCCGGCACAATCAAATCAGCGGTTCTCCTGCGGGCGATGGTGCCCCTGGTGCCGCCGCAACCGCCCCAGCTTTCCGGCACGCGAGTATTGATCTGCTCGGGCACCCGCGATCCGATCATTCCCCTCGAAAACGCGCAACGTCTAGCCGCCATGCTCCGTAAGGCAGGCGCGGACCTGACCTTGCGCATTGAGGAAGCCGGGCACCAGCTCGTCTTCGACGAAATCGCGGCTGCAAGAAATTGGCTGCACGAGTCGTCGCGCGAATGAAATCCGGTATAAGATAATCGCGCCATGCTGGTCGTAATGAAATCAGGCGCCGCGGAGCAGGAGATCGCGGACGTCGTCAAAGTAATCGAACAACTTGGGTATCGTCCTCATGTCATGCCGGGCGCAACCCGGACCGCGATCGGCATTACCGGCAACCCGGGCGCAGTCGATCCGGCGCGGTTCGAAAACATGGCTGGGGTCGCGGAAGCGATCCGCGTCAGTAAGCCCTACAAGTTGATTACGCTCGATCTGCGCCCGGACAAGACCGTCGTGCGGGTGGGGGATGCGACGATTGGCGGTGACGAGCTGGCGGTGATCGCCGGGCCGTGCGCGATCGAGAGCCGGGCCCAGGCGTTTGCGGTGGCCGCGACGGTGCAGCGGAGCGGCGCGAAATTTTTTCGCGGCGGCGCTTTCAAGCCGCGCAGCTCGCCCTACGAGTTTCCTGGTCTGGGCGAAGAAGGGCTCAAGATTTTGGCGGAGGTCCGAGAGCAATTCGGGTTGAAGATTGTGACGGAAGCGCTTGATGTCGCCGGCGTCGACCTGGTCGAACAATATGGCGACGTCATCCAGATCGGCGCGCGCAACATGCAGAACTTTTCGCTCTTGCGCCGCGCCGGCCGTTCCAAACTGCCGGTCCTCTTGAAGCGAGGCATGGCCGCGACGCTCGACGAATGGCTGCTCGCGGCGGAATACGTGATGTCGGAAGGAAATTACCAGGTGATCCTTTGCGAGCGTGGGGTGAGGACATTCGCGCTGCACACTCGAAACACCCTCGACCTCGCGGCGGTTCCGGCGGTCCGGCGCATCTCGCATTTGCCGGTGGTGATCGACGCGTCGCATGCGGCGGGGAAAAATTACATGGTCGCGCCGCTTGCTCGCGCCGGAGTGGCGGCCGGTGCGGATGGCGTGCTCGTCGAGGTGCACAACGATCCGAAAGTCGCGTTGTGCGACGCTGCCCAGGCGCTCACGCTGGGCGAATACGAGGAGATGCTGGGGCAACTGCGCGCGATACGGGAAGTAGTTGCGCCGCGTTGAACTAATAATAAGGCGTGTCATCCCGAGCCGCGCAGACGGCGAGGGACCTCTCAAAGCTCAAAGATCACACAAGCAAGCTCGCGCACGATCAACGCGGACGATTCGTGGACAACGAAGCCTTGTTTGGTGGGATTAGATACGACTGCGAGGTCCCTCGCCGTCTGCGCGGCTCGGGATGACAGCATTTTCAGAGCGCGAGAAAATTTCGCAGCAACGCCATTCCTTCACCGGTTAACACCGATTCCGGGTGAAACTGGACGCCGTGAATGGGAAACTCCCGGTGCTGCAATCCCATCACTTCGCCTTCGGCCGTTTCGGCCGTGACTTCGAGGCACGGCGGCAAGGTTTCTCGGCGGACGATGAGGGAATGATAACGCGTGGCCTCGAATGGATTCGGAAGGTCTGAGAAGACACCGCTGTTGTGATGCCGGACAGGCGAAGTTTTTCCATGCATCAGCCGCGGCGCTGCCACAACTTCGCCGCCGAAGACCGCGCCGATGCATTGATGGCCGAGACAAACGCCGAGGATCGGCGTCTTCGGGCCGAGCTGACGCACAACCTCGTTGCTGATCCCGGCATCCTCCGGCCGGCCCGGACCGGGCGAAATGCAGATTCGTCCCGGATTCAGCGACTCGATTTCGGGGATGGTGATCTCATCGTTCCGCTTCACCACGACCTCGCAATCCAGCACGCCGAAATACTGGACGAGGTTATAGGTGAACGAATCGTAGTTATCGATGATCAGGATCTTATTCATCGTTCGCCCGGCTGATCGCATCGACCATGGCCATCGCCTTGTTCACGGTTTCCTGAAACTCGCTCGTGGGATCGGAATCCGCGACAATCCCGGCGCCAGCTTGCAGGTAGGCCTTTCCGTCTTTCAGCACGATCGATCGCAGCGCGATGCAGCAATCGAGACCGCCATCGAAGCCAAAATATCCGACCGCTCCGGCGTAACAGCCGCGCTTTTTCGTTTCGAGTTGGCTGATGATTTGCATGGCGCGAATCTTCGGCGCGCCGGAGACCGTCCCCGCCGGGAAGGTGGCGCGCATGGCGTCATAGGCGGTCTTGTCTTTCCGCAGACGGCCGACCACATGCGAGCCGAGATGCATCACGTGGCTGTATCGCTCGATCACCATTTGCTCCGTCACGCGCACACTTCCGATTTCAGCGACGCGGCCGAGATCATTGCGCGCGAGGTCGATCAACATCACGTGCTCGGCGCGCTCTTTCGGATCGGCCCGCAATTCAGCGGCGTTCTGCTCATCTTCCGCGGGGGTTTGTCCGCGGCGTCGCGTCCCGGCGATCGGGCGGACCTCGGCGACGTCGTCGGTTACGCGCACGTGTAATTCCGGCGAACTCCCGACGAGTGAGAACGAATTGCCGAAGCGCAGGCAAAACATGTAGGGCGACGGGTTCACCAGCCGGAGGCAGCGATAAAGTTTCAGCGGATCCCCGCTGAAATCGGTTTCGAAACGCTGGGACAGGACGATCTGAAAAGCATCGCCCGCGCGGATATGCTCTTTCGCTTTGAGGACCGCGGCTTCGAATTTCTCCTGGGTCGTGTTACTGCGCACGGCTCGGCGGCGGACTGTTTTTTGGGCATCGATGAGCGGCAGCCGGGCCGGACTGGCCAGTTTCGCCAGCGCCTCCTCAATTCTTCGCTGCGCGGTCGCGTGGGCCGCGGCCGCATCTTCGTGATCGTCGAGAAACGCGTTCGCCACGATTTTTACACGCCGGTAACGATGGTCGAAAACAAGGAGCAACTCCATGATCATGAAAATCATCTCTGGAATCTTCAGGTCGTCTTCCGGCGGGGGCGGCACCGTTTGTTCGAAAGAGCGGGCTACATCGTAACCGAGAAACCCGACGGCGCCGCCGGCGAAGCGCGGGAGGTGCGGCTCCGCCACGAAGCGGAAGCGGGACATGACTCGTTCCAGCGCCGCGAGTGGGTCTGCGCTGTCGGTAATCGTCGCGATGAGCCCATTTTCGTCCGTGCTGATCGAGCCATTTTCGCTGCGAATCGTCAGGCGCGGATGAAAGCCCAGGAACGAGTAGCGGCCCGACTGTTCGGTCTGCTCGGCCGACTCGAATAGAAAGGAGTAGCCGCCGTCGTCCAGTTTTTGAAAGGCCGACGCCGGCGTCTCGCCATCGGCCACGAAGTCGACGAAAACGGGAACGACATTGCCCTGTTTCGCCAGTTCCGCGAAACGCTCGGATGAGGGAACGACGGTGAGATCGGACATCGGCTAACGGTCAATGAAAACGGGCGTTTGCAAAGGCCGGCCGGTCACAAAAGCCTTGCGTCTCCCGGGGCAGTGGACATTATTCCCTCTCTCAAAATGCGGGTGTAGCTCAGTGGTAGAGCACCTCCTTGCCAAGGAGGACGTCGCGAGTTCGAGTCTCGTCACCCGCTCCACTTTCATTTTCCGCCCGGCTGGGGGTGGCGGGACGTTTTTCTTGAATCCAAAACCGCCCCGGACCGCATCTCACTCCCAAAGGACAACTATGAAAACAACGATCTTAACCTGCCTCTGTTCGATCGCGCTCGCTTTGCCCGCGTTCGGCCAATCCCCAACGCCCGCGGTTTCCGCCACGGCTATTGCCTCCGCCAGCGCCGGCGCGAGCATCTCGCCGGCGGCCAGCGTCACGCCGGAGGATGAGGATTCGATCGAGCGCAGCGTCTCGAAAAAATTGAAACGCCACTTCAGCGTCACTACACCCTCTGGGGTCACCATCACGCGGAACCATCGCGACCGGGACCGGGACGACTTTGGCGTGGAAGACGGGGCCCTCATGGCGATCCCGATCATCGGCATCATTTTCTCGACTCTGTTCGGCGCGCCAGTCCTCGTGGTCGGTGCGATCATGTTCTTCAGTTACCTGAAAAGCCGGTCGCTCCATCGGACCGTCCGGGACATGGTGGAAAAAGGGCAACCGGTGCCGCCCTCGCTCTTCGCGCCGCCTCCCGCGATCCGCGCCCGCTCCGATATGCGCCGCGGCGTGGTCCTGATGATGGTCGGCTTCGGCCTGATGATCTTCTTCGGAGCCGTGAACGATTGGGACGGCGGCGCCTGGGCCATCGGCATCATCCCGTTCCTGATCGGCGTGGGCTATTTGCTGGTTTGGAAGTTCGAAGGACCTAAAGACAAAGCTCCGCCCTTGCCCTAACATGGGCGCGTGGCGCTCTCCGATGCAGACCTCGTTGCACGCGTTCTTGTTGATGACGACCACCACGCCTTTGCGGAGTTGGTCCGGAATCACCAATCGAGTGTGCGAGGTCTGCTCCGCCAGCTGGTCCGCACCGATGTCACGCTCGCGGACGATCTCGCGCAGGAGACCTTTTTGCGGGCTTACAAAAACCTCCGGAGCTTCCGCGGCGAAGCGCGTTTTTCGACCTGGCTTTACCGGATCGCCTACAATTGTTTCCGGGAAGAAGCGCGGAAAAGAAAAGAACTGGTTGGCATCGATGAAGCTCGGCTGGAAGCGGAATATGATCCGCAAACCGTCGATCCCGCTCTCCGCCATGATCTCTCTCGCGCTCTCTCGCTGCTTCCCGACCATGAGCGCAATGCCATTGTGCTTTGCTGCCAGAACGGCCTCTCCCATGACGAGGCCTCGCGCGTTCTCGACATTCCGCTCGGCACCGTGAAAACAAATGTGTTGAGAGGGCGAGAAAAATTGAAGAGAATGTTGGCTGGGTGGGGTTCTAACTAGGATGGAAGAGCAAATTCAGGATGATCCGATTGATGCGCGGCTGCGCGATGAAGCGCCGTACATCGACGATGCCGGCTTCACTTTGCGGGTCGTGCAGAAACTGCCGACGCGTCATGTGCGCCGTTCCTATCGTGCCCTGATCCTGATCGGGATCACGCTGGCAGCCTGCCTCGCGGCCTATTGGCTTTCCGGCGGTTCCAGTCTCTTCGTGGAAGGCGTTACCTACGTGACGATGATGCCGGTGACGCTGATATGGCTTTGCGTGGGAGCTGCGGCAGCCCTGGTCATGGCGGGCAGTCTCGCCGCGGCCTACTCGCGGACGCGCGGCCGCTCACAATAGAATCGAAAACGATTCGCGCGCTTGCTGGACGTCGCTGGCGATCTGCGCCCTGAGCTTTTCGATATCGGCGAATTTTTGCTCGGGCCTGAGATAACGGAGGAAGCGGACTTCCATCTCTTCGCCATAGATTTCCCGGTCGAGATCGAACAGGTGAAGCTCCAGTAACCGCTCAGGTTTTCCGGCGGCTACGGTTGGCCGAAATCCCAGATTGGCGGCGCCACGATACAGTGTCTCGCCCAGCCGCGCCTCGGCCACGTAGACGCCGTTCGGAGGAAATTGCTCGCTGTGCGCGCTCAGGTTCGCGGTCGGAAATCCGAGTTGCCGCCCGAGCTGCGCCCCGCGGATCACCGTGCCGAGAATCGTGTATTCTCGGCCGAGCATTTGGGTGGCCTTCACGAGGTTCCCTTCTTCGACGGCCTTCCGGATCGCGGTGCTGCTGACTACTTCGCCATTCACTTTCACCGCTTCCACCCCGATGACGTTGAATCCGTGGACCAGGCCCAGCTCTTTTAGCAGCGCCAGGTTTCCCGCGCGCCCTTTGCCGAACGACCATTCATGCCCGACACAGATTTCCCGAAGCGGACGCGAATGTTCGACGAGTTGGCGAACGAAGTCCTCCGGGCTCGTCGCGGCAAACGCGCGATCGAAATGGAGCACGAGGAGATGCGCGACTCCGAGATCGCGGATGAGCGAGATCTTATGCTGGGTCGCGGTGAGCAAATGCGGCGCGTTATTTGGCCGTAGAACTTTCACGGGATGCGGATCGAACGTGACGACGACGGCGGTGCCGCCCGCTTCTTTGGCATGTCCGGCTGAAGTCGAGATCACCGCCTGGTGCCCGAGATGGACGCCGTCGAAAACGCCGATGGCGAGGAAGAGCGGCCCGGAAAGTTCGGCCAGCTCGGAGATCGATCGCAGGACGCGCATCGCTCCTCTCGTCAGGCGCCGCGCATGCGGGAGACTTCCGGCAAAGTCAGGATCCGCGAGAGAATATCCACCGGGTCCGCCTCCTGTAATTCTGCCACGGTGATCGCGCCCTCTACGCTGAAACGCCCCGACTTCGTGCGCCGCAGGTTCTTGAGATGCGCGCCGCAGCCGAGCTCCTCGCCGATGTCATGCGCATAGGTGCGAACATAAAAGCCTTTGCTGCAGACCACGGTGAAATCGATTTCGGGCGAAGCGATCCGATCGATCGAGTAGCGATAAACGTGGACGAGTCGCGGCTCGCGTTCGACGGTTTTTCCCTGGCGCGCCAGTTTGTAAAGCGGAACGCCGCCCTGCTTGATCGCGGAAACCATCGGTGGCATCTGGTAGAAATCGCCTGAGTATTTTTCAAACGCCGCCCGCACCATCGCGTCGTCCAACGGAGGGACGGGGCGTTCCTGCAAGGTCACGCCAGCCCGATCCTGCGTGTCGGTCGTCACCCCAAGGATCATCGTGCCGGAATATTCCTTGTCCTCGCTCATCAAAAGATCCTGGATTTTAGTTCCGCGTCCGAGCGTCAACAAAAGAAGACCGGTGGCAATCGGATCCAGCGTCCCGCAATGGCCGACCTTTTTCATTTGCAGGCGCCGCCGGACGATCGCGACGACGTCGTGCGAAGTCATCCCAGCCGCCTTGTCGACGAGCAGGACGCCGTCAGGAGTTGCAGTCAACGACATTGCAAATCTCCTTCAGAACTTTTTCTTCCACTTCGGGCAGGGTGCCGCGGACGCGCGCGCCCGCCGCCAGCTTGTGCCCGCCGCCGCCGAACTTCTCGCAGATCGCGCAGACATCGGCCGCGTCCGATTTCGAACGCATGCTCACGCGCACTTTTCCGTCGACCAACTCTTCGAAGAAGACCGCGACGACCACTCCCTGGATCGCGCGCAGATGATCGATCAGGCCCTCGTTATCCTCCGGCCTCGCGTGCAATTCCGCAGCGGTCTTCAAGCTGAGGCTGAAGCAAGCCACTTTTCCGTGCCCTGAGAAGCGCATGGTCCCGAGGAGTTCTCGGAGCAATTCCGCCCGGCGGCGCGGATAGTTTTCGTAAAGGAGCTGGCTCACGCGGCCTACGTTCACGCCGCACTTGAGAAGTTCGGCGCCGATCTCAAACGTGCGCGCCGTCGTGTTTGGATATTGGAACGAACCGGTGTCGGTGGAGATCGCAACAAAGAGGTTTTCCGCAATCGCGGCGTCCATCGGGAGCCCTTGGCTGGTGATCAATTCGAAAAGAATCTGGCCCGTGGCCGGCGCGGTTGAGTCGATATGAACCAGATCGCCGTAACCGGGATTGCTCGGGTGGTGATCGATATTGATCCACGTTTTCGCGCTGCGCACGAGTTCCGTCGCTGTTCCGAGCCGGCTTTGGGTCGCGGTGTCGAGCGCGATCGCAACGTCAAAATCCTGCGGTTCGCTCAAGGGCGTCTGGAGGAATTCGCCCCCCGGGAGGAAATTGTATTTCTCGAGGAGTCCATCCTCATTTCGCACCACGACTTTCTTGCCGAGCTTCGACAAGGAAAGCGCGAGACCGAGCTGGCTGCCCAGAGCGTCGCCATCCGGCCGGACGTGACTGAGGACCGCGAAGGTTTCTCCGGAACGCAGAGCCGCGCCGATCTCCTCGAAGCTTGATTGCTTCATTGCGCTTTCGGCGTTTCGATTTGCTGCAGGATTTCGAATACGCGGGCGCCGCGCTCGATGGAATCGTCGAGGTGAAAAACGAGTTGCGGGGTGTACTTCAACGTCACGGCTTTCGCGAGTGTGCTCTGGAGAATCACGCGGTGCTCTTCGAGCTTCGCCATCGCGGCCTCCTGGTTCTCCTTGCCAAAAACGCTGACGTAGGCGTGGGCATGTTTGAGATCCGGTGTCACGTCGACCTGGTTCAGCGTAACCAGCGCGCCGTCAAAACTGATCTCGCGCGTGATGATGCTGCTGAGCTCGCGCTTCAGGAGTTCATTCACGCGAAGTAATCGATGTTTCATGATTGGAACCGCCCCGTTCTGGCGGAGCGTCTGCTGAGTGGCGGCGACAGAGCGCCGCTACTACAGCGGTTAAAGTTTCTGCGCGACGGCCTCGAGCTGGTAGCACTCGATGATGTCGCCCACCTGATATTCGCTGAAATCCCCCAGCTTGATACCGCATTCGAGTCCGACGCGGACTTCTTTCACGTCGTCCTGGAAACGACGCAGCGTCGATAAGCCGCCGTCGTAAACCGGCTGGCGTCGCCGCAGCACACGGGCGCGGGCGGTGCGGGCGATTCGCCCATCGGTGACGAGGCAGCCGGCGACGAGACCCTTGCTCAGTTTGAAAATCTGTTTCACTTCGGCGTGGCCGATGACGGTCTCGCGATGTTCCGGATCGAGCAGACCGGCCATCGATTCCTTTATCTGGTCGATCAGCTCGTAAATGATGCTGTAAAGCTTGACCTGTACCGCCTCGCGCTTTGCGGCATTCACGGCCATGGCTTCGACCTTGATGTTGAAGCCGATCACAACCGCGTTCGAGGCGCTCGCCAGCAGGATGTCGGATTCGGAAATCGGCCCGACGCCGGCGTGAATGATTTCGAGATCGATTTTCTTGCTTTCGATCTGGTTCAGCGCGCCCGTCAGTGCTTCGAGCGAGCCTTGCGCATCGCATTTCAACACGATGCGGAGGTGTTTCTTGCCGTCGGCGGCTTCGAGTAAACTTTCCAGCGTCGCGCGTTGCGGCGCGGCCAGCTTATCGGCGCGCCGTCCGAGGAGCCGCTCTTCGCTCAACGTTTTTGCAGAACGCTCCGACTCCATCACGAGAAATTCGTCACCAGCCTGCGGAAGACCGCTAAATCCGAGAACCTTTACCGGCGTGGACGGCCCCGCTTCCTTGATCGGCTTGCCGTGATCGTCGAGCAGCGATTTCACTTTCCCGGCGTAATCGCCGCAGATGAATGGATCGCCCGTCTTGAGCGTGCCCATTTGCACGATGACGGTCGCCGTCGGTCCGCGGCCGGCTTCGACCTGCGCTTCGATGACGGTGCCGCGTGGCGTCGCTGTCGGCGACGCTTTTAATTCCATCACTTCCGCCTGGAGCGCCATCATCTCGAGGAGATGATCGATGCCGGTGCCTTTCGTCGCGGAAACTTCGCAGACGATCGTGTCGCCGCCCCAATCTTCCGGACTTAGCTCGCGTTCCTGCAATTGCTTCTTCACCCGGTCGATGTTCGCCCCCGGCAAATCGATCTTGTTGATGGCTACCATGATCTTCACGTGCGGCGCGGCTTTCGCGTGGCTGATCGCTTCGAGCGTCTGCGGCATCAGGCCGTCATCGGCCGCGACGACGAGCACCACAATATCGGTGACGTGCGCCCCGCGCGCGCGCATCGCGGTAAACGCGGCGTGGCCCGGCGTGTCCAGGAAAGTGATCCGCGAGCCTTTGTAATCGACCGTGTAAGCGCCGATGTGCTGGGTGATTCCGCCGGCTTCGCCCGCAGCAACGCGCGTCTTGCGGATCGCGTCCATTAACGACGTCTTTCCATGGTCGACATGTCCCATGAAAGTGATGATCGGGCCGCGGGTCTTGAGTTCTTCTTCTTTCTCGATCACCGGCGGCGGTGGCGCGACCACGACCTGCTCGACCTTGTGAACGCCTCCGCCCTTTTCCCGGCGTTCCATTTCGAAGACGAAGCCGTGTTTCTGGCAAATCTGGGTGGCGATGTCCGGCTCGACCGTCTGGTTGACGTTCGCGAAAATGTTCAGCGCCATCAGCTCGGCGATGAGTTGGTGCGGCTTCAAACCAAGCTGCGAGGCCAATTCCTTGACGATGATCGGCGGCTTGATGTGAATGATTTTTTGCGTCTCAGCCTCGGCCTCAATCGAGGGCGCGGCCGGTTCGGCGGCCACAGCTGGAGTTTCCGGCGCGACCGGTGCCACAGGGGGCGCGGTAGGCGGACGAGGAGGCGCGGCTGGTTCGCGCAAGCGGGAAATCGGTGGAAGAAAGGTGCGCTTCACGGCCCCATCTGTCTCCGTGCGTTTCGCCTTTGGCTTTTTCTCGTCGATAAGCGAAACGGTTTCTCCACGAGGCGCGGCCGGTTTCTGCTTGGGTGCTTCGACTGGTTTTGCCGCCGGCTCGACGCGCGGTTTGGCGGGTGGCGCCACGTGAGCTTTGGGCGCAGGAGACGCGGCTACTTTAGGTTTCGCCGGGACCTCAGCAGCAGCAGCAGGCTTCGAGACTTTTGCCGGAGCGTGCGCCTTCGCGCTCTTCGTCTCCTTGTGCTTCGGCTCAGCGGGAGCCGTGCTGCGCGAGGAAGCGACGGCCTTGACCGGTTTGCGAGCGGTCGCGGTCCTGCGCGCTGCTGTGGTCTTGGTCGTCGTTTTCGTTGCCATTGGAAAATTTTAAGATGTCGGCCATCGCCGGTTCCCCACCAAACCGGCGCTACTGTGCCGCGGGCGTCTCCTGGTGAACCGCCTCGTGGATCTCCTTCGCTTTCGCTTCGTCCACCGAAAGAATTTCTACGAGATCCTCGACCGCCGCATCGCGCAAACCTTCCAGGTTCGTAAACCCGGATTTTACCAGCGAAAGGGCCTGCTCGTCAGTGATCGGCAGCGCCGCGGAAAGCGCCTGCGCGGCCTGGGCGACCTTCTGTTCCACCGCGTGGGTCGCGGAAGTATCGCGATCGATATTGATTTCCCAGCCGGTTAACCGCGAAGTGAGCCGCGCGTTCTGGCCCTTCTTCCCGATGGCGAGCGAAAGCTGATCTTCATCGACAGAAATCTGGACGCTCTTTTTTTCCGGATCGAAGACGAGGTTCTTCACCTTGGCCGGCTTGAGCGCTTCGAGGACGAATTCCTTTGGATCGGAACTCCAGCGAATAATGTCCACCTTCTCGTTGTTCAGCTCGCGCACGATGTTCTTCACGCGCGATCCGCGCATGCCGACGCAGGCGCCGACCGGATCGACTTTTTCGTTGGCGCTGGTCACCGCGATCTTGGTGCGATAACCGGCTTCGCGCGCGATGCCGCGAATCTCCACGGTGCCATCGTTAATTTCGCTCACTTCGAGCTCGAACAAACGCCGGACAAAATTTGGATGGCTCCGCGAAACGATAATCTCCGGGCCGCGGATCCCGTTCTCGACCGCGACGACGTAAGCGCGCAGGCGATCGCCGACGTTGTAGTCTTCGACTACGACGCGTTCCCGCTGCGGCATGATCGCCTCGAACTTGCCGAGATCGAGGATCACGTCGGACCTATCGAACCGCCGGACCGTGCCGCTGACGATCTCGCCCGCGCGGTCCTTGAACTCCTCGTAAATCATTTCCTTCTCGACCTGGCGGATGCGCTGCATCATCGCCTGCTTCGCGGTCTGCGCCGCGATGCGGCCGAAGTTTTTCGGCGTTACTTCCACTTCCACTTCGCCGCCGACGGCCGCGTTCGGATCGATCCGGCGCGCCTTTGTCAGCGAAATTTCGTCCGCCGGGTTGGTGACATCGTCGACCACGAGCAGCTTGGCGAGCGCGCGGATTTCGCCGCTCTTCGGATTGATATCGATGCGAAGCTCACGGGAAGCACTGACGCTTTTCTTCGACGCCGAAAGAAGGGCGTTGGAGACCGCTTCGAGCAGGATATCACGTTTGATCCCGCGCTCGCGCTCCAGGTAATCCAGCATGGCAATAAACTCGGCGTTCATAAAA
>Ga0208078_1000332_pt1 | contig 12516 bp, 13 predicted proteins | sample NGESurdeep072012_3_FD_184468 | JGI IMG/M metagenome (GOLD analysis project Ga0208078, IMG submission 184468) | Arctic peat soil microbial communities from Barrow, Alaska - NGEE Surface sample 53-2 deep-072012 (SPAdes) | ecosystem: Environmental > Terrestrial > Soil > Wetlands > Peat ...
CGGAATCCGAACAACCACTTCAGTGTGAAGGATCTGACATGGGACGCGCTTGGAGCGGGCGCGGGCGTGGTTCTGTTGTCGCATACTATAAGGTAGGCCAGTCCCGCGCTGGTCCATATATTTGATTGCGTGAAGCCACGAACGAAATTCCTCATCGGCGGAGCCCTGGTCATCGGCACGGCCGGCTATCTCGCAGCGAGCGCCATCAAGGACACGGGCGTCTACTACCTGACACCGGGCGAGCTCTCGGCCAAAACCAAAGTTGACCCGACGTTCTACGAGACCGGCGTCAAGGTTGGCGCCCGCGTGGTCAACGGCTCGATCGTCCGCGCCCCCGGCGGTATGCAGGTCGCGTTCAAGATGACCGACGGCGCCCAGACTTACGACGTGGTCTACCGCGGCATCACTCCCGACACGTTCACCGACGGCGTCGATGTCGTCGTCGAAGGACGGCTCGGCCGCGACAACACGTTCCGCGCGACCACGCTCCTCGCCAAATGCGCGTCGCGCTACGAGAACGCGCCCGAGAAATACAAGGACACTCCGGGATACAAACGAGCCGGACAGCGGGCGTAGGTTCGCGGAATTCGTGATCAGTGATTTCACCGCAAACGGAGGAACTTTGGGTTCTCTGACGAGACGCGGCACCGTTGGCGCAACGTTCATCGGGCTCGTGACGCTGGGCTCGTGCGCGCCGGGGGTTCCCGCGCCGGGTGCCACGCCGACGCCAACAACGAGCAACGCCGCGGGTGGTCACCGATCTATCCCGCTGATTCTGGCGGCTGATGAGGGCGAGCGCCGTGTGCGTCGTGTACTTGGCGGAGCTCCCCTCATTATAAAGGTTGATCGGCAGACGGCCGGTGCGCCGGAGTTCGTGATGGCGTATGAGGCATTGCCACCTGGCGTCGCTATACCTCCGCACCGCCATCCGGGAGCCGACGAGATAATCTTCGTGCACAGCGGAACCGGTACCGCCGAGCTGGGCGACAAATCGTCTGCGGTAGCGGCTGGAAGCACTATCTACATTCCTCGCCTTACAAGAATCACCGTCCGCAATACCGGAACCGAGCCGCTTGTGATCGTCGCGATTTTTTCCCAACCCGGGTTTGAAGAACTCTTGCGCGATACGTCAGTGCCCGAGGGTCAGCCGGTGGTGCCGCTCTCAAGTGCAGAACTCGCCGCGATACGCGCTCGTCATCTCGGTCACGTGATCTACGAGCTCCCATGATCCTGGTCGGTGAGCTGTCGCTCTGGGTCGCGCTCCTCATGGCTACCTGGGCGGCCACGGTGTCGTTCGCCGGCGGACAGATGCGCCGAGCGGACCTGATCGAGAGCGGCGAGCGCGCGATCTACGCGACGCTGGCGATGGTTGTGCTCGCGTCCCTAGGCCTCTGGACGGCGCTCCTCACCCACGACTTCTCGATCAAGTACGTCGCGTCCTACACGAGCGCGAATCTGCCCAAGATCTACACGATCACCGCATTCTGGGGCGGGCAATCGGGATCACTGTTGTTCTGGGCGCTGATTCTCTCGATTTATTCGGCGATCGCGCTCTGGACGAATCGCACTCGCAATCGCGAGTTGATGCCGTACGTGTCGGGCACGTTGGCGCTGATCCTGGTTTTCTTTCTCGCCACCATCTGCCTCGGCTCCAATCCGTTCGAGCGCCTCGACTTCATTCCCCTCGATGGCCGCGGGTTGAATCCGCAGCTGCAAAACCCCGGCATGGCGATCCATCCGCCGAATCTTTATCTCGGGTACGTCGGCACGTCGATTCCATTTGCGTTCGCGATTGCGGCGCTGGTGACGCGGCGATTGGACGCCGAGTGGCTTGCGGCGGTGAGACGGTGGGCGCTGCTCTCCTGGTTCTTCAACACCGTCGGAATCGTGCTCGGCATGTGGTGGGCATACGTCGAGCTCGGGTGGGGCGGATACTGGGCGTGGGATCCGGTCGAGAACGCATCGCTGCTGCCGTGGCTGGTCAATACCGCGTTCCTGCATTCGATCATGGTGCAGGAGAAGCGCGGGATGCTGCGCAAATGGAACGTCACGCTCGTCGTGTCGGCGTTTCTGCTCTCGATCTTCGGGACGTTCATCACGCGGAGCGGCGTGATCTCGAGCGTTCACTCGTTCGCGCAATCGCCGGTAGGGAAGTGGTTCGCGGGGTTCCTGATTTTCGCGATCGTCGTGACCGCATATCTCGTCTCGACGCGGCTGCAGGATTTGAGATCGACGGCCGAGCTGGAAAGCATGGTGAGTCGCGAGGCCGCGTTCCTCTACAACAATCTCGTGCTCGTTGGAATCGCCTTCTCGGTGCTGTGGGGGACGCTCTTCCCGATCATCAGCGAAGCCGTGCGCGGCAACAAGATCACCGTCGGGCCGCCCTTCTTCAACACAGTCAACATTCCGCTCGGACTCCTGTTGTTGCTGTTGACTGGAATCGGGCCGTTGATCGCGTGGCGCCGCGCGTCGGTGGCGAACCTGAAGCGGCAATTCCTGATTCCGGTGACATCCGCGGCGACGATCGGAATTCTCTTCTTCGCGCTCGGCGTCCACAACCTCGCGGCGCTCCTCTCGTATACCTTCGGCGCGCTCGTGGTCGCGACGATCGTCCAGGAGTTCTACAAGGGCGTGAACGCGAGGCATAACATGTACGGCGAGTCACGGTTAATTGCGCTGCCGCGACTGGTCGCGCGAAATCGGCGGCGATACGGCGGGTACATCGTGCACCTCGGTGTGGTCGTGGTGTTCGCGGGATTCGCCGGACTGGCGTTCAAGCGCGAGTTCGATCTGACGCTGAACCCCGGCGACACCAAGGCCGTGACCGATGCGTGGGGACACCGCTGGACTTTCCTGAGCCAGGGGATCTCGCGATACACGATTCTGAATCGCGATGTCACTGCGATCGCGCTCGACGTCACGCGCGACGGGAAGCCCGCCGGCGTCATCACCAGCGAGAAGCGCCAGCACGTCGATTCGCGCGGTGTCCCGACGTTCGAGCCGTCGACTGAAGTCGGAATCATGGGATCGTTCAAGCAGGACGTGTACGTCGTCCTCGCCGGCGTGCGCGGAGCTGATGGCGCCGAGATCCGGGTGACGTTCAATCCTCTCGTGCGGTGGGTCTGGCTCGGAGGCACGCTCATGGCGCTCGGCGGACTCGTGGTGATGTGGCCCGCTGCCGACAGACAGCGCGCGCAGAGCGGGTACGCAGCGGTGCTCAAGCCGGGGCCGATTGGCGAGCATGTGCCGGATCTTGTCGGAGCATGATGTGAGCATCTCTCGCCGCCAGTTCGTTCTTTCGATCCCCGCGCTCGGTCTCGCGGCGGCGGCGTTTCCGCGAAAAAGCCGCGCGGCGCAGGTGGCCGTGCAGACTTTCAACGGCCCGATGGCGGACGCGAACGATGTCTACCGGCCGGTTACGCTCCCAACCAAGCCCGGCGCGCGGGCGTCGATGACGGATGCACAGCGCGACGATCTCGAGCACCAGATCCATTGCCAGTGCGGTTGCAACCTCGACGTCTACACATGCCGGACAACCGATTTCTCGTGCAGCGTCTCGCCCGCGATGCACGCCGACGTGATGGGTTTGGTCGCCGGCGGCCATAGCGCGCAGGAGATTCTGAACGCGTTCAGGGCGGCGTACGGCGAGAAGGTTCTGATGGCGCCGCTGAGGCGCGGATTCAATCTGGTCGGCTACACGATGCCCTTCATCGCGCTCGGCACGGGTGCCGTGATCGTAACGGCACTCATCAAGCGTTGGAAATCGCGCGCACCTGCGGTCGCGCCCGTGGATCCACACCACCTCGACGCCACCGCGGGGGAGCTCGCGGAGCTCGATGCGGCGGTGAGGCGCGACGAATGACGGCGCTCTTCATCGGCACCGCGCTCGCGGTTGCGTCGTTGTGCTTCGTGCTGTATCCGCTCTATCGCGCTGATGTGTCCACGGTACCACGCGCGTCGGCAGCCGGGAGAAATCGTCAGAGCCGAGCGGTGGAGGCCCTGCGCGAGCTGGAGTTCGATCGGGCGACCGGAAAAATCTCCGACTCCGATTACGAGCCGCTCAAAGCGCGTTACACGTCGCAGGCGCTGGTGGTGATGCGCGCGGGTGGTGCGCCCGTCTGCGAGAAGTGCGGGCCAAGGTCCGAAGCGGATGCCGAGTTCTGTTCCAGTTGCGGGGCGGGGCTGGTCAGGTAAAGCAACTGCAACTGAACGAGAGGGGAGCTGTCAGCTGACAAATGTTGACAGCTGTAAGCTGCAAACTTCGGGACGCCACCAAGTGGCGTGATGGCAAAGGCAGTTGCAGTACTGTCGATTTCGTATCACCCCAATGTCGTTTTTATATCACCCTTGCCCCGACTCACGGGCAAAAAAACGCCGCCATGCGACAATGCTCTTGACGGCCCGGGCCATACCCCCCAACTATCCGCTACGCCCCTGCTAGCGCATTCGTATCCACTACGGTTGCGAGTCTGGAGCGGAGAAAACAGACGTATTAAAGCTCGCTGGGAAAAGGACTTACCGCGTGTGGGCGCCTGGACCTCAGCGGGCGCGTACAGTTTTCGCACTAGAGAAGCAGCATAGCGCAGACTCTGTTGTATGACCGTCGCCAGGCGGCCGCGTCAGGATCCCGCTGACGAAAGAAGTCCTACGATTCTGATCACGTGCGAGGAAGAGGCTGATGGCGGTTCGCGATTTTGTCGACGGGAAGAATGTGAAGTGGAGAGTGTGGCCAGTCCTGAGCGCGTCGATCCATCCGCGGACGGCGGCCGAGGACTACCTCGGCGACTACGGCGAAGGTTGGCTCTGCTTCGAATCGCCAAACGAGCGCCGGCGCCTCGCCCACTACCCCGACGATTGGGACAAGATCTCCGACAAGGAGCTGTGCAAGCTGTTAAGCAAAGCCGCGATTGTTCCCGTGCGCGGCACCCGGACGCCGCCCAAACCTGGCGAGTCAATCAATCCGTAGCTTCAGAGTACGGTACCACGTGGCCCCGCGACCGTATTGTGAATGCCTGCTAGCGCATCAACCCTCGTCCTATATGCCGTGCGAGGGCCATGACGGTGACCATCGGATTCACACCGGACGCTGAAGGAAAAAGACTCGCGTCCGCGACGTAGGCCCCGCTCATTCCGAAAACCGCGCCGTGCGGATCGCACACAGCCGAGGCGCGGTCCGTACCGATGCGGGCCGTCCCCATCTGGTGCGCGCTGAACAACGGCAACCGGTTCGGAGATGTCGATGCCGCGGCAATCTCCCGGCAGAACTTGTCGATCGAGCCACCGCCTTCGCGTTCCCAGGCGAGTCGAATCGTGTGCAACGTGAGGATGCGGTCCGCGCCGGCGGCGTGGTGAATGCGCGCCGCTGCCGCCATCCCGTGCCGGAGTAACCGCTTCTCCTCCTTGCCCAGCCGGTAGTCGAAGTAAGGCTGCCCCGTTTTTGTGATGCGCACCTGACCCTCATTCGAGTCGCGCGTGAGCACGATGGATGGCGCCGCGAATCGAGCCTTCTGCATCTCACGCCGGTGCTCGCGCGCGCCCGACCACGGAATTCCCAACGAAATCAATCCCGGATGCGACGGTGCAGCCTCGATGCGGTAACCGTAACCCTCGGAGATATTGGTGAACTCGTCGCACACGATCGTCTGCGGCGGTCCCTTCCACGCCTCGATCGGCGACGGGTAAAGACCCGTCACCGCCACGGTCGGATGAAGGAAGAGATGCTGGCCCACATGGAGAGACTTGAGCCCCGATCGCATCAAGAGCGCCGGCGTCTCGAGCCCGCCCGCGGCGAGCACCACTCGCGGCGCGACAATCGTGAGCGGCCTCGGCTTTCCGTCCGGATCGGCGTAGGTACCCTCGACACCCGTCACTTTCCCGTTGCTCTGCGCGAGCTTCCGCGCTGAGTACGGCGCGATGACCTGCGCCCCGGAGCGAATCGCATCTATAAGGTACGTCGTCGCCGCGCTCTGTTTTCCGCCCACTCTGCACCCGAACGTGCAGTTCCCGCACTGCGCGGGATCGCAGCCGAGCGAGTTGCGCGCGACGACGCTCCAGCTGTAGCCGAGTGATTTCGCGCCGCGGCAGATGACGGAGTTGTTTTCGTTTACCTCGCTTTCGTCGGTCGACGCGCCGATGCGTCGCCACACTGCGTCGAGCGACTCGCTGAACGAGTCCGTTTCGAAAAACGCGCAGCCGGAAAGCTCGGCCCACTCGTCGCGGACGTCGTCAGGAGTGCGAAAGCACGATTGCCAGTTGACCGTCGTCCCGCCACCGATGGACGCGCCGGCCAGGAGGGACATGCTCAAGTCGCGGGTTCCCGCCAGCCCGCCCTCGCGAAAGAGCCGGTGCAATCCAGTCAGCTCGTGCTGATCGAAATCGCCGTCGCTCCACGTGCCGCCTGCCTCGACCACGATCACGCTCTGGCCGTTCGCGGCGAGCTCCGCCGCCACGACGCTCCCGGCGGCACCGGAGCCGACGATGCACACCTCGCATTCGATCTTCGCGTCGCTTCCGGGGTTCGACACTGGAATGCGCGGCGCGGTGGCCTTTTGATTGAGCTCCGGCTCATAGCCGATCGCGGCGAGGATGGCGTCTGATTCCGGCGTGCCGTTCGCCGCGTACGTGTGCAGCATCACCAGACTCCGCGCCCCCTGGTACGCCGAACGGAGCTGCGGCACCACGCTGCGCGCCAGTCGCTGCAACACGCGCTCGCGCGCGGGCTGCGAAAGCCGCGAGAAAGTCGTCGCACTCGCCGACACACTGGCGATGAAGAGCGGATTCTCCAGCAGCCTCAGAAAGAGCCGAAACGCCTCGCACTTTGCCGGCTCGATTCTGTCGAGTGCCTCGGCTACCCGCGCACTGACTCCGAGGTCGGCGGCGGACATACTGAAGAGGGCCGGGTCTTCGTCGTTGGTAAATGCGAGGGAGGGGACGAACGTGTCGCAGAGGGCGTCGAGTGCAACGGTTTCGCGATGCGTGAGGTTCATCTGGCCACCACCCCCTCTTCACATTTCGTTCGAAATCGATCCCAGACTAACCTAATCGCCTCTGGCCCCCCCGCCGGGCGAGTCGCGCCCCGACGCCCAAGCTCAGCCTTGCGGTATGACCCGACCGCACGAATCTTTGTGCTTCGACGAGGAGGCTTTTCTGCCCGGGTACGACTTCACAAATAGAGTACGCGGCGCGCTGATCAAGGCGCGAGAAGAAGCGCATCGCCGCCACCACGAGTACGTGGGAACCGAGCATCTCCTCCTCGGCCTGCTGCAGGAAGACGACGCGCTGGTGATGGATGTTCTCGAGAACCTGGGCGTCAAGCACTACGAGCTCCAGGCCGGCCTCGAGCGCGTCATTCAGAACGGTCAGCCGAGCGCGAGGGATCGCATGCCGGATCTGCCGTACACGCCGAGGGCGAGGGTCGTCCTCGACCAGGCGATCGCGGTCGCCCACGAATTCGGCGACGGGTACGTTGGGACCCAGCATCTTCTGCTTGGCCTCATTCGCGAGCGACAGGGAATCGCGGCGCAGGCGCTCGTGACGGCTGGATTGACCGAGCCCATGCTGCGGCGCGAGATCGTGCGGCTACTTCAGGGTGAGGGCGTAGCCGCGGCGCTGGATATCGATGTCACTGCCCAGCGCGAGGAGACGCAGGTTCCGCTCAGCATCGCGGTCGAGGTGCGATACGAGGACGGCACGCTGGCGAAGAAGATTTTTACGACGCCGATCGAAGCGATCGGATACCTGCGCGAAAAATCGAAGGAGTAGCTACCGCTCCAGCTCCTTCATTCGCTTCACGGCTGGCCGGATCCGATTTCGTCACTACCTACTGTGCCAAGGTACTCGCGGCGGAAATTCTGGTTGCGCAACGCTTCGCTAACACCGCCCAGGTCATAGGTAGTGCCCGCGGTAACCCAGGTAACGGTGTCCGCATATGGGAGTATCGCTCTCATTTCGTGACCACTCACCACAATCGCGCAACCCTGGCTGGCCAGCGTTCGTAAGGATTCCCCTATGAGCTCAACCGCGATCGGATCAATTCCGCGGAATACTTCGTCAACAATTAGACATGTCGGATTCCGAACGAGTGCGAGCGCTATTTCTGCACGCCGACACTCGCCGGGGGAGTACGTCCGCGCCCGTTGCGAAAGCAAGTTCGACAGTCGTAAGCTCTCGATTGCGGATACGCAATCTCCCCGGCCAAACCGAAACTGAACTGCATCGAAGTGTTCCTGGAGTCTTAAACTCGGAACCAGGTTTTGCCCCTCTGAGAGGTAAAAGAGTCCTTGTCCAGCCATTTGAGCCAGCCGCGGACGGACATAAAGCTTACCGTTCAAGCGAACCCAACCGCTATCCGAAGCGAGTAGCCCCGCGCAGATATTTAGTAGGGTCGATTTGCCTGATCCCATGCGCCCGAGCAGGGCAACGATCTGACCTGGCCCCACGCGCAGAGTTGCAGATGTTAGAACACGTTCAGATCGGTGTCTCCACGTCAGCGAATCCGCGTGCAGCATTGGGTTCATTGGGCGAGCGATGTCATCGTCCATGACAGCAACGACTCCAACGTGACGACGACCAGGAACCAAACCGCAGGAATGCTCGCGGCGTGAATTCCCAGATTGCCAAAGAACAAGAGCTCGTGACGACGTTTCGCATCGATGTACCCGAGCCAGGCGGAAAATCCCGCGAATAGGAGCGCCGCGCGCGACGAGAGTTGGATGACGCCACCGCCGCTGACTATCCAGATGATTCCGTGCAGAAGAACCCACGTCATGGCGGCGCGAGGAACCACTGAGCGCAGGAAGAGGGGATGTGGCCAAAGCGCTTTCATAGAGACCTGGGTTCTACCGCTCCAGCTCCTTCATTCGCTTCACGGCGATCCTGATCGGAACGAAGGTGGTCGCCAGGCAGACGAGCGTCGCCCCACCAAAGCCAAGCCACATCGCCCACGGGTCCGGATCGAGGTTCAACGCGCGCGCCGCGGCGAATTGATAGACAGGCCGCGCCTCGAGGATGATCACCACGCCGATCAGAACCACCGACGACATCATCAGCACCAGGCCGCCGAACGATGTCGGGATCTGCGCCGCGTTCTCGGTATTGAATTTCGGGAAGAGCGCGCCGAAGCCGAGCGCGAGGCCGGCGATCGCGAAAGTCATCATGGTGATGGTGAAGATGGACACCGCCATCATATACCCGCTCACCTGGAGCAGTACGTCCGTCGCGAACACGAGGCCGAGCGCGAGTACGAGCAGCGGAAGCGTCCCGACCCAGAACTTGGACCAGAGGAGCTGCCGCATCTCGAGCGGACTCGAGCGGAGCAGCCAGAGCGTGCGGCCCTCGAGACTGATTCCTGGAAAGATGAATCGCGCCGCAATCGAGGCGAGAACGAATCCCGCCAGAATGAGATTGACGAACGGGATGACGTTGGCGAGGAAGAAGGTGACCCCCTCACCTCGTAGTGGCAGGAACTTGATGTTGAACACGTAGACGACGACGAGCACGGTCAACAGGATCAGCTGCGACCATTGAGTCGTGTCGCGGAAGAAGAGGCGCATCTCCTTGAGCACTAGCTCGCGTCGCATAACTCCCCACGGCGTGAGCATGCGGGCCACCAACCGGCCGAACGTCCCCTGTCGCACCCACCGCTGGCCGCTCTCCTGCGATTTGCTGAAGCCGCGCGCGTATAGCCAGCGATGCAGCACCGCTCCAAAGACCACCGCAACCGCGGCCGTCGACCAGAGCAGGTAGAAGTTCAGAATCTCGGGATCGTTTCTGAGCCAGGTCATGATCCCCTGCGCCACCCACTCGCTTGGCATCCAGGAAGACGTCGGCGTCCGGAGCACGGAGATGAACTCAACGAGCGACCGGAATCCTTCGGGGCGCGCGAGTCTCTCCGGGCGAACGAGACGGAATAGCAGCACGACTCCCGCCGCCGCCAGCACGGCGATGACGCTCAGAATGTCGCGCGTCCGCCGCGCCGGAAAAATGTTGACGAGAATGAGCGTCACCGAGCTCCCGATCGCCCCCGGAATGAAAAGGAAGGGCAGCACCGCCGCGATGGCCACGAACGGATAGAGAAATCCGCCTTGATAGATGATGCCGTAGGCGGTGAGCACCGGAGTCGCGACGAGCACCACCATCCAGCTCGAGTGCACGGTCGTCTCCAGCAGCTTCGCTCCGTAAAGTCGGAGCCAGTCGACCGGCGCGGCGACTAAGAGATCGAGATCCTTGGCCAGGAAAAAGCTCGAGAGCGCGGTGACGACGTTCGACAGAATGAGAATTCCGAACAGGCTGACGAACATGATTCCGAGCAGCTTGGCCGCGAGCAGCGCGCCGATCTCGGGGATGCCGCGGAAATACTTGAGCAGCCGGTAGAACATCCCGAACACGAACAGCCAGAAGACCGCGCCGATCACGAGGAACAGGATCAGCCTGCCCGATCTGCTCTCCGTTTTGCCGAGCGGGCGGGCCTTGATCGAGAGGAACTTGGGCGACAGGACGTGCAGCAAAGTCGGCGAAGTCCGAAACCGCGTGGTCAGCGGCGCGGCCGTAGCGGCCTGGCCAACCTCGCCGGGCGAGATGTTGACACCAACAACAGCCGGTGAACCGATTTCGCTACGCATTGAGACCTTCCAGCGAACTAGATCGGCGACTACGCATTGAGACCGTCCACTGAACTATTTCCGCGACTACGCATCGAGCACTTCCATTGCATCGCGCGCCGCGCGCTCACCGGTGAGCTTGAGGAATATCTCCTCGAGCCCTCCGCCACCCGTGGCTTCGTCGCGCAAATCCTGAATTGTCCCGACGCTTCGGATCTTCCCCTGCTGAATGATCGCAATGCGATCGCACAGCGTCTCCGCGACTTCCAGAGTGTGGGTGGACATCATGATGGTGTGGCCACGCTTCACGTACTCCCGGAACAGATCCTTGAGAATTCGCGCCGCCTTCGGATCTAGTCCGACCATCGGCTCGTCGACCACGATCACTTCCGGCCGATGAATGAACGCGCTCGAGATGATCAGCTTCTGCCGCATCCCGTGGCTGTAGCTCTCGACCAGCTCGTCGGCCCATTCCTCGAGATCGAACAGCGCCATCAGCTCGCGACCGCGGTGCTCGACCTTGTCGCCATCTTGTCCGTACAAGCCAGCAACGAAGCGGAGAAACTCGGCCCCGGTCAGCTTTTCGTAGATGAACGGGCGGTCGGGAATGAAGCCCAGCTTTGATTTCGCGGCGAGCGGATCCTGAGCGAGATCGATTCCCGCGAGATGGATACTGCCCGACGTCGGCTGGAGAATTCCCGCGATCATGCGAAGCGTCGTAGTCTTGCCCGCGCCATTGGGGCCCAGGAATCCGAACAGCTCGCCGTCGGGAACGGACAGATCAATGGAATCAACGGCTGTGAACGAGCCGTATTTCTTGGTGAGGCTTCTCAGTTCTATCATTTGGCTTTTGCGTTCTTGAATGCGATTTCGAAGGCGGTGCGGTAGGCAGAGAGACTGCCGGCCCGCGCTGCAACAATCCGCCCCTCGGAGTCAACCCATGTGGTGAGACCCTGTGGTGCTCCTTCAATGCGCCACGCGCGCACGGTGTCGCGGTGTGCCGGCGACCAATCTCCGGCCGCGTCCATCGCGGCGCTGTCCACGACCGTGAACAATGACTCCGCGCGGATCTCGAGCTCCGGACGGATCACGAGTCGAGTGGTCGGATCGAACACCGACAATGTCTGCTTTCGCCCGACGGTGTGCGGACCGCCCAGCATGAAGACGACCGGAGCTAGCGACGGGGTATACAGCGGGGGAATGAACGTGTAGTGAGCGGGCGGACGACCCCCCTTCTTCCTCGTTCCGGCGATGAAGAGCAGAGTGTCTTCCTGGATTGCGGCCTTGATCGAGAAGGGGCGCGTGGGGCGCGCGATATCGATTATCAAATCGTTGAGGCGGATTCCCCGCGTCAGTCTCGTCTGCCATCGTGCCGAGGTCCGCTCGAGCGATTTCCCCGACGGATAGTCGCCGACGAAATACTCCTCGCTGACGAGCGAGTTGGCCGTCGTATCGAGGGCCGAAGATGCGGCGCCGATCTGCGTGCCATCGCGCTCAATGGTGTAGTAAAACGTCTCGGGCTGGAGCCTCAGCGCGACCTGCGCGAGCTGCTGCGCTTCGCTCACGTTGGCGTTGCGGCGGTGCATCATGGCGAGCCCGCCGAGCCAGAGGGCAACGACGAAAACCGCGAGCGCGGCGCGCGTCGATGTCATGAAGGGTTGTGTGCTGGAAGGCGCGGCGGGGCTCACCCCTATAGGACGATTTAGACGATCGTTAGGCTCGACCGGCCTCAGGACGATTTAGACGATCGTGAGGCTGGTCTCGGCATTGATCCACCCAAGGTAGCGTTCGAGCCCGCCAGACACGGGGATTGTGAGGAGCTCGGGGACCTTGTAGGGGTGCAGCTCCTGGAAGGCTTTCTCGAGGCCGTGAATCGCGCCGGAGCGCGTTTTGAGCATGACGACGACCTCAGTCTCGT
>Ga0208078_1000333_pt1 | contig 12484 bp, 10 predicted proteins | sample NGESurdeep072012_3_FD_184468 | JGI IMG/M metagenome (GOLD analysis project Ga0208078, IMG submission 184468) | Arctic peat soil microbial communities from Barrow, Alaska - NGEE Surface sample 53-2 deep-072012 (SPAdes) | ecosystem: Environmental > Terrestrial > Soil > Wetlands > Peat ...
ACCGAGGGCCTCATCGAGCGCGCCCAGACGCGCGAGCTCGAAGAAGCGGTGCGGGAGCTGCTCGCATTCAAGCGGAAGACGCGCGGAGTCATCACCAACTCGGACTACTACCTTGAGCAAATTCCCCGCTACGTGCGGGGCGAGATCACCGAGCCTTGCCGGTCCGGAATGAGGACGATCCACATCGACCCGCTCGGGCGCGTCAAGCGTTGTCCCGATTTCCCGACCGACTTCCATTGGACGGAGTTCCGCAAGTACGAGCCGATCGACTGCAACGCATGCTTCTACGCGTGTCGCGGTGAGGCGCAGGCTCCGCTCCGCTTTTCTCGCGTGCTGGATGTGATGGCGTCGCCACTACCGTTGGTGCGACAGCATGCGTGAGTGCGTCGGCGACACTGACACCGAAAAGCGCCGATGCTGAAGGACCTCGTTTTCGTGAACGCGGCGCAGATCGTCACCTGCGCCGGCCCCGCCCGAGCACGAAAGGGAAATGAGATGCGCGACGCCGGCATCCTGACGAACACCGCGATCGCCGTCAGCAGCGGACGCATCGCGATGATCGGTGCGGCGCGCGATCTCCGGCGCGCCTATCCGGACGCCGAAGTAGTCGATTGCCGCGGAGGTGTGCTCACTCCGGGCCTGGTCGATTCGCACACCCACGCCGTGTTTGGCAAGCCGAGGTTCGAGGAGCACGAGCTGCGCGCGGAAGGCTTCGACTACATGGAGATCGCGAAGCGTGGGGGCGGCATCCACGCTTCCGTTCGCGACTTTCGCGAGCGCAGCGAGGAGGACCTTTTCAAGCTCGCGCTGACGCGCGTGAAGGAGCTGGCCTCCTACGGAACGACCACTCTCGAGATCAAGAGCGGCTACGGCCTCTCGGTTGAAGACGAGCTCAAGGCGCTGCGTGTGATCGGACGACTGGCCGAGCGCCAGCCGATGCGCATCGTGCCGACGTGGCTAGGCGCGCACGAGATCCCCCATGAATACCGCACCAGCGAAGCGCGGCGCGGCGAGTTCATCGATCTCCTGATCAAGACCCTTTTGCCCAAGGTCGTCGCGCAGGGCATTGCGCGCTTTGCCGACGTCTTCTGCGAGCCTGGGGTGTTCACGATCGACGAGACGCGTCGAATTCTCGAAGCATCGCGCCAGGCCGGACTCGGCATCAAGATCCACGCTGATGAGCTCAAGCCATGCGGCGGAGCAGAGCTGGCCGCTTCACTCCAAGCGGTATCGGCCGACCATCTCGCCGCAATCTCCGAGAGCGGGATCGCGGCGCTCGCGAGCTCGAACACGGTGGCGACGCTTCTGCCCGGCACCATGCTGTTCCTTGGCAAGGCCAAGCAGGCGCCGGCCCGCGCACTGATCGATGCCGGTGCGGCGGTCGCTCTCGCCAGCGACTTCAACCCCGGCACCTCCCCAACGGTTAACTTTCCATTGATGCTAACGCTCGGTGTGAGCCAGCTACGCATGAGTCTCGCGGAAGTCCTCATCGCCGCGACGGCAAATGGGGCGGCCGCGGTGGGAATTGCGGGAGAGGTCGGGCAGATTGCGCCGGGCTTTGCCGCCGATCTCGCGCTCTTCGCAATCACCGACGCGCGGGAGTTGCCATACTGGTACGGCGCACGTCTTTGTGTCGGGTCGTGGAAGGCTGGCGCGCCTTGTCACCCCTATGAAAGCGGAAGTAACTTGAACGTTCGTTCCCCGGAGGCCGTGCCCACCGGGTAAGTCCTTTTTGCCCGACGCCCTTAATGTCCAACGTCGACAAGCTGAAAAAAAAGGCTGCCGAATTCGAGCAGAAGAAGCAATACGACAAGGCGCTCGAAGTCTACCTTCAGATAATCGAGCAGACCGAGGGGCACGACGACCGCGACGTAACCGTCTACAACCGCGTTGGCGACCTCAATTTGCGTCTGAACAAGACCGATCAGGCCGTCAACTATTACGAGCAGGCGGTGGACCTCTATACCGAGGGCGGCTACCTCAACAACGCCATCGCGCTCTGCAACAAGATTCTCCGCCACGCCCCGGCGCGCCATCAGATCTACTACAAGCTCGGTAAGATCTCGGCCAAGAAGGGCTTTAACAGCGACGCCAAGAAGAATTTCCTGGAGTACGCCGATCGGATGCACCGCGCCGGTCGCGAGACCGATGCCTTCAAGGCGCTCCAGGAATTCGCGGATCTTTGCCCTGGTCAGGACGACATCCGGCTGATGCTCGCCGACCAGCTCGCCAAGGCAGGGAAGGCCCCCGAGGCGATCGAACAGCTGCAGATACTCCACGAATCGCTCGACGCCGAGGGAAGAGCGGCCGAGGCGCAAGCGACCGTGCAGCGAATTCACACGCTGGATCCGAGCGTAGAGCCTCGCCGGTCAAAGACGCCGGTCAAGAGAGAGGAGGGCGGCCTCGTCTTCCTCGACGTTGGTGGGTCGCCGACATCGCCGCGGCCCAAGATCAAGGGATTTGAGGGAACGGCGCTCGCGCCACACGCTCCGGCGCGGCCGCGCACGCCGCCGCACGTGAAGCCGTCTCCGGAATTCGAGCAGCTGCCGGACATCGAGGAGCTGCCTGATCTCGAGCCACTGGCTGACCTCGAGCCGACTCTCGAGTTCGAATCGGAGCAGATTGCTGGCCTCCAAACGGGTTCTTCGGTCAGCGGGTTCGAGACGGACTCTTCTGTCGGCGATCTCGAGCCGGCGTTCGATTTGTCGCTGCCCGAGCTGGATATCTCCCCGCTCGACGGGCTGGAATCCATGGCGGATCCGTCGTCGTTCGTGATTGATCCCGAGGCACCGCCCCCAGAGTCGGCCGGAATCGAGGGATTGATGCCGGCGGAATCCGGCTTGAATGCCGTCGAGCCCGGACTGGGCGAGCCTCTCCTGGACGAAGATCCTCTGGCCGGACTCCATGTCCTCGAGGACGATCGGTTCTTCGTCCACGATCCGGCGCCGGAAAGCGCCGCGCCGTCCCACGCGAGCACGTCGACAGAGCCCGCCGAGGCCGAAGCGCAGGAATACGAGACACTCGAGCTCGACGCCGACGAGGACCAGGACGAACACAGGGAAGCCGAGGTCCACGAGGAGAAGTCCGCTCGCGCGTCAGCCGCCAGAACGGCGCATAGGACTCCGGCGAGAAAGGAGGCACCGGCTGCGAAGCACGACGAGGCGGAGGACGAAGAAGAAGAACAAGAGGATGAGCACCCCGCGCCAAAGTCGAGCAAGCCGAAGCTGGTCGAGCCGCTCCGGATGACGCGACCGAAACTGAAGAAGCCCAAGACCCCCCACCGCGAGGAGCCGCCGTCGCAGCAGCAGCGTCCTCCGGTAAATCCTTTCATGCGTCAGGCTGCGAAGTCCAAAGCGTCTTCGCCCAAGCCGGCGCCACGCCAGGCCACTCCGCAGACCGAAGTTCCGCACGCGGCGACTCCGAAAGAAAACACGCCGCAGCGAAACTCCGACGATCACTTCGTGGACCTCGGGGACTGGCTCCGGGAAGAGCGCGGTCCGCGCTCGACACGCATGGTCGCCCAGGAGGACGAGAACCGCAAGGAAGGTGAAGAGGCCGACTTCACCGACATGCTCGAGAAGTTCAAGGCCGGCGTCGCCGCCAACGTCGACGACGAAGATTTCGACAGCCACTACGATCTGGGCGTCGCCTACAAGGAGATGGGCCTCATCGACGAAGCGGTCGCCGAGTTCCAGAAGGCGCTACGAGGCGCGACGCAGCGAATCCGCGCCTACGAGGCGCTCGGACAGTGTTTCATCGAGCGCAACGAGCATGACGTCGCCATCACCGTGCTCGGACGCGCGTTGCGCGAGCCGGGAATGGAGGATGAGGATCTGATCGGAGTGCTCTACCTCCTCGGCTTCGCGTCCGAGGGGAGCAAGAAGGCGCGTGATGCCGCCGCGTACTACCAGCGGGTGTTTGCGATTGACATCGACTTCCGCGATGTGAGCAAACGCCTCAAGCAGATGGCCAAGGCCGCCACGAAGTGAGATCGGCCGCGCCCCAGGACCGCCTCAGGATGAAAGTGACGCCGCCCCGTGGAGTCACGCTCCAGGCGATTCAGCTCCCGGTCCGCGACAAGCTCGACGACGTGTCGCAAGCGATGGCGCGCATCGTCGCCAGTGATATGCCGCTCGTCGGCCAGGTGAGCGCGCACCTCCTCGCCATGCGCGGCAAGCTGTTCCGCCCGACACTTCTGCTGCTATCGAGCGAGGTCGCCGAAGAGCCCGAGCCACAGGCCGTCACTCTCGCCGCCGCGCTGGAGCTGATTCACCTCGCGACGCTCGTGCACGACGACGCCGTCGATCACTCGGCGCTGCGTCGCGGGATGCCGACCGTCAACGCGCTCTTCAGTCACCAGATCTCGGTGATCATGGGAGACTTTCTCTACTCGACTGCGCTCACGCACCTCGTGGGGCTGGGCGATCTCGAGGCCCTCCGGGCGCTGACCCGGGCGTCAACCGAGATGACGCTCGGCGAAATGCGGCAGCTGGCGGTCACCGATCCGCTGCGCTTTACCGAGCGCGAATACTACGATCTCATTCGGTCGAAGACAGCATCGCTCATGCGAACCGCGTGCGAGCTGGGGGCGCTTTCGGGCGCGCGGCGCTACCGCGACGCGCTCGGGAACTTCGGAGAGAATCTCGGAATGGCATTCCAGATCGCCGATGACCTGCTCGACTACCGCGAGGAGCAGGAGACCACCGGCAAGCCGTCGGGTCTCGATCTGCGCGAGCACAAGGTGACGCTCCCACTGATCCACGCGCTCCGCGAGATGTCTCGCGCGTCGCGCCAGGAAGTCGAGCGGCTGTTCGAAAGCGAGACGGCGAGCGACGAAGACATCGCCTCCGTCGCTCGGATCGTCGACGAGAACGGCGGGTTCGAATACGCGCGCGAACGCGGCGAGGAGTACGCCGAAAAGGCTCATGAGGCGCTCGCGAATGTGCCGGATACGGTAGCGCGCGGGTCGCTCACAGCGTCAATTTCCTACGTCATGGAGCGACACGCATAATGCGACCACCACGGAGCCGTAGTGGGCGAAGCGCCCTCTTTCACGCTCTCGTTCTGTCGGCGGGGTTCATTACCGGCGGGCTGCTGACCCAGGTGGGCCGCAGGTTCCTGCCGCCGGGCGCGGCGAAAGAGTTTTTCACCACCGGCGTGACCCCCGCCATTGGGCCGCTGCCTGTGGATTTGGTTATACTCAAGTTTGCCATCGGCCCAATCGCGCTCGATGTGTCACTTTTGAGCCTGTTGGGTGTACTCGTGGCTTACCTCATAGCGCGTTCGCTTTTCTAGGAGTTTTCTATGTTTGGCAATCTGGGGCTCCCCGAGCTGTTGATAATCATGGTAGTGATCCTGCTTCTGTTTGGAGCGAAGCGGATCCCCGAGATCGCGGGCTCGATGGGAAAGGGAATCAGGGAATTCAAGAAGAACATCAACGAGGCGACGCGCGAAGTCACCTCGGAAACGAAGTCGCCGCTGGAGTCGGACACCCAGTCGAGGCTGACGTCGGCGGAGCTCGAGCGGCGCCGGGCTTCCGAAGAGGAAGCCGAGCGACCTGCTCCTAAGAGGCTGCTGTAGTCCGAGAGACTGGACTACATAAAGAACGGGCGGGAGGCGTCAGTAGCATAGACGCCAGGTTGTTAGTTCACTACGCCCGGACTTTCCTCAGCGCGCGACAAACTGACTGCACTTCGCGGCAAAGGATGCTGGGGAGGCCTGGTCGCGGTGCGTGGTTTAGTGCGTGAGCGATTTCAAGAAGTTGAAGGTCTGGCGGAAAGGACACGCGCTCGCGCTGAACGTTCATCGTGTCGCAACGCGAATCCGAGGCTCTGACAAGGTCTCGCTGCGCAATCAGATGCTACGCGCGGCGATGTCCATTCCTACCAACATTGTAGAGGGAACGGGCCAAAAAAGCGGGATGGCATTCGCCCGATTCATCACCATTTCCCTCAATTCCACAACCGAGCTCGAATACCACCTGATCGTCGCCCGAGACATGCGGGCGATCACGGCCAGCGACTTCGAATCCCTCTCATCGCAGGCAATCGAAGTCCGAAAGATGCTTTACGGATTGCGAAACACAGTCCTGGTTTTACCCCGAACGCCACGCAAACAAGTCCTGGCGTCGTGAACTAACAAACTGGCATCTACGCTACTGACGCCTCCCGCCCGTTCAGTTGCCGTTCAGTTCCCGCCCGTTCAGTTGCCTTACGTGTGATCTCAGATGATGATCGCGAGCTATTGAGTCGTGCGGCGCGAGGATGCCTCAACCTGCTTCCGCTTATCATCGACCTTGGCCACGGCTCTCAGGTTGGTAAGAAACTCCCGAACCCTCTGCTGCCTTAGCTGCTGCAGCGCCTGCGCGCGCAACGATTCCTTCTGAGCCTCGAACGCCGCGCGGCTCGACGGGATGCGATTGTCGACGCGCTCAACCACAACCTCTCCGATCGAACGGATCGGCTCGCTGACGCTGTGAAGAGGCAGAGTGAACGCGGCGCCAACTGCCTCCGGAGCCTGCGCCAGCTCGGGCACGCCGGTAACGCGAGTGAAAGGCTTGGTGCTGACTACCTGCAGGTTCATGAGCTTCGCCGCCTGCTCCATTGAGCTCACCGCCGCGACCCTCGCGTAGTTCATCGCCTGCGGAACCAGGGCGTCGATTTTCTTCTGCCTCAATAGGTAATTGCGGATGTCCTGCTTCGCCTGGTCGAGCGAGAGCGCTCCACCGGGCGTGAGTGAATCGAGGCGCGCGAGGTAGTAGCCATCCTCCGCGTCGAACAGCTCGCTGGTCTCCCCTGGCTTCGCACCCTGGAACGCCCACGGGCCGACGCTCGGGATGTACTGTCCATTCACGGTCATGGTGTTGCCTTCGACCACGGTGCTCCTGATTACCGGAATCTGGAGAGCGCGCGCCGCTTCATCGAACTTCGCGGGCTGGTCGGTGGACGCCGCCATGCGCGCCAGAGAATCCGCGCGGCGGTCCGTCTTCGATGCGGCGGAGTCGCTCTGCTCGATATGAAGGAGGATGTGGCTCACGGTCAGCGTATCTCCCTTCCGCGCATCGACCTTGATCAGGTGATACCCGAACTGCGTCAGCACCGGCTGCGAGATCTCCCCCGGCTTGAGCGCGTACGCGGCCGTCTCGAACGGCGCGACGAATCTTCCTTTCGCGCCCTTGCCGAGCGAGCCGCCATTGGCGGCCGACACCGAGTCGGCTGATTCCGCGCGCGCGACATCCGCGAACTTCTCACCGCCGAGAATTCTCGCTCTCAGCGCGAGCGCGTGCGCGCGAACCGCGGCGGAATCCGCCGCGCTCACCGCTCGGGGCACGATGATGACCGAAACTTTCGCCGTGCCGGGGCGGTCGAACATCTTCTTGTGGGTGTCGTAGTACGCGCGCACCTCGTCGTCGCTCACGCGAACGGCGGAATCGGGGATGCGCTCGGGCTCGAACGCCACGAACGAGACCTGCGCGGTGTCGTGCGTGTCCTGGAAGCGGCGCCACAGCTGCTCGCTCGAGACGTACACGTCGGTCGCGATCTGGTCGAAGAGCTTTTCCTTCGGGATCTCCGTGCGGTAGTACTGCTCGAGCTGGAAGAGGAGCCCATTCTGCCTTGCCAACGGGCTGGCCAGGAAGCGCTGGTACTTGGCGGGATCGAACTGTCCGTCGGTCTGCAGGTCGGGAGCCTGCATGAGCTGAGGCGGCGGGCTATAGCGTGCCGCCTGGAGAATTTCGTCGTCTGATACTGTGATGCCGCGGCGGCTGTACTCCTGGCGGAGGAGGGCGTCGCTCACGAGCTGGTCGAACGCCTGGTCCATCAATCTCTGTCTCTCGTCGAGGGAGATGGGTTGCGTGCTGCGCTGAGTTTCGTCCTGCTCGAGATTCTGCGTTGCCTGGTACCAGGTGGAGGCGAGGATATCCTCTCGATTGACGGTCGCAACGGCGGTGGTATTGGTCACCGGCGCGCGGCCGAGCAGTCCCGAGGTCTGCGCCAGGAGAAAGCCGCCGACGAACAGCACGACGATTATGATCCAGATGTATTTTGCGGAGGCCCGCATTTGCTGCAACAAGGGCACTACTCCTTACACGAATTGGGGTGGCCCCAGTCGCTGGGGCGAGATGGCGTATAGCCTTGTAAACTATGAGTTTGGGGGACCGAGATGCAAGTCGCGCGAACGCGGAGATTGCTGCATCTTTCAGTTGGTATATAAGCGTGAAACCGGAGTTCCGGGAAGTTGTTGAGGATTGAACCGAGGTAAGCGATGGATTACGACCGGTTGCGGGAGTTGCAGGAAAAATTCGAGGAGAACCCCCGTCGGTATTTCGCTCCGCTCGCGAACGAATACCGCAAAGGCGGGCAGCCGAAGCGCGCGATAGAGATCTGCCGGTCGCAGCTCTCACAGATGCCCGGCCACATGAGCGGGCAGATCGTGTACGGCCAGTCCCTGTACGAGACCGGCGAGTTCGAGGAGGCGCGGCTGGTGTTCGAGCGCGCGCTCACATTGGATCCCGAGAATCTCATCGCGCTGAGATCGTTGGGCGACATGTCGCTTCAGAGCGGTAATACCGTTGAGGCGCGCAAGTGGTACATGAGACTGCTCGACGCCGATCCGAAGGACGCGCCGGTGATCGCGCTCGTGTCCGAGATCGATGCCTCGACCGATGCCAGGCCGGTTCCCACTCCGCAGGGGATTCCAGGCGTCGACATCGATGGCGGCGACCAGGCGATCCCGTTCATCGCCGACGCAGAGGGCGCGCCGGTCGTCGCGAAAGACGCCGAGCCCGAGCCGCCGGCTCAAGCTCCGGCTCAAACCGCGGCTCAAACCGCTCTGAGTGCGGCTTTCGAATCCGCACCCCCTTTGCGGCAAGTCGACGCCGAAATACCCACCGCGCCCGTTTCGGCTCCCGAGCCGATCGCTGCTCGCGAGGCAGCCGCTGCTTCCGAGCCGAGATCGCCGCAGGTTTCCGAGGAAACCCCAGTCACGGGCCTCGAGCGCCACTATCCGGTCGATCCGACTGGAGCCGGCCTGCCCGACGAGGGGATGGGTGCGGAGGGTTTGCGTGGTGGAAGGAAGGACGACCTGATGGGTGCCGAGGGTCTCCTCGGAACGGAGCCGGAATCGCCGCCTGAGCCGGTCGGGGCCGAGGGCCTCAGCGGCAAGGCTCCCCCGCAAGCGCTCGCGGGCACGACCAGCAAGAGATCTGACGACGAAGACGCGCTCGACACATGGACGCCGCCACCCGACGTGACGGCGCCAGAGCGCATTGAATCATCGCCCGCGCGCACTGAATCACCGAAGGAAGAGCGGATGTTCTCCGGTCCGGGACCGGAGCCATTCGTCAACGAGACGATGGCGCAGCTCTATCTGCAGCAAGGCTACAGGCAGCTAGCGCTGAGAGTCTACTACCAGCTCGCCGAATCCCGCCCCGACGACCAGACGCTCAAGGCCCGCATCAAAGAGATCGAGGCCGCGGACCACGCAGCGCATCCGGATTCGCCGGTACCGCCACACGCCGTGCCGCACCGCGAGTCAATCGAAACGCCCCGGCGCGAAGAGCCGCGCGCCGCTCCCGAGAACATCGCCGCGCGACAGCCGTCCATCAGGGAATTCTTTGCGACGCTGGGGCGACGCCGGCCGCCGCGCTCCGCAGGGAATCCCGGCGGAAGCTCGCGCCCGGGCAACAGCATGCCGGCCGAAACCGTTGCGCCTATGGGAAGCTCCGCTCCCAGCGCTTCGCTCGACGCGGTGTTCGCCGGGGCGACCGTGAGCGCGTCGGACAGCCGCGCGGCCTCGCGTCTCGCCGGCGCCTTCAGCGGCACCGCCGGCGCGTCGAGAGCTACGCCGCCGACGCCACCAATGCCGACACCGCGCGTGAATACCAGGATGCCACACACACAGGAATCGGAAGAAGACGTCGCGAAATTCCGCGCCTGGCTCGACGGGCTCACGGGCGAGTGAGAATCGCCGTCATCAATGGCCCCAACCTCAATTTGCTCGGCACGCGTGAGCCGGCTCTCTACGGGACTGAAACTCTCGCCGACATCGAGTCCCGTCTCTTGAAGATCGCGAAGGAGCTCGGAGTCGACCTCACATTCTCGCAGCACAACGGGGAAGGGGAGATCGTCGACGCGGTTCATGCCCTGCGCGGCCGCGCCGACGGCGCGCTCGTGAACGCGGGAGCGTACAGCCACACCAGCCTCGCCATTCGCGACGCGCTCGCGGGAGTGAAGGTCCCTTTCGTGGAAGTTCATCTCACCAACATTTACGCGCGCGAGCCCGAGCGCCGTCGCTCCGCGCTGGCCGACGTGGCGGTTGCCGTCATCTGCGGCTTCGGCGCGTACGGTTACGAGCTGGCACTCCGTGGATTGGTGAAACAGCTTCCGGTCCCAGCCAATGGCTGATCGCCGGCCCGCGCGCGCGGCCGCGCTCCGCGAAGCGATCACCACCGCGCACATCGATGCGCTCGTCATCACGAGCCTTCCCAACGTGCGCTATCTCACCGGGTTCTCCGGCTCGAGCGCGCTCCTCCTCGTAGAGCCGCACGATCTTCACCTCATCACCGATTTTCGCTACGACACTCAGGTGCGGGACGAAGTCGGCGATCTCGCGAAGGTCCGCATCGAAGCGCAGAGCTTGTGGACGGGATTATGGAATTTGGCAGCAGGCTTAACTGGCATTGAGGTAGTCGGATTCGAGTCAGCGCACCTGCTGCATCGCGACTTTCAGCGTTTGCTCTCCGAGGGCACGCGCTGGCAATGGCGGCCCCAGCTCAATCTGGTCGAGGCGCTGCGTGAGTCGAAGGATGCCGACGAAGTCGCGCTCATCCGGCACGCCGGAGAGATCGCGATCCGCGCGCTGACGAAGACCATCAAGGAAATTCGGCCGGGATTGACAGAGCTGAACGTCGCTGGAATCCTCGAGCATTCGCTCCGCGATGAGGGCAGCGAGGAATTTCCCTTCTCGGCGATCGTCGCATCGGGTCTGCGGGCTGCGCTTCCGCATGCGCGCGCATCGTCGCGCGTAATCGAGCGCGGTGATCTGCTCCTTCTGGATTTCGGCGCTCAGTACAAGGGCTACTGCTCCGACATCACGCGCACGATGGTGATCGGGCCCGCCTCTGGCGAGCAGCGCGAGATCTATGAGATCGTGAGGCACGCCAACGCTATCGCTTCGAAATCGGTGCGCGCGGGAATGAAGGGACAGGATGCCGATGGTCTGGCTCGTCGCTACATTGAGGAGCGGGGCTACGGCGACGCTTTCGGACACAGCCTCGGTCACGGGCTGGGACTCGAGGTGCACGAAGCGCCCCGGCTGGCGAAGACCGTCGAGACCCTGCTGGGAAAGGGCGCGGTGGTGACGATCGAGCCGGGAATCTACCGTCCCGGCTGGGGAGGAGTCCGCATCGAGGACGACGTGCATCTCGCCGCGAGCGGCCCGGAAATACTCACCGACTTCACCCGAGAGCTCCTCGAAGTAGCATGATCCGCGCTCACGTGCCGACCCCATCATACGCCAAATGACGATGATCGACCTCCGCTATGTGAAGAAGCTGGTGGAAATGCTCGACGAGTCGAGTGTTGATTCGATCGAGATTTCGTCCGATAAGGGGATGAAGATCAGGATCTCGAAGACGCCGCAGCAGCGTGGCGCGGTGCAGATGGCGGCGCCGATGGCGATGCCCGCGCTCTTGCCGGCCGCTGTTCCCGTGGCGGCGGGCGCGAATTCCGGCACGGTCGAAGTGCCCAGGCTCGAGGCAGCGAAGTCCAAGTATCTGGAAGTGAAGTCGCCGATGGTCGGCACGTACTACAGCGCTCCCGAGCCGGGATCGAAGCCGTACCTCGCTGTCGGAGACAGAATCAGCAAGGGTCAGATAGTTTGCATCATCGAAGCAATGAAAATCATGAACGAGATCGAGTCCGAATTCGACGGAGTGGTGAAGGAGATTCTCGCGCAGAACGCGCATCCCGTCGAATATGGCCAGGTCCTCCTCCGCGTAGATCCCAATGGCTGAAAAAATGGTTCCGCAACCTCCAAAATTGACTCCGGCCGCTCCGAAGTCGGCCTCGCCAGGGCCGAGCTTCGACTACAAAGCCGTGCTCCAGCACATGATCCAGTCGAATGCATCGGATCTTCACCTCAAAGTCGGACGGCCTCCGACGCTCCGCATCGATGGTCACATGGTCTCAATGGAACTGCCGGCGCTCAAGCAGGAGGACCTGCGCAGCCTCGCCGAGCAGATCATGGCGCCCAAGAACATCAAGGAGTTCTCCGAGCAGAAGGAGTCGGACTTCGCCCTCGCGGTGCCGGGCATTGGGCGCTTCCGCGTCAACGCCTACCAGCAGCGCGGCACGATCGCCTATGCGCTCAGAACCGTGCCTTTCCAGGCCAAGACCATCGCGGAGCTCAACCTCCCCGAGGTGTGCGAGCGAATCTCGCTGATGCCCCGCGGCTTGATACTCGTCACGGGAATCACCGGCTCGGG
>Ga0208078_1000334_pt1 | contig 12465 bp, 9 predicted proteins | sample NGESurdeep072012_3_FD_184468 | JGI IMG/M metagenome (GOLD analysis project Ga0208078, IMG submission 184468) | Arctic peat soil microbial communities from Barrow, Alaska - NGEE Surface sample 53-2 deep-072012 (SPAdes) | ecosystem: Environmental > Terrestrial > Soil > Wetlands > Peat ...
TGCCGCACAGGCCTCGAAAAGCACGGACGTGACCGTAACCAAGAACGGGAAGACGATCACCATCCACACGCCGCAGGCCGGCATCGCACCGGTGGCACCGGTGGCCCCCGTTGCTCCCGTCGCGCCAATCGACCAGTCGGCGCCCGTCATCGCGGGATCGAGCACCACAGTCCCCGACGACCAGCCCTTCGACATCCCTCCTCGCGTCGAGAGCCTCGGCTACGCCTTTCTCCTGATGCTCGCCGTGATCGCGGTGGGCAAGCCGCTGGCGCGCGCCTTCGGCACCATCATCGAGCGCCGTGCGATCAAGCCCGCGATGCCGCCGGAGTTCGGTGGGCGGCTCGAGCGCATCGAGCAGGGAATCGAGGCGGTGTCGATCGAGATCGAGCGCATCTCCGAGTCGCAGCGCTATCTGCTCAAGGTGCAGTCGCCTACGCCGGAGCGCGTCGAGCTCCCGCGGAGCGCGGGCTGACCGACGGGTTCGATGGCGCTGACTACGGGCGCGCGTACTACGACCGCTGGTATCGCCACCAGCGCCACAAAGTCTCCACCGCGGCCGAGCGTGCGCGCGTGGCGCGGACGATCATCTCGGTGGCGGAGCAGCTGCTCGAGCGCCGCGTGCGCAACGCACTCGACGTAGGCTGCGGCGAAGGGCTCTGGCGCGCGGCGCTGCTTTCGGCTCGTCCATCTCTGCGCTATGCGGGCATCGATCCGAGCGCGTACGCCGTTCGGCGCTTCGGCGCTCGCCGCAACATCCGCCAGGGGGACATCGCATCGCTCGCCGCACTGCGCATCCGCGGCCCCTTCGACGTGATCATCTGCAACGACGTCCTCCACTACGTCGCGACGCCCGAGCTCCGCACCGGAATGCGCGGGGTGGCGGAGCGGCTTCGCGGCGTCGCCTACCTCGGGCTCTTCACGAGCGCCGATGACATCGAGGGCGACATGAAGACGTGGCTGCGCCGCCCGCCGTCGTTCTATCGAGATGAGTTCGCGCGCGCGGGACTTCGATCGGTCGGGATGCACTGCTGGATCCCCGCCCCGCTCGCGGAGAGTCGCGCGGCACTCGAGCTCAGCGACGCTTGAAGCGAACGCCGCACGGAGCCAGCAAGTGCGCGGGCTCCGGCGCGGATGGAAAGAGATTGTGCGCGCGCACCGCGTGCCGCTTCACGAGATCACACCGCCCGCGCTCCGCACCGATCTCGGCTATCCGCATCTGGATGCGGTAGCTCCCCGGATCCACGATCGATGCGCGATCGTACGCGCCGACGGTCGTCGCCGACGAGAACATCGCCATCGACGCGAGCTGCGTCGCCGAGCGGAGTGAGAGCAGCATCGCCACGATGATCGATCCGCCCACGAACGCGAGCCCACGCGCCGTGGCGGTCGATAGAGGAATCGACATTCGCACCGCGGCCCGCGTCGCGAGCGCACCGAGCAGCCCCCACACGAAGAGCGTCGGCGTCGCGAGCAAGAGCGACGCGTCGAAGCATCCGACCACGAACGTCGCCGCCAGCGTCGCCACTAGCGCGAGCGGCGTGAGGAACTCCTCGAGGTCGAGCGAGTTGCGCATGGCGCCGAACGCCAGCACCGACAGTCCCGTCAGCGCCAGCACGAACGCCAGCGTCGCCGGAATTCCCCGCTCCGCGATCATCGCGACCCAGTCACTGCTCGGCCACGGATTCGCCGTCATCCCGTCGTCGCGATCGATCGACGGATCGCCCTTCGCCGCCACCTTCGGATACGCGACCGCCCAATTTCCCGGCCCCACGCCGAGCAGCGGATGCTCAGCCGCGAGCTTGAGCGACGTGCCGTACTGTACGAGCCGTCCGTGCCCGCTCCCCTCGCGATAGTTCACGACACCGGTGACGGTGTCGAGATACGGCGAATCGCTCTTCCAGTTGAGCGCGTTCGGAACGAGAATCGCGGCGGCCGCGCCGGCCGCAGCGAATGCGGCCGCGAGCGGCAGCCGGCGCGCGATGCGCGGATCGTGGAAGCGTCGCTGCGCGAGCCAGACGCCGATCGCGAGCACGGCGGCGCCAGCGATGACGGCGAGCATCGCGGCGCGGCTGCGCGAGAGCACGAGCGCCGCGGCGAGAATCGCGACGCCGAAGCTCGAGAGCAGCATCGAGCGCGCGCGAGGAGCGAGCACGAGCAACAGAAGAAGCACCGGCGCGCCAATCGCCGCGAGATGCGCGACGAAATTCCGGTTGCCGAACGTGCCGCCGGGGGAACGATTGAGGCTGAAGAAGTCGCTCGTGACGCCGTACGTCTGGAGCAACGACGTGATGCAGCCCAGCACGATCGCCGCGGACAGCGCCGCCAGCAGCTGCCATCGCCACCCCGCAGCGGCGGTGGCGCGCGCGGCGCGAAAGAGCACGAGCCCCGAGAAGGTGATGCCGAGCGCGCGTGCCGCCGCCCAATGGTTGTCGGCGAGCACGGCCGAGACGAGGCCGAGGAGGAGATAGACAGCGAGCAGCGTGTCCACGCGCGTGAGCTCGAGGCGGCGCGCGCCCTGCACGCACGCGATGATCGCGGCGAGCGCCGTCAGGTGAAGCGCGAGCTCCTTGGGGACGAAATACCGATCGAGCTCGAATAACTTATAGCTTGCGGCCGCCAGCACGATCGCGACCGCGCCGGCCTGTAGCACCCGCAATGCCCCTCTGCCGCCGGTGGTTTCAGGCATGGCACAAGATAAGCGCGCGAGCGCTCTGGAAAATCATTCCGCGGTCCCCTAGCCTACGCTCATGACACCCTGGGTCAAACGACTGCTCATAGCGAATGTGGGCATCTTCCTGATGCAACTCGCCTTTCCGGAGCTGACGGGGATGCTCGCGCTGGTGCCTGCTCGCGTGCTCTCGACTCCGTGGTCGCCTCTCACGTACATGTTCATTCATGGAGGATTCTGGCACATCCTCTTCAACATGATCGTGCTCTACTTCTTCGGCCCTCGCGTCGAGGAGCGGTTGGGGAGCAATCGGTTCATCGCGCTTTACCTCATTGCGGGATTCACCGGAGCGCTCTTCTCGGCATTCACGCCGTACGTCGCCATCCTCGGCGCCTCCGGCGCAGTGCTCGGCGTCGAGCTCGCGTATGCGCGCTACTGGCCCCTCGATCGCGTCTACATCTACGGCGTGCTGCCGATCCAGATGCGATGGCTCATCGTGCTCACGGTCGTCATGTCGATCGCCGGCCTCGGCGGGTTCGAGCCGGGCATCGCGCACTACGCGCACCTGGGCGGACTCCTCGGCGCCGCGATCTTCCTCTACGTGATCGAGCACACCCGCGCGCGTCCCGCGAAGTCGGGCGTGGTTCGCGCGGAGGTGCGGCAGCCGCCTGCGCCGCGCGGCGACGACATGAAGCGCTGGGCCACGATCCCGCGCGGCGAGCTCCACGAGATCAATCGCCACGAGGTCGACCGGCTGCTCGACAAGATCAGCCTCAAGGGGATCAACAGCCTCACGCCGTCGGAGCGCGCGGCACTGGACAGGTTTAGCAAGCAAAAGAGCTAAGCTGTCGATAGCTGTGACGTTTTGTAGCCGCGGAACTCGTATCGGACCCTGTGCGCCTGGTGGCAGCTAGCGCCCCGCCATTCGCTTCATGTCGACGAGGATCGCGTTCGCGCTGATCGGCCTTCCGAGAAATTCGGTGATGACATCGGCGGACGAGCGCGATAGTCCGAATTTGTAGATATGCTCCGTCATGTACGCGTACCAGGTCGGATCGCCTGTGGTGAAGTCGCCGTGCTGCTCCTTCACGCGCGCGCGGATGTCCGCGATGATGATCGAGCCGATCGCGTAGTTCGCCATGTATCCCGGCGAGTCGATCAGCTGCCCGCGCATCGCCCACCACGAGAACTCGGGGTGCGGCGTGATGTGCAGGTAATGGCTCGTGAGATCGGCCCACACCTTGTTCGGATCCGCGCTCGGGTCGCGATGCATGCGCACCTCGAAGAGCGACCACGCGATGTCCATCACGATCCCCGAATATCTCGCGCGCAGCCCGAGTGCCGTAGACACCGAGTCGCCGAGATAGTGCATCTGCCACCGTGGCTCGTAACACTCGAGCGCGGCAACGTCGCCGAGCCCCTCGGTGAGCGCGTCGTTGTCGGGCCAGTTGAGAAAGGCCGGACGCTGATGGATCGCCGAGATGTGTACCGCGTGTCCCGTCTCGTGCAGCAGCTCCTCGAGGTTGTCGAGCCCGCCCACGCGGTACGTCGCGAACACCCACGGCTCCCCCGGCACCCACGCGCCGTTCACGAGATGCGGGCGCCCGCCGAAGTCCGTGAACGCCACCGGCGTCTTGCCGACCCTCGGCGTGAGATCGTAGTGCACGTGCAGCGCGGCGAGGTTCGCTCCGAGATCGCGGAAGTAGTGCGCGTTGAGCGTGCCGAGATCATCCAGCGGAATGCGCGCGCTCAGCGCACGGCTCGCGGCGCCACCTTGATAGTGATAGTCCCACGGCTCGATCATCTCGCTCGGCGTGCTCACGCGCCACGCCTCGAGCACGGACACCAGCCACTTCTCCATCTCCGCGGGATCGATGCGCAGCACACGCGCCTCGGCGTCCACCGGCGACCCTTTCGCGCGCCAACGCGCCGCGCTCAGCTTCACGAATTGCCGGTACGGGCTCCCCTCGCTGTCGTCGCCGTTCATGCTGCGCCAGATCGTGTCGATGGCCGCGAAGAGGCGATGCCGTTGCTCGCGATCGTCCATCTGCGCGAGCATTCCGATCGCGGTGAGGCGATCGAGCGTCTTCCCCTCGAACTGCACGCGCTGTACCGCGCGCGTGTAGCACGCGTACATGCGGCGCTCGAGCCGCTCGTACGCCGAGTCGCCGTGGGCGAGGGCAGCAGCGTCGTAGTTGCAGTCGGGCGGCGCGTGCGAGGCTGCGTCGCCAGGCTCGGTGTCGTCCGCGTCCGACGCGAGCCCGCTCGCGAGCGACGCGCGCATTGCGCCGAGCGCGTGCTGGTCCTCGGGCGCGAGCTTGGCGGAGTCGAGTGACGCGAGTGCGGCGGCGAGCGGCACGCGCATCGAGGCGTAGCGCCGCTGCAGCTCCGCGAGCGACGTACCGTCGGTATCCGCGCTCGCGCCGCGCGCACTCGTCACGCCGATTCGATCCTTCACCAAATGCAGCGCCTGAAACATCGACTCGGCCGGCGCGAGCGCCATTTGAGCACGCGTTGGCGCGCTCGACGTACCGTGATGGCACGCCGCGAGCACGGCGAAAATCGGAAGGGCAATGCTTCTTCGAATCGATCGGCGATCCATGACACATCCGGCGAAAGAAGCTGCACACGAGCGAGCCGCAAACATGCCCGCGCGCCGCACGCTTCGCCACCGCGCCACGGCACTCCCGTCGTGCGGCTCGCCATTTCCTGCTATGATGCGTTCATGACCGAGCGACTCTACTACACCGATGCCTATCTCCGCGCCTTCGACGCACGCGTCGTCGATCGCGCCGCCGACGATTGCACCCTCTACCTCGATCGCACCGCGTTCTATCCCACGTCGGGCGGCCAGCCCTTCGACACCGGCACGATCGCCGGAATAGCAGTCACCGATGTCGTCGACGAGGGTGAGCGGATCGCGCACGTGCTCGCCGCCCCCGCACCGCGCGACCTCCAGGTGGTGAGCGGCATCGTCGACTGGAGCCGCCGCTTTGATCACATGCAGCAACACACCGGCCAGCATCTCCTCTCCGCCATCTTCGCCGATCGCTTCAAGTTGAACACGGTGAGCGTCCACTTCGGCGCCGAATCGTCTACCCTCGATCTCGACGAGGAATTCGTTTCGCCGAAGACGCTGCTAGCCGCGGAGGATCTCGTAAATCTCGCGATCGCCGAGCCGCGCGAGGTGTCCGTCTACTTCGAGAGCGCCGCCACCGCCGCCGGCCTCCGCAAAGCCGCGCCGCGCGAAGGCGAGCTCCGCATCGTCGACATCGCGGCACTCGACAAGAGCGCGTGCGGCGGCACCCATGTGCGCACCACCGCCGAGATCGGAACGCTCCTCATTCGCGGCACCGAGAAAGTCCGCAAGACTACGCGAGTCGAGTTCGTGTGCGGCCTTCGCGCCGTCCGCGCAGCGCGCGCCGATCACGAGCTCATCACCGCGCTCGCGCAGTCGCTCGCCGTGGCGCCCGCAGAGCTCGTCGCGAAAACGAAGGCGCAGGTCGACGATCTTCGCGCCGCGCAATCCGCGCGCAAGGAAGCCTCCACCGCGCTCGATGCCTACCGCGCCCGCGAGCGCTTCGACGCCACCGTCCCCGACGCCTCCGGCCGCCGCCGCGTCGTCGAGCGCCGCCCCGGCGGCACCCCCGACGCCCTCAACGAGCTCCGCTCCCTCGCGCACGCACTCGTCGCCCTCGGCGACACCCTCTTCATTGGCACCCTCGCATCACCGCCAACTATCGTGTTGGCATCGAGCGAGGGCGTCATCGACGCCGGCACCGCGCTCAAGAAAGTGCTCGCCGAACACGGCGGTCGCGGCGGCGGCAATGCCCGCATTGCTCAGGGTACCGTCCCCTCCACCGAAGCCCTCGACGCCGCAATCTCCGCCCTCGCCTAGCAGGCCAGCCACTCGGCCAACTGGCGCGACGCCCCGCACAGGTTCATTTTCGACGGGACCTCCCCCCCACACAGGATTCACCTCGCATGCACGTGCCAGCCGCTCGCATCGTGTCCGGCCTCGCCGCCGTCGCTCTTCTCATCGCCGCCACGCCGGCAACGCAGCCCACTCTGCTCGGCTTCACTGACAGCTCGAGCAAAACCGAGCGCGAATGGGAGGAGAAGTTCAAGGCGATTCCGCAGCCCGCGAACATGCGCGCAGCGATGCAGCGTCTCACGGCTCGCCCACATCACGTCGGCTCGCCGTACGACAAGGACAACGCCGAGTGGATCCTCGCGCAGTTCAAGAGCTACGGACTCGACGCGCACATCGAGACCTTCGACGTGCTCTTCCCCACCCCGCTCGAGCGCGCGGTCGAGCTCGTGTCACCCACACGCTTCGTCGCCAAGCTCCAGGAGCCCGCGCTCGCGCAGGATCCAACATCGAACCAGAAGGCCGAGGCACTGCCGACGTACAACGCCTACTCGATCGACGGCGACGTCACCGCGCCGCTCGTCTACGTCAACTACGGAATCCCCGCCGACTACGACGAGCTCGCGCGTCACAACATCTCGGTGAAGGGTGCGATCGTGATCGCGCGCTACGGCGGCTCGTGGCGCGGCATCAAGCCGAAGGTCGCGGCCGAGCACGGCGCGGTGGGCTGCCTCATCTACTCCGATCCGCGCGATGACGGCTACGCGGGCGGCACCGTGTTCCCCAACGGCCCGATGCGTCCCGCCGACGGCGTGCAACGCGGCAGCGTCGAAGACATGCCGATGTACCCGGGCGATCCGCTCACGCCGGGTGTCGGCGCGACGAAGGATGCGAAGCGCCTCCCGATCTCCGAAGCGAAGACGATCACGAAAATTCCGGTGCTCCCGATCTCCTACGGCGACGCGCAGCCGCTCCTCACCGCGCTCGGTGGTCCGCTCGTCCCCAACGATTGGAAGGGTGGTCTTCCGATCACGTATCGCTTCGGCGCGGGCCCGGCAAAGGTCCATCTCAAGATCAAGTCGACGTGGACGCTCAAGCCGCTCTACGATGTGATCGCGACGATTGTGGGCAGCGGCGAGCCCGATCAGTGGGTGATTCGCGGCAATCACCACGACGCCTGGGTGAACGGCGCCGAAGATCCGATCGCCGGTCTCGTTCCCGAGCTCGAAGAGGCGCGCGCGCTCGGCATGCTGCTCAAGCAGGGGTGGCATCCGAAGCGCACGCTCATCTACGCCGCGTGGGACGGCGAAGAGCCGGGGCTGCTCGGCTCCACCGAATGGGCCGAGGCGCACACCGATGAGCTGCGCACGAAGGGCGTCGCCTATCTCAACACCGACACCAACGATCGCGGCTACCTCAGCATGGAAGGCTCGCACATCCTCGAGAAGTTCATCAACGGCGTCGCACGCGACATCGACGATCCGGAGACGCATCTCACGGTGTGGAAGCGCTTGCAGGCGGCGCTCATCCAGAACGGAGGCCCGGACGAGAAGAAGGACGCGCGCAACCGCGCCGACCTTCGCATCGGCGCGCTCGGCTCCGGCTCCGACTTCACCCCCTTCCTTCAGCACCTCGGCGTACCGTCGCTAAACCTCGGCTACGCCGGCGAGGATGACAGCGGCATTTACCATTCGATCTACGACGACTTCTACTGGTACACGCACTACAGCGACACGTCGTTCGTGTACGGCCGCGCGCTCGCGCAGACTCTCGGCACCGCGTCGATGCGCCTGGCCGATGCCGACGTACTTCCGTACGACTACACGAATCTCGCCGAGACGGTGCACGGCTACATCGACGAGCTTCAGAAGCTCGCGACGGGCGCGGCCGATGCGGCGCGCGAGCGCAATCTCGAGATCGAGGAGGGGAGCTTCGCGGCGACCAACGATCCGCACTCGCCCACGATCGCTCCGCCCGCGTTGACCGTGCCACCGCACATCTCCTTCGCCGCGCTCGAGAACGCGGCCGACTCGCTGACGAAGGCGGCCGAGCACTACAGCAAGGCATACGACAAGGCGATGTCGAGCGGCGACACGTCGCGCGCGAAGTCGTCGCTCGCTGCGGTCGATGCGATTCTCGAACACAGCGAGCACGTGCTCACGGACCCCAAGGGGCTCCCGATGCGCCCGTGGTTCCAACATCTGCTCTACGCACCCGGCTTCTACACGGGCTACGGCGTGAAGACCGTCCCAGAGGTGCGCGAGGCGATCGAGCAGAAGAAATACGGCGACGTCGACGCGGCGATCACTCGCGTTGCTGGCGTCGTGAACGCGGAGGCGGCGCTCGTGGAGTCTGCCGCCACCGCGCTCGGCAAGGGTCAGTGAGCCAGCGAGTTATCATTTGACGATGGAAGATTCACCGATCGAACCGGGAAATCTGCCGCCACCTGGCGAGCTCCTCGATGGGGAGCTCGACATGGTGACGCGCGGACAGGGCGAGCCCGAGCTCGCACCGATGATGCTCGCGACCACCTCTCCGCTGCGAGTCGCATTTCAGGGGGAGGCGGGCGCGTTCAGTGAAGAGGCGATAGTCCAGCTCTGGGGCGCCGAGGCCGAGCCCGTGCCGATGCGCACCTTCGCCGATGTCATGGACGCCGCGGAAACCGGCTCCGTCGAATACGGGCTGCTCCCGATAGAGAGCACGCTCATGGGCGGCGTCGACAGCGCGTACGATCTGCTGGCGATGCACGAGCGGCTGTTGATCACGGCGGAAACGGTCGTGGCGATTCGTCTGTGCGTGCTCGGACTCCCCGGTGCGAGGCTGGCCGATGTCACGCAGCTGCACAGTCATCCGCTCATGCTGGCGCAGTGCGCGCACTTTCTCGAGCGCTACAAGCACATCACCCCCGTGCCCGCGTGGGACACCGCCGGTGCCGCGCGCGCGGTGATGCAGACGGGCGATCCGACGCGCGCCGCCGCCGGCAGCGCACGGGCCGCGGATCGTTTCGGGCTCGAGCTGCTCGCCGAGGGAATCGAGGATCGCGCCGATACGCAGATGCGCTTCCTCGCCGTCGCGCGCGATGCGGTGCCGCTCGCCAAGGGAAGTCCGGTGCGAAGCACGGCGCTCTGCACCGTTCGCGATGTTGCGGGCGGGCTGATCGCGCTGCTGCAGCCGCTCGCGAAGGGTGGCTTCAATGTGTCGCACTTCGTCGCCCGCCCTACGCGCGAGCCGTGGCGCTACATGTACTACATCGAGTTCGAGCACGACGCCGCCGATCCCGAGGCGGAGCGCGCACTCGAGGCCGTGCGCAAGGCGAGCCTCACGTACAGGCTGCTCGGCACCTTTCCGCGGTGGATGTTGGGAGCGACACCGCCCAACGAGGATCCGCTCATCTCGTGAGCACGCCCTCAGCCACGCAGCTCACCGCTCGCCCAGCGTGGCTGGCGCTCGTCGCACACTACGATGCAATCCGCGACGTGCATCTGCGCGAGCTCTTCGCCGCCGATCCCGAGCGCGGCACACGGATGACGGCGGAAGGCGCGTCGCTCTACCTCGATTACTCGAAGCATCGCGCGACGCCCGAGACGTTCTCGCTGCTTACCAACCTCGCGCGCGAGTGCGGGCTCGCCGAGCGCACGCGCGCGATGTTCTCCGGCGAGAAGATCAACGTCACGGAGAATCGCGCGGTACTCCACGTTGCGCTGCGCGCCGCGCGCGGAGCCAAGATCACGGTCGACGGTGTGAACGTCGTCCCGCTCGTGCACGAGGTGCTCGATCGCATGCGCGCGTTCGCCACCGCGGTGCGCGATGGCGCCTGGAACGGCTTCACTGGCAGGCAGATTCGCAACGTCGTCAACATCGGCATCGGCGGCTCCGACCTCGGCCCCGCGATGGCGTATCGCGCGCTCGCGCACTACACGAAGCGCGATCTCACCGTGCGCTTCGTCTCCAACGTCGACGGAACCGACTTTGCCGAGGCGACGCGCGATCTCGATCCGGCGGAGACGCTGTGCATCGTGTCGTCGAAGACGTTCACGACGATCGAGACGATGACCAACGCCGCCGCCGCTCGCGACTGGATCGTCGGCGCGCTCGGCGACGAGCACGCGGTGTCGCGACACTTCGTCGCCGTGTCGACGAACGAGGCCGCTGTGCGCAAGTTCGGCATCGACCCGGCGAACATGTTCGGCTTCTGGGACTGGGTTGGCGGCCGCTACTCGATGGACTCGGCCATCGGCCTCTCGACGATGCTCGCGATCGGCGCCGATCACTTCGACGAGATGCTCGGCGGCCTGCGCGCGATGGACGAGCATTTCAGAGATGCGCCGCTCGAGCAGAATCTCCCGGTGATCCTCGCGCTGCTCGGCATCTGGTACACGGACTTTTTCGGCGCAGAGAGCGCTGCGGTGTTGCCGTACGATCAGTATCTCTCGCGCTTTCCGTCGTATCTGCAGCAACTCATCATGGAGAGCAACGGCAAGTCGGTGACGCTCGCCGGCGATCGCGTGCGCTACGCGACGTCGCCCGTGATCTGGGGCGAGCCGGGGACGAACGGTCAGCACTCGTTCCATCAGCTGCTGCATCAGGGCACGCAGCTCATTCCCGTCGACTTCATCGGCTTCTCGCAGTGGCTCAATCCGAGCGGCGCGCAGCACGATCTGTTGATGGCGAACATGTTCGCACAGGCCGCGGCGCTGGCATTCGGGAAGACGGCGGCAGAGGTGCGCGCGGAGGGGACGCCCGCCCAGCTCGTACCGCATCGCGTGTTCGAGGGGAACCGCCCATCGAGCATCATCTTCGCGGACAGACTCACCCCTGCGACGCTCGGAGCGCTGATCGCGTTGTACGAGCATTCGGTGTTCACCCAGGGCGTGATCTGGGGCATCGACTCGTTCGACCAGTGGGGCGTCGAGCTGGGGAAAACGCTCGCCACCCGCATCTCGGCCAACCTGACGCCCGGGGCCGATACTCCCCTCGCTCATGACTCGTCTACTAACGCACTCATCATCCGGTACAAAGCCAGTCGGGACCGATAAAGGCCGACGGAGCAAAGTGCGAGACAAGCTGCACAACGCCGGGGTCAGAATCTTCATCGACGCCACGATCGAGTGAGCTAAGTTCAAGCTATGTAAGCGCTTGACATGGCATGAGCCGATGGATCGAAAGTCGCATAGCAAGCACCAGAGCCAAACCTTTCTCACCCTTCAGCCCCTTCCCCACCTGTCCTTCATGGCGCGTTACGCCGACTCGGCGCAGAGGCGTGAGCTGGACGACATCATCATCGTCGATCCGGTAACGATGCTCGAGGATGTGGGCCCCGACTCGCGGCCCTCGGCCTCGCGCAGCGGCGCTCCGGTGGTGAGCGCGGCCACGCTGCTCGCGACGCCCGGCGGGGACCCTGATGCCGTCGCGCTTGCGATGCAGCTGCTGGGCGAGGCTGCTCCGCTCGCAGTCACGGCGGACGGGATGTCGTTCACGGTTCCCGGCTGGGAGCTCGGCTCGCAGTCGGCAGACTCGATGGACGCCGAGGGACTCGCGGTGTGGGTGAGCGTCGACATTCTGCTGCTCGAGAACGGACGCTACGTCGTGCGCGAACATCGCGCGAGCGAGGGATCGGACGGCATGATCGCCTCGGACTCCAACGGCTCGATCATCGAGAGTGGCGCCGAGGTTCGTGCGTTCTGCACGGAGTACACGGCGGATCCGCTGCGTGCAGCGTCGCGCGTTGCGGCGCTCGACAACGCGATGCGCCGCTGGCCGCCGCTGCGCACGCCGTCGGGGCGCGCGCGCAAGACGCCACTCGTCATCCCGTTCCTGATCGACTAGGGCGCCGGCGGGCTTGCTCTCGGCAGTCGCGCACGTCCAGCCCTGCGGCTAGCGCGCGATGTGCGATTCTGTTGCGCTTCTTCATCCACGCACTCGCTCC
>Ga0208078_1000336_pt1 | contig 12363 bp, 11 predicted proteins | sample NGESurdeep072012_3_FD_184468 | JGI IMG/M metagenome (GOLD analysis project Ga0208078, IMG submission 184468) | Arctic peat soil microbial communities from Barrow, Alaska - NGEE Surface sample 53-2 deep-072012 (SPAdes) | ecosystem: Environmental > Terrestrial > Soil > Wetlands > Peat ...
CCGCCCCGACTGCATGGGCCACCTCGGTGTGGCGCGCGAGCTGGCCGCGGGGCTGGACAGGCCGATGAGGGTCGACTTCATGCCCGCATTCACGGGAACGGCCAATCCGCCGGGGCGTGATCTGGTGAAGGTTTCGATCGAGGAGCCGGACCTGTGCGCCCGCTACATCGGCGGCGTCATCAAGGGCGTCAGAGTCGGGCCAAGCCCCGCATGGCTCCAGCGGCGCTTGCGCGCCTGTGGCGTGCGGCCCATCAACAACGTGGTCGACATCACGAACTATGTGCTGCTCGAGTATGCCCAGCCGTTGCATGCATTCGATCTGACAAAGATCTCCCCAGCTGAGATCCGCGTGAGAGGGGCTCGTGCCGGCGAAAAGCTGCTTTGCCTTGACGGCATCGAACGAGAGCTCAGCGCTGAGATGCTCGTCATCGCCGACAGCCGCAAGCCGGTGGCGATCGCGGGCGTCATCGGAGGCGAGGAGACGGCGGTCACCGAGGCCACCACCGAAATCCTTCTCGAGGCCGCGACTTTCAACGGTTCGAGCGTGCGCCAGACGGCGCGCGAGCTCGGGCTGCGGACCGAGGCGTCGTCTCGTTTCGAGAAGGGCCTGCCTGCCGAGCTGGCTCTGGCGGGCGCGCGTCGTGCGGCGTCTCTGATCGCGGAGCTGGCCGGAGGGAGCGTCCACCGCGAGTGGGCCGACGTCTATCCGCGCCCCCAGGAGCCGGTGCGCGTCAGGCTTCGCCCCGCCCTGGTGGACGAGATCCTCGGCCTGCACGTGCCGTTGGAAGAAGCCGAGTCGATTCTCAAGCGCCTCAACTTTCACGTCCGCGCGCTCGAAGACGGCGAATGGGACGTGCTGCCGCCGGTCTTCAGACTTGACGTGACGATCCCGCAGGATCTGGTCGAGGAAGTGGGCCGCGTCTACGGGTACGACCGCATTCCGCCAACGCTGCCAGGTCATCGTCATGACAGGTGGATACCGTCGGCGCCCAGCATCGGCAGGCGTCTGGACGAGGCGCGCGAGGTGCTTGCCGGCGCTGGATTCACCGAAACCTGGAACCCGGCTCTGGTTTCCGGCCGTGTGCTCGAGAGCCTCCGTGTCGACGCGCACGCGATGCGCGTCTCCAATGCGTTGAGCGACGACATGAACACGCTGCGCACCTCTTTGCTGCCGTCGCTCGTCGGGGTGGTCGCGCTCAATCGCGACCGGGGACGTCAGGACGTCCGCGTGTATGAGATCGCCAGCGCTTTCCTGGCCCCGGTGGACGACAAGTCGGAACCGCCTGACGAGCCGATGCGCCTAGGGGTCGTCGCGACCACGGGCGCGGGCGCCGAGGCGGGACGCGCTGCTTTCTATGCCATGAAGTCGGTGCTCGACACCTCGTTGGCGGCCGTTGGCGCTCCGCCGTGCACCTACCAGCGTGGGGCTCAGGAGCTGTTCCATCCCGGCCGGTGCGCCGCCGTCGTCCTGGATGGCCGCCTGCTCGGCTATATAGGCGAGGTGCATCCGACTGTGGCCTCCACTTTCAAGATCGAAGGAAGGCTGGTGGCGATCGAGATCGACGTGGAACCGGTGCTTGCCGCGTCGCGAATTCTTCGAGCGCAGCCGCTGCCGAGGTTCCCCGCGATCGAGCGCGATCTGGCCGTGGTGGTCGAGGACCACGTCGCCGCCGGTGCTGTGCTGGCCACGATCAACGAGCTCGGCGGAGAATACCTGGAGCAGGCCCGCGCCTTCGACGAATACCACGGCCCGCAGGTTCCCGAAGGGCACAAAAGCATTGCGTTCACCTTGACTTTCCGCAGCCCCGAGCGCACCCTGACGGACGCCGAAGTGGACAAAGTGATGACAGAGATCAAGCTACCACTCCAAAAAAGGCACAAAGCGAGGTTGCGCGAGTGACCTGGCTCGATGCGCTTCCGATCGTGCTCGTCATCGTGTACGCCGCGCTTGGGTTCTTCGGCGGCCTGCTGCGCCGGGTGATCGGCCTGATCGCTCTGTACCTCGCGTTCGTCGGCGCCACCAACATGGGCCTGCAAGCGGGAGTCCTTCTCCAGCAGTCGTCCACCCTCGAAATCTCTGACGCGCGCATTTACGGGTTCTTCGGGATCGTGATCGCGGTCATCGTCATCGTCGAGGCGGCGGCACAGCTGGCGAGCAGCCAGATCCAGGTCGGTGCGCTTGTGTTCAACAGGGTCCTGGGTGTGATCGTCGGCGTCCTCACCGCGATCATCCTGTCGGTCCTCATCACCAACGAGCTCATCGCTGCCGGCACACCGTTCGGTGGGGGAGCGCTGGACCCGTTGCAGCAATCGATCCGCGACGCCGTCCAGGGCTCGCACATCGGAGTTCCATTGACCAATGCGATCGGAAAGCCGATCGTGACCATCTTCGGTCTCGCCCTGCCCGCCGACCCTCAGATCTACTTCAGCCAAAGCCCAGTCAGCTAGGCGCGTTGGTGTGAGCTCGGATTTTTTCGGGCGCCTGCGCGAGCGGGCGGTCGAGATCAAAGTCGAAGACCACCTGCGCTCCCGCCTGGAGCGGGGCGACAAGCTGCGGGTAAAGCTGGGCCTCGACCCGACGGCGCCTGACCTGCACGTCGGCCACCTTGTGGTGCTCGATGCGCTGCGCGCCTTCCAGGATGACGGCCACACGGTGGTGCTGATCGTCGGCGACTACACGGCGCTCATCGGCGACCCCAGCGGGCGCTCGGAAACTCGACCAGTCCTCAGTCGCGAGCAGATCGACGCGAATGCGAAAACGTATTTCAACCAGATCTATCTCGTGCTCGACCGCGAGCGCACCGAGGTCCACAGCAACTCCGAGTGGCTTGGCGCGATGGGCGCCGCCGACGTGCTGCGGCTCATGGGGAAGGCGACTCTTCAGCAGGTCCTTCAGCGCGAGGACTTCGCCGAGCGGGTCAAGGCCGGAACGCCAATCGGCGCCCACGAGATCCTGTATCCGTTCAACCAGGCCTATGACTCGGTGGCGATACGCGCCGATGTCGAGATTGGTGGCACCGACCAGCTGTTCAACCTGCTGTTCGGTCGCGAGATCCAGAAAGCTTATGGTCAGGAACCGCAAGACATCGCGGTCTTTCAGCTGCTCGAAGGGCTGGATGGCTCGCAGAAGATGAGCAAGTCATTGAACAACTACATCGGCCTCACCGAGCCGCCGGCCGAGGTCTACGGGAAGACGATGTCGATCCCCGACTCGCTGACTGAGAAGTACCTTCGTCTGGTCTCAGGCTTGAGCGGCCCCGAGCTCGACCGGGTGCTGGCGCTGAAGCCTCGGGACGCGAAAGCGGCGCTCGCCAGGCAGCTCGTCAAGCGCTTGTACGGCGATGATGGGGCCGGCAAAGCGGAGGCCGAATTCGACGCCAGGTTCCGCAAGCGCGAAGCGCCGGAAGAGATGAGCGAGCTCGCGGCCGAGAATCCCGCGGACCTCGTTTCGACGATCGTAAAGGCCGGTTTTGCCAAGAGTCGGGGCGATGCCCGGCGCCTGATCGACCAGGGCGGGATAAGAATCAACGGCGAGAAGGCGAATCCCGAATCGACGCTTCGCAACGGCGACGTACTTCAGGCCGGCAAACGAAACTTCGTTCGAATTCGCGTGGGATAGAATCATCGAATTAATGTTCGGAGCGAATATCTAAGTGTCAGGCCACTCGAAATGGGCGGGCATCAAGCACAAAAAGGCGATCGTTGACGCCAAGCGCGGCCAGGCTTTCACCCGCGCCAGCCGCGAGATCCTGATCGCGGCCAAGGAGGGGGGAGGCAACGTCGATGGCAACTTCCGCCTTCGACTCGCGGTGCAGAAAGCGCGGGAGATCAACATGCCCACCGACAAGATCCAGAACGCCATCAAGCGCGGCACCGGTGAGCTGGCGGGCGAGAAGCTGGAAGAGATTCGCTACGAGGGCTATGGGCCCGCCGGCGTGGCGGTTATGGTCGACGCCTTCACCGACAACCGCAACCGCACCTCCGCATCCATCCGGCACCGTCTGTCCAAGTTCGGTGGCAACCTCGGCGAGTCCAACTCGGTGGGGTGGATGTTCGAGCGCAAGGGTGTCATCTCGGCCGACGCCGGCAAGAACGACCCCGAAGACGTGGGGCTCGCGGCGATCGAAGCGGGGGCTGATGACGTCCAGGTTGAAGGCAAGTCGGTCGAGGTCACCACTCCGCCCGCCGCTTTTGAGAAGGTCAAGGCCGCTATGGAGGGCATGGGGGTCACGATCGACAACGCCGAGATCACCATGCAACCGAAGCAGACAGTGGCAGTGGGAGAGGACAAGGCCGCAGCTGTTCTCAGGATGATGGAATCACTGGAAGAGGACGACGACGTCCAGCAGGTCTACGCCAACTTCGATATCCCAACCAACGTTCTTGAACGCGTCTCAGCACAGGTGTAGAACCATATGGATAAATGTCGGACGCCGCGAACGGATTAATCCTCGGAATCGATCCCGGTCTCGCCGGCACGGGATTCGCTCTGCTCTCCGGCTCCAGCCTTGTCCTTTCCTGCAGCACCCTCGTCACCCGGCCCGGACGCGACGGCGCAAGGCTGCTCGCCATCACACGGCATCTTCGCAATCTCCTCGCCGACCATCCGCCTTCGGAGGCGTCGCTCGAAGAGCTCTTCATGGGCCGCAACACGTCCAGCGCGATCGGGGTTGCACAGGCGCGTGGCGCCATTCTTGCGGTGCTCGAAGAGTGCGGAGTGCCAGTGTTCGAGTACAAGCCGAGCCAGGTGAAAATGGTTCTCACCGGCTATGGCAACGCCGACAAAGCGCAGATCGCCCGCATGCTCGGCGCCCAGGTGAAGGTGCCCGAGGGCCGTGTCGATGCGCACGCGATGGATGCGATCGCCATCGCCGTGTGCCACGCGAGAAGTCGCAAGCTCTCGCAGGTCGCGCGTTGATCGCGCACCTGAGCGGCGTGGTCCGCCGCGCAGGACCCGACTTCGTCGTCCTCGACGTTGGTGGCGTGGGCTACCTCGTCAGCGTCAGTGCGACGACGCGGCAGAAGATTCCCGCACCCGGCGGTGAGTACGAGCTTCACATCCATACAGTTGTCCGCGAAGATCAGCTCGCCCTGTACGGATTCGCGTCGGTGGAGGAGCTCGAGCTCTTCGAGATGTTGATCCAGGTGGACGGAGTCGGCCCGAAGGTCGGCCTCAACATCCTGAGCGCGGCCAGCCTGGAGCTTCTCAAGCGCGCCATCGTCAGCGAAGATCCCGCTCCGATCCGTCGCGCCAATGGCGTGGGAGCGCGTACAGCCGCCAAAGTCATCATTGAGCTGAAGCCAAGGCTCGACGCGCTTGGGGAGGTCGAGGTGATCCCGCGGGCCGCTGCCCTCGCCGGCGATGGTGTCGTCCCCAAAGCTGTCGAGTCAGCGCTGCGCAACCTGGGCTTTTCGTCGCAAGAGGCACGGACCGGCCTGGAGTCGGTGGACTGGAGATCGACGCCCTCCACGCAAGAGGCATTGGCGACGGCGCTCAAGGCGCTAGGTAGTGGAGCTCGGCCACAGCCGTGACGACGGATCTTCGGCGCCCATGCGGCCCATCTGCGTTGTTGCCGCCTGTGCTCCTCGTTACATGTATGTCGAATACATTTCACTCCGGTGCGCGCGGACTCTCCCATGCCTTCGGCATGGGGACCCCAGAGGATCCACCTGTGCACCGAATCTCTCGCCGTCAGACTGTGGCCGAGCTCAAATGACGGGCAAAGCCGGCGACGAGCCGATACTCGACCCGCGCGCAGATGACGACCAGTACGACCTCACGCTGCGCCCACGCCTCCTTTCCGAGTATGTCGGCCAGGAGCAGGTGCGGCAGAACCTGAGCATCCTGCTCGAAGCGGCGCGACGCCGAGGCGAGCCTGTGGAGCACGTTCTTTTGAGCGGGCCGCCGGGGCTCGGCAAGACCACGCTCGCGCACATCATCGCCAACGAGCTCGGGGTCGCGATCAAGGTCAGCTCCGGGCCGGCCATCGACCACCAGGGCGCCCTGGGCTCGATCCTGCTGAACCTCAACACTCGGGACGTCTTCTTCATCGACGAGATCCACCGGCTCAACAGCGTGGTGGAGGAATCGCTGTACCCCGCTCTGGAGGACTTCAGGTTCGATGCGGTGCTGGGCAAGGGCGTGGGCGCGAGCGCCGCGTCACTCCCACTGCCTCATTTCACATGCGTCGGCGCGACCACTCGCCAGGGATTGCTCAGCGGGCCGCTGCGCGACCGCTTCGGCGCCGTCTACCGGCTCGATTTCTACACGAAAGCGGAGCTCGAGAGCATCGTGAGGAGGTCGGCGCGCATTCTCGACATCGAGATTCACGACGACGCGGTCGCAGAGATTGCACGCCGTGCCCGCGGCACACCTCGAATCGCGAACCGGCTGCTCCGCCGCGTGCGGGATTACGCGCAGGTGCGCGGCGACGGGCGCGCGACCGTCGACACGACGAGGCTGGCGCTGGGCATGCTCGAGATCGACGAGCTGGGCCTGGAGCCGCTCGACCGCCAACTTCTGGAGACGCTGATCCTCAAGTTCAAGGGCGGGCCGGTTGGGCTCGACACCATTGCCACTTCCCTCTCCGAGGAACCGGAGACGATCGAGGACGTGCACGAGCCATACCTGATCCAGATCGGGTTCCTGGCGCGTACCTCGAGAGGCCGGGTCGCCACCGAGCTCGCTTACCGGCACCTCGGCCTGGTCCCGCCTGACCCTGGACCACAGCAAACCCGCCTACTGTAGCTAGCGCCTGAGCGCATCAACAACTGGCCGGAACGTAAACTTCTCGGGCTGTGCAGTTAGTCCTCAGCTGGCCCGTCCGGTTGCTCGTCGTGGCGATCCTGATGTTCGCGCTGTTCATCGATGGGGCCGGCTACATCTACCGAATCGTCAACCACTACCCGCTCACCGGCAGCGTGCCCGGCCTACCGCCCAACTTCGGCGGCTGGCAGATTTACATCCACAAGGGCCTGGACCTTTCGGGTGGCACGCACATCGACTATCAGCTGACCAACTTTCCGCCGGGCCAGTCGCGCTCCGACGTTCAGCAGAAGACCATCGCGGTCATCCTCAAGCGCGTCAACGCCCTTGGCGTGAGCGAGCCTGAGGTGCGTGGCGCCGGCAACAACAACGACAGAATCACCGTCGACCTCGCCGGCGTCACAGCCGAGCAGGCGCAGAAGACGATCGGGGCCATCACCAAGCTCGTGTACACGAAATGGGTACCAGACGCCAAGGTGAGTGGCGGCCTAATAAACCAATACAAGCCCCAGCTCACCGGGCTGACCGGCGACGACATCTCATCTGCCAGCGCCGGTCTCGATCCCAGCGGGATCGGTTGGGTCGTCAACATCAGCTTCAACCAGGCCGGCTCCGACCTCTTCGGCAAGCTCACCACCGCCAATGTGGCCGCATGCCCGGGCGATCCCAACACCACGACCACCGCGAACTGCCCCGAGCGCCACCTCACGATCTGGCTGGACCTGACTCAGAACGACATCAACCACTGGGAGGACGCCACCTACGCGACTACGGTGTCGGGCAACTACGACCCGAACTGCCTGGCGACCAAAGGACCCGAGGCGACCTGTCCCAAGTACCTGGTCGACGCGAACACGATCTCACCGATCCTTGGCGGCCAGGCCTTCATCAGCGGCAGCTTCAACCAGCAGCAGGCTACCGACCTCGCCACCGGCATCAACGCAGGCTCGCTGCCGGTGGACCTCCAGGTGCTCGGCGTCACGCAGATCGGTTCCACACTCGGTGCGGAATCCGTGAAGCTCAGCCTCGCGGCAGGCCTCCTGGGACTATCGATCATCGTCATCTTCATGATCGTCTACTACCGCATCCCCGGCCTTCTCGCGAGCATTGCGCTGATTTTCTACGCCGCAGCCGTCCTGGCCGTCTTCAAATGGGTCCCGGTGACGTTGACCCTTGCCGGTATAACCGGGTTCATCCTGTCGGTCGGTATGGCCGTCGACGCCAACGTGCTGATTTTCGAACGCTTTAAGGAGGAGGTCAGAGCCGGCCGTACGATCCCCGCAGCTGTCGACGCTGCCGTTCGGCGCGCGTGGCCGGCCATTCGGGACTCCAACACATCCACGTTCATGACCTGCGTGATCCTTGGCTTCGTCGGGCCGCCTGCGGTGCAGGGCTTCGCGATCACGCTCGGCGTCGGCGTTCTGGCCAGCCTGGTGTCCTCGATCGTCGTCACGCACAACCTTCTGGCGATCGTCCTCAACTGGAACGCGTTCCGGCGGCCCGGCCTTCTAGGGGTGGATCGTGCTCGAATCTCCTGAGGAGAAGGGGGGTCCGCCCGGAACTGGCTCCGCCAGGCCGGCCGGCCCAAGGGGGGACTTTCCCCCTCCAGATGACGCGGAGGAGCCTGACGAGGAGCCCGAGGAAGAGCCCGAGCAGCCGAAGGAGGTCGTCTCCGAGCCGGTCAAGGCCGAGCCGCCTCCGCGCGAGCCTCGCGTGCGAAAGCTCGACATCGTCAGCCGCCGCAACATCTTTTTCCTCGTCTCCCTGGTCATCATCATCCCCGGCATCATCTCGATGGCCCGGCCAGGAGGCGGCTTCGAGCTCGGGATCGACTTTGCGGGCGGCACCGAGTTCACGCTCCATTTCATCAATAAGCCCAGCCTGGTGCAGGTTGAGAACGCCGTCGCGGCCGAGAAGATCAACGGCACTGTCATCCCCGCAGCCGGCGCGGGAAATTACATCATCCGAGGCGTCCCTTTGAGCCCAGCGGCGCAAGCGTCCGTGCTCAGCGATCTTGAGAGCAAGCTCGGCCCGGTCGACACCAAGGCTGCGTCGGTGATCGAGGTGGGAGGGACGATCGCCGGCGAGACGATCACACGAGCCCTGCTGGCACTCGTGGCTGCTTCGGTCGGCATCCTGTTGCTGCTGGCCTGGCGATTCCACAACGTGCCGGGCGGCTGGCGTGCAGGGTTTCAGTTCGGCGGCTCGGCCCTCGCGGCTCTGTTGCACGACGTCTTCGTGCTCACCGGAATCTTCTCGATCATCGGCACGTTCTTTCACAATCGCATCGGCGAGATCGACGCCCTGTTCGTGACCGCTGTGCTCACAGTGGTGGGCTTCTCCGTCCACGACACCATCGTCGTGTTCGACAGGATTCGCGAAAACCTGCGCGTCAGCCAGCGGCTGTCGTTCGAACAGGTCGTCAACCTCAGCATCATGCAAACCGCAGCCCGATCGATCATCACGAGCTTCACCGTCGTGCTCGTCCTGGCCGCGATCCTGATCTCGGGTGGAGACACGCTCAAGGGCTTTGCGCTGGCCCTGATGATCGGCATCGTGTCGGGCACCTACAGCTCGATCTTCAACGCCTCGCCTTTGCTGGTCGTCTGGCGAAAGCTCCAACCGGTCCGCTAGTCGGTTCAAGGTGTGTCCTGCGCGCCAGGCCTAGCGCGAAAGCACTCAATCCAGCTATCGTTGGATTCAGAAACCTCACATGCCAACCTGGCCCATATCGTCAATCAAAGAGCTGATCGAACCCACCCTGAAGCACATGGGTTACGAGCTGTACTCACTCGACCAATCGGGGCAGGCGGGCCGCACGCTTCGCGTCTCGATCGACCACGCAGAGCCGATCACCGTCGAGGATTGCGAGAGGGTGAGCCGCGTTGCCGGTCCGCTGATCGAACATTCCGAGCTCATCGATGGGCCATACAACCTCGAGGTCTCTTCGCCTGGCGCCGAACGTCCGCTGCGCGCGCAGGCGGATTACGAGCGTTTCAGCGGCAAGCGAGTCAACATCCGCTACCGGAGCGGTGATACCGACACCGTCGTCGAGGGTCAGCTGGTCGCCGTGGATGGCGCCGGCATAGCAGTGCAAGCACTGGGTGTTCGAGGCCGCGCACCTGTCGTGATGCACATTGCATGGAGTGACGTTGTCGCGGGCAGGCTCGCGGTCTCATTCTGAACCGGCCACGGAGAGCCTTGCCGAGGCGCTGACCGCGCTTTGCGCCGAGGTGGGCATTCCTTTCGAGGAGATGCTGCACACCGTGGAAGGTGCGCTGGCGATCGCGTACGCGCGCGCATTCAGCCCGGCGGGTGAGATCACAGTGAAGCTCGATACCAAGACCGGCGGACTGGAGGTCCGCAGCCGCATCGTGCGGAGTGATGGCAGCGAGATGGTCGAGATGCTCCCATCCGAAGATTTCAAGCGCCTGGCAGCGCAGACGGCGAAGCATGCTGTGCTTCGCCACATTCACGACCTCGAGCGCGAGAAGGCGCTGCGGGATGTGGCCGAGCACAAGGGTGAGCTCGCCAGCGGCGTGGTGGACCGAATTGAGATGGGCACCGTCTACGTGGACCTCGGTCGTGCGGAGGGGGTGATGCCACCGGAAGAGCAGATTCCCGGCGAACAGCTGATCCCGGGACGACCGGTGCTGGTGGTGATCATGGAAGCGCAGAGGAACGCACGCCAGGCGCAGGTCCGCGTCTCGCGAGCTTCGCGGATGTTCGTGCACCGACTGCTGGAGGCTGAGGTACCGGAGATCAAGGCGGGCACCGTGCAGGTGCGCGGCATCGCGAGGGAGCCCGGCTTGCGCACGAAGATCGCGGTGTCGTCCAGCCAGGTGGGACTCGACCCGGTTGGTGCGTGTGTCGGGCCAAAGGGAGTTCGCCACCGCGCGATCCTCAGCGAGCTCGCCAGCGAACACGTGGACGTCGTGCCCTGGTCTGACGAGGCAGAAGTGTTTGTAGCGTCGTCGCTCGGGCCGGCCAAACCGGACGCGGTCACCATCGATCGCATGACACGCACGGCGACGGTCCTCGTGCCGCGCGCGCAGCTCTCGCTGGCGATCGGTCGCGATGGGCAGAACGCACGGCTGGCGGCCAAGCTCACAGGCTTTCGTATCGATATCAAGGCCAGCGACGCCGATGGCGAGGTCGTTGCCGAACCCACCGCGTGAGCCGGTCCGCACCTGCGTCGCGTGCCGCGAGGAGGCCGGCAAAGGGGCACTGGTTCGGGTCGTTCGTGGCCCCGACGGAACCGCAATGGTCGACAGAACGGGCGCGGCACCGGGCCGGGGCGCATACGTCCACTCGACCAGCGCATGCCTCGAAACCGCGCGCAAGCGAAGGGCCCTAGAGCGGTCCCTCAAAACGTCTGTAGGACCTGAGGTCTGGACGGAATTGGTTAAAACAAATACCCAGGTGGAGCAGTAGGCCGGATTCACTCCGGCCGTCACTAACGCCCGTCAAAGCGCCTCCATACGTGGCAAGAAACCGGTGGGGGTACCGCGGGGGAGGCCTGCCTCCCCCGCGATCTGGGCATAATCAGTAGCTCCGCATGAAAGCACACGAACTCGCACGCGAACTCGGGATCAGCCAAAAGGAGCTGGTGAACTTCCTCCAGCAGAGGCGGCTGACGCGTAACGCCGCCGCGCCGCTGGCGCCGCCGGCGATCGAAGCTGCCCGATCCGCATTCAAGCCGGCCTTGGCGGCGGTCAAGATCGCCCCCAACGGCGACCGGCGCGCGGTGCTGCCGCCAAGCCTGTCCGTGAAGGACCTTGCTGAGAAGCTCTCGGTCAGCCCCGTCGAGGTGATCAAGAAGCTCATGGCCTCGAACATCATGGCGACCATCAACCAGGTCATCGACTTCGCGACCGCCGAGATCGTGGCCGATGAGTTTGGCTACACGGTCGAACCGGTGTCCAGCGAGGACGTCGTCGCGACCGAGTCTGCAGAAGGCGAGGCGGTCGTCACCACGTCGCGCGAGGAGCTGTTCTCGGTCGCCAATGAAGACCCGAGCAAGCTCGCGCCGCGCGCGCCGATCGTCACGGTCCTGGGACACGTCGACCATGGCAAGACCTCCATCCTCGACGCCATCCGCAAAACCAGGGTCGCTGCGGGCGAGGCCGGTGGCATCACCCAGCGCATCGGTGCGTACAAAATCGAGACCGCGGACGGGCACCCAATCGTCTTCGTCGACACGCCGGGCCACGAGGCGTTCACCGCAATGCGTGCTCGCGGCGCGCAGGTCACCGACCTCGTGGTGCTCGTCGTCGCCGCCGACGATGGCGTCAAGCCGCAGACCATCGAAGCGATACAGCACGCCCGAGCAGCGAAGGTCCCAATCATCGTCGCCATCAACAAGATGGACGTCCCGGGGGCGAACGCCGATCGCGTTCACCAGGAGCTCGCGGCGCAAGGAATTGTCACGCGTCACTACGGCGGTGAGCACGAGTGTGTGCACCTCAGCGCGAAGACGGGCCAGGGCATCGACGATCTGCTGACCACCATCGTCCTGTCGTCCGACATCCTCGAGCTCAAAGCGAACCCCGACCGCAATGCCATCGGTACCGTCGTTGATGCCCACCTCGAGCGCG
>Ga0208078_1000337_pt1 | contig 12348 bp, 10 predicted proteins | sample NGESurdeep072012_3_FD_184468 | JGI IMG/M metagenome (GOLD analysis project Ga0208078, IMG submission 184468) | Arctic peat soil microbial communities from Barrow, Alaska - NGEE Surface sample 53-2 deep-072012 (SPAdes) | ecosystem: Environmental > Terrestrial > Soil > Wetlands > Peat ...
CTCCTGCCACTCCCGGCTACTCGCCCGCTGCCGCGCGCACCGAGCGCGACCTCGAGGCGAGCGTCACCGCGCGCCCGGACACGGGGAGCGCGCGCCATCATTCGCACGAGCTCTCGAAGGAGTCGCACATCGCGGGCACGCCCGCGCAGGAGCACACGCGCGACTACGTGATCAACGCGATGAAGTCGTGGGGACTGCAAACCGAAGTGCGATCGTACGACGTGTGGATGCCGCACACCACCGAGATCAAGCTCTGGCGCGTGTCACCCGACACGCTCTCGCTCGAGCTGGCCGAGGGCGCGATGCCCGGCGATTCGACTTCCGGGCCTGCATTCGAGAAGATCATCGCCAACGGCTACAGCGGCACCGGCGATGTGAGCGCACCCGTCGTCTACGTGAACTATGGACTGATCGAGGACTACAAGCAGCTCGATTCGATGGGCGTTTCCGTGAAGGGCAAGATCGCGATCGCGCGCTACGGCCACTCGTATCGCGGCATCAAGGCGCGCGAGGCCGAGAAGCGCGGCGCGGTCGCACTCATCATCTACAGCGATCCCGCCGACGACGGCTACGTGCGCGGCGACGTCTATCCCGAAGGCCCGATGCGCGCCGAGACCGGCGTGCAGCGCGGCAGCGTGATGAACGACAACGGTGACCCGAGCACGCCCGGTTATCCGAGTCATCCGGGCGCGAAGCGGATTCCGCTGAGCGAGATGCAGGTGCCGCACATCCCGGTGATGCCGGCGTCGTACAAGAACGCGGCCGCGCTGCTCAAGGGCGTGCGCGGCGCGCGCATCCCGCAGACGTGGCAGGGCGGTCTTCCGTTCCGCTATCACGTCGGCCCCGGCCCCGTGAGCGCGCGCGTACTCGTGCGCAGCGACACCGCGACCAGTCCATTCAAGCACATCTTCGACACCTTCGGCATCGTCAAGGGAAGCGAGTTCCCCGACGAGATCGTGATCATCGGCGGACATCGCGATGCGTGGGGCCCCGGCGCCGGCGACAACGTCAGCGGCGTCGTCAGCATTCTCGAGGCGGCGCGCGCAGTCGCCGCCGAGGTGAAGAAGGGGTGGAAGCCGAAGCGCACCCTCCTCTTCGCCACGTGGGACGCCGAAGAGTGGGGGCTGCTCGGCTCCACCGAATTCGTCGAGGACGACTCGCTCCGCCTCGAGCGCGGCGCCGTTGCCTACTTCAATCAAGACGGCGCCGCCGACGGTCCGCACTTCGGCGCGGGCGGATCACCGTCGCTGCGCCCGACGCTGCGCGACGTTGCGCGCGAGGTGCCAGATCCCAGCGGCACAGGGTCGGTCTACTCCGTGTGGCGGAAGGACAACGCGGTGCCCGACAGCGCCGAGCCGGAGATGGGCGATCCAGGCGGCGGCTCGGACTTCGCCGGCTTCTACAACCACCTCGGCATCCCGATCGAGGACTGGGGATACCACGGCCCCGGCGGCAGCTACCACTCGCAGTTCGATTCGTATCACTGGATGGCGACGTTCGGCGATCCCACGTACGCGTATCACGCCGCATCGGGACGCGTTGCTGCGGCGATGGTGCTCCGGCTCGCAAACGCGGAGATCCTGCCGTACGACTACGCCGAGTTCGCGCGCGACATGCGCGTGCATCTGGGCACGACGCAGAAGAACGCCGTGGCAAAGAAGTGGGCGCTCGATGCGTCGGCGCTCAGCGCGTCGATCGATGGCCTCGAGCACGCGGCGATCATCTTCGCGGGGGCGCGCGACTCCGTGCTCGCGAAGGGCTCGCCATCGAAGGCGGTGAGTACGCGCACCAACGCATCGCTCATGCTCGTCGAGCGCGCCCTCACGCGCCCGCAGGGACTCAAGACTCGCCCCTGGTTCCGCAACCTCATCTACGCCGCCGACGAGGACAACGGCTATTCGAACATGGTCTTCCCCTCGATCAACGAAGCGACGCGCGCCGGCGATCAGGCGCTCGCGCAGGCCGAGATGAACGATCTCGCCACGCGCTTCGCGAACGCGACGGATGCATTGAACAAGGCGACGGCGGCGCTGCGGTAGCGACTACCCCTCGTCCAGCTCCTCCAACCGCGCCTCGAACTCAGCCGCCATGCTCGGATGCCCGAAGCGCCGCGCCGCCGCGATCCCCGCGTGCAGCGCCTCCTTCGCTTCATCCACCTTGCCGAGATGCTCGAGGGCGAGCGCGAGCCGCCCGAAGCCGTTCCCCTCATCGTCGTACGACGCGAGGTACGCGCGCAGCTGCTCCACCGCCTCCGCGTGCAGCCCCTCCTTCAACGCCTCGTTCGCCAGACCGAAGCGCGCCAACACATTGTCCGGATGCGCCGCGACCATCGCGCGAAACGTCTCGAGTCGCGAGCTCATCGCTGTCTCGTGAGCCGCTCACTCATCGCGTGACCAGATTCGCGATGACGTCCGCCACACGCTGCGGCGCCAGCTCTGGAACAAAGTGGCGCACGTCCGGAATCACCTCGAACGTCGAGCCCCTGATCTCCGCGTGCAGCCGCTCCGCCACGCCGATCCCCAAAAACGGATCGTGCGCGCCCGTGATGATCGCCGTCGGCGCCACGATGTCCTTGAGCCGCGGCGCCAGCGCTTCCGTCTCATCGGGATCGAGCGCCGCGAGATGCTCGACGAGCGTGTCCCGTCCCTCGGCCCCCTCGAACGGAAGAATGTACATGTCCACCGAGTGCCCGCCGCGCTGCACATCCGAATAGCCGCGCAGGAGATCGGAGCGCAGCACCGACGCGACCCACATCGCCGGGAGATAGCGCGTGAGCGGCAGCGTCGCCTTCACCATGCGCACCTCGCGCGTTGGCCAGCTGTCGAACGCCACCGAGCTCACAAGCCCCAGCCGCGCGACGCGCGTGGGATGTCGTACCGCGAGATATTGCGCGATGCCGCCGCCGAGATCGTGGCCGACGATCGTTGCAAACGAAATGCGCAGCACATCGAGCAGCGCCAGCACACGCTCGGCGTGCCCCTTGATACTTAGATCGCGCCCCTCGGGGCGATCGCTGCGGCCGTAGCCGAGCAGATCGATGACGACGACCCGTCGTCCCTGCGGAACGAGCGGCACGACATCGCGCCAGATGTGCGACGATGTCGGGAAGCCGTGCAGAAAGACGATCGGCTCGCCGTCCCCACCACTTCCGGCCGCGTAGTAGTAGAGGCGAACACCGCCGACATCGACGAATTCACCGCGCATTGGTGAATCGTGACTCGTGCCGACACGGGCGCACCAAATTCCGCCCCGTGCTCATCTTATGCATGCGCGAGCTGGCGTGCGTCGGCATCCCACGCGACGATGCGACCGGCGATCGCCGATGCAGCCACAGTGTACGGCGAGGCGAGATAGAGCTGCCCAGGCCCCGAACGTCCGGGGAAATTCCGGTTAATCGCGGAGATCGTGACTTCCTCGCGCGTGCGCGACACGCCGGGGCCCGCATTGATGCACGCGCCGCACGACGGCTCGATGAGCGTGGCGCCCACCGCCGCGAACACCTCGTCGTATCCCTGTGCACGACAGTACGCGAACACTTCCTGTGATCCGCACTGGATGAAGCAGCGCACGCCCTCTGCAACCTTCTCGCCGCGCTCGAGCGCTTCGCTGAACACCTTCGCGTACATGTCCATGTCGTCCTTCTTCCCCGCCGTGCACGACCCCGCGTAGGCGATGTCGATGCGCACGTCGCCGTGCTTCTCGTCGATGTGAATGCCGTTCCCCGGATCGCCGGGAAGCGCGATCATCGGACGGATCGATGCCGCATCGATCTCGATCTCCTCGACGTACGTCGCACCCTCGTCGGAGAAGAGCCCCGCGCACAGCGCGCGCGCGGCCTCCGCCGTCATCCCGCGCTGCGCGACGAGATACTCCACCGTCTTCTCATCCGGCGCGATGATCCCCGTGAACGCCCCCACCTCGGCCGCCATGTTCGTCATTGTCGCGCGCTCGTCCACCGAGAGCGATGCCACCGCGTCGCCCGCGTACTCGATGATCTGCCCGATCGCCGAGCCGCCCTTGATGTACGGGTGGCGTAGAATCTCGAGCATGAAGTCCTTCGCAGTCACGTTGCGCGGCTTCTTCCCGCGCAGCGTCACGCGAAATGTGGGCGGCACCTCGACGCGAACGTCCTTCGTGATCCAGGAGTTGAAGATCGCCGTCGTGCCGACGCCGAACGCGATGCAGCCGACGGCGCCCGCGTGCGGCGTGTGCGAGTCCGAGCCAATGATGATCTGGCCAGGCTCCGCATGCGCCTCGAGGATCTTCGAGTGGCAGATGGCCTCCGAGCCCTGCGCGGACAGCGCGCCGTGCAGATTCAGTCGATCGAGCTCGCCGTAGAGCTTCACGCCCTTCTCGCCCGCGAAGATCCGCTGCTTCGCCTCCAGCTGATTCGCGACATCGAGCAGCCCCATCTCGATGTGCTCGGGGCGCATCACCTGCGAGAGAAACGTCAGATGATCGCGGAAGAAGAAGACGGACTTCGGATCGTTGATCGGCTCGCTCTTGCCAACGAGCTCCTCGAAGAAGATCGCCGCCATCGGCGTGACGTACTCGTGGCTGAAGCGAATGTCCGTACGCACGAAACCCTGATCGCCGGGCTTCACAGCAGAAATGCCGACCTTCTCCTTCGCCGCATCGAGCACCCAGTGCCGCGCGAAGATCTTCTCGGCTACCGTCATCGGGCGCTTCTGCGTCGTCACGACCGGCACTTCAACGAGCCCCTGCAGCCGTGCCACGTTGTAGTTGAACAGGCCCCCGTACTCGACGATGCCGCGCGAGATGCCGCCTTCGCCACGCGTGAGCTCCTCGAGCGCGATCTCCTCGCCATTCCGGATCCGCTCGATCAGCGAGAAGTCCGTACTCGTGAACACGCCGAGATTCTGGCAGTTCTCGCGATAGATCCGCTCGATACTCTCGGCGATCACGATCTTGATCCCCGCGTGCATCTCCGCGTACGGCGATGCCTCGCGCGACGATCCCTTCCCGCGCCGCGCGCCCGCTGCGCTCGCGACGAATCCGCCGGCGCGCACGGAGCCGCGCACCATTGGGAATTCCTCACCGGCCTTGAGACCGAGGTAGGGAAAATCCCCGAGCGTCTCGTCGAAGTAGTAGCAGATGTAGGCCGGGGTGATCTCATCGGTCGAGATGTTGTCCCGCAGCTTCGGATGCGTCGGCGATCCAGCCGGGGCGGAGGCGTCGAACGGGAGATCTTCACCCGCGAGCTGGCGATGCAGCAGCGCCGGATCCTCCGTGAGCAGGAGGACGCGTCCATCGAAGCGAACGCGGTCAGGGACCTTATGCACGGCGCGCGTGCGAAGACTCTCGATCATACGTCTGAAGATGCGGGCGGCAAGAGGCTATCACAAGCGACGCAGCATACCGACACGACGAAGCCCGGCGCATGACGGCCGGGCTTCGCTGTGATACGCGTTCGTGGCACTCGCGTGCTTCGTGCGGCTACCGGCTGTCGCGGCGACGCTCGCGCTTGTCGTGGTGCAAATCTTTACGGTCGCCGCGCTTGTCACGACGATCGCCGCGAAGCTCGCGATGGTCACGACGCTCCGAGTGGCGATCGCGACGGAGCTCGTGACGGTCGTGGCGCGCCTGACCCGTGCGTCCATTCGCTCGATCGTTGCTCAGATCGCGTCGATCGCCGCGGAGATCCCGATTGTCGGAACGGATGTCTCGGCGATCGTTGCCGACGTCGCGACGGTCGCCGCGAAGATCGCGTCGATCGTTGCGGATGTCGCGCGTGTCGCCGCGAACTTCGCCAGAACCTTGTAGCGGCGAGGTGGCCTGCGCGTTCGCTACGGTGGAACCGAGTGCAGAAACCGTCAGCGCGAGGCCGAGTGTGATCAGTTTATTGCGAAGCATCGTGAAATCCTCCAGGGATCGGTGGGCACGCGACCGCTTCATCGCGCCGTTCGAGGAGGTAGACGAGGGCAAATAGCGGGTGTTAAGGGTTTCCCCCTCCTAGCGTTTCGCGAAAAAGATGGTATCGTTCCGCGCCGGGCTGGGCCGACGCGTTTCAGCGGCCAAGTCCGTTGCCGTTCAAAGGCTTACGCACAAATCGAGGGCGCAGTGACAGCTTTGCCGACTCCGAGTAGTCCGATGCCGAGCATTCCTGCCGCTCCTCCAGCGGTCCCGGCGGCGCCTACCAGCCCTCCCGCGCCGCTCGAATTCCCGCTTTCCTGGCTCCTTGAATTCGCGCCAGCTCCAATACAGTATCGCGCCGTTATCGAGGTCGCGCGTCTGCCGCTCACCGGCTCCAAGAGCTTTTCGGCCCTCCCGTACGCGTACAAGCCATCCATTGAGCTAGCGCTAAGTCAGTTAGCAGACGGCACTTGGAACCATAATATGCTCGCGATCCCCACCTCGCGAACCGAGCGCTACAAAGGGATCGGGACCATCAGTGCGGTGCGACGCCTCCTCGAGTACGGTTGGGACCGCGAGTCGCCTCCGCTCCTCCAGGCGCGACGGGTGCTCTTCCGGCTTCTCGCCGAAGACGACGATCCGGCATACCTCTACGAGCTCGCCGGAAAGACTAAGGTAGAGCTCGCCATGGTTCGCCACGGTCGCCAACTCCTTCGCGAGGCCGCTGCTGCCGCGCTCGCACAGGCCGGCTACGAGAACGATCCGCGCCTTCGCGGCGCCGCTCGCCGCATCCTCGAGCGAGTCGACGCGTTTCTGAAATCGCCGCTCGCGCAGAAGCCATTCATTCGCGTGGGCAACCATCACGTGCTCGCCCCGGGCGCGTCTCCGCCGAGCGTGCACACGCTCGTGATGCTCGCGCACATGCCGCTCTATCGCAGCGAGCACTACGATCTGCTCGACCGGCTCTACACGCAGCTCTCGCAGCCACAGCCGCGCCAGGAAGCCGCCACGATGGTCGGCAGCAAGATCGTTCTCGAGCCGCACCTCGTGCTCGGCGATCCGCTCCCGCATCGGAACGCCGCCGACGCCGACATGCCCGCCGCGCTGTTCTGGCTCGAGATCTTCGCGCGCCTTGGCTTTCTGCGCCGCAACGATCAGTGGACGAAGCTCTACGAGCGCCTCATCGACGACTGCGATTCGGGCGGCGTCTGGCATCCGCCCAAGCGCACGGCGACGATGCGCTCGGACAACGCCTACGCGTGGCCGGGCTTCCCGCTCGAGCTGCAGGCGACGGCCGAGGAGCGCTGGAGCGACATCACCTTCAGGCTCGGCGTCATCGCGCGGCACTCGGGGCGCCCGATCAACCTGACGTAGCGCTCACGTAGCGCTCGCTGTCGTCACGGGGTTAGCTTTCACCTCGCAAGCAAAAAGGGTACATGGAAATCCTGCGTTCTCAGGCGCTCGCGCAGTCTGCCCCCGGAGCGGGGCAGGGAAACTAGAGCTCCACAGGTCGCTGTACCGCATCCGCACCCCGCTCGGTTTCACCTCGGGGGCATGGAGCGGCAAGCGCGGCACGAACGTGCCACGCGATATTCGCAGTGCGCCGGCCCCATCGAACACTCGATGGACTTGCGGCCCCGGCGCCGTGTTCGAGAGCATTTTGACAGAAACCATCGAAGCACCAGAAGCAGACGCGCCGATCGCGAGCTTCGCCGAGCTGATGCTCGTGCCCGAGCTCCTCCGCGCAGTGGAAGACGCGGGCTATACCACGCCCACTCCAATTCAAGCACGCGCGATTCCGCTCATTCTGAATGGGCGCGACATCATGGGGCTCGCGCAGACGGGCACCGGCAAAACCGCCGCCTTCACACTCCCGATCGTGCAGCGATTGCTCGGCGGACCACGTCGCGCACGCGCGCTCATTCTCACGCCGACGCGCGAGCTCGCCGTGCAGGTGAGGGAGTCGTTCGCTCGCTACGCGATTCACAGCGGCCTCGAGATCGCCGTGGTCTACGGCGGCGTTCCACTCGGCCCCCAGGAGACGGCACTCCGCGCCGGCGTCGATGTGATTGTCGCGACCCCGGGACGGCTGCTCGATCATATGGAGCGCCAGAACGTCGCCTTCGATGACCTCGAGGTGCTCGTGCTCGACGAGGCCGATCGCATGCTCGACATGGGCTTTGCCCCGCAGCTCAATCGCATCGTCGCCGAGATCCCGAAGTACCGGCAGACGCTGCTCTTCAGCGCGACGATGGCGCCAGAGATCGAGGCGCTCGCGCGCAAGTATCTGCGCAAGCCGATAGTAGTGCAGGTTGGGCTCCGCACGCAGGCGGCCAGTACGGTTACGCACGCAGTGTATCCCGTGCCGCGCGACCGGAAGGGCGCGCTGCTCGTGGAGCTGCTGCGCCAGAAAGAGCTCGACTCCGTGCTCGTGTTCACGCGCACCAAGCATGGCGCGGACAAAGTAGTGCACAAGCTCGATAGCGAAGGGATCTCGTCGCTCGCGATGCATTCGGAGAAGTCGCAGGGCCAGCGCACGGACGCGCTCGATCAGTTCAAGAAGGGGACGATACGCGTGCTCGTTGCCACCGACATCGCGCAGCGCGGGCTCGACATTGCCGGCATCTCGCACGTGATCAACTACGACGTGCCCGCGCAGGCCGAGGATTACGTGCACAGGATTGGGCGTACGGGACGCGCGGCGGCGACCGGAGATGCGTTCACGTTCATGGCCGCCGACGAGATCTCGATGGTTCGCCTCATCGAGCGCACGCTGGGCACGCCGATTCCGCGCATCTCGGTTCCGGGATACGATTTCGGCACCGTGGCCGCGGAGGCCGAGGCGGAAGCGGTTCCCGCGTAGCACGCGCACGCTACCATCGTGCGCGGCCCAGTCGCGCGACGAAAACCGTTTCGGCGGCGGCGCCGCGACTCAGCACGATGGTGGAGTTCGCTGCGCCGTAGCCGCGCCCGCTCGGGCCGTAGGTGACGGTGTCGCGCGAGGCGGCGAGCACGACGCCCAGCTCCGCGCGCAGCGGACGCACGAGCAGCGTGTCCGCGCCGGCGAGAATGCGAAATAGCCCCGCCGTGCTATCCATTGCGACGGACACGCGCTCCGCGCGCGACTGCGCCGATGCGCGCGCGGCGCTGAGCGCGCGCACGAGCTGCATGCGCGCGTTTCGCACGGCGCGCTGGTCGAGCGCGGTCAGCGTTCGCGGGCCGACGAGCGTGAGCAGAATCGTCATCACCGCGAGCACCACGAGCTGTTCGAGCAGCGAGTATCCCTTTCGCATAGATTCCATTCGCCGGGTGAGCGCGATATATAGAGTGTGGCAGCGGGCACGCTGCACCGGTTCATCCCTTACTCAAGCATTCTCTTCCCAGCCCTGATGCGCATCGCAATCTCCACCGGCGGCGGCGACGCGCCGGGACTCAACGCAGTCATTCGCGCCGCCGTCCTCACCGCACTCGATCGCGGCTGGGACGTTCTCGGCGTCATGCGTGGCTACGCCGGCCTCCTCGGAGACGACGAGGTGATTCCGCTCAATCGCGAGACCGTGAGTGGCATCGGGCACCTGGGCGGGACGATTCTGCGCACGACGAATCGCGGCAACCCATTTCACTTTCCGGAGCGCCAGCCCGACGGCTCGATCGTCGAGATCGATCGCTCGGATGAGCTCATCGATCGCGCGAACGAGCTCGGCATCGACGCCATACTCACCATCGGCGGCGATGGCTCGCTCGCCATCGCGCAGAAGCTGTACGAGAAGGGAGTGAAGATCGTCGCGGTGCCGAAGACCATCGACAACGACGTGAGCTTCACGATCACGACGTTCGGCTTCGACACCGCGGTGAACACCGCCATCGAGGCGATCGACAAGCTGCACACCACGGCCGAGAGTCACGATCGCGTCATCGTGCTCGAGGTGATGGGGCGCGAGGCGGGCTTCATTGCGCTGCACAGCGGCGTCGCGGGCACGGCGGACGTCATCCTCATTCCCGAAATCCCGTACAACATCGAGCGCGTGTGCGACAAGATCCGCCAGCGCGATCGTGCGGGGCGCCACTTCTCGATCGTGGTTGCGGCGGAGGGAGCGTTTCCGATAGGCGGAAAGGAGTCGACGATCGGCTACTCGCTGCCGGGCGAAGCGCGGCGCGTGGGCGGAATCGCGGAGTTGCTCGCGCAGGAGATTCAGACGCGCACCGGAAAGGAATGTCGCTCGCTCGTGCTCGGCCATCTGCAGCGGGGCGGGATGCCCACGGGCTACGATCGCCTGCTCGCGACGCGATTCGGCGGCGCGGCGGTGCGCGCGATTGCGGAGGAGCGCTGGGGCGAGATGGTCGCGCTGCAGTCGCCGCACATCGTGTGCGTGCCGATCTCCGAAGTGCTGTTGGTTCCGAAGCGCGTCGAGCTCGATCACGATGTGGTGCTCACCGCGCGCGCGACGGGAGTTTCGTTCGGCGATTGAGCATCCGTGTGACGCGCATCACCAGCGTCGTCGCTAGCGTTGTCACCTTTGTGTTGCGCAGGGCTATATATCGAAGGCCGCAAGGCGCTGATTGTACACGTGAGCGCGATTCGTGCATTGCAATTGCAACTGCAGAACACGAGTTGCCAATCCGGGTAGACACGCGCAGCACGAGGTGCAATGCACGCGATCGACAATGACGACACCGCCGATCAGCCGCGAGTGCGCGAGCGCGCGCAGCGCCGCGCCATTGAAAACGTGCCGCTCTCCGATCGTGCCGCGGGCGCCCGCGTAACGGAGGTCGTGCGTCACCGCATCGCGAACGGATCGCAGCGCGTCGTCATCACGAACGCGGATCTCGCCGTGCCGCGCGAGCTCGTCGATCACGCGTTCGATGCGCTTCGCTACTCCGGGCTCGTGTGCGCGGCAAGCGCCGACGGCGCGATCGCGCTGCTCGGGATGACGCAGCCGCTCGATGAGCTGCTCGCGGCGATTCCGTGGGACACGGGCAATGCGCTCGAGCAACTGCTGAGCACCGCGCGCGAGCAGCACGTGCCGGTGCTGCTCCTGCCGCCGGCCAGAACCGCGATGCGGAGCGAGTAGCGGCCGATCGTCGATGAGTTGCGAAGGCAAACCGACGCGCGTCTCGTCGTACGAAGCGCTACTTTCATAGCCACGTGATGAGTTCTCGCGCCTCTAGCGTGCTGATCTTTGGGCGCAGAGAAATTCGTCTTGCGTCCCGCTCACTGGACGCCGGTGTCTCGCACGGAGGACAGGGCCATCCGCGTTGAATTATCCGTGTCGACTAAAGCGTTTGTGCCAAGCGACTTGCATCATCTTCAGCAAGCTCGTTTCGTGGCCCGCGCCCTGCTTTTGGAGGGTACGCTACACGACTCTGGGAGCTCCATGAAGCATCTCGCAGTACTCTTTGCCGGCTTCGCGATCTCGACGACCGCGCTGCAGGCACAGACCGCGCCCTCCGGCGTTCCGGACAGTCATCGTCCGCCGCCCGGCATGTGCCGCATCTGGATCGACGGCGTGCCGCCAACGCATCAGCCGGCGCCCACCGACTGCGCCACCGCCATCCGCAAGCGCCCGATGAACGCGCGCGTCGTCTTCGGCAGTGACGCGCCGGCGGGGAGCGCACGTACATTTGCTCCCATGCAGCCCGCGCCGTCGAACCTCGCCGCTCCGCAGTCGCAAACCGCGCCCCAGCGCGATGAGCAGCCGCGCATCGTGCCGCAGCACGACGAGCAGGAGAAGCGCAACGCGCGTCCGCCCACGCCGCCACCTGCGCCACCTGCGCCAACTGCGCCACCTGCGCAGCGCGCTCCCGAGCACACCGCGCCTCCGCGCACGCACGTCGAGAAGGCGCCGCGCCCACCTCGCCAGTCGTACGCTCCGCACAGGCGGGGGTAGCCGATCGAATTGCGGCACGTTCGCGATCACTACCTCCCGCCCGATCGCGAAGCCTTCGCGGCAGCGGAGCCAGAGACAGGCCGCATCATCGTCATCGCGCCCACGCGCGCGGCGTGCGAGACCATCGAGCTCGCGGTGCGCCTGCATCTCGACACGCTGCTGCAGCGCGAGCACGGCGATGAGATTCTCGAGCTGGCCGGCGAGGGAAAGGGCTTCGGCATCGTCGCCGGCACCGGCACCGGGAAGACGCTCGCAATCCGCCCGATCGCCGAGACCATTCTCCGCACCACCGATCTTCGCGTAGGCGTCGTCAATCGCGAGCGAGAAGCAACGCCCGAGACGCCGAGCTGGAACGTCGTGATCGTGACCACAGGGATCGCGCGCCGCTGGTTCCAGGATGGCGACATCTTCTCGCGCGATACCCTCGTCGTCGACGAGATCCACCAGACCTCCGCCGAGCTCGAGCTCTGCCTCGCGCTCGGCAAGCGCGTCGGCGCCCGCTTCATCTGGCTCTCCGCCACCGTCGACCCGACGTTCTACGCGCGCTATCTCGGATCGGCGGCGGTGCTCGAGACGCACGCCTTCG
>Ga0208078_1000338_pt1 | contig 12348 bp, 12 predicted proteins | sample NGESurdeep072012_3_FD_184468 | JGI IMG/M metagenome (GOLD analysis project Ga0208078, IMG submission 184468) | Arctic peat soil microbial communities from Barrow, Alaska - NGEE Surface sample 53-2 deep-072012 (SPAdes) | ecosystem: Environmental > Terrestrial > Soil > Wetlands > Peat ...
CCGAGACGCACGGCATCGTCGGCGCCCGGGTGTTCGAGCGCATGAAGCGGTCTGCGTTCCTCGTCAACGTGGCGCGCGGGGGACTCGTCGACGAAGCGGCACTGGTCGAGGCCCTCAAAGCCGGGCGCATCGCCGGCGCCGCGCTCGACGTGTTTTCCGAGGAGCCGTTGCCCGAGGGACACCCGTTATGGTCGATGCCCAACGTGCTCATCACGCCCCACATGGCCGGTTTCCACGTCGGCTACCCTGCCGAGGCAATCCCGATCGTGAACGAGAACATCCGCCACTTCCTCGCCGGAGACGTCGATGGCATGATCAACGTCGTCCGCCGTTAGACAGGAGTCGAAATTGCTCAACGCCTCCGAGCGCGTCAACCACCCGCTGCCGACTCGCGAGCTGGAGCGCCGCTGGGCTCTGATCCGGTCCGCGATGGAGGAGCGCGGCATCGACGTCCTGCTGGCCCAGGCCAACAACGACTTCATGGGCGGTTACGTGAAGTACCTGACCGACCTACCCGCAACCAACGGCTATGTCCTGACGGTCGTCTTCCCCCGCGACGAGCCGATGACGGTGATCGGACAGGGCGCTTTTGGCCTCGACCAACGGCTGGCGCGGGAGGGGGATGGCGTTCGCCGCGGGGTGGGACGGCTGATGGGCGTCCCCAGCTACGCCTCCGCCCACTACAGCGCCGGCTACGACGCCGACCTTGCGGCAGAGGCGCTCGAGGGGTACCGCGGCGCGACGATCGGCATGCTCGGCACGGCCGCCATCTCCTTCGCCCTCATCGACGCGCTGAAGCGGGGCCCGCTCTCCACGGCCGAGTTCGTCGACGCCTCAGACTTGGTCGACCCGATCAAGGCGGTCAAGAGCGAAGACGAGCTGGCTTTCGTCCGCCGCACGGCTGCGGCCCAGGACGCGGCAATGGACGCCGCTATCGCCGCCATCAAACCGGGCATGAGGGAACTGGAGGTGGCCGCGATCGCCGAGCACGTCGGCCACGACCTGGGCAGCGAGCAGGGGCTGTTCCTGACCTATTCCGCGCCCGCCGGCTCGCCGGGCCAAATCGTCAACCGCCACCTCCAGAGCCGGGTCCTGCAACAGGGTGACCAGTTCAGCATTTTGGTCGAGAACAACGGTCCGGGTGGCTTCTACTGTGAGCTCGGCCGGACCGCGGTGCTGGGGAGGGCGACCGACGAGATGCAGGAGCAGCAGGCCTTTGTCCTCGAGGCGCAGCGGTTCTGCCTCGGCATGCTCAAGCCAGGCGCCGACCCCGCCCGGATCTGGGACGAATACAACCGCTTCATGCGCGAGCACGACCGGCCGGAGGAGAAACGGGTCCACTTCCACGGCCAGGGATATGACATGGTCGAGCGGCCGTTGATACGGTTCGACGAGAAAATGCCGATCGACAAGAACATGTACTTCGCTCTGCACCCGGCATTCTCGACCGAGCGGACGTACAGCTGGGCCTGCGACAACTTCCTCCTCGACTCAACCGGCGCCATTGAACGGCTACACCAGCTGCCCCAAAGGATCTTCGAGCTCGGTTGAGCCGGCGTCGCGGCGGTCTACTTGGGAGCCGCCGGCTGCCGGAACGCCTTGTCCAGCTCGACGCTGACCTCGCGGAACGTCTCCGTCAGAGCAGATCCAAATGAGCGGGCCGCTCGCTTCGTGCTGGCCCTAACCTCTGGATCGCGCGTTGCCGTGTCCAGCGACTCGAAGAAAGCCTCGGCCGCCTGCCCGAGCTGCCGCAGCGAGCGGTTGATCTCCGCCGTCTTCTTCGCGTCGTTCGAATTCTCGTAGTTGCGACTCAACTCGCCGGCCAGCGTCTTCACATCGGCCTGGAACCGGTCCCAAGCCTCCTTCGTGCTCGTCTCTGCCATGTTCGACCTCCTTGAGTACTGATTACACATGTTCACCGATAAAGCCGAGGTTGGCGTCGCACCCATCGGGGTCCTGACCGACGGCGGCCACCGACCTATGAACGTCGACGGGACGGGGCAACCACAACGGGACGGTGTGTGCGATGGATCACAGCCTCGGCCGCCCCTGCGGCGATGTCACCGCCCACCCAACCTATCGCCCGAGCACCGATGACGACCATGTCCGCCCCTGTCGCCATCACCTCTCGTGCGATCTCCGGCGCGAACCCCCGCCGATTGTCGATCATGCGCGACCGCACCTCTACACGCGCTTTCTTGAGGGTCGCAGTGACTCTGGTGACCGCCTCTTCATCGGGATTGGCGGCCGACGCGGACTCAGTCGGCTCGAAGGCGTCGCCCAAGGTGCGTCCCACGCACACGACCTCGACTGCCGCCTTGAGCGCGTGAGCGAGTTCTACAGTCACGCCCACCGGCTGCGCGGGATCGCCTTCGCCGTCGATGACCAGGACAATCCGCCGCGGTGTCAGCTTGGTCAAAGCGCCTGTGGGCACTATGACGACCGGGCAGCCGGCGCCCATCGCAACCTCCTGGCTGACGCTACCGAGCAGAAGGCCGGTCAGCTCGCCGCGAGCTCGAGAGCCCATGAAGATCAGGTCGGCGCCGAGCCGGGAGGTGGCGCCGAGTATCTCCCTGGCAACCTCCCCGCGCTTGCAGCTGCGTACTTCCCCTTTCGCCTTGACACCGGCCGCCACCAACTCCTTCACGACGTCGTCGACCAACTCGCGCACAGCCTCGTATTCCCGCCCGCGCTGGTCTTTCGCCTCTCTCAGCGGTGTTCCCGGCACGACAATGCTGAGCACGGTTACCGCGACGTCGAGTTTCGGCGCCATGTGAATCGCAAGGCGGGTGGCTTCCCACGACGGTGCGCTGAGATCGATCGCGAGCAGGATGCGCCTCATGCGGCGAGGGTAGCTCGCTCAGACAGCCCGAGGCGACGGCTGATCGGCCCTGGTTTGAGGGGACCTTTTGCCCGCCCGCCCCAGGTATTAGTAGTCGAGGCTCGGTTTGTTGCGCGGGGCCGCGGCCGCACCTCCGTTAAGCACAATCGCCCCGGCTGGGGGGACAATTGGCCCTCCTGTAGCAGGCATGGATCCCCTCGTAATCGCCGCCGGCCGCACTTACGCTGGCAACACAATGAAAATAGTGCGCCGCATAGCCAATCCTCTGGCCAAGACCACCGTTCGTGAGCTGATGGCGAAGTCGATCGTGTGTGGCGACCCGCGGCAGTCGCTGACCGAGGCGGCAGCCCAGATGCGCGCCAGCAGGATCAGCGCACTGGCGGTGCTGGACGGTAAAGCGATCGTGGGCATCATCACCGAGCGAGACCTCCTGCGTGCGATCGCGGATGGCCGCATCCCCGAGGCAACGCATATCTCGCAGTACATGACTCACTCGCCGCGAACGATCGAGGCCGCTGCGCCGGCGGCCAAGGCCGCTGAAATAATGGTCAAGCATCGCGTGAGGCACCTTCCCGTGACCGACAAGGGCCGGCTGGTGGGCTTCCTTTCAGCCCGCGACTTGCTCGCTTTGAAACCCTGGCCTCAAAGCCTGCCAATCGGCGAGAGCTGGTGATCTGAGCGATGGACAGGCCGAGATCGCGATCGGCCTCGACATCCTCGAGGTATTTAGGACTCCAGGCACTGCCACCAGAGGGCTTTCGGCCCGTGCACTCTGGTCCGCGTGGGCGGACGATCTGAAAAGTACGGCAATGCTGGTTTCAAGAAGGACTCGTCGGATGGGTCGGTTCTTCCCGGGATCGACCTCACTGCGAATGGGCCTTCGCGGACGCCTTCATGAGGACCGTGCTGAACGTAAATACAGGAGGTGAACTAGAAAAATGATCCATATGCTCATCGTCGCTGCGGTCATCCTTTTCGTGCTGTGGGTGTTGTTCCACGCGACGGGCGCGCTGGTCAACCTGCTCTGGATCGGCATCGTCGTACTTGCCATCCTCTGGTTGGTGGGCCTGTTCCGCGGCCGCAGCACGACTAACTAGCGCATGCACCAGTCGAACACGAGGAGCCCGGAGCCCCTTCGGCGCCGGGCTCCTCGCTTTGCAGACCCAGTCGGTCGAACGAATTCGACCACGATCGTGGCTCCACGAGCGATTGACCGCCCGACAACGTCGAGGGCGCCTCGCACCCCAACCGTGATGCGCGGAATGGTCGGAGCTCAGACGAGGAAAGTCCGGTCATCGTGCGGCTGATTGTCAACGGAACCGCACGCAGGCTCTCTGGCCGGAACAAGGCGAGCCTGCTCACTGTTCTGCGCGAACAGCTCAACCTCACCGGAGCCAAATACGCCTGCGGCGAGGGAGCTTGCGGCGCATGCACGGTGCTCCTTGATGGAGATCCGGTGCGCGCATGCACCGTCGCGGCGAGTGAGGTCGCGGACCGGTCCGTCACAACAATCGAGGGGCTGTCTCGCGGCGCGGAACTCCATCCAGTGCAGGTTGCGTTCGTCGAGTGCTCCGCGATGCAGTGCGGTTACTGCACGCCGGGCATGATCCTGAGTGCGGCCGCGCTCCTGGGTACGACGGCCGATCCCGACGAGGGTCAGATCAAAGCTGCACTTGATGGAAACGTCTGCCGCTGCGGCACGTATCCCCGGATCCTTCGCGCCGTGCGCCGGGCCTCCGAGCTGATAAGAACAAAGGAATCTCTTTTGGTTTCGGTCGGGCGGGACGAACCTGTGATCCCGCCCGCAAATGCTGAAGGCAAACGACCTTGGGACCTGGTATCTCTCGCCAGGCGCGACTACTTCGACGCTCTCTCCGAAGGATTGGTCGTCGTTCTGCCACCCGAGTCGACGTCGAGCTGGTCGGCGGGGGGAGGAGCATGGCTCCACGTGGGCGCCACCGGCGTCATCACCGCCTTCACCGGCAAGGTCGATGTCGGGCAGGACAACCGAACCACTCTCTCCCTGCTGGTGGCGGAGGAGCTCGCGGCTCCTCTCGATCGTGTGCGGCTGGTGATGGGCGATACGGATATCTGTCCGTTCGACATAGGGACCTTCGGCAGTCGGTCGACTCCTGACGCTGGATCGGCCCTTCGCAAGACAGCCGCCGCAGCTCGCCGGGCCCTCATGGCGATGGCCGCTCGCCATTGGCGCGTCAGCGCCCGCAGCTTGAGAGCAGCGGACGGCGCCGTCCGGACCCGAGATGGCCGCCGATCAATCTCTTACGGGCAGTTGCTGACCGGTATCCGGAAGCTGGAGCTCGCATCCTGGAGAAGCCGACCGATCGCCGCCGCCCGGTGGAAGGTCGCGGGCAGACCGGCGATCCGCGTCGATGCGGTCGAGATCGTGACCGGGCGCCAGCGGTATCCTTCCGACCTCTCCCGCCCTGGAATGCTGTACGGGAGGATTCTGCGCCCCCCCGCGTTCGGAGCCCGTCTTCGCTCAGTTGATATCACCAGGGCGCAACGGGTCGAGGGCGCGATTGTGGTCCATGAGGGCTCGTTCGTCGGCACGGCCGCGCCCGATATATATTCAGCCCAGCGGGCACTCGATTTGGTCGAGCCAGATTGGGAACTCGATCCACAGCCGGCAGAGCGAGACCTGGAGGCGTACCTCCGGGGGCATCCAGTCGATGCACAGGGCTGGGAGAGTGGACTCGACGATCAGACCGGCGATCCGGAACGTGCGTTGCGCTCGGCGCCGGTGCGGCTCGATGCGACCTACACCACGGCCTACATCGCCCACACGCCGATGGAAACGCGGGCGGTGCTGGCCGAGTGGGAAGGCAAGAGACTTACCGTCTGGGCGGGTACCCAGCAGCCCTTCATGGTGAGGGAGCGCGTCGCCCAAGCGCTGCGGATATCTGAGAAGCGCGTGCGCGTGGTCGTGCCGCTCACCGGAGGTGGATTTGGTGGCAAGCACGCCGGCGAGGTCGCGGTCGAGGCGGCGCGGCTGGCCAGGGCAAGTGGCCGTCCCGTTAAGCTCCGCTGGACGCGCGAAGAGGAATTCACGTGGGGCTATTTCCGGCCCGCCGCGATCATCGACGTGCGGGCGGGCGCCAAGCGCGACGGCACAATGACCGCCTGGGCGTTCAGGAACATCAACTCCGGTTCCGCAGCCATAGACACGCCCTACGAAGTACCGAACCGGCGGATCGCCTTCCAACCCGCCGCATCGCCGCTGGCGCAGGGCCCATACCGCGCGCTTGCCGCCACCGCCAACACATTCGCACGCGAGTCTCATATGGACGATCTGGCCCACGGGCTTGATATCGACCCTCTCGACTTCCGGCTGGCGCATCTGCACGATGACCGCCTGGCCGTCGTTCTCAACGCGGCGGCAGAGAAGGCGGGCTGGCGCCGGCGGCGCCGCGGGGCGGGCCACGGCGCGGGCATCGCGTGCTCCATCGAGAAGGACGCGAGAGTGGCGACCTGCGTGGAAGTCGTCGCCGGAGCCGACCGGCGGTTGGAGATCCGCCGGATCGTGACCGCGTTTGAGTGCGGGGCCATCGTCAACCCTGAAAACCTGACCAACCAGATCGAAGGCGCGATGGTGATGGGGCTAGGCGGCGCGCTCTTCGAATCCGTTCACTTCGAGGACGGACGGATCCTCAACCCATCGCTGTCGAAGTACCGGGTTCCCCGCTTCAAGGACACCCCAGCGATCGAGGTCGTCCTGATCGATCGTACCGACATCCCATCTGCGGGAGCGGGCGAGACGCCGATCGTCGCTCTGGCGCCCGCCATAGCGAATGCCATTTGCGAGGCGACGGGCCGGCGATTGCGTTCGCTGCCTCTCCTCCCTGACGGGCTCTTGCCCGATTGACGCGGCCTCAGGCCTGATCCAGACCCCGATCGGCCCGTGCAATGGGGGCCGAACGCCCTGCGGTTCGTCAAGGGCACAACGACAGAATGGAATCGGGACAGGTTCAACCGACCATGCCATTGCTCGAGGACTTCTTGCTTCGTTTCCGGCGTGTCTGGGCACCGCCCGGACCCGTTACCGGCCAAGCCGCTGTTCCCGCGGACCTCGATGCCCGGGTCGACGATGAGCTGCGCGAGCTGACTGCGGAGCTGAGCGTGATCGACGAAGGGGGCCAGTCGGTCGTGCGGTCGGCAGAATCGGAGGCGGCCAAGATGATCGCGGCGGCGCGGTCGGAGGCTGAAAGCACGATCCAGTCCGCGCGATCCAGGCTTCCGGAGGTGCGTGCCACCAGGGCCGCGGCGCGCATTCGGGACCGCGAGGCTGACCTGACCGACGTGATCGCCGAGGCCGCAAAGCAGGCAGGCGACCTGCGCGCTCGCGCCCGCTCGCGCATGCAGGGCTTCGTCGACAAAGCTGTCACCGATGTCTTCGCAGACACGGCTGATTCGCTGGAGGAGGAGCATGCCCGCATCGTGGGTGGCGGCTAGCGTTCGCGCCAGGCTGCTGGGCAATCACCGCCTGGGCAGTGCAGGCGCCGCTGCGGTCGCGAACAGTGGTGGCCTTGGTTCTGCACTTCAACTTCTCAAGGACTCGCCTTACGGTGCGGACCTCGACTCCGGCATGTCGCTCGACGCCGCGCAGCGCCAGATCGCGGCGACCACGCTATGGCATGTGCGCCTCCTGGCCGGTTGGCTCCCGCCCGGGGGCTCTGCCGTCCTGCAACCCCTCGTCGCCTGGTTTGAGATCGCGAACATCGAAGAGCGGCTGGCATACCTGTCTGGCGCTGGTCATCCGCATCCCCATCAGCTGGGGCGCATGGGCTCGGCCTGGCCGGCGGTTTCCAGGGCGACAACGCCTGACACCGTGCGCGAAGCGTTAGCCCGGTCACGGTGGGGCGATCCAGGCACCTCCGACCCGCGGGCGATGGTGCTGGTGCTGCGGTTCAGGTGGGCGGCCTGGGTCGCCGGCTCGGTGCCGGGCGCAAACATTTGGGCGGCGACGGCAGCCGCGCTCCTGGGTGCGCGCGTCCGGTTCACTTCAGCGCCTTCGGACCTTGCGTCCGAATCCCTTCGAGTCTATGGGCTGCCACGCGGCTGGCAGCACGCCGCCTCCCTGCCCGACCTGCGGGCGATGATGCCGCGCCAGCTGGCCTGGGTGCTGGACAGGGTAGAGGAGCCCTCAGACCTTTGGGCCGCGGAAGGGCGCTGGTGGTGGCGGGTGAGAAGGGACGGGGCGGAGATGGTGGTGCGATCGCGATACGAGGCGTCGGCGGTCGTGGGGGTCGCGGCGCTCCTCGGGTACGACGCGTGGTTGGCAAGGGCTGCGTTGGGCGCGGCTGCGCGAGGGCTGCCGGCCAAGAGGGCGTTCGATGCCGTGGCGTAATTCGGTCGAGGCCGTACCGATGAGCCGGATTGCCGTCGTCGGGCCCTCGGAGCTTCTGCGCAGCATGCTCGTCGAGCTGTCGGAGGCGGGCGTCGTGGAGCTGGAGACTTCCTCCGAAGGCGACTCGAGCGAGGTGTCGGAGGCGTTGCGCCGCCTTCGCGCGTCGGGAGCGCCGGAGCCAGAGCCCCGACTTGCCGCCGGCGCCCCAGCGGCGGCCGAACTGGAGGCTCGGCACCGGGCGGACCTGCTGGCTGGCGAGGTCGAGCTCGAGCGCCGAGCGGCCGCCGCCGCCGAACGCGGTCCTTTCGTCGCGCTTGTCGGCTGGTGCCCGAGATCTGAACTGGACAACCTGCGCACGCGCCTGGAGCCGCTGGGTGGCGCGGCGGTCGAGCTCCCAAGGCGTCCATTCGCCGAGCCGCCAACACTGCTGAGGTCGCCCAGGGCGGCTGAACCGTTCCGTCCCCTGGTCGAGATCTATGGCACCGTTCGGTATCCGGACATCGACCCGACCCTGTTCACGGGCGTCACGTTCGTGCTGATGTTCGGGATGATGTTCGCCGACGCGGGGCACGGGCTTCTGCTCGCCGCGGCCGGGCTGTTCATACGGTTCAGCCGCAATCCCAGGTTGGCTTCGCTCCGGCGCAGCTGGGCGTTGCCGTTCATCGCAGGCCTAGTGGCCACGGCCTTCGGACTCGCTTACGGCGAGTTCTTCGGGCCGACCGGGCTGGTCCCCGTTCTGTGGCTGCGCCCACTTCAGAATCCGTTGCAGCTGTTGGTGGCGGGAATCCTCGTCGGCGCGGTCTTGCTCGCGATCAGCTATGCGATCGGGACCGTGAACCGCTGGCGCGAAGGCGGGCCGAAGGCTGCTCTGTACTCGAACTCAGGGGTGGCGGGAGCCCTCGTCTTCGCCGGCGTCGGCGGTTTGGTGCTCGCCCTTTTGATGCACAGCATTCTCGTCCTGATCCTGAGCATGCTGCCCGTGGCCGCGGGACTGACCCTGTTGTTCATCGGATTCTTTGTCGAGGCCGGCGGGGGCGTGACCGGTTCGATCGAAGCGATCGTCGAGCTGGTCAACTCGGTGATCAGGCTGGGTGCCAACTCGATCTCGTTTGCCAGACTCGCCGCGTTCGGGATGGTCCACGCTGCGATCGGCTCCCTCGTCTGGACGGCAACCCAAGGACTGTTCGTGACTGGCCTTTGGTTTGCGGCGATACCGCTGTTTCTCATCGGCAACGCAGCCGGATTTGCGCTCGAGCTCGTGGTGGCCGGCATCCAGGCCATGCGGCTTGAGTACTACGAGCTCTTCTCCCGCATCTACTCGGGCGAAGGACGCCCGTTCAAGCCCTGGCATCTCATCGTGATCAAGGAGGCCCCATGACCCCGCTCATCTACAGTGCCCCGTTCATCGTCGTCGCCAGCCTCGCGATCACCTGGAGCCTTCGGCGCCGCCACAAGCTGGCGCTATTGGTGGCGGTAGCCACCAACGTGCTTTCGGGAATTGCGGCCCTGCTGTTGCTCGCCTTGACCTCCAGCTCGAACCACGAGGTACTCGGCCTGCAGCTCGTGGCGGCCACCTCGAGCAGCGACTGGGCGCCCCCGATCGGAGCCGCGATCGCCGTCGCAGGGTCGTCGATCGGGGCGGCGATTGCAGTCGCCTACACGGGCGCCGCCGCCCTTGCGGCGATCAGCGAGAAGCCAGAGATCTTCGGACGGGCGATGGTCATCGTCGGCCTCGCCGAAGGGATTGCGATCTACGGTCTCGTGATCGCGGTCGCATTGCTGAATCGCTGATGGGTCGCATCGCCGTGCTCGGTGACAGACACCGGATCCAGGCACTTGCGATCGCGGGCGTCGAGTCGCACGCGGCGACCACGGACGAAGAGGCCGAGGCCGCCTGGCAGACGCTCCCATTCGACGTGGCGGTGCTCATCCTCACGCCACAGTCCGCAGCGGCGCTCGCTCACCGGTTAGGTGAGCGCCGGGACCTTCTGGTGACGGTGCTGCCATGACTGGTCTCGAGGCAGTTCGGCGCCACCATCTCGCAGCCGCCCACGTGCGCGCCGACGCAATTCTTCGTGACGCTCGCGCCCAGGCCCAGCAAATTGCCGCCAAGTCGGAGGCCGACGCACGTGCGCTGGTCGAGCAGGCGGAGAAAGAGGGCGAGGAGGCCGCGGAGCTCGACACCAGCCTGGAGTGGACCTCCGCTCGACGCCGGGCCCGCAGCGTGATCCTTGCCGCCCAAAATGACGCGTACCAGGACCTGCGCGCCGCGGTGACAGCCGCGGTGAGCTGCGACTCCCGATACCCCTCTCTTCTCGGCTGCCTCGCAGACGCCGCCCGCCGGAAACTTGGCCCTGGAGCCGAGGTGGCCGTCGACGCCGGCGGTGACCGCGGCGTCACGGCTACGCGCAATGACAGGCGTGTCGACTGGTCGCTCGAAAAGATCGTCGACGAAAGCGTCTATCGGCTCGGTCCGAGTATCGAGGAGCTGTGGCGATGAGCGCCAGGTCCACCGGAAAGGTCCTGCGCGTCAACGGCCCGGTGGTCGAGATCGGAGGACTGACGGACGTGGCTACCGCGGAGCTGATCGAGGTCGGTGCCGACCGTCTGCCAGGCGAAGCGGTGATGATCCGCGACGGAGTCGTCACCGCCCAGGTCTACGCCTACACGGGTGGCCTGGCGCCTGGAGCCGCGGCGCATGGCCTTGGCAGGCCGCTCTCGGTCGCTCTCGGCCCGGGCCTCCTGGGCGGCGTGTTCGACGGAGCCATGCAGCCGCTGGACGCCGGCCCGGAGTTTCTCGGCGGCGCCGACCGCTCGCAGGCAGGCACAGTGCGGACTTGGCGCTTCACTCCCCGGGCCTTGGTTGGCGACGACTTGAAGTCCGGCGCGCTGCTCGGCGTCATCCAGGAGACGCCAGTGATCGAGCACCGCATGCTCGTGCCCCCGGGAGCGGCCGGCAGGCTGACGTGGCTCGCCGCGGCGGGAGAGCATTCCGCCGACGAACCGCTGGCGACGATCGGGAAGACAAGCGTGGGTTTCTCCAACCACTGGCCCGTGCGTAAGCCACGGCCGGTCGCGGAGCGGTTGCCCGCTCGCTTGCCGCTGGTCACAGGCCAAAGAGTTCTCGACCTGCTGTATCCGATCGCAAAGGGAAGCACCGCTTGCGTGCCAGGCGGATTCGGCACCGGCAAAACGATGCTCCTGCAACAGATCGCCAAGTGGAGCGACGCCGACATCATCGTCTACGTCGGCTGCGGTGAGCGCGGCAACGAGATGGCCGACGTGCTGGAAGAGCTGCCGCGCCTCGTCGACCCGCGCACGGGACGGCCGCTGATGGACCGCACCGTGATCATCGCCAACACGTCAAACATGCCGGTGATGGCGCGGGAAGCCAGCATCTACTCCGGCGTCACCGTTGCGGAGTACTTCCGCGATATGGGCTACCACGCGATCGTGATCGCCGACTCGACGTCCCGGTGGGCAGAGGCGCTGCGCGAATTCGCGTCACGCACCGGGCAGCTTCCGGCCGAAGAGGGATATCCGGCCTCCCTGTCGTCCGCGCTCGCCGCGTTCTACGAGCGGGCAGGATTGGCGCGGACGCTCGCCGGAGCGGAGGCTTCGGTGACTGTGATCGGGGCTGTATCCCCGCCGGGCGGCGACGTCACGGAGCCGGTGACCGCTCACACTGCGCGCTTCGTCCGCAGCCTATGGTCCTTGGACCGAGACCTCGCCTACGCACGGCACTATCCGGCGGTCGGCTGGACAGACTCTTTCAGCCGGGACGCTGAACGTCTTGGTGCCTGGCAGGCCGCGCACGGCGACCCCCTTTGGACGGCCCGCCGGGAGCGGGTGATCAAGCTGTTGGGCGAATCGGACCGGCTCCGTTCCATGGCAGAGCTGGTCGGAAGCACGGCGCTGCCGGACCGGGAGCGTGTGATCCTGCTGACCGCGAACCTCATCCGGGAGGCCGTGCTGCAGCAGAGCGCGCTCAACCCGAATGACGCCCACTGCGCGCCGAACAAGCAGGCAGCGTTGATGGACGCCGTGCTCCAGGTGCACGACCACTGCCTCGAACTGATCCGTGCCAAGGTGCCTGCGTCGCTGATCGAGGAGGTCGACATGAGCCCGCTCGTGAGGGCCA
>Ga0208078_1000339_pt1 | contig 12324 bp, 12 predicted proteins | sample NGESurdeep072012_3_FD_184468 | JGI IMG/M metagenome (GOLD analysis project Ga0208078, IMG submission 184468) | Arctic peat soil microbial communities from Barrow, Alaska - NGEE Surface sample 53-2 deep-072012 (SPAdes) | ecosystem: Environmental > Terrestrial > Soil > Wetlands > Peat ...
ACGGCGCGCTCGATACTGCGGAATTGCTCCAGCGCGAATCCGTCGTACCGAGAGTCGCCCTCGCGTGCTTCGTCCGAGATCACGGCCTCCTCGAGCGAAAACGTCTTCGACGACGGCAGCGGCGCGCGAACGCCCTTGACCAGGCAGACGAACAGCTCGGCGACGTCATTCCTGTGGCTGTACGTGCACCTCGTTGTCCCTTCGATCACGAGGTTCTTGCTGCCATGGACCTCGACGACCGGAGGCATGATGATCGTTTCCTTTCCGGTGTAGTACCGGAGCTTGGCGGGCGCGAAGAGTGGCAGCCCGCCCGTCTGGTACAGATCGAACAGCTCGTCGACCTGCGTGTACTTGAACCCCGTCACAAACTTGGTGATCGTCGCGAGATCGGCGACCTTCACCGTGGCAAAGCTGATGTCCACAAAGGGATGCGTGTACTGGTGCACGCGTTGCTTCAGGAGGGTGCGAATCTCGTCCTCGTCCCCTGCCAACAAGGCTGGCGGCGATTGCTTCAGCGGCGCAATGTGCGCCACGGCGCTCGCGCGCAGTATCGAGAGAATGGTGAAATCGGTGCGACCGGAATAGACGACGCCGTCGTAGCTCTTGCCTTCTTTGGTTCGTTCGCTGCGCACGATGCCAAGCGCCGTGTCCTCCTCTCGTGGGTTGAAGAGAAATCCCCTGAATGGCAGGTCGTCAATCTGACTCACATCGCAACCCATGGCGGTGAGTAGGCGCTGGCGAAAGGGGCCGTGCTTCTTGTCGTCCGTATTGGTCCTCAGCAGTACGGACACCATCGCGCCCCTCGACCGCCAGTACAAGAGGGTGGGAAACAACTTGTAGACCCAGTCGGTCGTCGTTTCGCAGACGATCACTTCGTCGATAGGCATCCCGACGGTCTGCGCAATGGCCTTGTAGGTCTGCATGTACGTGGCGCAGAGGTCGGTGTGCCCGCTCTTGGACTTGACCCGCAGCGTCTCCTCATCGAAAAAAGCCGTCGTCGCGGCCACCCCGTTGGTCACCAGTGTCTTGATGGCGCCGGCGTTCATGAGATCGAAGTCGGTGGCCTTGAGCGTGCCGGTGTCAATCGTGATGAGATGGACTTCCTTCTGCAGACGCAATTGCAGATCCTGCGCCCCTTCGATCAGCGTGTCGGCAAGCGATTTGATGAACATCGGCAGGCTCGTCAGCGGCAACTCGTGAGCGTCGTCGGACCGGAGGCAGAACGCCAGCACCCGATCGCTCAAGAGTTGGGATCCCTCAAACACGAACGACGGAAGATTGCTGAGGACTCCGCCGTCAACGTATCGATTCTGTACTGGCTGGAAGAAGAGCGGGATGCTGCAGGAGGCTCGGACCGCGATCGACACTTCGTCCGCCGGCGTCCCGGCCGAGCTCCACACCTTGACGTAGCGGGTGCGAAGATCCGTCGCCACGACGGCCACGGGCTTCGGCAGATCTCGAAACTGCACCGGCGAATGCGATTGGGGCAGCAGCTTCTTCAGCTCGGCTTCCATGAACTGCTCGATGTACTCGGACGAGTGCATCCCCAGCCGATCGATCAGGTCAGCTTTCTTGGTCACCAACGAGAGCAGGCGAGCCGACACGGAACCGGATCCCGTCGAGGTCGCGGGGCGAAGGAATTCCTTGAAATCCAGCCGGGCGATGATCATCTCCAGATCCGTTAGGCTGGCGCCGGCCGCGATCAAGGTGGCGACGATGGAGCCCGCTGACGTGCCGACGACGGAGGAAAACGTCACACCACGCCGGACGGCTTCTGCATAGGCTCCGACGAATGCGGCTGCCCGGCACCCTCCGCCCTGAAAAGCTCCTAGGCAATTCTTGAAGTAGATCGTCTTCGCCATGAGGACTGTATCGTCTTGGAATTCATCTCGAAGCCAATGAGCGGCCGATTGCGTCCGCGCTGACACCGCACCATGGCGTCGAAGCATACCGCCAGACTCCTGCGACGACGAGCCAAAGATTTTCCAGCGGCAGATAAACGCCGCGCTCATATCGGACTTCAATCACCCGCAAAATCTACGCGGGAACGTCGGTGGATCGAGCACGCGATCCACCTTTGACATCACCGCCCGTTTCCCGTTTCTTTACGTCGTGAAATCGGTGGCCATTTTGCTTCTCGCGTTATTTGCCGCCGCCAGCCTTTTCGCGGCGGACCAGGCGAAAATCCTCGCGAAGGTCAATCCGCTCCCAGTGGCCCTGAGCGACGATTTCCAGTTTCGGAAGACCAAGCTTTTCTATTGCAGTGAGGTTGTCCCTAAAGCGAAGAAATCGCTTACCTCGGCTCTCAATGCCAACCCGAATAACCCCACGGCTGGAATCGCGGAAGCATCGCTCGGCTTCGAGCGCACTTATCGCCTCTACGGCGCGATTTCGAATGCCGAAAGGAATCAGCGCTACGGCAACTACATGGATTTCTTCTGGCGCGTGAAGCGCCCGGCGAATGTGACCGTGCGCCTCGAGTACCGGCAGGAAAAACTGCGCGCCTTCGTCCAGGCGCGTGAGATTTCGTATGAGAACGTGAAGGGCAATCGAAAGACCGAGTTCGCCATCATCGGAGACGATTATTTGCAGGACGGGCGCGTCATCGCCTGGCGTTGTTTGTTGATCGAGAACGGCCACATCGTGGCCGAGAACCGCTCCTACCTCTGGGAATAGAGTCGCCCTTAGGTTGACAGTCCCCCCTGCGAGCCTGTATTTTTCCGTAGCAGTGCAGTCGTCAATCCAAGTCGGGGTAAACGGAGATGCCGTTTGGGTGAAGGTCGAGGGCAAGGGCAGCTTCCTCAACAGCGGCAACCTCAAGGAATTTACCCGGGAGATGGTCAACCGTGGCTACCGCGAGTTCGTGGTGGACTTGGAGAATTGCGCCATGATGGATTCCACCTTCATGGGAACGATGGCGGGCGTCGCGTTGCGCCTGAAGGAACTCGGGCACGGACATCTCCATGTGGTTCATTGCGGCGAGCGCAGCCGCAACCTGCTCATGGGCCTCGGGCTCGACCAGATCTTCGATATCCATTCGAACGGCACCGCGGCGCCCCAATGCGAATTGCTCCAGCGCGAGAAAGCCAATGGCTCCGCGACCGAGCAAAAGAAACAGGTCAACGCCGACATGCTCGATGCGCACGAGGCGCTCTGCCAGGCCGTGCCCCAAAATTTTTCCCGGTTCAAGGACGTCCTCGATTATCTAAAACAAGATCTCCACCACGAGACGCCGTCGAACTGATCCAGCACGCGGCGCATGTGGCCAATCGTCTTTTTCGGCCTGCTCATCGCGTCGCTCGCGGGGTGGTTCTTCACCTGGTGGCAGCAGCGTATCCGCATCCGCCAGCTCGAGCGTTCGAAGGAAGAGATCCAAATTGAAGAGACGCTCGTCTTCGATTTTCTCCACGGCCTCGGCGAGGCGTTTACGGAAACAATTCGCGCCGCGGATCTGCACCGCCTGATCGTAGAAGGCGCGTCGCGGGTGCTCGATGCGCAGGGCGGCGCACTTTACATGATGGAACGGGCGGGCGGAAAGCTCGCGCCGGCGTTCATCTCGAAAGGCTGCCCGCCCTTCATCGACGTGCCGACGCATATTCTCCAGCAGGCCGCTTCTAACCAGGCAGCCCTGGAAAGTTATTTGCGCCTCCATGCCATCCCGCCGGGGGAAGGAATCATCGGCCGCGTCTGGCAAACGCGCGAACCAGTCCTGCTCACGGACCTCGCCAATGCGCCGGAGCTGGCGGGCCTGCGCGGCACTTCGCTGGGCGCGACATCGGTGATGGTGACGCCGCTGCTTTACGGCAAACAAAACATGGGCGTGCTCGCCCTGGGGAACGGGCCCTCGAGCCCCTCATTTACTCCGAGCGATTTTGTCGTTTTCAAATCGATCGCGGAGCAATCCGCCTTCGCGCTTTACAACGCCATCATCTATTCGGAGGCGAACGAAAAGAAGCGGCTCGATCACGATTTGGAAATCGCGCGCGATATCCAGCGCATCCTGCTCCCGAGTGAAGCGCCGGTCATCCCGGGATTCGAGATCAGCGGTATTAACATTCCCGCGCGCCATGTCAGCGGCGATTATTTCGATTACCTCACCGTCGATAACGACAAGCTCGGGGTCGCGATTGCCGACGTTTCCGGCAAAGGCGTTCCGGCGTCGATCATCATGGCGATATGCCGCAGCGTCCTGCGCAGCCAGGCCGCGGGCAATCCATCTCCCGCGGATGTGTTGCAAAAAGTGAACCGCCAGCTTTATCCCGATATCAAGGAGGACATGTTCATCAGCATGGCATACGTGATTCTCGATCACGTCCAGGGCACGATGGTGCTCTCGCGCGCGGGCCACGATGCGCCGATTCTTTTCGACCAGGCCACCGGCACGGCCACGCCCGTGAAGCCGCCGGGAATGGTCCTCGGAATTGACAGTGGGAGCGTGTTCGATAGGATAACCCTCGACTACGCGCTCACCCTCAACCGGGGCGATTGCCTGCTGCTCTACACCGACGGCGTCACCGAAGCGCTCGACGCAAACGGAGACGAATTTGGGCCCGACCGGATGATCGAAAGCGTTCGCGCCAGCGCACCCGAGGGAGCGCCGGCCATCATCACGGGGTTGATCGACGCGCTGCGAAGCTTCGTGGGCGCGCAGCCGCAAAATGACGACATAACTTTGATTGCCATTCGCAAAATATGAAAAGAATTCCGGTGACTGATCCTGACGCGGACGAAAAAGATTCCGCCGCCACAGCGAAGAATGAGGCGTCTTCGCCCCCCTCCGCGGTCACACCGCCCGAGGACGATTGCGAGGGATTGCAGGCGGACTTGGATCGGTTCCGCGATCTCGCCTTGCGGAGCCAGGCCGACTTCGAGAACTACAAGAAGCGCTCCGCCCGCGAGAAAGACGAAGCGATCAAATACGCCAACAGCTCGCTGCTGGAAAAGCTGATCGCGATCGTGGACAACTTTGAGCTGGGCCTCGAAGCCGCCCGCGCCGAGGGCGAAAAGTCGCCAGTCTTTTCCGGCATGGGCATGGTGCTCAAACAGTTGATGGATTTCCTCGCCGATAGCGGATTGCAGCCGATCGACGCGACCGGCCAGAAATTCGATCCGAACCTGCACGAAGCGATCGCGCATGAACCCAGCGAGCAATTTCCCGAAGGCACCGTTATCCGCCAGACTCGGCGTGGCTACCGGCTAAAGGATCGCCTGCTTCGGCCATCGAGCGTCGTGGTCTCGAGCGGTTCATAGGTCATATCCGGCCTATACGACCCATGCCGAAAGAAAAGCGCGACTATTACGAGGTGCTGTCGGTGACGCGCACTGCCACCGAGGAGGAAGTGAAGCGGTCCTACCGGAAGCTCGCGGTCAAATTTCATCCCGATAAAAATCCGGGCGACCCGCACGCCGAAGAAAAATTCAAGGAACTCGGCGAAGCCTACGACGTCCTCATGGATGCCGATAAACGTGCCGCTTACGATCGCTTCGGCCACGCTGCGTTTTCGCAGGGAATGGGCGGCGGCCGCGCCGGCGGCTTCCACGATCCTTTCGATATTTTCCGGGAGGTTTTTGGCGGCGGCGGTGGCGGCGGGATCTTCGAAACATTTTTCGGCGGCGGCGCCACGGCCGACCGCGAAGGCCGGCAGCGCGGCTCGGATTTGCGCTACGACATGCAGATCACGCTGGAAGAAGCAGCCTTCGGCGTGGACAAGGAAATCGAAGTGCGCAAGCTCGACACTTGCGCGAAATGCAACGGCAAAGGGGCCGAGCCTGGTTCGCGCACGATCAATTGCCCCAGCTGCGGCGGCCGCGGCCAGGTCATCAGCTCTCGCGGATTTTTCCAGGTGTCGCAGACCTGCCCCCGCTGCCGTGGCGTCGGCCAGATCATCGAGAAACCGTGCCCCGTCTGCGATGGCGAAGGGCGGGCCGAGAACACCAGCCGCATCAAATTGAAAATCCCGGCCGGCATCGCGGACGGCTCGCGGCTGCGCTCATCGGGTAACGGCGAGGCGGGCATTCGCGGCGGCGCCGCCGGCGATCTCTACGTCGTCATCCACATCAAGGAGCACGCAATTTTTCAGCGCGAAGAAGACAACCTTTACTGCGAACTGCCGGTCTCCTTCACGCTCGCCGCGCTCGGCGGCGAGATCGCCGTGCCGACGCTCGAAGGGAAAGCGAATCTCAAAGTTCCCGCCGGCACGCAAAGCGGCCAGGTTTTCAAGCTGCGTGGGAAAGGCGTAGTGAACGTGAATGGGCGAGATCGCGGCGACCTTCTCGCCCGGTTGCTGGTGGAAGTGCCCACTCGCCTGAACGGCGAGCAACGCCAGAAGCTCGAAGAATTCTCCGCCTTGTGCGGCGAGGAAAATACCCCGCTCCACAAAAGCTTCTTCGATCGCGCCAAGGATTTCTTCCGCTAGCGCTCCATGCATCGCTTTTATGTTGCGCCCGAATTGTGGAATGGGGACGTGCCGGTTTTGACCGGTTCTGAGGCGCACCACTGCCGTAACGTCCTTCGCCTCGAGCCCGGCGATAAAGTCGTTCTGTTCGACGGCCGCGGCCGCGAGCTCACCGCTGAAATCGCTTCGAGCGACTCGTCACAAATCCAACTCCGCAAACTGCACGAAGCGCAGACCCCGCCGTTGCGCTGCCAGATCACCCTCGCTCAAGCGATCCCGAAGGGAAAAAACATGGACCTCATCGTGCAGAAAGCTGTGGAGATCGGCGCGGCCGAGATCGCGCCGATCCTGTCCGATCGCACCGTCGTTCGCCTTGATGAAGAAAGCGCCGCGTCGAAGCAATCGAAATGGCAAACCGTGGCGATCGAAGCCGCCAAGCAATGCGGGCAGAACTGGCTGCCGCACGTTCACGTTCCGCAGACTATGGCGCAGTTCTTCCAGCAGCCGCGCCGTTTCGATCTTCAGCTCATCGGTTCGCTCCAATCCGACGCCGTCCATTTGAAGAAGATCCTTGCCGAATATTCCGCCGAACACGGCGACCGCCCCACCACCGTCCTGATGCTGGTCGGTCCCGAAGGCGATTTCACTCCCGCCGAGCTTTCGCTCGCCCGCAGCCACGGCTGCCGCCCGATTACCTTGGGCCCGATCGTTCTGCGCGTAGAGACCGCGTCGATTTATTGCCTGAGTGTTTTGTCCTACGAGCTGCTGGTCTGACCCTAATAAATATACGGCTCCGAGAGTGGAAAAGCGTTGCAGAGCAATTCCAGGCGCGGCTCTGCTCCTTCGGCGATGATCACCTCGACGACGTCGAAGCGGAACAGGATGTCGGGATTATCCAGCAACCGCAGCCACGCGAGTCCGCCGCGGGAAATTCGTTTTCGTTTGTCGCGATCGACCGCATCAAACGGCCGCCCGAAATCTTCACTCGTCCGTGTTTTTACCTCGACGAAAACGAGCGTGTCGCGATCGCGGCAGACGACATCGATTTCGCCGCCGGTGCGCCCGCGGAAATTACGATACAGGATTTTGTAGCCGTTCTTCCTCAGAAACCGGCAAGCCAGGTTCTCCCCGCGCACGCCAAGCCGCAGATGCCGGGGAGGCGAACTCGAAGAGCGGCTGCGCCACCGGTTCGAAAGATCGGCGATGAATCGGACAAGGCCCGTGTTCATGCAGTTTTATCAGGTGGAGTTCCGTGCCGTAGCCTTTGTGCTGGCTGAAGCAATATTCCGGGAAACGCGCGCAGAAGTCCCGCATAATCGCGTCCCGCGTGATTTTCGCGATCACGCTGGCGGCTGCGATGCTGAGGCTGTAGCAATCGCCGTCGATGATCGCGGTCTGCGGGAGCGGGAAGGGGAACACGGGGAGGCCGTCGATGAGGACATGCTGCGGCTGAAGGGCCAGGCCGGCAATGGCCGCGCGCATCGCCTTGTGGGTCGCGCGCAAAATGTTGATCGTGTCGATCTCGACCGAGTCCACCACTCCGACCGCCCACGCGATGGCCTCGTTCGCGATGAGGTCATTATAGATTTCTTCGCGCTTTTCCGGCAGCAGTTGTTTCGAATCGTTGAGCTTCCGATGGCGAAATTTTTCCGGAAGAATAACGGCTGCGGCTACGACTGGTCCCGCGAGCGCGCCCCGTCCGGCTTCGTCAATGCCCGCGATGGTGGAGACCCCGAGAGCGCGGAGTTTGCGTTCGTGCCGGAAACCACAACGCCGATACATCGGCGCAAAATACTGAAAAGCTGAAAAACTGAAACGCTGAAATTATTTCAGCATTTCCGCGTTTCAGTTTTTCAGCGTTTTTATTCCCGCACCGCGGTCGCTTCCTTACCCTTGCGGGTGCGGAGGTAGTTCAGCTTCGCGCGGCGGGCGCGGCCTTCTTTTTCCACTTCCACTTTCGCGATTCGAGGTGAGTGAAGCGGGAACACGCGCTCGACACCTTCGCCGTAGGAAATGCGGCGAACGGTGAAGGTCTCGTTCAGACCCCGGCCTTTCCGGCCAATCACGATCCCGGCAAAAATCTGGATCCGCTCCTTGTCGCCCTCGACGACGCGGGTATGGACGCGAACGCCATCGCCAATCTTGAATTTGGTCACGTCGGTCTTGAACTGTTCCTTTTCGATAGCGTCAATAATCGTGTTCATAATGATCCTCCCGGGGGCGCTGGCGGGGCGGACATTTTCAGGCGGGTAGGGACGAAATGCAAATAGCATTCCATTCCTGCTCCTGATCTTTCAGCGACAGGCCGGGATCGTGAGGACGATCAGATCAAGAGCAGGAGATCGCAGCCGGCTGGGTTGTGATTTTCCGTCTGCCCACTATAATCGGGGCTCACTGCGCCCGTAGCTCAACTGGATAGAGTGACAGCCTCCGAAGCTGTAGGTTGCGCGTTCGAGCCGCGCCGGGCGCACTCTCCTCTACGCGAGGGCCTCGAGCCGCCCGAGCAAATCTTTCTTGCTCGTCATCCCGATGACCTGATCGCGGAGCTGGCCGTTCTTGAAAAAGAGGAGCGCGGGAATGGCGCGCACGTTGTACTTCATCGAGAGGCTCTGGTTCTCGTCGACGTTGACCTTCGCCACTTTCACCGAGCCGGCTTTTTCCTTCGCGATCTCGTCGATGAGCGGAGCGATCATTTTGCACGGGCCGCACCATTCGGCCCAGAAATCGACCAGCACGGGCTGCGCGCTTTGCGTTACTTCCTTGTCAAAATTTGAATCGTCCAGAGTGACTGCAACCGAGTTTTCCATCCTCTACGATACGACGTAATTCCAAATTTGAATCAGAAAAATCGTGGCGGAAATGGCGAGCAATCCCCACGCGAGGGAGCGGGGGATAACGTCGACCGGCGCGAGGGGTTTGGAGGTGATCACGACCGGCGCGACCGGAGTCGCCCCCGCCGGGTGAATCAGGAGCGGCTGCGTTTTGGTCATGTTGATCGCCGGCGCCGCGGTCGGAGTGGGGCGCGGCAAAACGCTGATGCGGGCGGTTTCCTTCTTCGGGCCGCGATTCACGGAGGACGCGGCTCCGTTCTCCTCGCGGACAGGCGGGACTGGCCGGATCGCCGCGCCCGGTTCCGCATTTGTTTCGGCGCCGGGCGGTTTCGGCAAGGGTTGTAACAGTGGCGAAGAGGCGGGCGACAGGGGCGGCGTGACGGGCGGACGCCGCGGCAAAATGGTCGGTGCTTCCGCGCTGGGTTCGGAGGACGGCAGTGAAGTGATTGTTGGAGGTAATCGGCGGATGGGGGCGACAGGCGTCCGCGATGGCAGCACGATGCGCGCGGTATCGCGCTTCGTGACGCTCGGAGCGGAAGCAGCCTGTTCCGGCCGTGGGGGCAGCGCGATGCGAACTGTTTCCTTTTTCGGTTCAGCCATGTGCGATCAGCGTGCGGCAAAGAAAATCGCACAAACCGGTGTCGGCTGTCACTTGCTAATTTGTGGTACAGGCAAGATGCCCGTGCTACGCCAGCAAGTCGTATCCGCGGCTGCCGGTAATTCGCCGTCTCACGAATTCTCCCACCGGCGCCGGCTCCGAGAGAATCACGCGCGTGTCCACGTCTGGCGCGTCGGCTTCGGTCCGCGCGATGAGCGGCTGATCGACGAGCAGACGCAATTCGCGTCCGACCTTTTCCACCGCCTGTTCGCGCGCGATCCGCTGTTGCACGGTCATGGCGCGGCGATACCGTTCGTTCTTGGTCCGGGCCGGGAGTTGCTCCGGCATCTTCGCGGCGCGCGAGCCTTCCTCCTGCGAGTATTTGAAAACGCCGAGCCGCTCGAATCGCGTCCGCTCAATGAACTCCAGGAGCGACGCAAACGCTTCCTCGCTCTCGCCCGGGAAACCAACGATGAACGTGGTCCGCAACGCGACCCCCGGAATTCCCGCGCGCAGCCGCCCGATCAGTTCTTCGATGTGCGCCCTGCTGGTCTCGCGCCGCATCCGAGCGAGCATTCCCTCCTCGATGTGCTGCAGCGGCATGTCGATGTAGCGCGCGACCTTGTCGCATTCCGCGATGGTCTCGATCAGCTCGTCGCTCCAATGCGCCGGATGCGTGTAGAGCAATCGCACCCAGAAATCGCCTTCGATTTCCTGGATCTCGCGGAGCAGCGCGCAGAGCGTCGGGCCGCGCGAGGAATCCACCGGCTGCCGCGGCCCCGCTTTTTCGGACCACAAATCCATTCCGTAATAGGTCGTATCCTGGCTGATCAGATTGATCTCCTTCACTCCCTCTGCTACGAGCCCGCGAATTTCGGCCAGGACCGATTCCGGCTGCCGGCTGCGATGGCGCCCGCGCATTTGCGGGATCACGCAAAAGCTGCACGGATGATTGCATCCTTCCGCGATCTTCAAATACGCGCTGTGCGACGGAGTCAGGCGAAAGCGCGGCGTGTCATAATTCGGAATGTAGGTCGGCCGCTCGGTGACGAAATTATTGCCGCGTTCGCTCTCCGGACGAAGGACGCGCTCCACGATCGCGCCCAGTTCCTTCACCTGGTCGAGGCCGATGAACGCATCCACTTCCGGCATCGATTCGCGCAGCTCGCGCGAGAACCGCTGCGACATGCAGCCGCTCACGATCAACTTCTGCCCCGGCTTTTTGCCGAGTCCGCGCTGCTGATGGGCTTCAAGGATCGCCTCGATCGATTCTTCCTTCGCCGAATCGATGAACGCGCAGGTGTTCACCACGAGCACGTCCGCCTCGCCGGCATCGGCGGTGATCTGCATCCCGCTCTGCAAAACGCTCCCGAGCATGATCTCGGCGTCGACCAGGTTCTTGGCGCAACCGAGGCTGATCATGCCGACTTTTGGCGGTGCTGCAGGGGCGGTGATCATTTCAAAAGAAGCTGGCGCGCCCGTTAGCGCGGGCGAGCAGTTGCGCTCGCGCTCGGCCGTGGCGACGGCGTGGGGCTCGCCCGGCGCGGAGATTTTTTCGGCGACGGTGTGGGCGTCGGGATTGTCGCCGCGTCCTTGGGATTGACCGGCTCCGCCCGGCGAACTTCCGGTTCGGCCGCTGACGGCGCTGGCACAAGAGCCGTCACGGAAGGCGCGGCGGTGGCAGTCGGCGTTGGCGCGACCCGCGTCGTTTCCGCGGTCGGCGCCGCCGTGCTTTCCGCCGGTTGCGCATGCGGCGCGACGACCTTGTCGGAAACGGTGGCGGTCGCGACGGGCGAGGTTCCGGGAGCGGGCGTCGGTCGGGGCTTGAGCCGCTGCATTTGGAGGAACCATTTCATTACCGTGAATCCGACGACGAGAACGATGACTCCAATGATCAACGGCATGAGCGATCCGCGGCCGCCGCCGCTGCCCGGGCTGCTGCGTCTTCGCACCGTGACTGGCCGCATCGGCTCCGGCTCCGGCGCATCCTGGAGGTAGGCGTAGCCGTCTGTCGTTACGCTCTCTGAGGTTTCGAACGCCTCCAGGTATTGCGACACATCGACGTCGAGAAATTTCCCGTAGATGAGGAGGAAGCCTTTCGCGTAGGCGAGACTCGCGAACTGTGAAAAATCCTCGTTCTCAATTTCCTCGAGCCGTCCCGGCCTGATCTTCGTCAGCCGGCCTGCTTCATCGAGCGTGAGGCCGCGCGCGAGGCGGGCTTCCTTTAATTTTTTGCCAAGACCTTCCATGAAAAATTGAGAAAATTGCGCCGGCTAAACCGCGGCGTCGAGGTCGACGAGAATCTCGCGCGGCTTCGCGCCTTCGCCGGGGCCCAATATGCCGCGCTGCTCCAGAATATCAACGATCCGGGCGGCGCGGGTGTAGCCGAGACGCAGGCGGCGTTGCAGAAGCGAAGTCGAGGCGCGCTTTTCCTGGCGGATGATCTCGAGGCATTTCTCGACCAGTTCCTCGTCTTCATCGGTCACGTCGTCGTTAGGGG
>Ga0208078_1000340_pt1 | contig 12323 bp, 12 predicted proteins | sample NGESurdeep072012_3_FD_184468 | JGI IMG/M metagenome (GOLD analysis project Ga0208078, IMG submission 184468) | Arctic peat soil microbial communities from Barrow, Alaska - NGEE Surface sample 53-2 deep-072012 (SPAdes) | ecosystem: Environmental > Terrestrial > Soil > Wetlands > Peat ...
CGTCGATGGCGATGCGAAGGGCGCCGCGAACTGGGTCATTCGCGACGTGCGCCAGCTCCTCAACTCGGGCGCGACGCTCGCGACGCTCAAGCTCCGCCCAACGTCGCTCGCGCAGTTGCTCACCATGGTGCGCGACAACACGGTCAGCCACGCCGCCGCAACGAAGATCTTCGCGATCGCGAGCGAGAGCGGCGATGGGCCGCTCGACATCGCCAAGCGCGAGGGTCTCCTCCAGGAGCGCAACGAAAACGCGTTGGTTGGTTGGGTCGATCAGGTGCTCGCCGAGAACCCCGACGTCGCCGCGCGCTTTCGTTCGGGCGACAAGAAGCTGCTCGGCGTGCTGGTCGGGCTCGTGATGAAAGCGTCGAAGGGGCGCGCGGACCCCAAGGCGATCAATCAGCTCTTGTCGGCGCGCGCCGCAGCGGGCGAGTAGAGCGGCGCCTTGAGCTCCGCCGCGAATCGCAGTTGCGATTCCGGCATCGCGAACTGTCGCGTGGCTTCCTCCGCCATGCGGAACTCCATTCCCGCCTTTCTCGAGTCGCGTCGCACTTCCTTGGCGTGCCGCAACGCATCGTCGCCCGCAGGATCGAACGCGTACGGCTCCGACGAATCGACGCGTCTCAGGAAGTCGATGATGAAGTCGTACGACCGTTCCATGTAGCGCGCGACGTCCGGATCGGTGAGATCCCAGCGGCTGTTCTCCGCCGCGAGTTGAAAGATCCGCTGCCACGATTCCGTGTCCGTCACGTAGACCATGCCGCGAAACAGACGTCGATTCGTCCGCGTGCTGAAGATCGTCGGGCTCAGGATTCGATCGAGATGGTCGTCGGACCTCGAGTGGTCGCGCAAGATCACTTCGCGCGCCCGCCGGCTGTAACCCTGGCCGAGATGCGTCTCGAAGCGGCTCTCCCAGTAGCTGTGCCCGACGCCCGTCGTGCGCGACGCGATGATGAGATAGCGCGGCACGAAGAAGTTGTGCGCAACCGTGTCGGCCGCGAGGTGCGCGAGATAGCCAAGCGCGAAGCTCTTGATCGCGTCGTCGCGCGCCTTGTCGTAGATCTCGAGACCCACCGCCCATGAATGGCAGTGGCGTCCGACCGGCGCGTACTTCTTCGCGATGCTCGTGTCGGCCGCGATCGATCCATAGAGAAACTCGACCGGATAGCTGCCGAGCAGCTCGCCGATCGCCTTCGGCAGCTGGGCGAGCGCGCCCAGCACCGCCTCGCCGAGAAAGATGTGCGTTCCCGGTGTCCACGCCCACGCCGTGGATGGGATCAGGCACAGCGCGACCAGGGCGAGTGCGATGGGAATCGCAACGCGTCTGTTCGGCCGGCCCCACTTCCTTTCTGTGCTGCGCCGGAAGCCGTGTGAACCGCGCGAGGGCATCCTCGAAGTTATAACGCGGTCAGATGCCGAGATGCTTCCGCTGCCGCCGAATGCCCTTGCGCAGGTCGTTCAGCTCGTGCGCGACCATCTCATCGATCGTCTCGCGCGCATTCTGCACGTACTCGCCGATCGACTCGCTGATGTCGTCGAAGGGGATCTTGTCCCACATCTCTTCGCCGCGCTCCGCCGCCCACTTCGCGCCGCGACGCCCCGCGCGCCCCGCTGCCGCTCCGGCCATCGCCCCCGCCTCGCGTGCCAGCGTGCGCGGCGTCCGCTTCCGCCGCACGTGCAGGAGCATCGCGACCCCCGCACCCGCAATCAGCCCGAGCACCGCCGCCGTCAGCAGATCGTACTGCTCGCTCTCATCCCGGCCCGCCGCGCCTCGGCCGTTTGATACGCGGCTCCGCCCGCTCGAACGCGGGCCCGTTGTCGTTGCCATCACTCATATCCTCCGCGGCATCTGCTGCCGCATCCAGGTCGCTGTCATCCAGATCATCCACATCATCCACATCATCAAAATCATCGAAATCGTCGTCGAGCGCTTCCAGATCATTGTCATCGCCGCCGTCATCGTGCACACCGTCATTCGCGAGCCGCTCGCCATCCTCGCGAAAGGCCGCGGCTCCCGCCCGCACGCCACGCACCGTCGACGCCGTCGACACGAAGGCGTGCTCCGCCTCCTCCTGCACCAGCCGCAGCACGGCGCCGAGCTCGTGCAACCGCCGCTCCGACGAGTCGACCACATCGCGAATCCCCTCGTTCGCCACGAGCAGCGTCTTCCGAATCGCCTGCACGTCCGCACGAATCGATGTCGAGATGTAGTCGATGTTGTCCGCGATTCTCGACGCGTGCTTCGTCACCGGATCGACACTGCGCTCGATGTGGTCGAGCAGCCTGTCGAATTTCGCGGCCGTCTTGCGCAGCCTGAACACCGCCGGCAGTAGCAGCACCATCAGCGCCAGAAAGAACAGCGATGAGGCTGCTCCGGCGATCTGCAGCATAATCGCAACCCACCCCGCCCCCGGAGCGCTGGAGCGGGCAAGGGAAGCTTCGGCGGCTGATGCGCCCTGCAGAGCAAGGGCGCCTATCTCGACGATCAGGGTCATCCGTTCGCGAAGTTCGGCGATAGGTGAATTCTCGCGTCCCGCGCGATGCTTCCGCGGCTCGTGAGCGAGGGTAAGTGCAATGGTGGTGCCATGATCCTTCAATTGGAAGCGAGGCGCACCGTTGTCAAGCGCATTCCTTGACTTGAAGCCGCGACCCGGGGCATCCTTCCGAATCTTCGCACGATTGCGAGCGCGCAGCGTCATCGGGCTTGCGTGCCCCCACACTACTCCGATCCCATTGGCCGCCCCGCTGCGCTACATCGTCGAAGGTGGAAACACGCTCGCCGGCTCGATCACGCCGTCCGGCAACAAGAACGCTGCGCTGCCGATCATCGCCGCCGCGCTCCTCACCGATCAAAAGGTCATCCTCGAGAACGTCCCGCGCATTCGCGACTGCGAGACGCTGGTCGAGCTGATCATCTCGCTCGGCGTCGCGGCCGAGTGGACCGCGCGGAACACGCTGGCCATCGAGGCGAAGGTCGTGCAGCCGAGTGCGCTCGACCCGATTCTCTGCGCGAAGATCCGCGCGTCGATCCTGCTCGCCGGGCCGCTCCTCGCGCGCTGCGGCGGCGTCACCCTCCCGCCGCCGGGTGGCGACGTCATCGGCCGCCGGCGCGTCGACACGCACTTCCTCGCGCTCGAGCAGCTCGGCGCGACGGTCGAGATCGGCGAGAAGTACGTGCTCACAACAAAGGGGCTGCGCGGCGCCGACGTCTTCCTCGATGAGCCGAGCGTGACTGCCACCGAGAATGCGCTGATGGCGGCGAGCATCGCGCACGGCACGACGACGCTGCGCAACGCGGCGAGCGAGCCGCACGTGCAGGATCTCGCGCACTTTCTCGTCGCCATGGGCGCGACGATCGAGGGGATCGGCACCAACACGATCACGATCACGGGCGCGAAGTCGCTGCGCGGCACGACGCATCGCGTCGGCCCCGATCACATCGAGGTCGGCTCCTTCATCGGCCTTGCGGCCGTCACGCGCTCCGAGCTCCGCATCGTGCGCGCCGGCGTCGAGCATCTGCGCTCCACGCGCATGGGCTTCGAGCGCCTCGGCATCGAGTGCACGGTGACCGGCGACGATCTCATCGTTTCCGCGAAGCAGAGTCGCACGATCGTGAGCGACCTCGGCGGTCACGTGCCGAAGCTCGAGGATCAGCCGTGGCCCGCGTTTCCGGCCGATCTCATGTCGATCGCGATCGTCACCGCGACACAGTGCGACGGGCTGATTCTCATGCACGAGAAGATGTTCGAGTCGCGCATGTTCTTCGTCGACAAGCTGATTGGGATGGGCGCGCGCATCGTGCTCTGCGATCCGCATCGCGCGCTGGTGGCGGGGCCCTCGCCGCTGCGCGGGAGCACGCTCGAGTCGCCCGACATTCGGGCCGGCATGGCGATGCTCCTTGCCGCGCTCTGCGCCAAGGGCACGAGCACGATCAACAACGTCGGGCAGATCGAGCGCGGCTACGAGCGGATAGACGAACGCCTTCGCGCGCTCGGCGCGCAGATCACGCGCGTCGAGGACCGGCGCAGCTGACGCACTCCGAGCTCGGCGTCCCAAGCGGGGCAGCGCGCGAGAGCGTTCCGGATTTCGAGGCATTTGGAATCACGGCGTTCACGACGACGCGCGAGGCGGGGAGCTTCGGCACCCACTCCGACGAGTCGGTGCGCGAGGTGATGGGCCGATGGGACGCGCTCCGTGCATCGTTGCACATGACGTTCCCGCGCTTCGCCACCGCCTCGCAAGTGCACGGCACGCGCGTGGTGGAGCACGACGGCGCATGGGAGGGATGGCTGCGCGTGTCGGAGGCGGACGGCCACTTCGCGCCGCGCAGCGGAACCGCGATGGCGGTGACGATCGCGGATTGCGTCCCGGTGTTCATCGCGCATCCGGAGGGCGCGGTGGCGCTTCTGCACTCGGGGTGGCGCGGCACGGCGGCGCGGATCATCGATCGCGCACTCGCAGCGTTCAGCAGACAGGGCTTGGCTGCCGGCGATCTGCGCATCCATCTCGGCCCGGCAATCTGCGGCGAGTGCTACGAGGTGAGCGCGGAGGTGGCGACGGCGCTGACGGGCGTCGCGGCGCCTGGCGCGGAGTCCGCCGCTTCTGACGCGGAGCCCGCCGCTTCTGGGCGGCGTCACATAGACTTGCGCGGAATCATCGCCAGTCACGCGCGCGAGGCCGGCGTCTCGCACATCACGACGAGCCGCTGGTGCACTCGCTGTGACAACGCGCGCTTCTTCTCGCATCGCGCGGGCGATGCGGGCCGACAGCTCGCGGTGATGCTCGCGCGAAGCTGACGCCCAAGTGGAGCCAGCGCGGGTTGACTCGCCCTAACTTCAAGCCTAGATTGAATATCGGTTGCCCAGTCGTATTTGCGGCGGGGCCGGATGTGGGGGAGGTTACCCCACATTTTTTATTTTTTGTCGCTTGCGAATTGACGTGAACGAAGCGCTGGAACTCGTTGTAACAGAAGAGCTTGACGGACTGGGCTACGATTTGGTGGAATTGCGTACCGCAGGCAGTCGTGCGCGCCCCACGTTGCAGCTTCGCATAGACCGGCGCGATGGCCAAGCGATCACCGTCAGCGATTGCGCGATCGTTTCGCGGGCCGTCGAAACGCGGCTCGAAGCGGAAAAGAAAGTGGGTCCGGAGTATGTGCTCGAGGTGTCATCGCCGGGGATCGAGCGGCCGCTGCACAAGGCGGCCGACTGGCGTCGGTTCGTGGGACAGCGGGCGAGTGTGTTGAGCCCCGCGCTCCAGGGCCGTGCGGAAGTCGAGATCCTCGGCGTGGAAGGTTTGGACGGTGCGGAGAGTGTCGTCGTCCGCACCGCGCATGGAATCGAACAGCGCATCGCGTTGGCCGACGTCAAGGACGCCCGGCTGGCATTCACTTGGTGAGCGAAGGGAGTTTCCGATGGTCAGCTCCGTAGACATGTTGAGCGCGTTCAAAGAGCTTACGAATACGAAGCAGCTCGATCGTTCCGAGCTGCATCTGCTGTTGCAGGACGGGTTTCTCGCGGCCATGGCCAAGCGCTATGGACCAACCGTGCAGGCGGAAGTCGAGATCGATGAGGGGCGTGGTGCGATCAAGATCACGAGACTCCGGAGCGTCGTTGCCGAGGTGACGGATGCGAGCCGCGAGATCTCGGTGGAAGATGCGCAGATCTATGACGAAGGGTTCGAGGTAGGAGACATGCTCGAAGAGCCGGTGGACTTCGGCGAGTTCGGGCGCACGGCGATACAGGCCGCCAAGCAGCGGATCATCCAGCGCGTTCGCGAGCGCGAGCGCACGCGCATCCGCGACGAGTTCGCGACGCGCGTCGGCGATCTGCTCTCGGGCGAAGTGCAGCAGATCGAGCGCGGCAAGCTCGTCGTCATGCTCAACAAGTTCCGCGAGGCGGAAGCGATCATTCCGTACCGCGAGCAGAATCATCGCGAGCACTATCATCAGGGCGAGCCCATTCGCGCGGTCTTGAAGCGCATCGAGGAGACGCCCAAGGGCCCGCGGCTCATTCTGAGTCGCGCCGATGGATTGTTCGTGAAGGCGCTCTTCAAGCTCGAGGTCCCCGAGATCCAGCAGGGCATCGTCGAGATTCGCGCGTCGGCGCGCGAGGTCGGCAGCCGTACGAAGATCGCTGTGTTCTCGCGCGACGATTCGATCGATCCGGTGGGCGCGTGCGTCGGCCTCAAGGGCTCTCGCGTGCAGGCCGTCGTGAACGAACTTGGCGGCGAGCGCATTGACATCGTGCCGTGGTCCGCGGATCCGGAGCGCTTCGCGAAGCTCGCGCTGGCTCCCGCGCGCGTCGCGCGCGTGTTCAGCGATGGCGTCGCCAAGAGCATCCAGGCGGTTGTCGACGAAGATCAGCTCTCGCTCGCGATCGGGCGCAACGGACAGAATGTGCGGCTCGCAAGTGAGCTCACGGGGTGGAAGATCGATCTGTACTCGAGCCGCGAATGGCTGGAGCGCGGTGGCGAGACGCCGCTGTTCGCGCCGCTCCCGGAAGAAGTCTCCGTTGCGGCGGACGTTCGCCTCGCGGACATCGGAGCCTTGGGGCCGGCAACAGTCGCCGTGCTCGAGGACGCTGGCTATCGCACCTTGAACGACATCATTGATCTCGACCGCGACGATTTCCTTCGCTTGCCGGGCATCGCGCCGGAAGAGGCGGATCGCATCATGGCCATGATCGATGAGCTCACGGAAGACAACAGTAGCAATGGTGAAGGCAGCGACGGCGCCGATTCGGGCGCGCTGCCGCCGGCGTAGTGGACGCTCCAGCCGCGGCTGCGACGAAGGGCGCGGTGGACGCGAAAATCCTCGGGCTCGTTGGGCTCGGCGTGAGAAGTCGCAGGGTGGTCGTGGGCGTCGAGATGGTGCGCGCGGCTGCAAAGAAGGGAACGCTCGTGCTCGCGATCGTGGCGCCGGATGCATCGCGGCACAGTCGTGAAAAGGTGTTGCCGCTCCTGGCAGCCAAGGGCGTGCAGGTGATCGAAGGCCCCTCGGCGGCAGCGCTGGGGGCGGCCGCGGGTCGAGAGACGACGGCGGCGGTGGGTGTGATCGATCGCGATCTCGCGAAGGGAATTGCGGGGATCGCGGAACGTAGTTGAGATGCGCAGGCTCCAGAGGAGGAGTGTTTGATCAAGCTTCGAGTGAATGAACTGGCAGGGGAATTCGGCATTACCAGCGAGGAGCTCATGACGATGCTCCGCTCGATGGACGTGCCGGTACGCAGTCATCTCAGCCAGCTGAGCGACGAACAGATCGCGCGCCTCCGCGCTCGATGGGAGCGCGAAAAGCGCGCACGTCAGGAGAAGCCGGCAGCGGCACCCACACGTCGCCGCCGCGGAACGGCCGCAGCCGCAGCAGCTGCGCCGGTCGTCGCCGCGCCCGTCCCCGAAGCGGCGCCCGAAGCTGGTGGCGCCGCCCCGATGCGTCGTCGCCGCAAGGCCTCGGACATCGCCGCCGCCGCCGAAGTCACCGCCGCACACGAAGCGGAAGTGGCCGCGACGGCCGCGACGAACATCGAGCCCGCCGTCTCGCGACTCGAGGAAGAGCTGCTCGTTGCCGATCTGGTTCCCGACGCGCCCGCGCGGCAGCCGATCGAAGAGTCGCGCATCACGGCGTACTCCTCGCCGCCAACGCCCGCTCGTCCACCGGCCCCTCGCGCGCCGGACGCCGGCGCGTACAGCCGCTCGGGCGACGCGACTACCGCTGGCCCGACGCAGGCGCCGCGTCCCGCCGCAAATGGCGATTGGCAGCGTCCGCGTCCCGTCGTGCCCGGACCACCGCGTCCGAAGCCCGCATCCGCCGGCGGCTATCCGCCGCGCCCGATCGCGTCCGCTGCACCGGGCGGCGCGTCAGGCTCATCGTCCGGCTCCGGCCTCGCGCCGCGTCGCGATGACAAGCGCGGCGGCGGCAAGCGCAAGAAGGGGAAGCGCGGGTCGGTCGATCAGGAAGCGGTGACGGCGAACATCTCGAAGACGATGACGGCCATGCGCGGCGCGCCCGCGCGTCGTGGCTCGCGTCGCTCCGACGAGCCGTCGTATCGCGAGGAAGTCGAAGCGCAGCGTATCGCCGAAGTCGAGCGCGAGAAGACGATCGTGCGCGTGAACGAGTTCATCACGGTGAGCGAGCTGGGTGCGATCCTCAAGGTTCCGCCCACGCAGATCGTGACGTTCACGCTCAAGAATCTCGGGTTGATGGTCACCATCAATCAGCGCCTCGACTTCGACCAGATCGAGCTGATCGCCTCCGAGTTCGGCTTCCAGGCCGTGCGCGAGGCCGATTATGCCGTCGCCGATTCCGCTGATGAAACCGCAGACGAGCGCGCGGACCTCATCCCGCGTCCTCCCGTCGTCACGATCATGGGTCACGTCGATCATGGGAAGACGTCGCTGCTCGATTACATCCGCAAGGCGAACGTCGTCGCGGGCGAGGCCGGTGGCATTACGCAGCACATCGGCGCGTACCACGTCACGCTGGCGAACGGCAAGACGATCACCTTCCTCGATACGCCGGGCCACGAGGCATTCACGGCCATGCGTGCGCGCGGTGCCCAGGTCACGGACATCGTCGTGCTCGTCGTCGCCGCGGATGATCAGGTGATGCCGCAGACGATCGAGGCGATCTCGCACGCCAAGAATGCCGGCGTGCCGATGGTGATAGCGATCAACAAGATCGATCTGCCCTCGGCGAACGTGCCGAAGGTGAAGCAGGAGTTGCTGCAGCACGGCGTCGTGCTCGAGGAGTTCGGTGGCACCACGCTCGACACGCCGATCTCCGCGAAGAAGGGCACCGGCGTTGCCGAGCTGCTCGAGCAGATTTTGCTGCAGGCGGAAATTCTCGATCTGCGCGCGAATCCGAATCGTCGTGCGAGCGGCGTCGTCGTCGAGGCCCAGCTCGATCCCGGCAAGGGTCCGGTCGCGACGGTGCTCATCGAGAACGGCACGATCCACGTCGGCGAAGATTTCATCTGCGGCATGTTCTCCGGCCGCGTACGAAATCTGTTCGACGAGCGCGGCAAGCCCGTGAAGAGTGCAGGCCCGGCGATCCCGGTGCAGGTGCTCGGCATGGACGGCGTGCCGATGGCCGGCGATCAGCTCCGCGTCGTCGAGGATGCCACGTCGTCGCGCGAGATCGCGCAGCGGCGCCAGCGCCTCGATCGCGAGGCGAAGAGCCGTCGCACGTCGCGCGCGGCGGTGTCGCTCGAAGACTTCATGTCGCAGGCGGCAGCCGGGCAGGTGCAGTCGCTCAGGCTCGTGATCAAGGCGGACCAGGGCGGACCGGCGGAAGCACTCGCCGATTCACTCGGACAGCTGTCGACGAGCGAAGTGCGCGTCGAGATCATCCACCGTGGTGTCGGTGCGATTACCGAGAGCGACATCCAGCTCGCGAAGGCATCGGGCGCGATCATCATCGGCTTCCAAGTGCGCCCGGACAACAACGCGCGCGCGGCGGCCGAGCGCGATGGCGTCGAGATCAAGCTGTACCGGATCATCTACGAGGCGGTGGCGGAGGTTCGCGCCGCGCTCGAAGGGCTGCTGCGTCCGGACGAGAAGGAAGTCGTGCTCGGAGAGGCCGAAGTGCGCGAGCTCTTCAAGGTGCCGCGGATCGGTGTCATTGCCGGATGTACGGTGCGCAGCGGCGTGATCAGTCGCGCCGGCAAGGTTCGCGTCGTGCGCGATGGTGTCGAAGTTTATGGAGGGACGATCGGATCGCTGCGTCGCTTCAAGGACGACGTGAAGGAGGTCCGCGAAGGCTTCGAGTGCGGTATCGGCATCGAGAACTTCAACGACCTCAAGGTCGGGGATGTGATCGAGTGCTATCGCACCGACCAGATCGCCCGCACCCTCTAGAGCGTAACCGGATCAAAGCGCACGGGCGATCTCTCTGCCCGTGCGTTTTGCCGGATACTCGCCGAGGATTCGATGGCTCACGATAACAGACGGTCCGAGCGCGTGGCGGAAGCCATTCGCATCGAGGTAGCGACCTTTCTCACGGAAGGCGCGAAGGATCCGCGCATCGTCGGCTTCGTCACCGTCACCGGTGTCGAGGTCACGCACGATCTGCGACACGCGAAGGTGTTCGTCAGCGTGATGGGTACCGAGAAGGAGCAGCGCACGACGCTCGAGGGGCTCGCGAGCCTCGCGGGGCATCTGCGCTCGCGCCTCTCGAAGTCGCTCGCGCTGCGCTTCGCGCCGGAGCTCGAGTTCCGCCATGATCCCAGCGTCGAGCGCGCCGCGCGCATCGAGACGCTGCTCGCGCAGGTGAAGAGCGAGAAGATCGAGCTTGCTGAAGAGGCGAGGGAAGACGCGGAAGACGATGCGGCTGAGGACTCGACCGATTGACGCGCTGCTCCTCGTGGACAAGCCCGCAGGCATCACCTCCCACGACGTCGTGAGCGTCGCTCGCCGCGCACTCGGCGAGAAGCGCATCGGACATGCGGGCACGCTCGATCCATTCGCGACCGGGCTGCTCGTGCTGCTCACGGGGCGCGCGACGCGCGTGCTCCCGTATGTCGAGGGCGAGCCGAAGGAGTACGAGGCGACCATTCGTTGGGGTGCGGAGACGGACACTGACGACGCGACGGGCACCGTCACACGCGAGGCGCCGGGCTCGATGCCCGCTCGTGCAGAGATCGATGCGGCGATCGCGACGCTCACCGGGCGACTAGAGCAGCTGCCCCCCGATTATTCGGCGAAGCAGGTTGGCGGCCGCCGCGCGCACGCGGCTGCGCGAAGTGGCGCGCCGCTCGTGCTCGCGCCGGTGACGGTGCACGTGCACAGTTGGGTCGTGCGCGCGCATCGCGAGAGCGAGCTCGAGACGGATGTCACCATCGTCTGCGGCGCGGGCACGTACATCCGCGCGCTCGCCCGCGATTTGGGCCGCGCGACGAGCTCCGCCGCGCATCTCTCCGCGCTCCGCCGCACGCGCAGCGGCCCGTTCGATGTGGCGGGTGCCACCTCGTTCGCGGATTTGCGCGACCAGCGCGCGGCGCTGCGCTCGCCGCGCGAGGCGATCCCGTCGATCGCAGAGCAGCGCGTGAGCCCCGAAGATGCCGCGAGGCTCGCGCGTGGGATGCGCGTGGGGGCGACGATCAATGGTGATCGAGTTGCGTTGCTCGATCACAGTGGCGCGCTGCTCGCGATCGCCGAGCGGAGCGGAAGCGACTGGCAGCCGCGCGTGGTGCTCGCCAATGAGTGAGAAGTTCCGCAGCTGGGATGACTCCGGGCTCCCGCCCACCGCGCGCGGCACCGTGCTCACCGTCGGCACTTTCGACGGCGTGCATCGCGGGCATCAGCGCGTGCTCGAGTGCATCGCGCGTCGCGGCGATGAGCTCAGCCTCTCGAGCGTGCTGGTCACCTTCGACCCGCATCCACTCGAGATCGTGCGCAAGGAGGCGGCGCCCGCGCTGCTCACGCTTGCGCAGGAGAAGCTCGAGGTGATCGCCGAGAGCGGGATCAACTATGTGGCCGTGGTGCCGTTCACGAAGACGCTGCAGCGCTACGACGCGGCGGCCTTCGTCGACCAGATTTTGCGCCAGCGCTTTCACGTGAAGCATCTCGTGATCGGACACGACCACGGCTTCGGGCGCGGACGGGCGGGCGATGTCGAGGTGCTGCGCAGGCTGGGCGAGACGCGCGGCTTTGCGGTCGAGGTGGTACCCGCGGTCGAGTCTGCCGATGGCGTGGCCATCTCGTCGACCACGATCCGCCAGGCGATCGCAGCGGGGGAGCTCGAGCGCGCCGCGAGGCTGCTCGGCCGCGCGTATTCGGTGGCCGGCCGGGTGCAGGGCGGGGACCGTCGCGGCCGGCTGCTCGGCTTCCCGACGATCAATCTTGGCCCGCCCGCGCCGCGCAAGCTGCTGCCGCCCGCGGGCGTGTACGCGGTTCGCGCGCAAACCCACCTCGGCGCCTTCGGCGGGATGATGAATCTCGGCCCTCGCCCCACCTTCGGCGACGATACCGTGGCGATCGAGGTCCATCTCTTCGATGCGGACGGCGATTTCTACGATCGCGAGGTGCGGATCGACATCGTCTCGCGCATCCGCGACACCCGCAAATTCGATGGCGTCGAGGCCCTCGTCGCCCAACTCCGCGAGGACGAGCAACAGGCTCGCCGCGCGTTGACTCAACCGTTGTCCAGCCATAACGTTAAGAGCTGAGCAATATCCTTATTTCCGCCCTAATGCCGCATGAACAACAATATCCGTAATCGGCTTCTCGTCATTCTCGTTCTCGTGGTCGCGTCCGTTTGGGCGCTCTGGCCACGCACCGTCACCGTTCGCGAGCGAAACGCGAAGACGGGCCAGTTCCGCGACACGACCCTC
>Ga0208078_1000342_pt1 | contig 12300 bp, 14 predicted proteins | sample NGESurdeep072012_3_FD_184468 | JGI IMG/M metagenome (GOLD analysis project Ga0208078, IMG submission 184468) | Arctic peat soil microbial communities from Barrow, Alaska - NGEE Surface sample 53-2 deep-072012 (SPAdes) | ecosystem: Environmental > Terrestrial > Soil > Wetlands > Peat ...
CGACTTCATCGACATCGGCATCGGCACGCACCGATTCTGGACTTTCAACCTCGCCGATCTGGCCGTGACGCTCGGAACCGCGATGCTCACCTGGATCCTTTGCGTGCGGGCGGCAAAAGATGAGCGAAGCGCCCACACCCTCTCCGCCACCACTGCCCTGGACGAGCCGAGCTAGTCGTCCTTCTGTCCGAAGATCGCCATGTTGGAGCTGTGTCCCGGATTCACCTTCTTTTCGGGATAGATCAAGTGAACCGCCTGGTTCACCGCGGTCGCGGCTTCGCCGAATCCCGTCGCGATCAGCTTCAGCTTGCCGGGATAGGTCGTAATGTCACCCGCGGCGTAGATCCCTGGCCGCCCCGTCTCCATCAGGCTGTTGACGACGATCTCGTCCTTCTCGCAGTTCAATCCCCACTCGGCCAGCGCGCCGATATCGCTGTGGAAGCCGAGCATGGGGAGGACGACATCCGCATCTACGTCCCGAGTGGTCTTTGCTTTGACGTCGCGCACTGTCACGCCAGTAAGCTTGCCGTCACGCGACAGCACGTCGTGCAACTCGTGGAACGGTAGCAGCGTCGTGCGCCCCTCCCCCGAGGAGGCGGCGGCCTGAACGTCGGCAATGGTCGCTCCGTGCGCGCGATATTTGTCGCTTCGATGGACGAGCGTCACGGCCTTCGCGCGGTCGCGCAGCTGCTGCGCCCAGTCGAATGCCGAGTCGCCGCCCCCGATGATGACAATGCTCTGGCCTCGGAACTCTTCCGGATCCGACACCCGATCGAAGATCCCCCGCCCGTACCAAGGCTCCGCGCAGGACTGTGGCAGGCGCCGCGGCGAGAAGGCGCCGATCCCCGCGGCGATCACGATCGCGCGCGTCGGGAAACGGTCAGTCTCGGTGACCAGGACGAAATGATCGTCATTCCGCTCGAGAGCGGTGACGTTCTGGTTCAGGTGTGCCTTGAAGGGGAACTGCGACGCCTGTTCGACGAGCGCATGGACCAGATCCTTTGCCAGGATCTTGGTGAAGCCCCCGACGTCGAAGATGTACTTCTCGGGGTAGAGCGCCGTGAGCTGCCCTCCGAGCTGTGGCAGCGCGTCGACGATCCGCGCGGTCGCCCCGCGCATTCCGGTATAAAAAGAGGCGAACAGTCCCGTGGGACCGCCGCCGATGACGGTGATGTCGGTTATCTCGTGGGTCATCTCTAACGCGAAATATATAGTAGCAAGCTCACGGGACATCCGACGCGGGCGCTGGCAGACCGAGGAGCGGTGCTCTAGACTCTGCCTCATTCCTTTCCCAGAAAGTGTCTGAGCCCAACGTCTCCATCCATTCCTGGAACCGCCGCCCTCTTACGCTCGAGGAGCGTGCGCTCGAGATCGAGCAGAGGGAAAAGGAGTTCCGAAGGCAGACGAGGTCTCTATACCTGCGTTACGGACTCGAGTACGCGGTCTGGTTCAGTATTGGAGTCTTTCTTCTCGGCTGGTCAATGCACACTACTGACTCGAGATACGCCGGCCTCGCCTTCTGGGGAGGCCTCATCCTGGGCGATGGGGGGATGATTTTGACTCTCGTCCGCGCCCGCCACGAAGCCGAGAAACGCGGACTGTAGATCGAAACGTGCCTGACCAGCCGACCCTGTACACGGAGCGCCTCACCCTCCGACCATTCACCCCTCATGACGCCTTCGACGTAGAGCGCTTCGCCGGCATGCGTGAGATCGCGGACACCACCCTCAACATTCCGCACCCGTATCCGCACGGCGGAGCAGCCGAGTGGATTCTCGCTCATGGGCCGGCCTGGCAAGAGGGCAGCAACGCGACCTTCGCGATTGTCGATACCGCGACAGGCCGCCTGGCCGGAGCCATCAGTCTCATGATCAAGCCCGAGCATCGCCGCGCCGAGCTCGGTTACTGGATCGCGGTCCATGGCTGGAATCGCGGATACGCTACCGAGGCGAGCAGGCGTCTCATTGATTACGGCTTCGAGGTGCTCGGCCTCCACCGCATCGAAGCACGCCACTTCGTTCGGAACCCGGCATCGGGACGAGTGATGCAGAAGCTCGGGATGACGCCCGAAGGAATCGAGCGCGACTGGGCAATCAAATGGGATCGCTTCGAGACCTTGGCGGTCTATTCGATCCTCGAGCCCGAGTGGCGAGCGGCGCGAGCCGCCCGATAGAGTTGCTCCGGTCGCCGCTGAGCGGCCGACGGCCTACTCCGGTCCCGCGCCTCTACTCGTCGAGCGGCTCGACGCTGACTTGAGCGGAGCCGTCTTCACGATATTGCACGCTCACGCTCCAGGGCTGGCAGCAGACTTCGCAGTCCTCGACGTACTCCTGCGCTGATCCGCCGCCGGGGTCAATCACGATCTCGACCGTCTCATTGCAGTAGGGACAGTAGACCGTCGCCCCCGTTTCGGCCGTTCCATCGCCGAGGGGGAACTCTGGGTCCGGCAATTCTTCGTCGTCGGGGAGAAGCACCATCAAACAGTCACTCTATTGAGGAAGGATGCTGAAACCTAAAAACTATAACTGAAGACTACCTGCCAGGGGCGGGTAGTCTTCAGTTCCCAGTTCCGTAGATTCCAGCCGATGAAGATTTACACGAAGACGGGCGACGCCGGCGACACGGGATTGTTTGGCGGCGGCCGAGTGCAGAAGGACGACCCCCGAGTCGAAGCCTACGGCGACGTCGACGAGCTCAATGCCGTCATCGGGATGGCGCGCGCAATCGAGCCGCTCCCGCGCATCGACGAGGTCCTCGTGCCGATGCAGCGCGACCTCTTCAGCATCGGCGCTCTCCTAGCCACGCCGGACCTGGAGAAGATGCACAGCCACCTGACCAAGGCGAACATCGACGACCAGCGGATCAGGGACCTCGAGCGCGCGATCGACGACTGCGAGAAGGAGCTGGAGCCGCTCAAGGCGTTCATCATCCCCGGCGGAAGCCGCAAAGGAGCGGTGCTTCACGTCGCCCGAACCGTCTGCCGGCGAGCAGAGCGAAGGGTCGTGCACCTCCAGAAGGAGGTCGAGATCCCATCACTCGTCGTCATTTATCTGAACCGGCTGTCGGATCTCCTCTTTATGCTCGCGCGCGTCGCGAACGTGCGGACGGGTGCCGGTGAAGTAACCTGGTGACCCGCGAGATCCGGCTTGGGGGGTCCTCGATCCGGGTCGCCCCAGGACTCCTGGCCAAGGCCGGCGCCGTCGCCCGCGAGCTCGCCCCCGCTCATCTGTACGCCGTCATCACGGATTCCAACGTCGGTCCGCTGTACGCAGAAAAGGTCCTCGGCCAGCTTGAAAAGGGCAGCGCGGACGTCCTGACGATCCCCGCCGGCGAGTCCAACAAGACCCGTGAAAGCTGGGCCCGGCTCACCGACCAGATGCTCGCCAAAAAGTATGGGCGCGATTCGGCTGTGATTGCGCTCGGGGGTGGGGTCATCGGCGACCTTGCGGGCTTCGTCGCCGCGACGTTCATGCGCGGAATTCCGGTGGTCCAGATACCCACGACTTTGGTCGCCATGGTCGACGCCTCGATCGGTGGGAAAACCGCGGTGGACACCCCAGCGGGCAAGAATCTGGTGGGCGCCTTCCACGCTCCCACTGCTGTGCTTGTTGATCCCCAACTCCTTGCCACGCTTCCACTTAGGGAAATGCGTGCGGGTTTTGCGGAGATTGTCAAGCATGGCGTAATCGCGGACGACGTATATCTTCGTGAGGTCGCCAGCGGAGCTTCGGAGCTGCTGTCGGCGGGCGGTTCGGCGAGTGACAGAATGCTCTCGCTCATCGTCCGTAGCGTAGAGATCAAGGCCGACATTGTCTCACGTGATGAACGGGAGGAAGGCCTTCGGAAAACGCTGAATTTCGGCCACACGATTGGCCACGCCGTCGAGCTGGTTAGCGGCTACTCATTGCTACATGGTGAGGCGGTCGCGATCGGGATGGCACTGGAGAGCAAGCTCGCCGAACAGATCGGCGTAGCAAGGACCGGAACCGCAGCCACAATCACCAAGGTGCTGCAGTCCGCTGGGCTCCCGACCGACCTCCCACCCGGCTTCGAACCGGACGCGGTCATCGAGGCGATGAAGTCGGACAAAAAGGGAGTGTCGGGCAAGACGAGGTTCGCCCTCCCCCTTCGCATTGGAGCGATGGCCGGGGCAGAGACGGGATGGACGGTTCCAGTCAATGACGATCAACTGCGGGAGGTGCTTGCATGAAAATTGTCAGAATCTCTCGGCGTAGCCTCCCACCAGAGGCCGCTAACGACATTTCGCCCAGCCATCGGCGGAAGGAGGTCGTGCGCACCATCGTCGCGGTAACCCTCGCTGTCGCTCTCATAGGAACCGGAGCGATCGCGCTCCCCTCGCTCGCTCCGATTGGAGCCGGAATCGAGGTTCCGCCTCGCAAGGGACCGCAGCTCGAGCCCGAAGCCAGCGCCGATATCGAAAGGATTCGCGAGACCGCGGGAATGCTCGGCGGTCCGCTGGCGGAAACCGTGTCGGACATGGCAAGGGCGCTTCCCTCTACAGCCGCGAGAGTCGCAAAGGCGACGACAGCTGTGACGAGACCCATCGCCGATGGCGTCGACATATTTCCGTTCGCTGCGAGCATCGTCCGCGCTACGGCGCATGAAGCGATCAAGATGAAAAAAGGCATCATTCCGCTCATTCCATCCAAGTTCGCTCGCGCCCAGAACGGAATCACCGTCCCGGTGTCACTCACCCAGTACTGCGTGCAGGGCGAAACGCGCCGCGGACGCCAGACTCGGCATGGAATCGTTGCGGCTGATCCCAGAATCTTCCCGCTCGCGCGCTACGTCGAAGTCTTCCTCGGCGAGGAATACCTGGGTCGCTACCTCGTGGACGACACCGGCGGCAACGTGCTGGGCGCGACGCTCGACATCTGGAACCCCGACTGCAAGGAAGCAGCGCGCTTCGGACGTCACTGGGGCAGCGCAGTACTCGTCGCGCGCGAAGTCGAGCAAGTCCCGAACGATTCGCTCATGCCCATTCGGTGGGACGGACTCGCGAAGCGCTGACCAGCGCGCTTTTTCAGGCCACAACTGGCCTTACATTTGCTCGATTGCGGCAGGAAAATCCTAACCGGAATCACATAATGTCCTCGTTCAGCACCTACCTGATTGGATTCATCGTCCTGATCATTGGTCTCGCAATAGCCGCCATCCTTCTTGGCGTCTCACCCACTTGGGTCACTGTGGGGGCCATCATCCTCATCGGAATCGGGATTGTGAGCGCGACAACCCGAACGAAGCCCAAAGATCCACAGGCTTGAACGTGGCATGAAATGTGGCTGTTGACGGTGGAGTGCGCGTCTAGTTAACGTGCGCGTCCAACAGAACCGGGCGCGCCACCCAGGCAACGCCGGTCGGTAATGTCTCTGCCAAGGGGCTTATGCAGACAACGGGCGAGAGTAGATCCAAAGGCTTCTTCCGTTCCTCCCCCTCTACCGCGTTCGACCAGTACCTCCAGGACATTCAAAAGCTTCCACTGATCACTGACGCCGAGGAAGAGCGTCGCCTCGCCCGCCGTGCTCAAGCCGGCGACGAGAAAGCAGCAGAGCGTTTGGTCACCGCCAATCTTCGCTTCGTAATCTCGTACGTAAAGAAATACCAGGGTCACGGTCTCGACCTTGGTGAGCTCGTCGCCATCGGCAACGAAGGCCTGCTCAAGGCAGTAAGAAAGTTCGACCCCGATCAGGGCGTCAAGTTTATCTCCTACGCCGTGTGGTGGGTTCGCCAGGCAGTGCTGAAGGCGCTGGCCGAGCAGACACGAAGCGTTCGAATCCCGCTCAATCAGAATTCGCAGCTGATCAAGCTGGCCCGGGCGCAGACCGTTCTTTCGCAGGTCCTCAAGCGCGATCCGACCGACAACGAGATCGGACGACTTCTCGAAGAGACCCCCGATGCAGTTCGTTCGGCCAAGCAGATGTCGGCCACGGAGATCTCGCTCGACGCCCCGATCGATCGCTCTGATCGCGAGGCCTGCACCCTCGGCGAACGTTTCGCCGGAGTCGATGGCGCCGAAATAGAGGACGTGACTGACTTCCATCTGATGCGCGAGTTCATTGACCGCGTTTTCCGGAAGTACCTCACCCCCCGCGAGCGCAAGATCCTTCACCTCTATTACGGCCTCGAGCAGGGCTCCGACGCGATGACACTCGAGAAAATCGGTGCTCTGATGGGCGTCACCCGCGAGCGGATCAGACAGATTCGTGAGCGCGCGTTCGAGAAGCTCAGAGAGTCGCCGGACGGTTCCGCCCTCGCGGGATTCTGGAGCTAGAAGCTGTAGGTTGACGCAGGGTTGGACATCAACAGGAAGAGACGCCGGGCGAAGTTTGGCCGGCGTCTTTCTTGTATAGGAGGGTGTCCACGCTCGTTGGCTCCTTCCTCCTACTCCGCAACTGATGGCAGCGACACAGACCGCGCCCGCAGCTCCGCGCGGCTCGAAGCTCAAGGTCTTTCTCAATGCCGCCGGCGGAAATGCGGAAGCGGCGCGCGCGGCTCTCTCGGACGGGACGTTCGACCTCGAGGAGGTTCAGCCGAGCGAGTTGGAGAGGAGGATCAAGCAGGCAATCGATGGAGGAGCGAAGCGCATCGTGGTAGCCGGCGGTGACGGTACCATCGCCACCGCCGCCTCGCTTGTCGCCAAAACAGACGTCGAGCTTGCGATCATCCCGGCCGGAACTCTCAACCATTTCGCCAGGGATCACAACATTCCGGAGGACCTTGGGAAGGCAGCGCTGGTTGCCGCCAACGGCGTGCTCATCGGCGCCGACGTTGCCTACGTCAACGGGTCCCTGTTTCTGAATACGAGCTCGATCGGCGCATACGTCACCTTCGTCCGTGTTCGCGAGCGATTCGAGAAGTATGTCGGTTACAGGATCGCGAGCTTCCTGGCCCTCATCAGAACATGGGTGCGGCTGCGTACCTTCGCGGTGACGCTGGAAGTCGAAGGCGAGAAGAAGATGTACCGCTCTTCAATGGTCTTCATCGGCGCCGGCGAGCGCGAGCTCAAGCTGCCGACACTCGGCAACAGGGTGAAGGACGGGAGGCGGGGGCTCCACGTCATGGTCGTTGGCGGTCGCAAGCGGGCGCGTCTGTTCGCCGTGGCGCTGGCCGGAATTGCCAAGGGAACGAAGGAAGCGGAAAGACTTCCGGAATTCGACGATTTCCTCGTCGAGAGCTGCCGGATCGATCTTACCAGGTCCCACGCCTTGATCGGGCTCGATGGCGAGCTCAAGGAAATGCGGACTCCTCTCGATTACAGGATTGAACGTGACGCGCTCCGCCTCGTCGTCGGCCCGCCTGACGGAGGTGAATAGCTAAATTCCACGGATGACCCAGCCGACTCCCGCCCCAACTCGGACTCCCACCCCGCCGATGCGGTCCGGCATCGCTGAGCGACTGGCCGAAATCGTGGGCGAGCGCCACGTGCTGAGTCGGCCGAGCGAGCTGCTGGTCTACAACTCCGATGGATTGCCCGGCTACAGGCGCCAGCCCAGACTCGCTGTTTTTCCGGGGACGCGTGAAGAGACCATCGCAGTCGTGAGACTGCTGGCCGATGAAGGACTCCCATTCGTCCCTCGAGGCGCCGGCACCGGATTGTCCGGCGGAGCGCTCGCCGACGACATCGTCGTCATCGGGCTCCACCGCCTCAAGAAGATCCTCTCGCTCGACGTCGAAAACCGCCGCGCCACGGTCGAGCCCGGCGTCGTGAATCTCCGGCTCAACAAGCACGTCGCACCTCACGGACTGCTCTACGCTCCGGATCCTTCGAGCGAGGCGGCGTGCACGATCGGCGGCAACGTAGCCGAGAACGCCGGAGGTCCTCATTGCCTCAAGTACGGGGTCACGCTCAACCACGTGCTGGCGATGACGGTGGTTCTGCCAAGCGGCGAGGTGGTCGAGCTCGGCAGCAAGGTCGGTGAGCGAGATGGCTACGATCTGCGCGGAGCATTCATTGGGTCGGAGGGATGCTTCGGGCTCGCTCTGGACATAACCGTCAAGCTGATGACCAAGCCGCAGGCGGTGAGGACGCTGCTCGCCGATTTCACGTCGGTGGACCAGGCCGCCCACGTGACCTCCGCGATCATTGCTTCCGGAATCGTACCCGCGGCGTTGGAGTTCATGGATGGTCCGACTATCCGCGTGGTCGAAGATTCCATTTATGCCGCGGGCTATCCGAGGGATGCGGAGGCGATTCTACTCATCGAGCTCGACGGACTGGAGGCTGGCGTTTCGGCGGACCTCGAAGCCGTGCGGCGGATCTGCCTCGATGGCGGCGCGCGGAATGTGAAGGTCGCACGCGACGATGCGGAGCGCATGAAGCTCTGGCAGGGACGAAAGAAGGCATTTGGAGCGATGGGACGCCTGGCGCCGCATCTGATCGTGCAGGACGCGGTGATTCCGCGGACGCGCCTGCCTGATATTCTCGCCACCATTCGCGCGATCGGCGAGAAATACGGCGTCGTGGTGTGCAACGTCTTTCACGCTGGCGATGGAAATCTTCATCCGAACATCGCCTACAGCGCCGACGATCCGGCCGAAAGCGAGCGGGTGCACAAGGCGATGACCGAGATCATGCAGGCGTGCATCGATGCGGGCGGGAGCATCACCGGCGAGCACGGCGTCGGGCTCGACAAGATGGGGTACATGGAATCCATCTTCTCCGAGAGCTCGCTCAACGCGATGTGCGAGCTGCGCGCGGTGTTCGATCCGGAGCGGCGGTCCAATCCGGGGAAGGTCGTTCCAGTTCACGCCTGCAAGGAATGGCACGCCGTGCCCGGCGGCCGATTGCGGATGGACACGTGAGCACGGCAGCGGTTGTCTCCGCGATCAAGGAAAGCGGATCGACTCGATCGCCGCTCCGGATTGCCGGCCGTTCGACCTGGCTCGACGCGGGGCGCCCTGTGCGCGCGAACAAGACCCTTTCACTCCGCGACGACAGCGGCGTCGTCATCTACGTGCCGGGTGATCTCACGCTTACTGTGCGCGCTGGGACTTCGCTCTCCGAGATCGAGCGCGTGACGCGGGAGCACGACCAGTGGCTTCCGCTCGACCCCTATGGCTCGAACGATGGAACCATCGGCGCAACGATAGCGACAGCATCAGCCGGACCTCTTGCATCGAGCTTTGGATTGCCACGCGATCTTCTGCTCGGGCTCGAGTTCGTGAACGGGCGCGGCGAAGTGGTGAGAGGCGGAGGCAAAGTGGTGAAGAACGTCGCGGGCTTCGATTTGTCGCGGCTCCTCACCGGCTCGTGGGGAACTCTCGGAGTGATCACGGAGGTGACGGTCCGCCTCTACGCGCGCCCACAGGCAGATCGCAGCTTCGTGATTCGCCTTGCCGCGAACGAGAAAGAGTCAAATGCCTTTCTTCGTCCGTTCCTCGCCGCGTCTTTCAGCCCGTACGCACTGGAGTTATTGAGCGCCTCTGCGGCTTTCGCTCTTGGTCTCGGCGAACGAGCAGTGTGTCTGATGCGATTTGGCGGTAACACGGCTGCCGTGGATGCGCAGCTCAACGCAGTGTCGCGAATAGCGGGAGTGGAAGAAGTGGAGACATCCGTATGGGAGGCGCTCCGAACTCTGGAAATGGGTTCAGGCTGTGTGATCAGAGTTACTGGTTTGCCGGGGGAGTTCCGCTCTGTTTCCGCGTCAATGCTGATGGAGCAGCCGTCGGGTATTCTCAATTACATCGACCCGGCGCGCGGAGTCTTGCGCCTCGTTGTTCGAGCTCCGAACGAACACGAGGAATCGAAAGAATCCGTGTTCGGGATCTCCACGGATATGCCGCCCGACGAGCGTGTCGTCTACGAAACACTTCCCGCCGATGTCTGGTCGGAGGTGTCGCCGAGCGTCGTAGCGGATCCTTTGTCACGGGGCATCAGGAAGGCCTATGACCCGCACGACATTCTGAACCCCGGCATACTGGGCGACTGACGTGACCGCAGCCGTGCCCGCTGATCCACTCCCACACGACCCGATGCCGGGTTGCGCGCTCCCCGGCACTCCCTTGGCCGACGCGCTGCCGGGAATCAATGCGTGCGTGCACTGCGGATTCTGCCTCCAGGCGTGCCCGACGTACCTCAATCTCGAGGACGAGAACGACAGCCCACGCGGACGCATCTTTCTCATGCGGTCGCTGCTCGAGGGCACGGTCAGGCCCGATGATCCGAGTGTGCAGCAGCACATCGATCAATGTCTCGGATGCAGAGCGTGCGAGCCGGTCTGTCCGAGCGGCGTTCCTTACGGACAACTTCTCGAAGCGACGAGAGCGACGCTGCGCGAGTACGCGCCGGTGCCCTTCGTCGCGCGGGCGATCCTCTTCGTTTTCGCGCGCGAATGGCTGCTGCGCCCGGCGATGTTCTTCTCGAGAATTCTCGCCGCGACACCGATTCCCACGCTTCTGTCCGGGATGAGCGGGCGCCTGGGCTTCGCAATGGCGATGCTTGCGTCCACCGGCCGCTCGATCGAGCGCTCACGCTATCAACCCGTGATGCGGGGGGAGCGCGGCAACGTTGCAACGCTCCGCGGTTGCGTGATGGACGGCCTATTCACCGCGACAAACGGCGCGACCAGGCGTGTCTTGGCAGTAAATGGCTACGCGATCGTCGCTGCTCCCGGACAAAGTTGCTGCGGCGCGCTCCATGCGCACGCCGGCGATCTGGAGACTGCCCGCTCTCTTGCGCGCCGCAATATCGCCGCGTTCGATCGCTCGGGAGCTGAGTTCATCGCGGTCAATGCCGCCGGCTGCGGTGCGATCATGAAGGAGTATGGACATCTGCTGAAGGATGATCCCGAATGGCGCGAGAGAGCCGCCATCACGAGCGCTCGCGTGAAAGATGTGAGCGAGCTCCTCGCCGCCGCTGGTCCTCGCGAAGGTGGGCCACTGCCAATTCGAGTTACCTACGACGCGCCTTGCCATCTTCAGCACGCGCAACGCGTGACGCAGGCCCCACTCTCCGTTCTGGCCGCGATCCCGGGTCTGGAGCTCGTTCCGCTCCACGATTCCGACCAATGCTGCGGAAGCGCCGGCATCTACAATCTCATCGAGCCGGAGACATCCGATGCCGTGCTCGCGCCCAAGCTCGCCAACATTCGCGCGACCGGAGCGGCGTGGGTGGCGACTGGAAATCCTGGTTGTCTGATGCAGATCGGCGCCGGCCTGATTCGCGCCGAAATCCCCGCGCGTGCGATTCATCCCGTCGATCTGCTCGACGCATCGTATGCGGCTTTCGGCCAGTAGCGCCCGCTCTGGGCACTGGCTTAATTGCAGGTAATGTCGGAAATGAACGAGTATTCCGCGTTGCACAACGGTGCTCTCTTTTTCGATCGGAGCGACCGGACGCGCATGCGCATATCCGGACCGAAGGCCGCCGAGCTGGTCACCGGAATGGTGACGAACGACGTTTCCGCCCTGGTTCCAGGTGAAGGCCAGTACGCCGCCGCGCTCACTCCCAAGGGCAAGATCGTCGCCGACCTCCGCATCTTCGCGCTCGACGATTCGCTTCTGATCGACACCTCTGCCGCCGCCGCTCCGGGATGGAAGGAGATGGTGCACAAATACGTCAACCCGCGCATCGCGCCTTACCACGATCTTACGTTCGAGCTCAGTGATCTCGGAGTCTTTGGACGGTCGGCGCGCCTAGCGGTATCGCGTGTGGCTGACGTCGACGAGAAGGACATCGCGGATCTCGCGCCTTACGGCCACATCAGCCGGCCGTTCGAGGGAGTGACAGTCATCATCGCCCGTGTTCCCGAGATGGATCTCGATGGTTTCGAGATCTTCATTCCGAGCGAGGCGGCCCCTTCGCTCAAGGGAAAGCTGGAGGCAGCGGGAGTCTTTCCAGGGGGCCAGGACACCTGGGAAATCGCGCGCATCGAGAGCGGTCGTCCGCAGTGGGGCGCCGACATGGACGAGTCAACGCTCCCGCAGGAAGCCAACTTCGACGAGCTAGGCGCGATCTCCTATACCAAGGGCTGCTACATCGGGCAGGAAACCGTCGCGCGCGTTCACTTCCGGGGCCACGTGAATCGCTTCCTGCGCAGGCTACGGTTCGTCACCAGGCCCGCGCCGCCGAATGGCGCCGAGTTGGTGGACGAGACCGGCAAGGTGATCGGCGACATTCGAAGCTCCGCCCTCTCACCGCGATTCGGTGGCGTCGCACTGGGAATGGTGAGGCGCGAAGTGCCGCCGGGCACGACGCTGCAGGCGAGATGGGAGGGAGGAGAATGCAGTGTGCAAGTCGAGCAAAACGAAAAAGGCGCCACTGTTTAGTGGCGCCTTTTT
>Ga0208078_1000343_pt1 | contig 12295 bp, 8 predicted proteins | sample NGESurdeep072012_3_FD_184468 | JGI IMG/M metagenome (GOLD analysis project Ga0208078, IMG submission 184468) | Arctic peat soil microbial communities from Barrow, Alaska - NGEE Surface sample 53-2 deep-072012 (SPAdes) | ecosystem: Environmental > Terrestrial > Soil > Wetlands > Peat ...
AAGAGAACAGATCCCGCGCTCGTCGAGTAGCCTCGGGCACTCCGACATCCACGAAGATGACATGGCGGTCGGAGAGGAGATCGGTATCCGGACCAAACATCGGATGGACCGAGGTTACGAGTACCCCCGCCTCGAACAGTTTTGTCAGTCCAGGACGCAGCGGAGTTTTCAGAGAGCCCACGTCAAACACGACTCCTCTTGGTTTTCGTGCGGCGAGCTCTTCGAGAATTGCGGCGGACTGCCGGAGCGGAGCAGCGACAATAAGGATGTCGTGCTCGAGCGCCGACGTGCGCCAGTCGTTCAGATGCGGAAACTCGCCCACCGGGCCGGCCGGATCCGCGATTTCGACCGTGAACCCCTGTGAATGGAGAAACCGGGCGAACCAGCGTCCCATTTTGCCCGCGCCGCCGATGATCAGGACTTTCCTGCCTTCTCCTTTCGTGCTGGCAAGAACTCTGTCTTGTTCCTGAACCGTGAGTGACGCGTGAATCAGCAGCAGCGCAAGGCGCTCGGCGAAATTGGGATCGAGATCGAGCCCGGTGGCGAAACGCCTCACTCGTCCGATCACCTCTTTTTCCTGCCCGAAGTCACGGGTCGAGCGGCCTTCTCTGGCTTTGATGCGACCGATCTCGCTCGCCATCGCCTGCCGCTGAGCGACAAGCCCGAGGATGGATTCATCGAGCCGGGCGAGCTCGCTACGGAGTGTTGAAAGCTCGGGGAATGGAGGCTGCGGTGGGCTCAAGTGTGGGTCGCCGGTGGTGACCAGGACGCCGCTGCCGCGTTCTGGCGCTTCCAGATTATTGCTTCCAGCATGGGCCCTCTGGGCTAGGCCGCAGTGGTAGGTGACCCGAGTCCCGCGAGCACGCCCCGCATGTAGGCGAACGACTGCTTCATTCCCGGCAGCGGGTCGTCGGCGTCGATCTCGTACTCGAGATTGACATAGCCGGCATATCGCATTGCGCGGAGCTGGCGGAAGATTTCCACGATGGGGATCTTCCCCTCGCCGACGATGCACTGGCTCTCCATCACCTTCAGATCGCGCAAATCCTTGACGTGCATGTCCAGGAGGCGCGGTCCGGCATCGACAACCGCGCGCACGACGTCCGTGCCCGTGCGCACCGTGTGGCCGACGTCAATGCACAGCCCAATGCGCGGATCCATCCCTTTCACCGCCTTGAGGACGTCGTACGGCGACGGGAAATCCTTGTCCTCGGGGCCGTGGTTGTGGATTGCGATCTTGATGTTGTACTGCCTGGCGAACTTCTCGACGCGCGGCAGCACCCCTGGGTGGCAAGTGCTGACCATCACCGGCATCCCCGCTGCTTTGGCGTAGTCGAAGTACTTCCGCACGCCATCGTCCGTGTCAGTCTCGAAGGTGATCAGTCCGCCGCCGACGATGTGCAGACCCGCGGCGTCCACCTCGGCTCGCGCCGCGGCGATTTCCGCCGGCGATGCGTCGTAGGGCAGGTGCACCGACTTCAAGTTGATGTACGGCGTTCCGAGGGCCTTGGTCATCTCGATGGCCTTCTCGCGCGAGAAGTTCCGGAGCGAATAGCTGGCGACACCGAGCTTCACGCCGACGTCCTCGATCGGTGGGCGCGCGACGGGGGGCCGGCCTGTGGCTAGCGCAGCGCGGACGGCGTCGGGTTTTGTGAAGGCAGCGCCCACGGCGCCGAGGGCGGCGAATTTGAGAAAGCCTCGGCGGGGCACGTCGTGCTTGGACATCGTTCTCCTCTTGGGGGGTCCTTGCGAAACGAGGGGTGGATACTTACTTCGACCCCTTGCCTAAACGATGAACCCGGCGCCGCGCGTCCGCTAGCGGCGCTATCATGTTTTGTCCCGCTCCGACACTCGCTATGCTCTCGACCCTGTTCCTGGTAGCGCGCTTCGCCGTGATGATGCTCGCCGCGACCTACATCGGTCGCGAGAATCAGCTGAATGTTCGTATTCCCCGCCTCACGGCCGAAGTGACCGTCGACGGGGTGCTCAACGAGCCGGTGTGGCAGCAGGCGGACGTGCTCACGGGATTCTCGGAGTTCTCGCCGCACGATGGCATTCCCGCGGCCGATTCCACGCAGGTGCTCGTCTGGTATTCGCCGACCGCCATGTACTTCGGCATCCGCGCCTTCGAGCCGCACGGTGCGGTGCACGCGACGCTCGCGGATCGCGACAAGATTGCCTCCGACGACAACGTGCAGATCCTGCTCGGGACCTTTCACGATCATCGCCAGGCCTATGTCTTCGGAGTGAACCCGCTCGGCGTCCAGATGGACGGGACTATAGTGGAGCAGGGACAAGTCCTCACCGGGGCGTGGACGCCGACTCTCTCCGGACGCGTCGCGCCGGATCTGAGTCAGGATTTCGTCTTCACGTCAAAGGGGCGATTGACCGACTACGGCTACGAGGTCGAGATTCGGATCCCGCTCAAAAGTCTCAAGTACCAGTCGGGTGACGAGCAGAGCTGGGATCTCAACATCGTGCGTGAAGTTCAGCACTCCGGAGCGGAAGATTCCTGGGTGCCCGCCAGGCGCTCGAACACGTCCTTCCTCGCGCAGTCGGGCACGCTCGATGGGTTGACGGGACTCACTCGCGGACTAGTGCTCGACGTGAATCCATCTGTTACAGAAAGGGTTAGCGGAGGCCCGGGGCCGAACGGGTGGGGATACGATCGCGCGGCGCCGCAGCTGGGAGGGCGAGTCCAATGGGGGATTACCAACACCCTCACCCTCAACGGCGCTGTGAATCCTGACTTCGCTGAAGTCGAGTCCGACGCGGGGCAATTCGTAATCGATCCCCGCCAGGCGCTTTTCTTCCCGGAGAAGCGGCCATTCTTCCTCGAGGGACTGGACCAGTTCAATACGCCGCACAACCTCATTTACACGCGGCGAATAGTGAAGCCGGATGTCGCGCTCAAGCTGACGGGCAAAGTCGCCGGCACGAGCATCGGGGTGCTCTCGGCTGCCGACGACCGAAGTCTGTCGCCGTCGGGACGCGAAAGAGCGGTGTACAACATCATCCGCGCGCAGCGCGACATCGGCGGGCAGTCGCGAATCGGCGTCGCGTACACGGATCGCGTCCTCGGTGCCGATTACAATCGCGTTGCCGATGTGGATGGCCGGGTTGTGTTCGGAGACGTTTACAGCACTTCGTTTCAGGCCGCGGGCAGCTTCGACAAGACGGGTGGAGTCGTGCGCAATGCGCCGCTCTGGGAAGGCGTGTTCGCGCGCAACGGCAAGCAATTCGGCCTGCGCTATGTGTTGACCGGAATCAGCGAAGATTTCCGCGCGGGGAGTGGCTTCATCTCGCGCCCGGGAATCGTACACGCGGGTGTCGATCACCATTTGACCTGGTTCGGAGAGCGTGGGTCGAAGGTCGAGTCGCTTACCGGCGACATCCTGCTCGACGACCAGTGGCAGTATTCGCATTTCATCCATCGCGGTGACGCGCAGGACAAGAAGTTTCACCTCAGTGGGAATGCAGGTCTGCGGGGCGGATGGAATATTGGGCTCGGCTTTTACCTGGAGACATTCGGCTTCGACCGGGGCCTGTACTCGAACTATCGGATTCTCGCTCCGACGGGGGACACGCTCCCATTCGTCGGCAGGCCGCGCATCACCAATCACGATTACGTGTTCACGCTGGTGACACCGCAGTGGGCGATCTTTAGTGGGAACCTTCTATATGTCGGTGGCCAGGATGAAAATTTCTTCGAGTGGGCGCAAGCGAATATAGATCTCGTACAGCTCGGGCTGAGCGTGAGGCCGAGTGACAGGGCGCGCATTGACGGAACCCTGGCGTACCAGGACTACTGGCGGCGGAGCGATCACAGCCTGGTCGGGCGCAACGTGATCCCCCGCGTGAAGCTCGAGTATCAGCTCACGCGCGCAATCTTCATGCGGCTCGTCGGAGAGTACGATCTCAGCGAGAACGACGATCTGCGCGACGAGACGCGGACGAACTATCCGCTCATTATTGGAGGCCGGCTCGCGACGGCGTCGCGCGCGCGATCACTGCATGGCGATTATTTGTTCTCCTACCAGCCGACGCCGGGAACGGTGCTGTTTCTCGGATACGGCAGCCAGGCGGACGGCCTTCCCGACGAGACGCAGCGGTTCAACTGGCAACGGCTCACGCGCACGTCGGATTATTTCTTTGTGAAGTACTCTTACTTGCTGCGGATGTAGCTGCGTGACACGCTCAAGGTGATCTATCTCTCGGGCTATGCGCGCGCTTTTACCCGCGGAGCGCTGGAATCGCCAACAGAATCGCGGCAACGAGCCCCAGCCCCATCGATCCGAACCAGACGAATCGCGAACCCGTGAGTGCAGCGATCGCACCCAGCGCGATAGCGATCTGGAGCAGCGCGACTGCGGGCGCATAGATCTGGTGCTGAGAGAGAAGAACTTCGGCCTCATGCGACTTCTCATCTCTTTGGTGCTCGAGCTCGGTTGCCTTCCGACTGATGGAGTCCTGCTGGGCGAGGTAGCGCGCTGATTCCGCGGCCAATCGTGGCGGAGCCGATTTCCCAATCGCTTCCCAGGTATTTATCGCGCTCTGTGTAACGGCTCCTTTTATTCCCTTCGCCTGATAGTACGTCCACTGATCCGATGCCTGCGCCTGCAAGCGTGTGGCGTCGGTCTTCAAGACGAGTGCCTCGTTCACCGTTGCTCCCGCCTTGAGAGAGGCTATTGCCGCCAGTGCGGCGAGCAGCGCCGTCGTCAGTGAGATCCAGCGCAGGAACGATCCTCCGCGCTTTTCCCGCTGCTCGTCGATCCTTTCTCGGAGCGCGTCGGTGTCGATTTCGATTTCTTCGGGCATGTTGAACAACCTAACCTTCACCGGTGACAAAAAACAAAGCGCACCCGTTTTCGGGTGCGCTTTTTTTCGCTGTCGGGGCCGCTACTTCCAGGGGTTGAGAGTCTGATCTCTTACCAGGAAACTGGCTACCGTCGTGGCGTGTTCCACGCGCGCGATTCCCGCCGCGGTTCGATTGGCGGCGGAGCCATAGTGCGCCAAGGTAATAGGGCCTGTACGGCTCGTGAGATTGTCGAGCGCTGCCCAGTTGGGATAGGTCAGCGTCAGAGCGACGCTCCAGTCGTCCGGATTGTCGAGCGTAGATTTCGTGGCAAGCGTGTAGTTGGTGATAATCCCCTGCCGTTTCTCTTCGTCCCAGACTGGCTTGCCGTGCTGACGGACGTCCGCCCAAAACTGGTCAGCGTGTCCGGGCTTGATGCGGATCAGCACGACCCTCGTGACTGTCCCCGGAGTGGTGTTCGGCGATCCTTGCTGAGCGATGGCCGGAGCGGCGCAAAGCGTGAAGGCCAGCGCCGCGACTGCGATGCGTTTGTGCATTGTGTCCTCGTGACGGGTGGTTTACGAAAAGCTGCGATGCCTAGGCCGCCACGATAAGACATCTAGTAAAGGGCGTCAACCAACCTTTGAGCGCGGTGGAAGGCGAATCGGTGAGAGCGATTCAGAGCTATCTGGACGGCGTGGGGCGGGGCGGCTTTCTGGTGAATCAGAACCCGCTCGCGCCGCTTCCACCACTTTCCCCTCCGCTCGAGTCACCTCTACCCGATTCCGACGACATGCAGTCTTGACGGTCGTTTGCATCCCCGGCATTTTGGTCGAATGTTTATCGGAAGCCGCGCGCCAACGGAGGCCTCTGCTTGAGCCTGCCAATCGACAAAGTGCGCAGCGCACTCTCGAGCTCATATGCCGTCGACCGAGAGCTGGGCAAAGGAGGGATGGCGACCGTCTACCTCGCCCAGGACGTAAAGCATGATCGTGTCGTAGCGCTCAAGGTTCTTCACCCCGAGCTCTCCTCAACGCTGGGACCCGATCGCTTCCTGCGCGAAATCAAGCTCGCGGCGCGGCTCAATCATCCGCACATTCTCCCGCTCTTCGACTCCGGCGCTAGCGACGGAGTTCTTTATTACGTCATGCCCTATGTCGAGGGCGAATCTCTGCGAGACCGACTGGATCGCGGTCAGCAACTCCCAGTCGAAGAGGCAATCCATTACGCCTGTTCAATCGCTTCGGCGCTGGATTACGCGCATCGCCAGGGGATCATTCATCGGGACATCAAGCCCGAGAACGTGATGCTCTACGAGAACGAAGCAATGGTGATGGATTTTGGAATCGCCAAAGCGGTAAGTGCCGCGAGCGGAGAGACCTTGACGCAAACGGGGGTGATGATTGGCACCCCCGCCTACGTGAGCCCCGAGCAGGCATCAGGCGATGAGCTCGATCACCGCACGGATCAATACAGCCTCGCTTGTGTTCTCTATGAAATGCTTTCTGGTGAGCGCCCATTCAGGGGAGCGACTACGCAGGCGGTGCTCGCAAAAAGATTCACCGATTCTGCGAAACCCCTTCGCTCGCTCCGGAGCGCCGTGCCGGAAGCGGTGGAAAACGTCGTAAAGAAAGCGATGTCGATCGACCGCGAAGAGCGTTTCTCGACTTCAGGCAAGTTTGGACGGGCGCTGGCTTCCGGGAATCTCGTCACACCGGCCGACACTCAGACGCTGCCGCAGGCGGTATCCGCTGCGAAATCGGTCGCGGTGCTCCCGTTTGCCAACATGAGCGCGGATGCAGAGAACGAGTATTTTGCGGACGGGATGGCGGAAGAGATCATCAACGCTTTGACCAAGATTCAGGCGTTGAGAGTCGCGTCGCGCACGTCTTCCTTCGTCTTCAAGGGGAAGAACGAGGACATTGGCGAGATCGGGCAGAAGCTCAAGGTCTCGACGGTACTCGAAGGGAGCGTGCGAAAGATGGGAAATCGCCTGCGTATCACGGCGCAGCTGGTAAACGTTGCCGACGGATATCACCTCTGGTCGGAGCGTTATGACCGCGAGATGCAGGATGTCTTCGCTATCCAGGACGAGATCGCGCAAGCGATAGTCGAAGCGCTGCGTGTCATTCTAAGCGAGGGCGAGAAAAAGGCGATCGAGATACCGCGCACCGTGGACGTTCAGGCGTACGATTACTACCTTCGCGGACGCCAGTATTTTCACCAGATGCGCCGCAAAAGCCTCGAACACGCTCGGCAAATGTTCAATCGCGCGATCGAGATCGATCCCGGCTATGCTCTCGCTTACACGGGCATCGCGGATTCATCTTCGTTCCTCTTCACGTTCCACGACACGAGCGACTTCAACAAGAATCAGGCTGACATTGCGAGCAAAAAGGCGCTGGAGCTGGCGCCGGATCTTGCGGAGGCGCACGTGTCGCGCGGGATCTCGTCGACCCTGAGCAGGAAGTTCGACGAGTCTGAGCGCGAGTTCGAGTTGGCGATGCGACTCGACCCTAAACTCTTCGAAGCAGTGTATTTCTACGCACGCGCCCGCAGGACAGAGGGCCGGATGCCGGATGCGGCGAAGCTGTTCGAGCGCGCGGCCGCGATGCGGCCGGAAGATTATCAGCCCCCGATCTTTCTGGCGGCGGTATACGCGGCGCTGGGAATGCCGGTCAAGAGTATGGAGGTTCGCCGGCGCGCCGCGAAAGTGATAGAGAACTGGCTGGAGCTCAATCCGGACGACGCGCGAGCCTGCGTGTTAGGCGCGGGAAACCTGGCTGCACTTGGAGACGGGGAAGGAGCGCAGGCGCTGGCGGCGCGCGCTACGGCGGTAGACCCGGAAGATCCCATGCTTCTCTACAACCTCAGCTGCATGTACGCCCGTCTCGGCAACAATGAAGAAGCGCTCAAGCACCTGGAGAGCGCGATCGACAAGGGCTATGGCCATAAGGACTGGATAGAGCACGATTCAGATCTCGACCCCATCCGGGAATCTCCGCGGTTCAAGGCGCTACTGGAGGCGATGTAGCCGGGGGTCGCGCGGCTTTGGCCTTCCCTCGTGGAGGATTCATGAAAGGCGTGATCGCACTCATGAGCGCTCTTCTTAACGCTAACCCAATCGCTGGTATGTGTCGAGGATCTCGCTCACGGATCCGCGCCGAGCGAGTCGAAGTACCCGACGACCTGGGCGTGCGCGCCGGACCGTGTGTACACGTCGGGGCGCCGCGTTTCGATGACGCTAACGACGATTGCCGCCACTTCTTCAGCACTCTGCGAGCCAGGTAGCTGGCGTGAGTCGGGCCCACCGTGGCGAGCGTGCAGCCCGAAGTCGGTCCGCACGACTCCAGGTGAGATGAGGGAGAATTGGATTCCTGGATGTGTCTGCTGCACCTCAGCTCGGAAGTTCGCGGTCAGAACATTCAGAAAGTGTTTCGCGCCGCTGTACGCTGATCGCGTGATCACGAACGGAATCCGGCCCAGCATCGACGAGATGTTGATCACGTGTCCGGCATTCCGCGCCTGAAAGTGGGTCATGACCTCCTGCATCCCGTACAGAGCAGACTTGACGTTGGTCCGCATGATGTCGTCGATGTCTTCATCCGTTAGCTGTGACGGCAGGCGGGAAATCCCCTGCCCGACATTGTTCACCCAGACGTCGATCCGGCCGAACCGCGCAAGCGTCTCCTGAACCACTCGGCGCACGTCCTCACGGCGTGTCATGTCGGCGACGATGGGATGCGCAGACTGGCCACAACGAGCGGCTACTGCGCCCAGCGCATTCTCGCGCCGTGCCACCAGCACGAGCGACGCTCCACGCGCCGCCAGCGCCTCGGACACCGCAGCGCCGATCCCGCCACTCGCGCCGGTAATGACCACAACCTTCTCATGCATGCCAGCTCCTGGTCATCGGGGTGTGACCGGTTCACAGAAGGCCTCGTAAGTCGAAGATGTATGCCGCAAGGAGTGCGGTCAACGGTTCGCGAGCCAAGGGACAGCTCCTTCGAATTCCGCAGTTGAGAATCTGGAAGCTGGAAATCAATCGGCCCAGCACCGCGCTCAAGGCGACGTGATCGTAGCAAAAAAACAAGAGCCCGGCAAATATGCCGGGCGCTTTCTACGAAGATTGGCGGAGGCCGTGTTGCAATCTCGCCTGCGCTGGTACATGGTTGTGGCAGTCTCGCGATGGAGTATGCACCCACACCCCTTTGACGCGCGCGCACGTCGAGGTGGAACGACGCGGTGAATTTATGACGTTGGGTAGTCAGCTCGTCTTGCTGTTCGTTCTCCCGATTCCGATTGCGTGCATCACGTGGACCGTGACGCACGAGGATCTGTTTCGCGAGCCTCGCGACTGGTGTGCCGCAAAAGGCAAATCGGCCCGGAGCCTATACTCGCGCAAATTCTTCTACGTGTTCACGTGCGAGTATTGCTTCAGCCACTATGTCACCGCCTTCTTCCTCTTTATCACTCGTTACACGCTCGTGTTCGATGACTGGCGAGGCTATCTCATCGCCGGCTTCTCGTTGGTATGGCTCGCCAACATCTACATGAGCTTCTTTGGCAGGATGCGGCTGGAGATTCGGGAAGATCGGTTGGCAGTCGACGCAGGAGAAGAACGCGCTGAAGTCACGGACGCGCAGAACGACGTTTGCCGCAAACAGGATGGCCACGCTGATCTCCAATCGGACACGGAAGGCTGAGCTCGATTTGCCCCGTACTCACTGGCATGCAAGCGCGTAGACCCCGCCTTCTCCGGCGAAGTAGATGCTTGTTCCATCAGTTGCAATATTCGACGTAAAAGGGCCGATATCCGGGTCGTAGTTGTAAACTGCCGTGAGCGCGCCCTGAGCTGGGTTGCGACGCTGGATTTGGTAAGCGTCAATGAAGACCTGCCCTCCGCAGAACGCAGTGCCTTCAATAGACCCAGCGCCCGCGTCCAGGTCCCACTTGACGTTTCCAGTTTGAAGATTGACCGCGTAAAGGTGCGTGTTTGCCGAACCGACGTACACGTCGTCGCCAACAACAACAGGCGGAGTAAGCGGGCCGTTGTCCTTGCCTTGAATGCGCCAAACTAATTGTTTTGCGAATCGGTCATACGCGAAAAACGCGTTGCCGATCAGATCGCTCACAACGATTAAATTGCCCGCGACCACGGGCGCGTCCTGAAGACCTCCGTTAGTCCCTGGAGTCTCGTAACGCCAGAGCTCGTGACCATCGGTCCGGTCCAGAGCTACGAGCACTCCTTGACCTATGTATCCATTTAGAGCCAACCATTTTCGAGCAGCCACGTAAACCGTGTCGCCGGAGACCACGGTTCCCTCTACATGGCCCGGAAAGGTCCAGCCCAGTCCTATATTCACTTTCCATATGAGGTGGCCGTCCAGGAGGCCCAGCGCATACACGAACGGAATACCGCGCTGCCCTGTATAGAGTGCTCGGTCGTCGGCCGAGGCGTACGCAATAGCTTGTGAATCTGGATGAATACTCCAGATCGTGTGTCCGTCCCGAATATCCAGCGCGAGCACGGAATCGGTTTCAGACACGAAGACTCGGCCGTCACGCACCACCAAATTCCGAGCAGGAGGGATAGGCGTTATGCGCACGGTCCGCGCCCATTTTTTTGCGCCCGTTTTTGCGTCTAGTGCCAAGACGGTGTTGCCGTCTTCCAGATAAACGGTCCCGTCACTAACCCCCGGCGTGCCCGTGAAGAAACTGACCTCATTGGCTTGGGTGACCGCGTGCCAGATCAAGGACAGGCTAGCCGGTTTCTTGTTGGCGTCCGCGGCCCAGTTGCATGACGCAACACCGCTCGCCGCGAACAATCCGAATGCGACACTGACCGTCCGGCTTCTCATGCGGTACACTCGGGATTGACTTCCTGTGGGATTTCTCATGCGGACATGGCGACCAGCCCCATCGGCGTGGGGCTGCTCGGAGAGTTTCGCCTATTGATTAGCGATCGGCAATACTCTCACGCCGCTGATGGTCAAGTGGCGCGGCCAGGACCGCGTCGAGCGCTGCATCCCGGCGTGCCCGCCAATTACCGCGGTGAAACTCCCGTTAGAAGCCCCCGTTAGAGTAAGTGGTGCCGCGTAGCGCTTCGATCGGGCGTCTCTTCAGTCATGGTGATCTTGGGAATGTCAGCAATTGGAAAACGGGTTTCGGAATGAAACGCCGTATGGCGTCGAGCCTCATGGCCGCGGTGGCGTTTGGCGGGCTTGCAACGACACCATCATCCTCAGTTCCTGTGCGAACCGATAGCGGCTTGGTAGAGGGTATACGAGAGAACGCGGCTGTTGTCTTCAAGGGCATTCCGTTCGCGACGCCTCCCGTAGGTGAACTGAGGTGGCGGCCCCCACAGGCTCCGCTTCCGTGGGCCGGAGTGAAGAAGGCCGACCGATTCTCGCCCGTCTGCATGCAAACAGGATCCTATCCACCCGACGCACCGGCTGAGACTGTAAGTGAAGACTGTCTCTACCTCAACATCTGGGTCCCCGTTGCCGCGCAAAAAGAGAAGTTGCCAGTCATGGTTTGGATCTATGGCGGCGGCCTGGAAAATGGCTCGGCGTCGACGCCTCTCTATGCCGGAGACAGGCTCGCGCAGAAAGGTGTGATCCTCGTAACGGCAAACTATAGGCTGGGCGTGTTCGGCTTTCTTGCGCACCCTGATCTCACGAGCGAGTCCGAGCATCACAGCTCTGGAAATTATGGATTGCTCGATCAAATAGCCGCCTTGAGCTGGGTTCAACGCAACATCGCCGCGTTCGGAGGTGATCCGAACCGGGTCACGGTTTTTGGCCAATCCTCGGGCTCGATATCGATCAGCGCGCTCGCAACATCGCCTCTGGCCAAGGGCCTGTTTCAACGGGCGATAGGCGAGAGCGGCGGCCTGTTCGAACCGATCAATCTCGCTCCCGGGTTCAAGCTTCCAGGGGCAGAGCAAGATGGCAAAGCGTTCGCCTCGAGAGCCGGCGCCACGACACTGGCGGAGTTGCGCCAACGACCAGCGACCGAACTGATGAAGACGCCGTTCGGTGCGCACCTGATCGTCGACGGGTTCGCACTTACTCAGTCGCCTTACGACGCGTATCGGAAAGGCGAGCAAAACGACGTTGCCCTTCTGCTCGGCTCAAATCGAGATGAGGGCCAGGCGTTCATCGCGGCTCGGACGATCACCGTTGAGAACTTCACGCAAGAACTCGAGCGCGATTTCCCTGATGTTCTGGTGCGGATGATCGGCCCGCAGCCGGGCACCACTGACCTGCAGGCGCGGGCCTCTGCCGCCGCTTTCGAACGAGACATGAGGTTTCGCTGGGATATGTGGACATGGGCCCGTCTTGGTACGAATGCGGGACGGAGCAAGGTCTTCTTCTACGAGTTCTCGCGCGTCCCACCCTATCGCGCCGGCGACAAATACTTTGGCTGGGGTGCGAGTCACGGCATGGAGATGCAATACGTCTTCGATCATCTCGATCAAACGCCGCTCCCCTGGAC
>Ga0208078_1000344_pt1 | contig 12281 bp, 9 predicted proteins | sample NGESurdeep072012_3_FD_184468 | JGI IMG/M metagenome (GOLD analysis project Ga0208078, IMG submission 184468) | Arctic peat soil microbial communities from Barrow, Alaska - NGEE Surface sample 53-2 deep-072012 (SPAdes) | ecosystem: Environmental > Terrestrial > Soil > Wetlands > Peat ...
AGCCTCGGCGGGCTCGAGACGCTGGTATCGGAGCCGCGCTTCTCCTCGCACGAGCATCTTTCGCTCGACGAGCGCAAGGCGCTCGGCGTCCCCGATGGCTTCCTTCGCATCAGTGTTGGAATCGAGGATCCCGACGACATCGTAGCCGATCTCGACCAGGCGCTGCGCGGCTGAGTTGCGCTTCGCACGGCACGCGGCGCGAACGATCGTGTATCTTCCCGTAGCCGCCCCCCGCGCCATCTTTCGCGAACTCGAACCGAGCGCGATCCGCCGATGATCCGTTTCTCGCACGTCGTAAAGGAATATCCGCGTACGGGACTCGCCCTCAATGACGTGACCTTTCGCGTCAACAAGGGTGAGTTCGCGTTTCTCACGGGGCCGAGTGGCGCTGGCAAGTCGACGATCCTGCGCCTCGTGATCGTCGAGGAGACGCCGACGGCGGGCGAGGTGCGCGTGAGCGGATCGCTCACGAGTGGGCTGCCGCGCGGCGAGATTCCGCGGCTGCGGCGGCGCATCGGAGTGGTGTTCCAGGACTTTCGCCTGCTCGAGGATCGCACGGCGGAGGAGAACATCGCCTTCGCGCTCGAAGTCACCGGCGCGCCGCGCGAGGGAATTCCGGCGCGCGTGAGCCGCTTGCTCACGCAGGTCGGGCTCGCGAGCAAGGGGACGAGCTATCCGAAGGAGCTCTCCGGCGGCGAGCAGCAGCGCGTCGCGATTGCGCGCGCGCTCGTCAACGATCCGGTGCTCCTCGTCGCCGACGAGCCCACCGGCAACCTCGATGATCGCGCAACGCGCGGAGTCTTCCAGCTGCTGCGCGACATCAACGCGGCGGGAACGGCGGTGCTCATGGCGACGCACAATCTCGAGCTCGTGAAGCGCAACACGTATCGCGTGATCGAGGTGAATCGCGGGCAGCTCGTGTTCGATTCCGCTGACGGAAACGGCGGCGCGGCCACCGTCACCTCGTCGACGCCAACCTGATGCGACTCACCTTTCGCGAAGTCATGCTCGGCGTGCGACGCTCACCGCTCCTCAGCACTCTGAGCGTCGTCACGATCGCTTTCAGTTTGTTCGCCTTCGGATTGTTCGGCCTGCTCGTGCTCAACGTCGATCGCGCGCTGCGCGGCGTCGAGGAGCACGTCGAGATCGTCGCCTTCCTCGCGGACGGCACGCTCCCGGAATCGATCAGCGCGGCGATGGGCGACATCTCCGCCTTCCCCGAGGTCGCGCGCGTCGACCAGGTGTCGCCCGAGCAGGCGCTCGCGCGCGCGCGCGCGGAACTCCCTGAATTTCAGGATGTCTTCGACGCGAGCTTTCTCCCGCCGTCGCTCGAGGTTCGCCTCAAGGAAGGGCATCGCGATCCCGCGACCGTGAAGGACGTCACGCAGCGCATCCAGACGTACCCGTTCGTCGACGACGTGCGCTACGGCGAGGATTGGGTGAAGAAGCTCTACGACATTCGGAACATCGCGGGTGCCGCGGGGATCGCGCTCGGGCTGCTCTTCGCCGCCGTCGCGGTGATCATCATCGGCACGACCATCCGCATGACGGTGCTCGCGCGCTCGCGCGAGATCTCGATCATGCGCCTCGTCGGCGCGACCGACGGCTTCGTGCGCCGTCCCTTCCTCATCGATGGCTTTCTCAAGGGGCTCATCGGCGGGCTCCTCGCGCTGCTGCTCACATGGGGCGCGAACTATCTCATCAGCCACAATCTCATCCAGACCGTCTTCTTCGATCCGGGCATCGCCTTCCTCGGCGTGCTCGGCGGCGGGATCATCGGACTGCTCGGCAGCGCGCTCTCCGTCGGGAGGCACCTACGCCGCGTCTGAGCGCGCGCGTTGCCCTCGTTCTCGCGCTGCTGCTCTCCGTCGCTCCCGTTGTCAGGGCGCAGCAAAACGCGGATCAGAAGAGCGCCGAGCAGCGGCTGAAGGATGAGAAGGCGCGGCTCGAGGCGCTCAAGAACGAGCGCGAGGAGCTGCAGCGCCGCCGCACGAGCCTGCAGAACACCGTGCACGATCTCTCCGAAGAGGTGGAGACACTCGACCGCGAGGCCGACGTCACCGCGCGCGTGATGCACTCGCTCGACGCACAGCTCGACGCGATCTCGAGCGAGGTCGGCACCACCACGTCCGATCTCGTGCGCGCGCAGGATGAGATCACCGTCAAACAGTCGACGCTGCGCCGCCGCCTCGTGGACATCGACAAGCGCGGTCCGCTCTTCTCCTTCGAGGTGCTCCTCTCCGCGCGCTCCTTCGGCGAGCTGCTCGCGCGCTACAAGTATCTGCATCTCCTCGCGGTGCGCGATCAGACACTGGTCCATCGCGTCGAAGACCTGCGGAATCAGATCAACCATCAGCGCGCGAACCTCGTGCGCTTTCAGGAGAGCATCAAGCTCAATCTCGACGAGAAGGCCGAGGAGGAAGACCGGCTCAAGACGCTGCGACTCGAGCAGTCGCGCAGCCTCGCCACCGCGAAGCGCCGCGCGCAGGACACCGACGCGCGCCTCCAGGCGATCTCGCGCGACGAATCGCGACTGACCAACGTGATCGCCTCGCTCGAGTCGCAGCGACTGCGCGCCGAGCGCTCGTCGCCGAGCGCGCCACGCGTGGCGAGCACGATTCGCAAGAGCGCTGGCACGATGGACTGGCCCGTGCAGGGTCCGATCATCTACAGCTTCGGACGCGTCGTCAATCCCAACAACACGACCGTCCGCTGGAACGGCATCGGCATCAGGGCCGCGTCGGGCACAGAGGTGCACGCCGTGGCAGCGGGGAAGGTGCTCGTGGCCGACCAGTTCGGGACGTACGGGCTCACGGTGATCGTGCAACATCCCGGCGGCGACTACTCCGTGTATGGCTCGCTCAGCAAGATCACGACGCAGAAGGATGCGGTCGTCACGAAGGGAGAGGTGATCGGCTACGTCGGCACCGCGGATCCCGATCTCCCAGCGCATCTGCACTTCGAGCTGCGGCCGCAGGGGCACGCGGTCGACCCGATGGACTTCTTGCGAGCGACACCATAGTGAGCCTTCTCCTCGGCGCACACGTCTCGGCTGCCGGCGGCACACCCGCCGCGCCGGCGCGCGCGGGCGCAATCAAGGCGACCGCGATGCAGATCTTCACGAAGCAGGGGAATCGCTGGGCCGAGCGCGAGTGCGACGACGGCGAGCGCGACGACTTCCGCGCTGGGCTCGCGAAGCACGGCGTCGAGGTCACGATCGCGCACGACTCGTATCTCATCAATCTCGCGAGCCCCGATGAAGCGCTGCGTCGCAAGTCGATCGAGTCGTTCGTGTGCGAGCTCGAGCGCTGCGCGGCGCTCGGGCTGACGTACCTCGTGTCGCACCCCGGCAACTTCATGGACGATCGCGAGAGCGGGATCGCGCGCAATGCGGACGCGATCAGCGAGGCGCTCGCGCGCGCACCCGGCGACACGGTGCTCTGCATGGAGACCACCGCAGGCTCCGGCACCTCGCTCGGTGCGACCTTCGAGGAGCTCGCCGACATCATCGGCCGCGTCCCCGAGCCATATCGCTCGCGCATCGGTGTCTGCGTCGACACGTGCCACATCTACTCGGCGGGCTACGACCTGGTCGGCGCGTACGACGATGTCTGGGCGCGCTTCGAGAACGCGCTGGGTTGGGAGCGGCTGCGCACGATGCATCTCAACGACTCGAAGACGCCGTTCAATTCGCGTCGCGACAGGCACGAGCTGATCGGCTTCGGCTCGCTCGGCGAGGCGCCCTTCCGGCGCATCATGACCGACCCGCGCCTCGCGCGCGTGGCCAAGGTGCTCGAGACACCGAAGCTCGACAACGACATGCTCACCGACAGCTGCATGCTGCATCTGCTGCGGGGTTTTGCGGCGAGCTGAGCGCGCGCTCAGCTCAAGTTTTCCGGGTGCCCTCCGACGCTAGAGTGAATGACACTCTCCACTTCCCCTGCGCCCGTATCCGCTTTCGCCCCAGCCGTTTCCGTCGACGCGCTCATCGGCTGCGATCGGAAGGGGCGCGTCACCGTGTGGAACGACGCGGCCGCCGAGATGTTCGGCTACACGGAAGCGGAGATGCTCGGGCGCTCGTACATCGTTCTCGTTCCGCCGAAGTACCGCCCCGCGCACGAACAGGGGATGCGGAGCCGCGGGGCGAAGCTGCCCGAAGCGCTCGCCGGTGGCCGGCGACGCTGGATCGGAGTCCGCAAGGACGGCACCGAATTCCACTTCGACATGACGCTCCGCTGGTGGGCGGTTTCGGAGGGCACGTGTGTCGCGGGCTCCATCACTGCAGTGACGGACACGAGCGCGGCGTTCGATCGCTCGCCGCCCATCAACATCGCGAACTACGACACCACGATCGCCGAGGCGATTTCGCAGCTGGTGTGGATCACCAACGGCCCCGGCCAGGTCGAGTACTGTAATCGGCGCTGGTACGAATACTTCGGATTGTCGAAGGGCGATCTCGAGTTCATCGCCGAGCGATCAATTCTTCATCCGGATGAAAAGGAGGCGTGGGTCGCGAAGTGGGTGCATGCGCTCGCGACCGAGCAGCCGTTCGAGCACGAGTGTCACCTGCGACGCGCGGACGGCGAGTATCGCTGGTTCCTCTCGCGATCGGTGCCGTTGCGCGACGAAAGAGGAAAGGTGCATCGCTGGTTCGGCACCTCGACGGACATCCACGATCAGAAGATGGTGCAGCGGCTCATGGCGTCGCAGCGCGACGAGCTCGAGTCGCTCGTGGCACTACGCACGCGCGAGCTGCAGCTCATCGTCGGCGAGCTCGAAGCAGAGTCGCGCGCGACCTTTCTCGCGCAAAAGGCGGCGCAGGACAGCGAGCGTCGGCTGCAGTCCGCGCTGGATGGTGCACGGGACTTCGTCTGGGATTACAACTGCGTCACCGGCGTTGTCTATCGCAGCAAGGGGTGGAGCGGCATGCTCGGGTACGACGAGGTGGACTTCGATTCATCTGTCGAGCACTGGAAGTCCATCGCGCACCCCGAGGATCAGATCGTCGCCTTTCAGCGCTTTCAGGAATTCCTCGACGGCAAGTTCGATTTCCACGAGACCGAATACCGCCTCCGCGACATACACGGCGCATGGCGCTGGATCGCGTCGAAGGGAAAGATCACCGAGCGCGCAGCCGACGGTACGCCTCTGAAGGCGGCAGGCACGTCGGCCGACGTCACCGAGCGCAAAGCGACGGAGGAAGCGCTCCAGGCCGCGAAGGAAGAAGCCGAGCGCGCGAGTCGCGCCAAGAGCGAGTTCCTCGCGAACATGAGCCACGAGCTGCGCACACCCCTCAACTCCGTGATCGGTTTCGCGAACGTGCTGCGAAAGAATCGCGCAGGGCACCTCACAGAGAGCGAGGTCACCTATCTCGATCGCATCCAGGCGAACGGCGTGCACCTGTTGCGGCTCATCGACGACGTGCTCGATATCGCGAAGGTCGAGGCCGGGCACATGGAGATGGAGCTGTCCACCGTGCGGCTCGACGAGATTATTCACGACCTCATCGCGCAGTGCGAAGGGCAGACGCGCGACGGCGTGCAACTGGTGGCGGAGCTGCCGCGCGACCGCATCTTCCTGCGAGCCGACGCGCACCGCCTGCGCCAAGTGCTGCTCAATCAGCTCTCGAACGCGATCAAGTTCACCGCGCGAGGCACGATCACTCTTGCGGTGATCTGCAACGATGCGCGTGAGCCAATACGCATCGAGGTTCGCGACACCGGCATCGGCGTTCGCCCCGATCGCGCCGCCGCGATCTTCAACTCCTTCGAGCAGGCGGATACCGGCACGACGCGCATCTACGGCGGGACGGGACTCGGACTTGCGATCTCGCGCTCGCTCTGCGAGCAGATGGGCTTCACGCTGACGATGGAGAGCGAGGTCGGTGTGGGATCAACGTTCATCATTGGGCTTGTTAATGACGCCGCCGCAAAAGGCTAGAGCGTCTGCTTCCGCCGGCGGCGCCGCGTAGCGCCAGACCAGCGCCGCGCCTCCGATTCCGACGGCCGCCCCCGCAACCACATCACTCAGGTAGTGCGCGTGCGCGAGCAGCCGGCTCACCGCGCACCCCACTGCCGCCGCGTACCACACCCACTTCGCGCGCGGAAACATCGCCGTGAGAATCGCCGCCGCCGCGAACGCGACCACCGCGTGGCTGCTCGGAAAGCCAAAGCCGCGCGAGCTGAAGGGGTGATCGCTGAACGGACGAAATGCGTACGCGTTGCCGACGCCGGGCGGACGCATCCGGCGTACGAGAATCTTGAGCAGCTCGCCGACGATCCCCGCAGCGGTCGGCGCCCCCGCGAGCAGCGCGCCGCGCCTCCACCAGCTCCACGCTGATTGATCTCGATCGTGCAGCGCGAGCGCGAGCGCCGCGAGCAGCCAGAAAGGGAGGTAGCCGAAGTTGCGCAACATGCGCCCCCAATCCGTCTCGTACACGCGGCCGAAGCGCACGTTGTCCGCGACCCAGCCATCCCCGAACATCGAGAGCGCAATCAGCGCGAGCGCGATGAGCACGCAGCGAACGATCGTGGCGCGCGCGGGCGAGACGGATGATGGTGTCACTGAGCTCCGCTGCGGGTAGTCAAACAACCTGTGCGGGATAACCTACGCCTGCTGCTGACATCGTAGAAGCCCCGTCATTAGCTTCCTGCATGAGTTATGATCGGAAGGACGCGCTCGACTATCACGCACGTGGACGCCCCGGCAAGATCGCGGTCGTACCCACCAAACCGCTCGACAATCAGCGCGACCTCTCGCTGGCGTACTCGCCCGGCGTCGCCGAGCCGTGTCTCGAGATCCAGAAGACCCCCGAGGACGCCTACAAGTACACCGCCAAGGGAAATCTCGTCGCCGTCGTCACCAACGGCACCGCCGTGCTCGGGCTCGGCAATATCGGCGCGCTCGCCTCGAAGCCGGTGATGGAAGGAAAGGCCAACCTCTTCAAGCAGTTCGCCGACCTCGATGTCTTCGATATCGAGGTCGGTTCGGAAGTGCCCGACGATTTGATCACTTTCTGCAAGCTGCTCGAGCCGACGGTTGGCGGCATCAACCTCGAGGACATTCGCGCGCCGGACTGCTTCTACATCGAGCAGACGCTACGCGAGGCGCTCAAGATTCCCGTTTTTCACGACGATCAGCACGGCACCGCGATCATCTCCGGCGCCGCGCTGCTCAACGCGCTCGAGCTCGTGACGAAGGACATCGCGGACGTGCGCGTCGTCTTCTCCGGCGCGGGCGCCGCCGCGCTCTCCACCGCCGAGCACTACGTGCGGCTCGGCGTGAAGCGCGAGAACATCACGATGTCGGACCTGCACGGCGTCGTGTACGCGGGGCGCCCGGTGGCGATGGATCCGTACAAGGCCCGCTTCGCGCGGGAGACACCGATGCGCACGATCACCGAGGCGCTCGTGGGCGCGGATGTCTTCGTCGGGCTATCGGTAGGGGGTGCGATCACGGGCTCCATGGTCGCGCAGATGGCCGAGCGCCCGATCATCTTCGCGCTCGCGAATCCGAATCCGGAGATCACGCCGGACGAGGTGCGCGCCGTGCGCGACGACGCGATCATCGCCACCGGCCGCTCCGACTATCCGAACCAGGTCAACAACGTCCTCGGCTTCCCCTTCATCTTCCGCGGCGCGCTCGACGTGCGCGCGACGCAGATCAACGAGGAGATGAAGATGGCGGCGACGCGCGCGCTCGCTTCCCTCGCCAAGCAAGGGGTACCGGACTCCGTCGCGCGCCTCTACGGCCTGTCGTCGGTGACGTTCGGGAAGGAGTACATCATCCCGTACGCCTTCGATCCGCGCGTGCTGCTCTGGGTCGCGCCCGCGGTTGCGTGGGCGGCCGTCGCCACCGGCGTCGCGACGCACTTCATCGACCTCGACGACTATCGCACCTCGCTCGAGACGCGGCTCGGCCGCGCGCGCGGGATCATGCGCGGAATCATGAGCCGCGCCATGCAGAGCCCGAAGCGCGTGGTCTTTCCCGAGGGTGAGGAGCCGAAGATCATCGAGGCCGCGCGCATCCTGCTCGACGAGGGGATCGCGCAGCCGGTGCTCCTCGGCAATCGCGCGACGATCGAGCGCGTCGCCGCGGAGAGCCGCATCGCGATGGAGGACATCGAGGTCGAGGATCCCTACAGCTCGGGCCATCGCGATGAGTACGCCAAGTACCTCTTCGAGCGCAGGCAACGCAAGGGGATGAGTCTCGCCGAGGCGCATCAGCGGCTCTCGAACGGCAACTATTTCGGCAGCGTGATGGTGGCGCTCGGCCACGCCGACGCGCTGGTGTCCGGTGTGAACCTGCACTATCCGGAGACGATCAGGCCGGCGCTCCAGGTGATCGGCGCGCAGCCCGAAGTCGGGATCGTGAGCGGGCTGTACATGCTCGTCTTCGAACGGCACGTCGTCTTCTGCGGCGACACGACGGTGAACATCGATCCGACCGCGGAGCAGCTCGCGCAGATCGCCGAGGGCGCGACGCGGCTCGTGCGCACATTTGGCATCGAGCCGCACGTCGCGCTGCTCTCCTTCTCGAATTTTGGCTCGGTGCAGCACGCCGAGACGAAGAAGGTGTCGCGGGCGGTGGAGCTGCTGCGGGCGCGGAACCCGACGCTGATGGTCGACGGCGAGATGCAGGCGGACACCGCGGTGGACGAGCGCAGGCTCAAGACGATGTACCCGTTCAGCACCCTGACGGAGCGCGCGAACGTGCTCATCTTTCCCAACCTGAGCGCGGGGAACATCGCGTACAAGTTGCTCAACCATCTGGGCGGCGCGACCGCGATCGGACCGATTCTCGTAGGGATGCGCCTCCCCGTGCACGTGCTCGAAGAGGGCGCGGAGGTGCAGGATATCGTGAACATGGCGGCTGTTGCCGTCATCGATGCGCAGCAGCACGCAGCTGGCACGCGTTGATACTCTGGACCAATCAATCACACACTGACTTCTCGGATCTCGTAACAAATGACAACTGAAGCGGCGCCTACCCCTACCCCAACGGCCTCGGGCCGGGCGGAAAATCGCAGCCTCGCGCAACAGGGACTGCGTCCCAGCGGATGCGTGCACTGGAACCTCGTCGCGCCGGAGCTGATCCAGCAAGCCGTGCGTCGCGACGAGGGGATGCTCGCGGACATGGGGCCCTTCGTCGCGGTCACGTCGCCGCACACGGGGCGCTCACCGAACGACAAGTTCGTCGTGAACGATCCGGACGTCGCGCAGGATGTGTGGTGGGGGAAGGTCAATCGGCCGATCGCGCCGGAGAACTTCGACGCGCTGCTCGCGGATGTGCAGAAGCATCTGAATGGCAGCAGCGATCTCTTCGTCCAGGATCTCTGGGCGGGCGCGGATCCCACGCACCGGCTCTCCGTGCGCTTCGTGAGTCCGAACGCGTGGCACATGCAGTTCGTGCGGAACATGTTCCTCCGTCCAACGTCGGCGGATTTGCCCGGCTTCCTGGCGAACTTCACGGTGCTGCACGCGCCGGAGATGCAGGCGGATCCGAAGCGCCACGGCACGCGCACAAGCACCTTCATCGTGCTGAGCTTCGCCAAGCGCATGATCCTGATTGGCGGCACGCGCTACGCGGGCGAGCTCAAGAAGTCGATCTTCACGGTGATGAATTATCTGATGCCGAAGCAGAACGTGCTCTCGATGCACTGCTCGGCGAACGTCGGCGAGCAGGGGGACACGGCGCTGTTCTTCGGATTGTCGGGCACTGGAAAAACCACGCTCTCGGCTGATCCGCATCGCTTTCTCGTGGGCGACGACGAGCACGGCTGGAGCGACGACGGGGTGTTCAACTTCGAGGGCGGCTGCTACGCGAAGGCGATCAATCTCTCGGCGGACGGCGAGCCCGAGATCTATCGCACGACGCAGATGTTCGGGACGGTGCTCGAGAACACGGTGCTCAATCCGCACACGCGCCAGGTGGACTTCGCCGATCAGTCGATCACGGAGAACACGCGCGTGAGCTACCCCATGCACTACATCAAGCGCCACGTCGCGGGCGGGCGCGCGGGACATCCGAAGAACGTCATCTTCCTCACGGCCGATGCGTTCGGCGTGCTCCCGCCGATCGCGGCGCTCACGCGCGATCAGGCGATGTACTATTTCCTCTCCGGCTACACTGCGAAGGTTGCGGGCACGGAGCGCGGAGTGAAGGAGCCGCAGGCGACGTTCAGCGCGTGCTTCGGCGCCGTCTTTCTCGTGTGGCATCCATCGCGCTACGCGCAGATGCTCGGCAAGCTCCTCGAGCGCCACGATGCGCGAGTGTGGCTCGTGAACACGGGGTGGTCGGGCGGCGCGTACGGTGTGGGCTCTCGCATGAAGCTCGGTCACACGCGCGCGATGATCCGCGCGGCGCTCGCGGGCGAGCTGTCGGGGGTGGCGACGACGGTCGATCCGGTGTTCGGGCTCGCCGTGCCGAACTCGATTCGCGATGTGCCTGTCGGCTTGCTTTCGCCGCGCACCACGTGGGCGGATCCCAAGGCGTACGACGCGCAGGCGCGTACGCTGGCCGAGATGTTCGCGAAGAACTTCGAGCAGTTCGCCGATGGCGTCGACGCGTCGGTGCGGAGCGCGGGCCCGCGCGCGTGAGGCGCACGCGCAGATGACGATCGTTCGCGATCCGCTCTGGAACAACATTCCGCTCGATGCGGACGCGATCCGCCTGGTCGACACCGCGGTGTTTCAGCGGCTGCGCTACGTGCGGCAGCTCGGCCTCGCGTTCCTTGTGTATCCCGGCGCAACCCACTCGCGCTTCGAGCACGCGCTGGGGACGTACCATCTCACCGGGCGCACGCTCGCGCTGCTCCGCGAGCGCGGCGAGCTCTCGCGCCTCGCCGACGACGAGTGCGCGATTGTGCGCGCGGCAGCGCTGCTACACGATGTGGGGCACTATCCGTTCTCGCACGCGCTCGAGGAGATCGGCGCGATGCACCACGAGGCCGTGGCGCGCACGCTGATCACGGGCGGCGAGATCGCATCGGTGCTCGCGAGCACGATCGGCGCGAACGCCGCGATGCGCGCGCACGCGATCATCACGGGCGAGAGCGCGAGCCCGCTGCAGGGGCTGATCTCGGGCTCGCTGGATCTCGACAAGATCGAATACCTCAAGCGCGACGCGCTGATGTGCGGCGTCCCGTATGGCGAGATCGATGTCGACCGGCTGCTGCATTCTCTGACGATCGTCGACGACCCGAAGAGCGGCGCGCCGGTGATAGGGATCGTCGAGAAGGGACTCGCGGCGCTCGAGTCCCTCTTGTTTGCGAAGTATCAGATGTATCGCAACGTGTACTGGCATCACGCGGTGCGCAGCGCGACGGCGATGTACAAGCGGCTGGTGGACGATGCGCTGCGGAGCGGCGCGATCGAGGAGCGAGAGCTCGCGGGATTTACGGACGAGGGGCTGCTGCATCGCCTCGACGAGCGCGCGCCCTCGGCGCTGCTCGATGGGCTGCGCCATCGCCACCTGCACAAGCGGGCGTTCGAGTGCTCGTCGACGGAGCTCGACGCGGGCCAGGGCGACTGGATCGCGAACGATCGCGCGCGCGTGATCGCGTCGGAGGATGCGCTGGCGCGCGAGCTCGGCGTCGCGCCGGGCGCGGTGCTGCTCGACTATCCGGAGAAGCCGCGGATGCTCGGGCTCGATCTCCCGGTGCGCATGCGGGGCGGCGAGGTGAAGCGGTTAGGAGCGAAGGGGTGGCCGGCGGCGATCAATCTGCCGCTCTTGTCGCAGGAGCTCTACGAGTCGACGCGAGTGATGCGGGTGTTCGCGACGGAAGGGACGAAGGTGCCGAGGGGGCGGGTGATGGAGCTGTTGGGGACCTAACGTGCGACCGGATCGATGACTCCGACCCCCCACGCCGGAAGGGCAAGCCAGAATGCTCGCGCTCATTCTGCCGGTGCGCGTGCGAGGTGTCGAACGCGCAGTCGGGGATAATGCAATTGTAATCCGCACTGAACGGCTGCTTAACAATCGACACGTATTGTTGCGGCAACCTGCAGCGAGACCTCAATGCGACTCGGCCTTTTCAGCTTTTGCTGCTTGCTCGCTGGTCTCGTCATCGTCCTTGTCTTCGTGGCTCCGGTCCCGTATCAGCCATTGGTCCCACCAGGCGGCACATGGGCGCTCGCGGCTCGGACCCCGATTTGTCTCACGATGCATTACGACTACGAATCGGATCAGGGCGACTTGGATCGACTGCCGAGCACGATCGAGCTGCGCTCGGATTCAGTCCGCCCAGATGGCTCGTGGCGCCGCGCCATCGCCGGACCCGA
>Ga0208078_1000346_pt1 | contig 12270 bp, 9 predicted proteins | sample NGESurdeep072012_3_FD_184468 | JGI IMG/M metagenome (GOLD analysis project Ga0208078, IMG submission 184468) | Arctic peat soil microbial communities from Barrow, Alaska - NGEE Surface sample 53-2 deep-072012 (SPAdes) | ecosystem: Environmental > Terrestrial > Soil > Wetlands > Peat ...
GAAGTTTCTCGAAATATTCCCTCGGCAAATAGAGACCGTCCGGATGATCGACGCGCACGCCGGTGACGGTGCCGGTGGCGATGAGCTCCAGCAGCAGCCGATGGGTCGCATCGAAAACCTCCGGCAATTCCATCCGAATCGCGGCGAGATCGTTTACGTCGAAGAAGCGCCGGTAATTGATCTCCTCCGCGGCGACGCGCCAGAACGCGAGCCGATACGATTGGTCGTTCAGCAACTCATCGAGCGCGTCGAAGCTGCGCGGGTCACCGGGAGTGCCGTTGATCTGCGCCACCGCCTGCTCGACCGCGGCCTGCACCTGCGACGCTTCCTGGCAACGCCGCTCCAACCGCCGCTTGATGATTTCCTTTTCGCGCGTCCGTTCGGCGATCCGCTCCGGATCGGTCTCCGTCCGGCGCGGCAAATATTCGAGCGCGGTAATGATGCTCTGGAATTCCGCATAAAACTCTTCGTCCTTGAACGGCTCCAACTTCTCGAGCGCGATCTGAAGAATGTGGCGATAGGTGCCCGGCGCGATCGGGAACTCGTGATCGTAATAGTGCAGGAAAAATGCGCCGGCATCGAAGCGCACTTGTAATTCGCCGCGCTCGAGGACGCGTCCGTATTGGTCGCCCAGGATCGGCAGCAACACCTTGTCCTGGAGATCGGATTTGAGCGGTTTCCAATCGATGTCGAACCAGGGGGCGTAAATCGAGCTGGGGCCGTTTTCGAGCACGTCCATCCACCAGAGATTGAGCGGCTCGCCAATGCCCATGTGGTTCGGGACGAAGTCGACGATCTGCCCCATGCCGTGGGCGTGAAGATCGGCGACCCAAGCGTCGTAGTCCGCGCGCGAACCGATGGCGGCATTCAGCTTGTTGTGATCGGTGATATCGTAACCGTGCAGGCTTTCTGCGCGCGCCTGAAAATAAGGCGACGCATAGCAATCGCTGATCCCGAGCGCATCGAGATACGGCACAATTTCCCGCGCCTGGGCAAAAGTGAACTGCCGGTTGAATTGCAACCGGTAGGTCGAAGTGGGAATGCGCGGGGGCGTCATCCAGTGCCCCTCCTGCTCTTGCTCATGATCATGATCCTAATCCAAAAAAGATCAGGAGCAGGATCAAGATCATGAGCAGGAGAAGAAGCTACATCTTCTCCGGCACGTTGATCCCCAGCAGCTCGAGTCCTTTCGCGAGGACGCGCGCCGTCAATTCGCACAGCGCGAGACGCGAACTTCGTGCCGGCTCTTCCGATTTCAGGACGGGACAGGCTTCGTAAAACGAGTGGAATGCGTTCGCCAATTCGTAGAGATAATTTGCGAGCAGGTTCGGACGGAAATCGTTCAGGACGGCAGGAAGGACTTCGGCGAACTGGGAAAGTTTCAGGGCGAGGGTTTTTTCCTCAGGCGCGCCCAGCGAGATTTTTTCTGGTGCCACAAACTCTCCGCCCGCCTTTCGAAAGATCGAGCGGATGCGGACGTAGGCGTTCTGTAAATACGGCGCGGTGTTCCCTTGGAAGGAGAGCATCCGGTCCCAGGAAAAAATGTAATCGGTCATCCGGTATTGCGAGAGATCGTAATATTTCACCGCGCCGATCCCGACCTTTTCGGCGATGTCGATCTTCTCTGACTCGCTGAGATTGGGGTTCTTCTCTTCGATGATTTTGTGCGCGCGCTGGACGGCCTCATCGAGCAAGTCGCGGAGCGGGACGTTCTCGCCGGAGCGCGTTTTCATCAACTTGCGATCCTCGCCGAGAATGCTGCCAAAGGTGATGTGGCGAAAGTCGGCGGTGTAACCTTCGCGGCGCGCGATCGCGATGATTTGCTTGAAGTGCAGGATTTGCGGCGCGCCGACGACCAGCCAAACCGTGTCCGCTTTCAAATCCTGGATTCGATAATCCACTGTCGCGATATCTGTGGTGGTATAATTGAAGCCACCATCGCTCTTCCGAATGATGGCGGGCTTTTCTCCCAGCTCGGGAATGTCGCGGAAGAAAACGCAAACCGCGCCTTCGCTGATCTCGGCGATTCCAGATTCGAGCAACCGCTCGACCACCGCGGGCAGCCGGTCGTTGTAGAAACTTTCGCCGCGCTGGATGTCGTAATGAATGTCCAGCACCTGATAGGCGCGCTCGAATTCCTTCAGGGAAAGATCGACCGTTTGTTTCCAGATCGAAAAATTCTCCGGATCGCCGGCCTGGAGTTTGACCAATTCTTCTTTGACCGCCTCCCGCACTTTGGGATCGCTTGTCGCTTTTTCGTTGGTCTCTTTGTAAATGCGAACCAGCTCCGCGATCGGATCGCGCTCGAGCGCGGCGCGGTCCAGGAGGTTCTTCCAGCCGTAAATCACCATGCCGAACTGCGTCCCCCAATCTCCGATATGATTATCGCGGATGACTTCGTGGCCGAGGAACGTCGCGATCCGCGCCAGCGCATCGCCGAGCACGGTGCTGCGAATGTGGCCGACGTGCATCGGCTTGGCGACGTTCGGCGATCCGAAATCGATGACGATGCGGTGAGCCCGGGTGGCTTTTTCCACGCCGAGGCGCTCGTCGCGCAACAGTCTTGCCGTGTGCGCGGCGAGCGCCTCAGGGCGGAGCTTGAAGTTAATGAAGCCGGCGCCTGCGATCGTGGGCGGCTCGCATAGGTCCGATGGGACGGATGCGTCCAATATTTTCTGCGCGATGGCGCGGGGATTTTCCCCGAGCTGTTTCGCCAGGATGAGCGCGGCGTTGCTCTGGTAGTCTCCGAAGCGCGCGTCCGTCGCCTGGGTGACGCTGCCCGCCTCAGGCAGGCCGGCCGCCTTAAGCGCTTCCGCCACCTTCTGCGCGAGAAGGTCTTGAAAGGTTTCCACTGCTTCTACTTTTGCCCGCTGCGCTCGCGGAAGATCGCCAGGATTTCATCCGCCGATTTCGCGGCGGCGAGGCTCTCGCGAACGCTGCGGTCGTTCAGGAATTTCGCGATGGAGGCGAGGGTGCGGAGATGAGTTTGAAACTGGTTCTTCGGGACGATGAAGAGGACGACGAACTTCACCGGCGCGTTATCGAGCGCGTCGAACTCAATTCCCTGCGACGACCGGCCGAACGACGCCACCACTTCCTCGATCCGGTCTGACGAGGCGTGCGGAATCGCGATGCCGAATCCGATCCCCGTGCTCATCGTTTCTTCCCGCTGCTTGAGCGAAGCCAGGATGCTGTCGCGATCTTCCGGTTTGATTTTGCCCTGGGCGACGAGGAGATCGATCAGCTCGACGATGGCGCTCCAACGCTCCGTCGCTTTCATCTCGGGAATGATTTGCTCGGCAGAGAGTAGGCTGGCCAAGGACATGCAAGTGATTCCCGTTGGGGGTCGAAAGCTTAACGTGGGGCTTTCGGATGACAAGCGTGATTTGGCATTCGCGCAACCAAACTCTTGCTCATGCTCTTGATCGTGCTCCTGATCTCGGTAACCAGCGGGTCGGCAAGAGAAGGATGAGGAGCACGATCAGGATCATGAGCATGAAAATATTGTCGGCAACCCTCCTGTTGCTTCTCACTGTCGCCTCAGCGAAGGCCGAGCCCGCCATGTGGGTGATCAGGGATGCCGATTCCACGATTTACCTCATCGGCACCCTGCACTTGCTTAAGCACGACACGGAATGGAACGCGGAGAAAGTCAGGAAGACCGTCCACGAGAGCACGGAGCTCTGGCTCGAGGTCGCCGATTTCGATAACCAAGCCGCTCTCGCCCCGCTTATGGCGAAGTTCGGCGTCGATCCGCAGCATCCGCTCTCGAGCAGGCTGAATGAGGAGCAACGAAAGAGGCTCGAGAAAGCCGCGACGACTTACAATATTCCGGCCGCCAGTTTGGAACCGATGCGGCCCTGGCTCGCGGCTCTGGTTTTGGCCGTCGGCCCGATCATGAAGGCGGGTTACGATCCGAAGGCCGGGGTCGAACGCGTGCTCAACGCGCAGGCCGTGGCCGAGGGCGACAAGATCCGCGGATTCGAAACCGCCGAGGAACAAATTCATCTTCTGGCTGATCTGTCCGACGCGGAGCAGGTCGCCTTCCTGATGAGCATGCTCGATGACTTGGAGAAAGGGTTCGATCTCCTCGATCAGCTCGCGAAGGCCTGGATCGACGGCGATACCGACACCATCACCCGGCTCTCCGTCGATCAGATGAAACGCGAAGCGCCGACGGTTTACCAAAAACTGATCGTGCAACGAAACATCGCCTGGAGCGAAAAAATCGTCGAAATGCTGAAGGGCTCGGGCGTGCAGCAGATCGCCGTCGGCGCCGCGCACCTTGCCGGTCCGGATAGCGTCCAGGCGCAGCTCGCGAAGCGCGGGATCAAGGTGGAACGGTACTAGTTCGCGCCTTACTCGCCGCGTACTTTGTAATTCAGCCGGCGGGAGAGAAGCCAGCGGACGCCGAACATGTCCGTGGTGGCGCGCAGGGCGCGATTGCCGAGCCCGTATTTGCTCAGGCCGAATTTTCGGGGGCGATGGTTCACGGGAATTTCCACGAGCTGATATCCTGCACCCTTCACGAGGGCGGGAATGAAACGGTGCATTCCCTTGAACGGGAGCAGCGCCGAGATGCACTCACGTTTCATCGCTTTTAACGTGCAGCCGGTATCGCGAACGCCGTCTTTGGTGAACCGGCTTCGGACGAAATTTGCGACGCGGCTGGTGATGCGTTTCACGACCGTATCCTTCCGCTGCGCACGATAACCACAAACGAGATCGGCGCCGCGTTCGACCCCGGCGAGCAGTTTCGGAATATCAGCGGGGTCATTTTGCAGATCGCCATCGATCAGGACCGCGATATCTCCGCGCGCGGCGTGCAGGCCGGCATACATCGCCGCGCTCTGGCCGGCGTTACGCTCGAACCGCACCAGTCGGATCCGCGGATCGGGAGCGATCCGCCCGACCGTCTGATCGGTCGAGCCGTCATCGACGAAAATGATTTCGTAATCGAGTCCGCCGAGCGCCGCGGTCAGCTCGGCCTGGAGGATCGGCACGTTCTCTTCTTCGTTGAACAGCGGCACCACCACCGACACCGCGGGCGAACCAGCGCTCATAGCGGCAGTGTCCGATAATTCCGGCAAACAAACACCTGCCATTCGCGCATCTTCATGCCGAAACGGCTGACCTCGATAGTGGCGATGCGGTCGACCGACTGGAACGCGGCGCGAATGTTGTGCGGCACAAGGTCCGACTTTCCGTTTTGGACGTAGAGAGCGCTCCGGCCGCTGAACTGGTTGATCCCGCCCTCCTCAGTATAGACTTCGCCGTCGGGCATCGGCGTATTCGGCGGCGCCTCCACAAACTCGTCGTAGCGCGGCCAGAAGGAGAACTGGTTCGAGATGTCCTGCGATTCCACGATGTAAACCGGCGGGTGCCCCGGGCCTTCCACGCGCCGCTCACTGAAATAAAACGACATCTCCGAGGCGCGATCGCGCTGATCGGCAATGATGAAGAGCTGCTCCTTGTTTTTCGTCTCGAGATCGCCCCGGATTTTTTCCACAGCGCGGGCGGCGGACTTCCAGCCACGGACGCGATCCGCGGGATCGCGATGATGAGGGAACGGCAGGTTCATGGTGCGCAGGAGATCGGTGTCCGCGGCGAACAAACTCACGGCGAGACCAAGCAAAACCGCGACGGAGAGAAATCGCGCGGCGGCGCGGTTCGATTCCAAACGTTCGGTCCAAAAGGCTGCAGCGAGGACAGCCAGGCTGATAAACGCGAGGACGTCCCAGTTCGGCGCGGCCTGGTCGTTAATCGAGAGCAAAAGATAAAATGCGAAGACCGGCAGGCCGAACCAGACAAGGTAAAGGACTTTGAAGTGTTGCCGGGCCCGGCGCCAGTTCGCGACCACGGCCCAGGCGAGCGCAAGAAAAAGCAGCGGCGAAAACGTCAGGAAATGCGCGCCGAGAAATCCAAGCATTTCGAGCGGACGAATGCCGAACGATTGGTCGAGCCCGCCACGGGACTTCAGATGCGAGAAAGTGACCCAGGCGTGCTGGTAATTCCAAACCAGGGGCGGAACCAGGCAAATCACGAACGCGCCAAGGAGGAAATAAAGACCGCGCCGCTTGAACTCGCGGCGATGCCGCGGAACGAGCGCGAGAACAAGGACGACCGAGATGAGCTCGAATGCGTTCGTGTATTTGCAGAGAAAACCGACACCGATGAGCAGGCCGGTCGCGGTCCAGAGCCAGGTCGCCGTCGGTGTTCGCTCGAGCGCCAGCCAGAACGTGAACATGGCTGCCACCCAGAAAAAGATCGAGAGCGGATCGATCGTCATGACAAGAGTGCCGACGTTGAAGAGCGGGACGGCGTTGAGCGCGATGACAGTCCAGAAGGCCGCGCGCTCGTTGAAAAGTTTTCTCGTGAAATAATAAAGGAGCAGCGTGGTCGCGGCGCCGAGGATCGGGCTCCAGAACCGCACGCCGAACTCCGTGTCGCCGAAGATGGCGGTGCTGGCGCGGATCGCGAAAGCGATGCCGGGCCCTTTGCTAAAATAGGCCGGCGCGAGCCGTTCCGACCACATCCAGTAATGGGCCTCGTCGAAGGAAAGGTCGCTCGTTCCGAGCATGCTGAAACGGATCGCGGTGAGAGCGAGAACGAATAACCAGACCGCGCGGGTGTGACTCATGAGTTGGTTATTCGATCAGGCGCGGATGGCGCGCGAATAATTCCGGCGCCCAGCGCGGCGCCCAGCGTTTCCAGATAAATTCCGCGAGCGCCGCGACGAGCAGGGCCGCGCCCGCCGCCATGAAAGCGGTGCCGAAGACGTCACTCGGCCAATGGGCACCCAGGTAAATTCGCGAGTAACTGACGGCGGCCGCCACGACGAAATACAACCAGCCCCATCGCCGAAAAAAGAGAACGAACATCGTGCCGATGATCACGTTGTCCGTCACGTGCCCGGAGGGAAACGACGGGCCGGAATTGTTGCGATCTGTTTCATCCGAGTAACGGATCGTTGGCCGCCTGAAGAGGGTGAGAAATCGCGGATGGGTCCGCTCCAATTGCACCATCCGCACCTTTTGCACTTGTTTCGGCCGGCGGCGACCGATCGCTGTCTTCAAGGTGCTGACTAGAAAAAAGTCCGCGAGGATAAGCGCGAGCGCCAGGCAGATCACGAAAGCGCGTCCTTTGAATCGCCCGAAAATCAAGATGCACATGGCGAGGACAATGAGCAACGGCTTCCAGATTTCCACGTCGCTAACAGCCGCCATGAACAAGTCGAGGGCGGGATGCGTCCATCGTTCGTTGATGAGATGAAAAAGAAACTGATCCACGAGAGGTTTAAGCTTTAAGTGTTAAGCTTTAAGCCGAAAAGGCGCGCATGAAAATCCATTCCCTATTTCTCCTGGCTGTCGCCGCTGTTGCCTCCGCCGTGGCCGCGCCGCCATCGGCGAAGGAAATTCTCGAATCCGTCCGGCTTCAGCAGGCCCAACAGCAAATGGAATTGGAAGGGCAGCTCCGAGAAGAACAAACGGTGGTGCCGTTTCGGTTCACCCACACCGGGCCCGTGATTCGTTATTCGTTTTCGAAACCAGACGAAGCCCTGCAATTGAGACTGGGCGAAAATGATTCGCGGCTGGAGGTGGTCACGAATGACGGCGTGGAAAAAATCGCGCCCGCCCAGTTCGACCACAAAATTCGGGGGACGGCCGTCACGTATGAAGATCTCGCCCTGCGTTTTCTTTACTGGCCCAACGCGAAAGTCCTCGGCGATGACACCATCCAGCTGGTCGATTGCTGGCGGCTCGAACTGAGGGCGCCCCCGCGCCAATCGCAGTATTCGACCGTCAGGCTTTGGGTGCAGAAAGACGGTCCCGCCATCATGAAGGTGCAAGGCTACGATTCGAACGGGAAACTCTCGAAACGGTTCACAGTTGTCTCCGGACAAAAAATCGAGGGGCGGTGGTTCTTGAAACAAATGCGGATCGAGGAGTTTGATCCGGGCACCGGAAAGGTGAAGACGCGGACTTATCTCGAGATCAAGAAGTAACGCCGCTACAAAAGCGGTGTCGTCCCGAGCCGCGCAGACGGCGAGGGACCTCACAGTCGGTCTGGCGGTACCCAATCTACGACCAGCGTGTTCGAAAGCATGCCTTCGCACGTCGCGACAGCGTAACTTGCGTGCGCGGTTCGTACGACTGAGAGGTCCCTCGGCGCGCTTCGCCAGCCTCGGGATGACAACGCTTGAGCGCAGCGACCCACAATCACTGGCGCGTTTTCGCTAAATGGAATAAAAACGATTCTCTCATGAATCGAACCAGACTTCTGCTCGCCTGCGCGCTCGGCGCCTTCACGCTTTCCGCCTCCGCCCAAAATATGCCGCCGGTCGTCACCAGCCAGATCGCGAATTTCACCGAGTACGCCGGCGCCCCCGCGCGTTCGATTGATCTGTCCTCGGCTTTTTCCGATCCGGATGTGAGCAACGCCGTTCGCATGACGACCGTCCTGGGCAATATCGACATCGCGCTCTTCGGCCAGCAGAAGCCGATCACGGTGGCGAATTTTCTGAAGTATATCGACCAGGGCCGCTATTTCGTGACCGATCCGAACCCTCAAAAGTCTGGACAGAGTTTCATTCATCGATCCTCCCCTGGTTTTGTGATCCAGGGCGGTGGCTACATCGACACCCTGGACAGTTCGGCAACCTATTCCGTCCTTGCATTCCCAGCGATCCAGAATGAGCCGGGCATTTCGAACACGCGTGGCACAATCGCGATGGCAAAACTCTCGGGCGACCCGAACAGTGCCACGAGCCAGTGGTTCATTAACCTGGCGAATAACGGCGGCTCGCCCAGCAACCTCGACACGCAAAACGGCGGCTTCACGGTTTTCGGCAAGGTCGTCAACGGCACCATGACGACGGTGGATGCGATCGCCGCACTCCCGATCGTGAACGCCGGTGGCTCGCCGTTCAACGAACTACCGGTTCGCAACTACACCAGTCCCAATCCAATTTTGTACGCCAACGTCGTGGCCCTTCCTGCCTTTGCATACATCCCGACCCTGACCTTCACGGCATCAAGCAGCGACACCTCCGTGGCGGACGCTGCGATAAGCGGCTCCAGACTGTTGGTATCTGGCAAGCAAAACGGCACCGCCACTATTACCGTCATGGCGACCGACTTCGACGGCGGGACGGTCTCGCAACAGTTCACGGTGAACGTCGTGGCCGCTCCCGGCCGTCTCGTTCAACTCTCAACCCGCATGCAGGTGGGCACGGGCGACAACGCGCTTATCGGCGGTTTCATCATGCAGGGCTCGGCGTCGAAACGGCTGGCGATCCGGGGCATCGGACCATCGAGCGGCCTGAATAGTGCGCTCACCGACCCGGTTTTGGAATTGCACGACAGCTCCGGAGTCATCGCCACGAACGACAATTGGGGAGACGCGGCCAACAAACAGGAAATAATCGACGCGGGGGTCGCGCCGAGTTCGCCTAACGAGTCAGTGATCCTCACCACGGTGCCCTCGAGTACGAACAATACGTCCTACACCGCCGTCGTCCGCGGCGCGAACAACGGCACCGGTCTCGGCCTCGTGGAAGTTTACGATCTCGATAGCGGCCCGGGCTCGACCTTGCTCAACATCTCGACTCGAGGGCAGGTGGGCGCAGATCCGAACGCGTTGATCGCCGGGTTCTTCGTCGGCGGGACTGATTCGAAGCAGATCCTGGTGCGCGCGATCGGACCTTCGTTGACCGCTTTCGGCGTGCCTGGTGCGCTCGCGGATCCAACCCTGGAGCTACACGACGGCCAGGGTGCCTTAATCGTTTCGAACGACGATTGGATGGTCAACAATCCGCAGAAGACGCAAATCCAAAACAGTGGACTGGCTCCGACGAATGCGAAGGAATCCGCTGTTCTGCAAACGTTGTCTGCCGGCGCCTACACGGCCGTGGTGCGTGGGGCGAATGGCGGGACGGGGGTCGGGTCGGTGGAAGTTTACCAGTTGCCGTAACAAACAGATCGTCATCCCGAGTCAAATTTCCTTCGGGCGAAGAGGCGCTTGAGGTAATAGACATCGGGTATGAATGCTCGCTGTCTCTCGCTCCGCTTTCTTTTTGCGCTCCTCGTCTCCATCGTGCTCGCGCCGCTCGCTCGCGGCGCCGAGCCGCCGGCCGGCGATAAGTTCGACGTCATCATCAAGGGCGGGACCGTCTACGACGGCACCGGCGAAAAACCGCGCGTGATCGATGTGGCGATCCGCGGCGATCGCATCGCCGGGCTCGGCACTTATTCAGCCGACCAGGCGCGGACAGTGATCGACGCGAAGGGCCTGGCGGTCGCGCCCGGCTTCATCAACATGCTCTCGTGGTCGACCGATTCGCTGATCGAGGACGGCCGTTCCCAGAGTGAAATTCGCGAGGGGGTAACGACCGAGATCATGGGCGAAGGCTATTCGATGGGCCCGGTCAACGACCGAATGAAAGAACGGATGCGCAGCCAGCAGGGCGACATCAAATACGAGATCAAGTGGAACACGCTCGCGGAATATTTGCGTTTCCTGGAGCAGAAGGGCATCGCGTGCAACGTCGCCTCATTCGTCGGCGCGACCACGATCCGCGAGTTCGTCATTGGCCTCGAAGACAAACCGCCGACGCCCGAGCAGCTCGAGCAAATGCGCCAACTCGTTCGCCAGGAAATGGAAGCGGGCGCGCTCGGGATCGGCACGTCGCTGATTTATCCGCCGGCGTTTTACGCGAAGACCGAGGAGTTGATCGAGCTGTGCAAAGTCGCCGCGAAATACCAGGGCAAATACATCTCGCACATGCGCAGCGAAGGGAACCAATTGCTCCAGGCGATCGACGAGTTGCTGCGGATCAGCAAGGAAGCGGGAATTCCGGCGGAGATTTATCACATCAAGGCCGCCGGCCAGCCGAACTGGGGAAAAGCGGACGCGATGCTGGCGAAGATCGAAGACGCGCGGAAAGCCGGGCTAAAAATCACGGCCGACATGTACACCTACACCGCCGCCGGCACCGGGCTCGACGCTTGCCTCCCGCCTTGGACAGAGGACGGCGGATATCCGGCGTTGTTCAAACGGCTGCGCGATCCGGCTACGCGCGAGAAAATCGCCGCGGAAGTCCGGACGCCGAGCGACAAATGGGAGAACCTTTATCTCGCCGCCGGTTCGCCGGAGAAAATCCTGCTCTCCGGATTCAAATCGGAAAAACTAAAACCGCTCACCGGCAAATCGCTCGCGGAAGTGGCGAAGATGCGCGGCAAAGATCCAGTCGAGACCGCGATGGATTTGATCGCGGAAGACGAGTCGCGGATCGACACCATCTACTTCCTCATGTCGGAAGAAAACGTGAAGAAGGAAATCGCGAAGCCGTGGGTTTCCTTCGGCTCGGATGAAGCGTCGCAGGCGCCGGAAGGGAACTTCCTGAAGTCGAACTGCCATCCGCGCGCCTACGGATGTTTCGCGCGGGTGCTCGGGAAATATGTGCGCGAGGAAAAAGTCCTGACGCTGGAGCAGGCGGTCCGGAAGCTGAGCGCTTTGCCGGCGACGAATCTCGGACTCGATCATCGCGGCTTCGTCCAGGAAGGCATGTTCGCCGACGTGGTGGTGTTCGATCCGGCGACGGTCGGCGACAAGGCGACGTTCGAGAAACCGCATCAGTATTCGGTGGGGATGAAACACGTTTTCGTGAACGGCGCACAGGTGCTGAAAGATGGCGAGCACACCGGCGCGAAGCCGGGCAAGGCGCTCTGGGGCCCGGGGAAACTGTAGCCGCCTCGCTATGCGAGGCGTGGGAGCGAGCCTCGCCGCAATCACGCCGCCCACAGGGCGGCGGCTACAGAAGCTAGCGTCCTTTCGAATCCACGCGTGATTCGATCTGGTCCAGCGTCGGGTTGTTCTGCCGGATCCATTGCTGGATCGCGCCGACGTCGTTTGGATCGAGCGTAGTGCTCCGCGGCTCCTGCGGATTCACCAAATCCCGGGACGAATCGGGCAACAGCGGCTTCGCTTTTTTAACTGTGAACTTCCAGTGCCGGCCGAAGCGGAGCAGCGCGTAATACATTGTCTTGGCTTCGACCACGCCCACGCCGCTGCGCGCGGTCGCGGCGACGACAAAACGCCGGTACTCGCCGTCGGGCGAAAGAAGTTGGATGGATTCGCCCACGTCCACCTGGAGCGCCGCGGCGAGGCGCGAACCGACGATGAGCGAGTTGGGGTTGTTGCGAAAGTCGTCGAGCGATCCGGATTCGATTTGTCGTGCGAGATTGGTTGTTTGCAGATGCAGGGGAAGAT
>Ga0208078_1000347_pt1 | contig 12250 bp, 12 predicted proteins | sample NGESurdeep072012_3_FD_184468 | JGI IMG/M metagenome (GOLD analysis project Ga0208078, IMG submission 184468) | Arctic peat soil microbial communities from Barrow, Alaska - NGEE Surface sample 53-2 deep-072012 (SPAdes) | ecosystem: Environmental > Terrestrial > Soil > Wetlands > Peat ...
GTCTTCGCGGGCGACTTCGCGGCGGCGGTGGCGAAGCACGCGGGCGCCGCCACGCCGAACGACGATCGCGTTTCCGATGCTGCCGCGTTTGCGTACGTGAGCAGCACGTTTCGGCTCAGCGATGCGGCCGGTCACGCGATGCCGCTCACGTGGTGCGGCTCGCGACGCGCGAACGATCTGCTCTGGCTCTGTGTGCGGTCCGCGAACGCACCGGCGCCCACTGCGCTCAAGCTCTCCGACCAGATGTTGAGCGAGCTGTTCGACGATCAGATCAACATCGTGCAGTCGGTGGCGGGCGACAAGCACGCGAGCATGCTGTTCACGAAGGGCGACGGCGCGAAGAGCGTGATGTAGCGTTACGCGCGAAAGACCACGCTATCGGTGAGCAGCGGATCGTTGACGTGCATCGCGTCGCCGGGTTTCGTGCCCGGTGCAAGGTAGAGGCGGACAGAGAGCGGCTTCTTGAGCTTCACCGACTGCGCGGCGACATCGAGGATGATGTTCGTAAGCGTTTCGATTGACGTATCGCCCGGAACCGGAACCACATCGAGCCCAGTACCGCAGACGCTCGAGAAAAGCAGCAGGTCGCGAAGCCCGTAGCGCCCTTCGATCGCGCGCTGCGCGAGGACTTTGTCTTCGAGCACCGGGAGCATCAGCCCTGCGTATCCGCACTGCAGCACGGGGATGCTCTTGAGCACCTCCGTCACCACCGCGCACGCGCGCAGCGTGCCCGCGTCGCCGAAGGGGACGTGACTGAGCGCCTCGAGCGCCGCGCCGATGCTCACCGCGCCCATCGGCGCAGGCGACGGGTCGATTCCGCCGTAGCGCACTTTCTCTTCAGAGGCGATCGCGGACGCAATCTTCTCCACGGCACGGAGCTCCGCAGTCATCCGCTCGGTGAGCCGGCGGCGTCCGTCCTCGACATCACTCGCCTCGGCGAACGCCAAGCGCACGAGATCAGCCGATTCGAGGCCGATCGCGAGCGAGCTCGTTCCCTCGTGCCAACCGACGGGGAAGAACGGCGTGCCCGCCGGAATGTTCGCCGCCGCGGCAAAGCGGAAGCTTCCCTTCCCGTCTGCGACTGCGCCACCTACGGCCCGCATTACCTCAGCGGCCACTCGGGCAGCGTGCGCGGCGACACCGTTCGCGGGTGATGCCACCACGGCGCTGAAGAAGGTGCTCTTCGTCGCCTTCACCAACTCCGCTGACCACGGCGCGAGATCGTCGTCGGCACGATCCGCGGTGAGGACGGGGCCGAGGCTGCAAACCGTGGCCTTTGCGGCGACCATCGCATCGATGTCGGCGATGGGAGCGAGCGCGGCGCGCCGCCCTCTCGCATCGAGCGCGGCGATGACGGGCGGCATCGTGATGCGCGTCGTCTGCACCTCGTAGCCCTCCGCCTCGAAGCGCTTCCTCGCGCGCGCGAGCATCTCGAGTGCGCGCGCGACGGCCTCGCGATCAAGCCCGCGCTCCATCGCGACGCCGGCGGTGATGGTGCGCACGCGCACGCCGCGCGATGCGGGGGTCGTCGTAGGCTTGGTCGCGGCAGAGTCGATCATGTGACGGACGAGCGAAGGAGTGATCGCCGCAATTCCGAGCGAGGCGAGAAAGCGACGGCGAGACGAGTCCGGCATGTCGAACGTTGCGCCACACGCGCGTAACACGCCAGATCAGCCCTCCGTCGCCCCCTCCAGATCCCTCACCTTCACCCCGCTCCGAAACAGCAGATACGCCCCCGGCAGCGATGCCAGCAGCCACAACGCGTAGTGCGCGAAGGTCAGCGCCACCGCCGCGTCCTTATCGATGCCGAGCAGCGCGAACATCACCACAGCTGCACCCTCGCCCAGCGCCTTCCCCTCCACGTGCATCGCGAGCCTGCGCACGAGCGCCGTCACTGCGATCGCCGCGAAGAACGGCAGCGGCGCTACACGAATCCCGAGCCCGCGTCCGATCACGTAGAAGTTCACGATCTGCAGGAGATTCTCGGCGAGTGCGAGCGCGAGGTTGATCGCGAGCGTCGCCGGCTGCCCGCGATACGCGACCAGCGACGCCGAGATTTTCTTGAGGAGCTGGAATACCTTCGGCGAGATGCGCTCGCGCACCGCGCGCCCCGCGAAGCGATGTAGCGGCGTCCACCACACCGCCAGCAGCCCAAGCACCGCGATCACCGCGGTCGCCGCGATGATCTCGAGGAAGCTCTGACGCATCTGGGGCTCGACCTCGGCCGCGAGATAGAGCAGCCCCGCGCCCGCGAGCACGATCGCCACCGCCGCAGCGATCATACGCTCGATGGCCATCGAGCCGAGCAGTAGCGCCAGCGGAATCCCGAGCCGGCGGCCGAGGTAGACGCGGAGAGCCCCTCGGAGGCGACGACGTTCGGGAACACCAGGTCGGTGAAGCAGGTCTGATAGTAGATGTTCGTCGCGTCGCTAAGGCGCAGCGATCCGCCGGCGGCGCGCACGAGCTGGCGCCACTTGAAGCCCATGAGCACGCGGTCGGCCGAGGCGAGGGCGACGGCGATCAGGAGGGCGAGCGGGGACATCGTCGAGAGCGCGGTCCAAACGCGCGCCCAGTCCACCCAGCGCCAGAGCGCCTAAATCGCGGCAACTACGAGCACGACACGAACCATCGTGTGGACCACGGTGCGCAACGTTACAGTCGATTTCGGGGTATCGATGCTCATGCGCTACGCAACGAGAGGAACGGCATGAAGATGGCGCATACCGGCCGTGCTCGAAGACGAGCGATCGTGCGAAGGCGATACGCCTCGCGCACCTTGGGCGTCTATCATCCACATGCCGTATAATAGCCGATTGGACACTCTGAACATGGCGAGCACGTTGACGCGACCCGTGTACGACGCTCCGGGAGATTTGTACGGACTTCCCGGCCCCGCTGGCCATCAGCAGGGACGCGTGCTCGTCACGGGCGCCACCGGATTCGCCGGCTCCGCGATGCTGCGCTCGCTGGTTGGCGGCGGCTACAAGGTGCGCGCGCTCGTGCGCGATCGCTCGCACGCGCGCGCGCTCGAGCTCGCAGGCGTCGAGGTGGCCGTCGGCAACATGAAGGACTCGGCGTCGCTCACCCGCGCGCTGCGCGATGTTAGCGTCGTCTACCACTTCGCATCCATCTTTCGTCAGGTTGGCCTTCCGGACGAAGAGTTTCGCTCGGTCAACGTCGAGGGTCCGTCGCGCCTCATCATTGCGGCATCGGGCGCCGGCGTCGGACGCGTCGTGCACGTCAGCACCGTCGGCGTGCACGGAGACATCGAGCATCCGCCGGCGAGCGAGTCGTCGCCGTTCAACCCCGGCGATATCTACCAGCGCACCAAGCTCGAAGGCGAGCAGCAGGCCGTGTGCACCGCCGCGCGACTCGGCGTGCCGCTCACCGTCGTTCGCCCCGCGCCGATGTACGGCCCGCGCGATCGCCGCCTGCTCAAGATGTTCAGGGGCGTCGCGCATCGCCGCTTCCCCATCCTCGGCAAGGGTGACGCGCTGTTCAGCATGGTGCACATCGACGATCTGGTCGAGGGCGTGCGGATGGCGGGCGAGTCGCCGTCGGCCGTCGGTCGCACGTACATAATCGGCAGCGACGAGTTCATGTCGCTCAACGCATTGGTTGATTTGATCGCGGAGGAGGCAGGGGTGAAGCCGCTCAAGCTGCATCTCCCCGTGTGGCCGTTCTACGCTGCGGGCGCGATCTGCGAGGTCGTGTGCGAACCGCTCAACATCGAGCCGCCGCTCTATCGTCGCCGCGTCGCCTTTTTCACCAAGAGCCGCGCGTTCGACATCACACGCGCGCGCACGGAGCTGGGCTACGAGCCCAAGGTGTCGCTGCGCGAGGGCGTGAGAACGACGCTGGCGTGGTACCGCGCAGCCGGGTGGGTCTAGAAGCGCCAGCTCACCGGCTGTGCTTGTACATCATCTCCACCAGCTCGTCGTACATTGCGTCCGCCTTGCCGTCGCCGTGCTTGATCGCGGCCGTCGCGCAGTGCTTGAGATGATTGCGCATGAGCTCCCGCCCCACCGCGCGCAGCGCCTCGTGCACCGATGAGATCTGCGTCATGATCTCGGCGCAGTAGCGATCCTCCTCGACCATCTTCTGCAGCCCGCGCACCTGCCCCTCGATGCGGCGCAGGCGCTTGAGATTGCGCGACTTGATGTCCGGCTCGACCCCCACCGCTTTCTTCATCCTCGATTCTCCCTTCACGAGAGCCGCGCGCGCTTGAGGCGCAGGCTGTTGGCCACGACGCTCACGGAGCTGAACGCCATTGCGGCGCTCGCGATCACTGGCGTGAGCAGCACACCGAACGCGGGATAGAGCACGCCGGCGGCGATCGGAATGCCGATGACGTTGTAGATGAACGCCCAGAAGAGATTCTGCTTCATCGTGCGCATCGTACGGCGCGAGAGTGCGATCGCCTGCGTCACCGCGGTGAGATCGCTGCGCATGAGCACGATCTCCGCCGCCTCGGTTGCGATCGCCGCGCCGCCGCCCATCGCCATCCCGATGTCCGCCTGCGCGAGCGCCGGCGCGTCGTTGATCCCGTCGCCCACCATCGCGACGACCGCGCCCTCGCGCTGCAGCCGTGCGATCTCGGCGACTTTCCCCTCGGGGCGCACGCCCGCGACCACGCGCTCGACGCCGGCATCGCGCGCGATCGCCTGGGCCGTGCGCTCATCGTCGCCGGTGAGCATCACGACCGCGAGCCCCATCGTCCGGAGCCGCGCGATCGCATCGCGAGAGGTCGCGCGTATGGGATCGGCGATCGCGAGCGCGCCAGCGAGCGCACCGTCGATGGTGACGTAGACGACCGTCTTCCCGTTGCCCGCGAGCGCTCCCGCCTGCACGGCGAGCGGTGCGGTGCTCACGGACCAATCCGCCATGAGCGCTGCATTCCCCACCGCAAGCGCGCTCGTGCCGACGACGCCGGTGACCCCTCGCCCAACAATTAATTCACTTGATTGAATACTTTCCCGCACGAGCCCCCTCGCCTCCGCGTGCTTTACGATCGCCGCCGCCAGCGGATGCGCGCTCTCGGACTCGAGCGACGCAACCAGGCGCAGCAGCTCGTCGGCATCGCGCGCGGAACCGGGCGACACGATGACGTCGGTCACCGTCGGCACGCCCTCCGTGATCGTGCCCGTCTTGTCGAGCACCACCGTGGTCAGGTCGCCGGTGCGCTGCAGCGCCTCGCCGCCCTTGATCAGTATTCCATATTCGGCGCCGCGCCCTGTCGCGACCATCACCGCCGTCGGCACGGCGAGCCCCATCGCGCACGGGCAGGCGATGATGAGCACCGCCACCGCCGCGGCGAACGCGCGCACCGCTGCCGTCGCGGGCAGCGCGCCTGAGAGATGGATGGCGACGAACCATATCGCGAATGTCGCGATCGAGAGCGAGATCACGACGGGGACGAAGATCTCGCTCACGCGATCCGCGAGCGCCTGGATCGGCGCGCGCGAGCTCTGCGCGTCGCGCATGAGGCGCACGATGCGCGCGAGCGTGCTGTCGGCGCCGAGCGTAGTCGCGCGGTAGCGGAAGACGCCCGTGCGATTGATGGTGGCGCCGATCACTCGATCGCCCGCGCCCTTCTCCACCGGCATCGACTCGCCGGTGAGCATCGACTCGTCGATCGCGCTCGCGCCCGACACGATCTCGCCATCCACCGGAATGCGCTCGCCTGCGCGCACGAGTAGCACGTCGCCCGGGATCACCGATGCGACGGGCACGTCGACCTCCTGCTCGCCTCGCACCACGCGCGCCGATACGGGCTGCAGCTCGACGAGTGACCGCAGCGCGGTGGACGTGCTTCGTTTCGCGCGCGCCTCGAAGACGTTCCCCGTGAGCACGAGCGCGATGATAATGATCACCGCCTCGTAGTACAGATTCGGCGCGACGCCGTGGCTCACGAAAAATCCTGGCGCGAAGGTCGCGACCACCGAATACAGAAACGCCGCGCCAGTCCCGGCGGCGATGAGCGTGTCCATGTCGGCCGAGTGATGCTTCAGCGCATTCCACGCGTTGACGTAGAAGTGCCGGCCGGCCCACGCCATTACGGATGCGGTGAGCACGAGCAAGAGGTACGGAAGCGCGAGCGCCGCGGAGCGCATGGTGAGCATCGGCAAGAGCATCGCGAGCGCACCGATGGCGAAGCTCACGATCGCCTTCGACGTCATCACGCGCAGCTCGGTGCGCTGTGAGCGATCGCGCGCCTCCTGCTCGAGAAATGGCGACGTGTCGGTGGCGGGGAGCTCGGCGCCGTAGCCGGTGGCGCGAACGGCGGCGACGATGCGGTCCGCATTCGTGACCGCCGGATCGAAGGTGACCGCCGCGCTCTCCATCATCAGATTCACCGACGCGTTCGAGACGCCGGGCTCGCGCGCGAGGGCGCTCTGCACGCGCGCCTGACAGGCGGCGCACGTCATCCCGGTGACGGGAATCCGAATCGACTCGCGCGCGGCGATGGGTGTGTCGATCATGTCCGGCCTAGTGCTCGTGGCGCATCTTCGCGTGGCCGCGCGACGCGATGAAGAAGTACCAGTTCACCACGCCAATCGCCGCCGCCGCTCCGGCGATCACGACCCAGTCTGCGAGCGTCATCGCGCCACCGCGCTCGCAGCGCGCGCCGGATATCCAGCGGCGCTCACCGCGCCCGCGATCTTCTCCGCGCTCGTCTGCGCCGCGTCGTACGACACCGATGCCGCGCCGATCGACACATCGTCCACGTGCACGCCAGGCGCTCCCGCGAGCGCCTGCTTCACGCGCGCCACGCAATGCCCGCAGCTCATGCCATCGATGGCCAGCGTCAACTTCTCCATCGTGCTCCTCCGCACCCGTGATGACTCATATACCCCCCACCCGTATAAATATCGATACCCCCTCACCCTATGTCAACCCCCGCTTTCCCTCGATCGAATTAGATGACTTAGTCATCAATCTCGAAAAGCCTCGCAAAGCCACTGTTGACCTGGCATCTGAAGACGCATACCGTATCCCCTTACGCCGTAGCGCTCTACCTCTTCCGGGGAGGAGTCTGTGGGTACTTGGATCGTTGGTTTGGCCATCGTAATAGCAGGAGGCGCGGCCATCGTCGCGCTCCGGCGACGGCCCGCTGCACGTCACGCATCCGCCGCCGCCGATCGCCACCATGTTCGTGTGGAGGACAACACTCTCCACGTCATCGATCACGGCGAGGGACGCCCCGTCGTCGTTCTTCAGGGCGACGACGGCGACGCCTCCGACTTCATGGCGCCGCTCCTCGCCCGCGTCGAATATGACTTTCGCGCGCTCCTGATCGATCGCCCCGGCTGCGGCGGCAGCGCCCGCACGCGACACGACACATCGCTCGATTCGCAAACCCGCGTCATCCGCCTCGCCCTGCGCGAGCTCGGCGTCGAGCAGCCGCTGCTCGTCGCGCACTCGTGGAGCGCGGTCGCGGCGCTCGCACTCGCGCTGCGCTACCCCGACGACTTCGCCGGCCTCGTCCTCGTCAATCCGCTCTGCTACGCGGACGCCTCGATCCGTGCGACCGATCCACACATCCGCGTCGTCAGCCGCCTCGGCTCTCTCGTCGCCCCGATGGTCGGCCGCCCCGCGCACGACGCCGCCCTCCGCGCGAAATTCTCCCCCGAGCCGGTGCCCTTCGCCGACACGCTCGCACCGCTTCGCGAAGCCGCCGCCATCCGCCGCCCGAGCGAGCGCCGCCGCCTCGCGCGCAACACCGCGTCGCTCCGCGCCGCCGCCGGCCTCGTCACGCGCTACGGCGACATCGAGATGCCCGTCGTGATCGTCGTCGGCGACGGCGATCGTGTCGCCTCGCCCTCGCGCCACGCGTACCGGCTGCACAACCAGGTGCACCACTCGCATCTCGTCGTCCTCCCGCGCGCGGGGCACATGATCCAGCTCACGCGCCCCGACTCCGTGATGGAGACCATCCATCAAGGCTGGTCGCTGGCGCACGAACGGGCCGAGGCGGAGCGGTAAGGCGTTGCGCGCCTGGGAACGCGTTATCTTTCGCCCATGCAGATAGACATTACTCCAGTCAAATCCGAGGGGCTCGAGCGGTTCCTCGAAGTCTCCGTCCCCCTCCCCGAAGTGCAGGAGGCGGAGGATCGCGCCGCGAAGCGCTACGCGAGCCAGGTGCGTCTCCCGGGCTTTCGTCCGGGCAAGGCACCCGCCGGCATGGTGCGGAAGAAGTTCGCCGCGGCGATACGCCAGGAAGCCATCGAAGGGCTCGTGCAGGCGGCGTTCAAGGAAGTCATCGATCGCGAGAAGCTCGACCTCGCGACGCAGCCGCACATCCACGACCTCAAGGCCGAGGATGGTCAGCCGCTGACCTTTCAGCTGCACCTCGAGATTCGTCCGTCGATCGAGCTCCCCCACACGTCGGGCTTCAAGGTGACGCGCACGGCGAAGCCCGTGAGCGACGAGCAGCTCCGCGAGCAGGTCGAAACGCTGCGCGACCAGCGCGCCACCTGGTCACCGGTCACCGAGCGCCCGCAGCCGGGAGATCAGGTGACGGTGCTGCTCGCGACCGCCGAAGACGACGGCTCCATGCCCGAGGGCAAGGAGTATCGTCTTGTACTCGGCGGCGAGCAGGCGATTCCGGGCATCGAAGAGCTGATCATGGAGACGACGCCCGGGCAGTCGACCGAGCGCCCCGTAAAGTGGCCCGAGGACTTCCCGGACGAGGCGGAGCGTGGCAAAACGAAGAAGGTGCGCGTCTCTCTTACGGACGTGAAGCGCAAGTCGCTCCCCGATCTCGATGACGCGTTCGCGCGCGAGGTCGGCGACTTCGATTCACTCGACGCATTGCACAGCACCGTGCGCGAAGATCTCACGAAGCACGCGGAGCACGAGGCGGATTCGGAAGTGCGCCAGAAGCTCATCGACGAGCTGCTGGCGGCGAATCCCTTCGACGTTCCGCCGAGCTGGGTGAATCAGCTCGTGCAGGCGTATGGAGAGGCGTACCAGATTCCGGATGCCGAGAAGGAGAAGTTCGGCTCCGAGTTTCGTCCCATGGCCGTGCGGCAGGTTCGTCGCGATCTCGTGATCGAGACGATCGCCGCACGCGAAGGACTCGCGGCCACCGAAGCCGACATCGATGAGCGTGTGGCGGACGTGGCAAGGAAGCGCGGCGCGGAGCCCGGACAGGTCTACGCGTCGTTGCAGAAGGCTGGGCGACTCAAGGAGCTCGAGCGGAGCATCACCGAGGATAAAGTGTTCGGCTGGCTGAGTGAGAAGAACCTGATAGAGCAGGCGTAGCTCCGGAGCACTCCGGAACGACGCACCCATTTCTCCAAGAACGGGAAACGCAGATGTCCATCTATCCCCCGTACGTCATCGAGCGGTCCAGTCGCGGCGAGCGCACGTACGACATCTTCTCGCGGCTCCTCATGGACCGCATCATTTTCCTCGGCACGCCGATCAACGATGATGTCGCCAACATCATCATTGCCCAGCTGCTCTTCCTCGATGCGGACAACCCGGAGCGCGACATCAACATCTACATCAACTCCCCGGGCGGCAGCGTCAGCGCGGGGATGGCGATCTACGACACGATGCAGTTCCTGAACGCGCCGATCCGCACGATCTGCATGGGAATGGCGGCGAGCATGGGTGCGTTCCTGCTCGCGGCGGGCGGACCCGGCAAGCGCATGGCGCTGCCGCACGCGCGCATCATGATCCACCAGCCGTCCGGCGGCGCGCAGGGCACCGCGGCCGACATCGAGATTCAGGCGCGCGAGATTCTCTATCTGCGCGCGAAGATGAACGAACTGATGGCGAAGCACACGGGTCGCGCGGTGGAACAAATTGAACGCGACATCGATCGGGATCGCTTCATGAGCGCAGAGGAAGCGAAGGAATACGGGATCATCGATGCGGTGATCGCGCAGGAACGTGCACTTGTTGCCACGGAGAAGAAGGCTGTCTTGTGAAATGATTCACAAGGCTGTCAAGTCGCTTGACCGGCCCGCGGGAGGCGTGTTAACTAATAGCGCCTCCCCGGGCCAAGCTCCCACCCCGGCGCCCGAACACCCGCTCCCCCTCGCTTTCGCGGATGCCAATGTCTCACGATAAACACCTGCGTTGTTCTTTCTGCGGCAAGTCCAAGGACTCCGTGCGGAAGTTCATCTCGGGCCCTTCTGTTTACATCTGCAACGAGTGCATCTCCCTCTGCAACGAGATTCTCGCAGAGGATGAGGAGAGAGAGGTAGCGGAGGCGATCACGCAGGTCCCCACTCCGCAAGAGATCAAGGATGTGCTGGACCAGTACGTGATCGGTCAGGAGCGCGCGAAGAAGGCGCTCGCAGTCGCAGTCTACAATCACTACAAGCGCATCAACTGCACCACCGGGCGCGACGATGACGTCGAGCTCGACAAGTCGAACATTCTGCTCATGGGCCCCACCGGCGTCGGCAAGACGCTCCTGGCCCAGACGCTCGCGCGCATTCTCGACGTTCCGTTCACGATCGCCGACGCGACCACCCTCACCGAAGCCGGATACGTCGGTGAAGACGTCGAGAACATCCTCGTGCGCCTGCTCCAGGCCGGCGAGTTCAACGTCGCCGAGTGCGAGCGCGGGATCGTGTACATCGACGAAATCGACAAGATCGCGCGCAAGAGCGAGAACCCGAGCATCACGCGCGATGTATCCGGCGAAGGCGTGCAGCAGGCGCTCCTCAAGATTCTCGAGGGCACCGTCGCCTCGGTTCCGCCGCAGGGCGGCCGCAAGCACCCGCAGCAGGAATACATCCAGATCAACACGAAGGACATTCTCTTCATCTGCGGCGGCGCCTTCGACGGCCTCGAGAAGATCATCGAGGCGCGCACCGGTCGCCGGCAGATCGGCTTCACGAAGGAAGAGCTGGCGAATGGCAAGGCGACGGATCTCGCGAAGAACCCGTTCGCCGACGTCGAGCCGGACGATCTCCTTCGCTACGGGCTCATCCCCGAGCTGGTGGGTCGCCTTCCCGTAACGGTCGCCCTCGAGGCGCTCGACGCGGACTCGCTCGTGCGCATCCTCAAGGAACCGAAGAACGCGCTCACGAAGCAGTACACGAAGCTCTTCGAGCTCGAAGAGGTGAAGATCACCTTCGACGAAGCGGCGCTCCGTGGCGTTGCCCAGCGCGCGCTCAAGCGCGGCACGGGCGCACGCGGCCTTCGCGCGATTCTCGAGGAGCTCATGACGGACGTCATGTTCGATATCCCGAGTCGCGACGACATCACGGAAGTGAAGATCACGGAGTCCTGCGTGCTCAACGGCACTCCGCCGCTCCTCGAGATCTCGGCCAAGCGCCAGAAGAAGGAAGCCTGACCGAAGTACCTTGAATTCAAGAGAAAATGGGGACGCCAGATCGGCGTCCCCATTTTACATCCCGGCGCATCGTCACTACGCGACGATCATTGCACCATGTCGTGCGCGCCCACGCTCGCGATGTCGCGCTGCACATCGGCGTTCCTCGGATCGAGATGCGGCCACTCGGCCACGTCATCCGGCACGAAGGCGCCCGCCATCGACGCCATCCCGCCCTGCTTGAGCATCTGCCCCGTCGGGTTGTAGTAGACGGCCACGATGCGATAGCGATGATTCGCGACGAGCGGCAGCCCTTCCTCGTGGAAGCCGAAGACGCGCTTGCCGAGCGAGATGAGGTGGCCATCCGACGTGAGCTTCGTGTCGAGCTTCACGAGCACCTTCCCGTTCTCAGCGTCCTCGAGGCGCACCGAGCGCGCGTAGTCGTGCACGTGGCCGCCGAGCGCGAGGAGGGAGCCGTTGAGCGGCATGATGAACTCGGAGCGCTGCTCGGAGCGGCCGGGCTTGAGATCCCACGCCGACGTGCCGCCGATGACGGAATTTGCGTCGGCGAAGAAGGGCATGACGACGATCGGATTCGCCTTCCCCGCGGCGATCCACGGGAGCGTGACGATCACGTACGCGCGCTCGACGGTGTGACCGTCGACATCGTGGAAGGCGGAGTAGAGGCCGAGGGTGTCGCCGCGCGTGAGCGGGACGCCGACGTTGCCGGGGAGCGAGACGCGCGGCGTTTCCTTCCCCGCGGCCATGAGGCGCTCGACCATGGGATAGAGCAGCTCGCGGCGGCTGTAGTTCGCGAGGCCGACGTGGTGCACCATTCCCTGCGCGAGCGCCTTGCCGCCAACAGCATCGCCGTCGCAGATCTGCACGCTATAGCCGCGCACCCAGCCGGTGGCGGGCCACGCGACGCGCAGCACGGGGGTGTCCATCATC
>Ga0208078_1000348_pt1 | contig 12223 bp, 12 predicted proteins | sample NGESurdeep072012_3_FD_184468 | JGI IMG/M metagenome (GOLD analysis project Ga0208078, IMG submission 184468) | Arctic peat soil microbial communities from Barrow, Alaska - NGEE Surface sample 53-2 deep-072012 (SPAdes) | ecosystem: Environmental > Terrestrial > Soil > Wetlands > Peat ...
CTCACGGCGTTCCTTCCGGTAACTGCGTGCGCGGCCGAGAAGACGGTCGCGACCGCGTCGGATTCGTCGTCGACGCCGGCGGAGCCGAGTGAGTGGCCCGGCGTGCTGAAGGCGAAGCACAAGATGATCATCGATGCATTTGCGGTGAATTCGGGCTTCGCGTTGGCATTCGCCTACACGTTCGGAGTGCCCTACGCGTCGGTCACTCCGTCGCCCGTCACCGCAGTCATCGTTCTGCGCCACGAGGGCTTTCCGCTGGCGCTCACGGATGCGATCTGGGCAAAGTACAAGATCGGAAAGACGATGAACGTCATCGACCCGGCAACGAAGAAGCCGGCGGAGCGGAACCCGTTCTTCAATGCGAAGCCGGGAGCGCTGTTCGTGGACGATATGGGCATCGACAAGCTGCTGGCGAAGGGGACGATCTTCGGCGCGTGCAACGTGGCGCTGCACTTCCTGAGCGCGCAGTTCGCGCCCGCCGGCGGCGTGACGGCGGACGTTGCGCTCAAGGAGTGGACGGCGGGGATCATCCCGGGAATTCCGATCATTCCGTCAGGGACGTGGGGCGTGAATCGCGCGCAGGAAGCTGGGTGCACGTACTGCACGGGGGCGTAGAGCGCGCGCTATAGATTAGTGCGGCGCACTCACGGTGTGGGTGCGCCGTAGCTCTGTGACGTGGATGATCGAGCTGTCGGGCTGCACGAAGTCGATGTAGAGCGGGTATTTCTCGTGCATGAGCCACCCGAGCACGAATGCCGTGTCCCTCGAGAACGGACACTCGACGGTTCCCGGATAGTCGTGAGCGGTCCCCCAGATTCTTTCGAAGTCGCTTCGCAGGCTCATCTGAATGGCGACGCCACGGCAGTCGGTGGGCGCCAGATGTGAGAAGATGACGAGCGCGACGGAGTCTTCGTAGAAAGGGACCAGGCCCGTCGCGATGCTGTCCGCGCGCACCTGCGCGTATCCCATCGTCCGTCCCGGCCTGGCGGGAGTTTTCAGCTCCTCGGTGCACGACGCGGCGAATCCAACGGTCAGCATCAACGCGCCCACGCGGAGATTGTGACGGAGCCCCATCTCAGGCGCGCCCCTCCGCGGCCCGCCTGTCCACCTCCTCCACCCTCCGCGCCGCCTCCCGCCAGTCCACCGCCGGCGCCACGTCCCTATCCCCGAGCTCGAGCGACGCGCGCGCCCGCTCGATCACCTTCGCACCGTCCGGCACCGTCTCCCCCCACCAGAGCTCCGTCGCACGGCACAACCGCTCCTCCTTCGCGAGCGCGAGCGGCGTGCGAAACACCCCCGCCGCTGCAACGCGCGCGTGCACGCCCTCGTGCAGCAGCGACGACGCGATCTCCGCGATGCTGAAATCCCGATTCACGATGAACGTCAGCTCCGTGAGCACGCGACGCGTCTCGCCGAAGAACGCGCCCCTGCACGCGAAGCGCTTCACATCGATGCCGGCAATGTCGTGTCGAAGCCGCCGCAGCCTCGCCGGCGCGTAGCGCTCGATCATCGCGAGCACCTCGTCCATTCGCGCGAACACATCCTCGTCCGAAATATCCGGCCGCGTGTTCTCGAGCACGACATCGATGCCGCGCACCGTTCGGCGCACACTTGGGAGCGCGGTGGGGATGCCGAGTGCCGCTTGCAGTCGATCGAGGAATTTCATGGTCATGTCATGCCTCGCCGCTACGAAGCAGCAGAAGACGCACGAGCGCTCGCACTTTCCTTTGCCGGAGCCATTGCAGCAGCTCCTCCGGGCAAATTTCCGTAGCTTTCCGTATCTTCGGCAAGTCCTCGCAGGGGAGACGCACGCCAGCTCTCCCCGTAAGCCCGTCAGCGCATTCGCCGCGTCGAACATGCTCGTCGAAGTCCAACTCAATTGCACTCGATGCCGCCAGCAACGACACAGCCGATGAAACAGAAGCTCGAGTCTCTCCAGGTCGGCCGCGGTGTCGCGGCCTTCATGGTGCTCGTGTTTCACTCGCAGGTCTTCATGCGCGTCGTCCATCCGGATTCGGTATTCACGCGCATATTCGGCTTCGGACGCACCGGCGTCGACTTTTTTTTCGTGCTCAGCGGCTTCCTGATGGTGTACGTGCATCGCCGCGACTTCGGCATCCCGAAGCGACTGGGGCTGTATGCGTACAAGCGACTCACGCGCATCTATCCCGTCTACTGGGTACTCTGCGCCGTCCTGATTCCGATCGTGCTCCTCGCGCCGTGGGTGATGCAGAATCAGGGCAAGTCGACGCTCGCGACGCTTCTGATGTCGGTGTTCCTCATTCCCCATGATGGCGCGCGGCTGATCGGGATCACCTGGTCGCTCGAGTACGAGCTGATGTTCTACCTCGCCTTCGCCGCGTTCTTCATCTCCGTCAGATTCGGGCTCGTGTGCTTCGGCGCGTGGTTCGCGGCGATCGCGGCGGTCGCGATATGGGGGCCGGCAACGTTGAACAGCTTCGGCGTTCCGCAGGTCACGCCCTTCATACTCGGCTTCATGCTCAACCTGCACGTGGGCGAGTTCGTGCTGGGCATGGTCGCCGCGTGGATAGTCCAGCGCGGTGTCACCCTGCGCATGCCGCGCGCCCTGCTCGTCTCGGCGCTCCTCGCTGCGGCCATGTTCGCAGCGTACGAGGCGAATTTCCTCCCGGCAGATCGGACCCTGCGTAGCGTCACGGCCACGTACGGGGTGCTTGCAGCGATCATCGTGTTTGCAGTAGTACAAACGGAGCTTCGCTATCCGGTGCGCATCCCACGATGGCTCACGTTGCTCGGAGCGGCATCCTACGCCATCTACCTGACGCACTATCTCGTAGTGGCTCTCGCCGTGGTCGTCGCCGCGCATTGGCCCGCTCTGGCAGCGATCCCCGCTCCGCTATCGCTGCTCCTTCTGCTGCCGATTGGACTCGCGCCCGGCATCGTACTTCACCTACTCGTCGAGCGGCCGCTCCTCGTCATGTTCGCGGCGCGCCTGCAGAAGTGGGAGTCGAATGTGAAGGACGGGCCGCCCATCGTACCCAACGTCGCGGTCGGGTGACCGCGTAGAGCGGCGGCAACTGCATCGTGCGTGCAACGTTTCTTTCTGATCGTTGCGCATCCAACCGTGAGAAAATAGTTTGTCGGAGGAGGGCCACGGCGGGGCACGCCCCTCCAGCCGCACCGCTTCCCGCCTCCCAGCGCGTCTTCATGTGCGCTTTGGCCGAATATCCCGTGTCGCGATCGCATCCGTAAGACCGTCGCGCAGCTCGAGAAGCGGGTTTATCTGCACTCAAATTCTGGAGTATTTGCATGGCCAACATCGACTTGAAACAACGGGTCGAAATCGATTTCTGGCGAGACTCGGAAACGGAATCGCCAGAATCCGATTCACTCCAGAACATCGTCAACAAGATGTTGGACGCGAATACGTTCATCGATTGCCTGCAGAAGTATCGCGATCAGTTGAGCGGCAACGGGAGAATTCTGGAGCTTGGCGGCGGGCAGTGTTGGGGATCGTGTGTGTACAAGCGTCTCTATCCCAAGGCGCACGTGACCGGCACGGACATCAGTCCATTTGCCGTTCAGTCGCTGCCGAAATGGGAAAAAGTTCTCGATGTGAAGTTGGACAACTCGTATGCATGCAAGAGCTACGAGATTCCGGAAAGCGATGCCTCCCTCGACCAGATATTCACCTTCGCCGCGGCGCATCACTTTCTGGCCCACAAGAGAACTCTCACCGAATTCAAGAGAGTCCTGAAGCCAGGCGGCAAAGCCTTCTATTTTTACGAGCCCACCACCCCGAAATACCTTCATTCACTCGCATACAAGCGAGTGAATCTGAAGAGGCCGGAAGTTCCGGAAGATGTGTTGATCCCGAAAAAGCTTCGCGCGATAGCGGAAGCGCTCGACCTTGACTGTCGAATTGATTTCTTCCCCACATACAAGGGAAGAGGCAAGACGGCGACCGCGTACTACCTCATGCTCGGGCGCATTCCGGTGTTGCAGTCGATATTGCCGTGCACGGCAAACTTCATTTTCACGAAGAAGTCGTAACGCTCGCGCAGCACGATGAGCTTCACGCGATCGCGGTGATCCCCTAGCGAGTCGCGACTTCCGTCTTGTGCGCGGCCGCCGCCTCGATGAACGATTCGAATAGCCGCCGCGCCGCCGGAGCCTGCTCAACGAGCTCCTCCGGATGCCACTGCACGCCGAGCAGATATCCGTCGTCACGCCCCTCCACGCCCTCGATCAATCCGTCGGGCGCGTACGCATTCACAACGAGGCCCGGCGCCAGCTTCTTGATCCCCTGATGGTGCATGCTGTTCACCGTCGTGATGCCCACGCCCATGATCGCGCCGAGCTGCGTCCCCTCCTCGATCGTCACATCGTGCACGAGATCCTGGCGCTGCTTCACCTCGTTCGGCCAGTAGTCGTGCTTGATCGCCGCGTCGCACCACTCCGCGAGATCCTGATAGAGCGTTCCGCCCGCCGCCACATTGAGCACCTGCACGCCGCGACACACCGCGAGCACCGGCTTCCGCTCCGCCATCGCCCACTGCACCAGCGCGACCTCCACCCTGTCGCGATCCGCATCCGTCACGCCGCACACCGGCAACCGCGACTCGCTGTACTGATCGGGATCCATGTCGACGCCGCCCGGTAGAAAAACACCGTCGAGCTGCTCGTACACCGCGCGCAGCGTCGCCATGTCGTGCGTGAGCGGAATCACCCACGGCAGCGCGCCCACCGACGTGAGCACGTCGACGTACCGCTGGCTCATCACCCAGCAGCGCGGAAGCTCGCCGGGGATGGGCTCGAGTGTCTGCGTCGTGATGCCGATTATTGGGCGCAAGTTCATCTGCGAAAATTACTCCAAAGGTTCGTTGGCGTCTCATGCTAACTCTAATGTGTCGTCAACCGGGCTCGGCTACCTGGCAGCAGCTGCGCTTCCGCAGTCCCGAGTCGCTAAAACAGCGAAGGCGAGTTCACTCCCACACCCTCGGCCGTTTCCCTGATCAGCGAATCGACCACCGCCTTCAGGCTGCCAGTCTTCTCGAACACCGCCAGCTGCCGATCCGCCGAGGTCCCCTCGTCGAGAATCTTGAACGCATACTCGACGTCCTTGCGGCTCCCGAGCTCGTCGAGCACGTCGTCGATGAACCACGCGATCAGCTCGCGCACGAGTTCCCGCGCAGGGTGCTCCTGCTCGCGTCCGAGGTCGACGAGCTTCCCGTCGAGCCCCCAGCGCACCGCACGCCATTTGTTCTCCTCGATCAACTCGCTGTTATAGACGCGGAAGGTGATGTTGTCGCGCCGCAGCTTCCACAGCTTCGCGATGATCGCCTGGAAGATCGCCGCGACGCAGATCGCCTCGTCCACGCGCGTGCACACGTCGCAGATGCGAAACTCGAGCGTCGGATAGAGATGATGCGGACGCACATCCCACCAGATCTTCGAGCCGTCCGGAATGCAGCGCGTCTGCACGAGTGTGTCGAGCAGATTCGTGAAGTCCGACCAGTCGCGGAACACGCGCGGCACGCCGTTGCGCGGGAAATTCCGGAAGACGATGCTCCGATACGACTTGAGCCCCGTGTTGCGCCCCATCCAGAAGGGTGAGCTCGTCGCAAGACAGAGCACGTGCGGCATGAAGTATCGCGCCGCATTCATCGCATCGATGCGGAACTCCGGATCCTCGATTCCGATGTGCACATGCGTCCCGAAGATCAGCAGCGACTGCGCGAGCTCCGCCATGTCGGCCTTCACACCGATGTAGCGCTCGAGCGGCGTAATCTCCTGCGTCACCCAACTCGAAAATGGATGCGTCCCCGCCGCTGCCACGCGCAGCCCGCTCTTCGCGACGTGCGTGATCACCGAGTGCCGCAGCTTGATCAGCTCCGCGCGCGCCTGCGCCGGCGTGTTGCACACGTTCGTCCCCACCTCCACGATCGACTGATGCAGCTCCGGCTTCACCTGCTCGAGGATGATCCGGTCGCCATCCAGAATCTCCTGAATGTACGATTTCAGCTCGCGCGTCTCCGGATCGATGATCTGATACTCTTCCTCGATGCCGATCGTGAGCGACGGAGCTTTCATCGACATGCAAACCCCAGTGGAAGACGGATGCTCATCGCGGCTCGATCACATACGTCGGAACGTTCGACCCGCCACCCGCCGTGACGTTGAGCAGCGCCGCGGTGCCCAAACGCGTCATGCACCCCTCCACGTACGCGCCATCGACCGCGAACGGCGCCGTGTCGAGCATCCGATCGAAGATCTTGAGCTCGCCGTTCACCACCGAAGGGTACGCCTCGCTTGGCAGCGTGATCCTGTCCTGCACGATATACGGCTCCTCGTTCGCCGCCGCGAGCCCCGCCTCCCACTCCGCGTCCGTCGCCTCCCAGCCAAGCACGATTCCCTTCCCGCCATACTCATCGTTCGGCTTGAGCACGAGTCGCTCGCGATTCGCGCGGATGAACTTCGGCAGGTCCACCTCCTTGCCCCCGAACATCGTGTGCCGCTCCTCCACCACGCGAGTCCACGGAATGTGCGCCTCGATCGCCTCGGCCTCCTCCGCGCTGAACAGCCGCGTATTTCGCTCGTCGCTCAGCACCGCGAGGCTCGCCTTCTTGTGCATCAGCTTGCACGAGAACGGATTCACCATGCACACCGCGCGATCGCGCACCGCTCGGACCACCGGCCCGTCGATCCCGCATCGCTCGATCAGCTCGTGCAGCAGCACCCGCTTGTAGATGAGCGAGATCTCGAAGCCGTCCGACCACAGCTTCCCGCCGCGATACTCCACCTCGCGCGGGTCGACGATCTTGCACTCGAGCCCCTGACTCGCGAAGTAGCGCTCGAAGAGCACGAACTCGCTGTAGGTCGGCACGTCTTTCCAGTCGAGAATCGCGATCCGCGGCCTCGCGCGCGCGCCCGACCACTCCTCAAATGCGCCGAGCAACGAGCGCAGCACCCCCGATCTCGCCGGCAGCGGCTTGAGATGATGCGTGCGCTGGAACTCGCGCATCACAGGCATCGCCTCGAACACCTCGGTGAGCGCATCGTTATACGCGGCGCCCGCCGGCGTCTCCGCGTTGTACTCCGTGAAGCGCAGCCCCTTCCCGCCATCCACGAAAAACGCATCGAGCCGCGACGTCGGACTCGCCGCCGCGAAGCCCGGATCTACCGTCGCCAGCTGCTCCTCCCAATCCGTGAGCCACAGCTGCGCGCGCACGCTCTCGTCCGCCAGCGCCGCGCGATGCGCCGTCGAGAACGCACGCAGCACGATCGCCGCCCGATCGCGACACAGCTCATACTCGCTCGGCGTCATCCACCTCGGCCGAAGCACCGTGCACACCGGCCGCCCGCCGAACTTCAGCCCGCGACGCTCGATATTCTCGTCGAGCCACGCCTGCGAGTCGTCGGCCAGCCCGCCGGCCAACAGATCGTGATACTGCTCGATCGCGCTGTGCGATGGCGCCGGTGTCACCCTTCGCGCCGCCCAAGCAAAAACTCCCCACGCGCGATGTTCATCTTCCTCGGCTTCTCCTTCGCCAGGCGAATCGTCAGATCGGCCATGTGCTTCACGGTCCAGTCGAAGTAGTGCGGCGTCAGCGAGTTGATGTCCATGTCGGGCGCGGGATTCATGAAGTCGATCGCGTACGGAACTCCATCGCGCACCGCCCACTCCACCGTGTTCATGTCGTAGCCGAGCGCCTTCACGAGCGTGAGCGAATCCTTCACGACGCGCGCACCGAGCTCCGGCGAGAGATGATCGTGCTCCACGTGATATCTGCGCTCGCGCGGATCGTACTTCATCGGCAGCACCTCGGTCTGCCCGAGGCACAGGCACCGAATGTACTGGTCCCATTCGATGAACTCCTGCAACACCATCGTCAGCTGACCTGAGCCGTCATACGCCTCGAAGAGCTCACCGAGCGTCCGGCAGATGTACACGTCGCGCCATCCGCCGCCGTGCGCATCCTTCAGCACGCACGGCAGTCCGATGTAAGCGAGAATCCCCTCCCAGTCGAGCGGATACACCAGGTTGCGCAGACTCTCCTGGTGGTGGATGCCCGGGATGTACTCCTTGTTCGGGAGCACCACCGTCTTCGGACTCGCGACGCCGAGCTTCGTGGCGAGCCCCGCCTCGAAGAACTTGTCGTCCGCCGTCCACATGAACGGATTGTTGATCACGTTCACGCCCTGCAGCGCCGCGTACTTGAGATACGATCGATAGTACGGCACCTCGTGCGAGATGCGATCGATCAGCACCGCGTAGTCGGTGAGGTCATCCATCTTCGTGCCGCCCAGCTGCACGAGCTCCGCAGTCACGCCCTCATTGCGATCGTTCACTTCCTTGATGAACGCAGGCGGAAAGCTCCACTCTCGCCCCACGATCAACCCGATCCGCTTCTCCGTACCCGCCATGAGTCTTGCTCCCGGTCAGTCGCTTCCGCCGACGTACATGCGTACCATGCGTTCCCACCACGGCCAATCGTGTGCCCACCCATCCCATACGCGAAAAGCGTGCGGGATCCCCTTCTGCCAGAGCGACCGCGAGAACGTCTCGTTGGTCCAGAACATCGAGTCGTCCCGCCCGATCGCGAAGATGATATCCATCCGCCGCATCGCTGCCAGACGCCCCTCGTCATGCTCGTTCGTGATGAAGTCCGCCGGATTGTTGAAGTAGACGGAATCATCCGAGTAGCCCTCCGTCTGCTCCTTGATGTCGTACAGCCCGCTCATCCCCAGCACGCGCCCCACAAGCGCCGGATGCCGCAGCGCAAAGCTCATCGCGTGGTACGCGCCGAAGCTCGCTCCCGTCGTGATCAAAAACGGATTCGAGTTCATGTGCGTCGACAGCGGTAGCACCTCGTGCAACAGATATCGCTCGTACGCCTCGTGTCTGCGCGCGCGTTCCGCCGGATGCGTGTGCTTCGCGTACCAGCTCTCCGCATCCACGCTGTCCACGCAATACAGCTGCAGCCATCCCTTCTCGAGATGCTCGCCGAGCGCGCCCATCATGCCGCGATCTTCCCACTCGTAGAAGCGCCCCATCGATGTCGGGAAGACGAGCACGCGCGCGCCCGCATGCCCGAAGATGAGCAAGTCCATCTCCTTCCCGAGCGACGGGCTGTGCCAGCGACGCATTTCGCGATGCATCAGCGGCTCGCGGGATACAGAAAGTGCAGCATCGCCGGCGCGACATCCGCCCACGCGCTTTCCGTATGCCCTGCGCCCTGGATCTCCTGATAGTGCAGCGAGTCGCCCACCGCCCATCCCTTCGCCACGAGCGCATCGCGCACGCGCCGCGCCCCCGCCACCACGCCGTCGCCTTCCGCCGTCCCCGTACTCAGCCACACGCGAAGCGGCGGCGCGGCATTGAGCGCGCGCACGCGCCGCACGATGAACCGGTTGTCCCACCACACACTTGGGCTGAGCACCGCGACGTTCCAGAAAATTCCCGAATACTTGAGCGCGAGATACAGCGACACCAGCCCGCCCAGCGACGAGCCGCCGATCCCGGTGTTCGCCGCATCAGCGAGCGTGCGATACTCCGAGTCGATGAACGGCTTGAGCTCGTCGACGAGCATGCGCCCGTATTTGTCCGCGTTGCCACCGGCGCGCTTCGCCGAGTCGCGCGTGGGCGTGTACTCCTCGATCCGATAGGCGCCGGCGTTGTACACGCCCACAATGATGAGCGGCGCAACGAGCCCCGCGCCAATCATCTGCTCGGCCGCCTCGTCCAGCCGCCACTCACCCGCAAACGCCGTGGCCTCGTCGAAGAGATTCTGCCCGTCCTGCATGTACAACACGGGATAGCAACGCCCAACGTCCTCGTCGTATCCCGGGGGGAGATAGACGATCACGTCGTGCTCGCTCTCGAGAAAGCGCGAGCGCACCTTCTCGTGCATGCGGAAGGCGCCCGTGAGGGTGTGAGGCTTCGGATCGTCCGACATGGAGGAAATTGAGAGGAGACCACACTCTCAGGGCAAGGCCGAACCATCGAAATGGCTCGGCTTTACTTCACCTTCCCGGCGAGATCACTCCGCTTTGAGCCCCGGCGGCGCGACCGTGATCAGCCGCGCGCCGAATCGGCACGCGTCGATGTACCCGGGCTCGCTCACCGCGCAGAACGTCTCGCGGATCTCCGGCTTCGGCTCGAGGCTCACTGACTCCTCGCCCACCGCCTCGTAGCAGCGCGACTTGAGATGGTGCTCGCCCACCTTCTGGCAAAACGACACGCCATCCGCAGTCTTCGCGCTCACGTCGATGATGTTCTTCACGACGCCGATGATACACCAGTCGCGGTACTTCTCGGGCACATTCGTGCACTCGTCGATCGCCTTCAGATGATCGCCGACGACGAACGAGTTGATGTCGGTGCCAAATCCCGTGAAGCACATGTAGCGATACGACTCCGGCACCTTCATGCAGTCCTTCGCGACCGCCGGCATCTTGTGGTCATCGAAGTACATGATGATCGACACCTGATTCTGATAACACGTCGTCAGATATCGCTCCGGCAGAATCGAGCACGGATAGTTCAGGTTGTTCTTGTCGATCTGCTTGAACGACCGCTTCTCCTCCGGCATGTCCATCCCCGGCATCCCGTGATGCGGCTCCGTCGCGTCGACGACGTTCTCCATGAAGGCGCCGCCGTAGCACGACTGGCGGTCCCAGTCCTCGACGAGCAGATCGCATCCTTTGAGCGAGCTCACGAGATTATGCTCGTAGTGCATCGTGAGCCCGTGCCCCAGCCCGTGCGCGCACTGAAAGCGCAGCCACCCGTACACCCCCGGCTGCGACCACGGCACGCAGAGCGCCGTGACCGACTGCGAGTCGACCTTTCCCGAGCTCGCGAAGTACGCCTCGATCACACCATGGTAGCAGCCCGACTGAAAGGCATCCGTGCAGCTCGAAAAAGTGCGCTCGACATTCTTGTCGGCATCGAAGGCGTGGATGCCGATCGCGTGCGCGTACACGTGCCCGAAGCCGCGCACATCGCGATCACCATTCGCCACCTGCATCAGCGTGCCCATCGCGAGCTTGGGGCCGCCGCGATCGACCAGTGGAATCAGGTGCTTCTCGTAGCACGGAATCTTGTCGCCGTTGATCTTCGAGCAGCTGTCGAGCGCCACCTTCGCCAGTGCGATCGAATCGGTGCCCGCCCCAACCTCGGCGGCCGAGGCCTCGACCACCGCGCCGGTGCCAGGGCGCCACAGCCCCTTCTCCACCACCAGCGCCAGGACGGCGGCGGCAATCAATACGGCCCCGAAGGCCGCTCGGCGTGATCTCGTCATACCAATTAGACGCGTGCGCGGGTCAGATGGTCATTCCCGGGACGCCCGCCTGCCTGTTAGCGTACCTCGCGGCAATCGTCCCGGGCGTCCGGGCGGACAACCCCAATTTCACCACGGTTCTCCATGAATTCCACGACCGAACGCCCGCGAGGGGCCACCGCTGCCTGGACGCCTCTCAAGGCGACGATCGTTGGCGGCCTCCTCGCCGGCGCCGCCGACATTTCGTACGCGCTACTCTGGTTCAGCGGCGTGAAGGGCGTTCCGTGGATCAGGATTCCGCAGTCGGTCGCGGGTGGGCTGATAGGCAAGGGCACCTTCGACGGTGGCGTCGGCACTGCCGCGCTCGGACTCGGCCTCCACTGGCTGGTCGCGCTCATCTGGGCAACGATCTTCGTCTTCGTCGCCACGCGCTTTCTCCCGGCAATGCTGCGGAAGCCGATCCCGTACGGCCTCGCGTACGGCGCGTGGATCTACTTCTTCATGAACTGGGTCGTCCTTCCGCTCGACGCGATGCACACGAAGCCGCACTTCGCGCCGTGGGACACATGGCTGACGGGACTCGCGGTGCATGTGTTCGGGATCGGGTTGGCGATCTCGATCAGCGCATCGAAGACGGCGGCACGGGCATAGTCGACGGAGTGATCAGCGACGCGCGGAACTGCGCGTAACGTCCCTTCACTCGATGTCGTCGATCGACTTCGGCCAGTCCTTCCCCAACAGCCGCGACAGCGCGCGATCCGCCAACAGCTTCCCGCCCGTCTGGCACCGCGCACAATAGTTCGTCTCGTTCGACGCATACCGAATCCGCTGCACCGTCGATTCGCACACTGGGCACGGTTTGCCGAAGCGGCCGTGCACCGCCATCTCGTCGTGGAACGCGGTCACCTTCTCCGGAAAGTTTTCACCCGCCTCCGCGCGAAGCCGAGCAGTCCACTCCACTA
>Ga0208078_1000349_pt1 | contig 12214 bp, 6 predicted proteins | sample NGESurdeep072012_3_FD_184468 | JGI IMG/M metagenome (GOLD analysis project Ga0208078, IMG submission 184468) | Arctic peat soil microbial communities from Barrow, Alaska - NGEE Surface sample 53-2 deep-072012 (SPAdes) | ecosystem: Environmental > Terrestrial > Soil > Wetlands > Peat ...
TCACTGCCGTCATTCAATCCGACAACCGCGGGCCGGAATGAGTTGCTCGGCCGCGTCGCTGCCAGTTCCTTCCGGAACTGCTTCACATTCGCCGCGATCGCCGCGTTCGCGACCCGCAGAATCTCTGGCACGCTCCGATAATTCAGCTCGATCTTAAAAACCTGTGCGTCCGGATAGCGCTCGGGAAATGCCAGGATGTTTTTGAAGTTCGCGCCGCGCCACGAATAGATCGACTGCGCGTCGTCGCCCACGACCATGACGTTGCGATGTTCGGACGCGAGCGTGTCGATGAAGTCCGCCTGGATCTTGTTCGTGTCCTGGTATTCGTCCACGAGGATGAACTGGAACTGCCGCCGGTAAAAATTGGCGATGTGTTCGTGCTCCTTCAGCATCCGCAGCGTCTTTTCGAGGAGATCGTCGAAGTCCATCGAGTTCGTGTTCTTCTTTTTCTTCTCGTAACGCGCGTGGACGTCTTTGATCTGCTCGAGCAGGGGCAGGAAATATGGAAACTTTTCCGCGAGCAGCGCGTCGATCGGCGTCTCGGTGTTGATGACGAAGCTGAAGATTTCCGCGAGCACGTCGCCTTTCGGAAAACGGATCTCTTTCGGGTTGATCCCAGCCGCGGCCACGACGGTATCGATGAGGTCCTTCTGGTCTTCGCGATCCATGATCGTGAACCCGCTGGAATAACCGAGCGCGCTCCCGTGCCGGCGCAGCATCCGGTTACCGATCGAGTGAAAGGTGCCGCCCCAGAGCCCGCTCGCGTCGACGGGAAGCAGGTTCGCCACCCGATCCAGCATCTGGCGCGCGGCTTTGTTCGTGAAAGTAAGCAGCAGGATATTTCGCGGATCGATTCCATTCTCGAGCAGATATGCCACTCGATAGGTGAGCGTCCGCGTCTTGCCGCTGCCCGCGCCCGCGATGACCAGGAGCGGCCCCGGCGCCGCCGTCACCGCCGCGAGCTGCTGCTCATTCAGCTCCGCCGCGTAATCGATATTGATCGTGTTCGCGTGCGGAGCGCGCTGGAGCGTGTATTCGCGGGACATGGGGCGTAACGCTCCGGTGTCGCCGCGCGCTCTTCAATGGAAATCTAAACAGAAGAGGTACTACGGCGTCGGCGCAGCCGGCGTGCTCGTCGTGCCGCGGCGTTTTTGCCCCAGCTCTTCGAGCAGCTCGATCTGGATCTGCTGGATTTCGAAGAGGCGGTTGTACTGGCGCCGCAGGAGGTGATCGATTTTTTCGTGCAGGTGCCTGATCTCGAGCTCGGCCTTGAGATTGATTTTGTAATCGTTCTCGCCGCGCAACCGGTCGCGCGCTTCGCTTCGATTCTGGCTCATCATAATGACCGGGGCCTGGAGGGCCGCGAGCGCGGAGAGGACCAGATTCATCAGGATGTAGGGGTAGGGATCGAAGGCCTGCGTCGACAATACGAAACTATTCACGCCGATCCAGAGCACCAGGACCACGCTGAAGAAAATGATGAAGGTCCAGCTTCCGCCGAACGCCGCGATCGAATCGGAAAGCCGCTCGCCGAACGTCAATTTTCTCTCGAACTGCTTGGCGATATCGCTGGAGAGAATCTCGTGTTCTCGGAGGCTCTCGATGACTTCGTCGTCCAGCGCGGAAAGCTCACCGATTTCGTCCTGCAAAACTTCCTTCACGTAATCGCGGCGGAATTTCCCAAGATCATCGAAGCAGATGAAACCCTTGCCGTCCCACTGCGGCGCCTTTTTGCGGATGAACTCGGACAGCGAAGGCCGCACGACTTCGCCGATCGTGCCGTTGCGCGTTGGTTTGGTCTGCCCGCAAATCAGGCACTGCGTTGTCTCGGATTTGCCCATGGCCCCCGTATACGAAAAACGGCGGCCGCTGTCGATTGCGCAGCGAGCTAACGCAGGACGACCGAGCGCGAAGCGGAGCGGCCGTGATCGTCGAGCGCGATGAGCTGGTAGACGCCGGGCGCTGGTTTCCAGCACAAAACTTCATGGGCGTCGCAGGCGCCCAGAAAAGTTTTGTCGGCAAACCAATAGAGTTTGCGCACGCCGGTTTCGGTTTCGGCGCGGAGCGGAATTCCGGGAGCGTTCGCCGACTGCTGCGAAATGGTGATCTCGTTCGCGGGCAAATTTATTTTCGGAGCATGGCCGCCGCGAGAGAGGAGTTCATTGTCCATCGCCGGCGAAAAAGGCGGCGGTAATTTTCGCGGGACGCCGGCGCGTTCGAACAGCGCCAGCAAATCGGATGGCCAGAACTCGTAGACTTCGCGTTTCAGCGTTCGCGTTCCGTCATCCTGCGCGACGCGTAAACCGGTCGAAGCGTCGACCAGGACCTCACGATGGATATCGCAGGTGGCGATCGGTGAGATGCCCGGGATGAACCAGCTCTCGGTGCGATGCGGACAGAACGCGGTGGGCAACTGGCCGGACACGGCGCAGAACTCAACGCGTTTGAGGTTCAGCTCCGGCGGAGGCAGATGCGGCACGAAGCGCGCCGGCTCCCTCGTACGCAACCCGTCGATCATCTGAAAGAGAAGTGGCGCTGCAGCCGTGCGTCCGATGAAAGCAGCGTTTCGTTTTCCATCAAAATTTCCGATCCAGACCGCGAGCACGTAATGGTCGAAGACCGCGACCGACCAGGCATCACGAAAGCCGTGCGACGTTCCCGTTTTCCAAAACACCGGGACGGTCCGGGACAAATCAGAATTGGTCATGCCGGGCCGCGGAATTTGTCCGAGCATGTCGAGGGTAAGGAACGCGGCTTCGGGGCTGAAGATCCGGATCTTCTTCTTCGCGGCGGGCTCTTCAATGAATCGCCGCAGCGGCTGAAGCTGTCCGCCGTTGGCCAGCGCCGCATAGAGGCGAACCAAATCTTCCATCGTCACTTCCGCGCCGCCGAGCGGCAGGGAGAGGCCGTAGAACGACGCCGGTTTCGGCAGCGAAACGTCGGCACTGCGCAGGAATTCGTAGAACGCCGGGTGCGATAATTCCGAGGCCAGCGTGACGGCCGGTACATTCCGGCTCCGAGCGAGTGCGTCCGCGGCGCGGATCGGTCCGAGGAATTCACGGTCGAAATTTTCCGGGTTGTAATCGCCGAAAGTGTGCGGCGCGTCCTTCAACAGGGTGAGGGGGTGAATTTTTCCCTGGTCCAGCGCGAGCGCGTAAACGAACGGCTTCAGCGTCGACCCGGGCGACCGCGGCCGGCGAGTCCCATCGACTTGTCCGTGGATGGTCGCGTTCGAAAAATCCGACGAGCCGATTTGCGCCAGCACTTCCATGGTCTTGAAATCGATCAGCAGCGCAGCGGCATTTTCAATTCCGCGATCGCGATTCTGCGCGATGTAATCGGTCACCCGCTTCTCCAGCATTTGCTGGAGCGACAGGTCGAGGGTCGTCATTCTTTCCGTGGCCGCAGTCCGCGACTCGAGGACCTGCTGGACAAAGTGCGGCGCCCTCAGTTGCTGCCGCGTCCGCGCCTCGGCGCGGAAGGTGAGCGCCGGCGTTTCCGTCGTGGTCGACCGCGAATACCAGCGCTGTTGCGCATTCGTCACGCGCTCATTTTCGCCGCCGGCGATGAGGGCACGCCGGGTCGGACTCTGCGGAATCACGCTCAATGCCACCGCCTCTGCCCCGGTCACTCGCGCCGCGCTTTTCGAGAAATAGATTTCGCTGGCCGCGCCGACCCCTTCGATGTTCCGGCCGTAGGGCGCGAGGTTCAGGTACGCTTCCAGAATTTGCGCCTTCGAATAATGACGCTCGAGTTCGAGCGCGTAGAAAATCTGCCGCAGCTTCCCGGCCACGGTTCGGGTGTGCAGATGATAACGCAGCCGCGCGAGCTGCATCGTGATCGTGGACGCGCCCGCATGCGTTCGTCTGGAGAAAACAAGATTCCAGGTCGCGCGAAGCAACGACACCGGATTAACGCCGGGATGTTTGTCGTAATACTTGTCCTCGAACCGCAAGGTCGCGTCGATCAACGCCGGCGAGATTTTTTTGAGCGGCGTCCAGATCCGATATTTCTGGTCGGCCGTGAGCGTTACGCGAAGGACATTACCATTGCGATCCCGCACCCGTGTCGAAAAATCGACGCCTTGAAGCAAAGGCGGTTTTGGCAGCGCGATCCAAATGGCCGCCAGCACCATGGCGAGGAAGATCGCGCTTCGCGTCCACCGTTTGCGCACGTATGTCTTCACTTTCCGAAATTATTTCGTCACGCTGATCTTCCCGCCGAGCCCGCGTCCTTTCACGTTGCGGTCGTACATCGATTCGGCGAAGACCGGCGGCACCACGAAGTTTCCGCGGTTACACGACTTGATCTGGTAAGTGATCTCGAGCGTCTCGGTCGGAACGGTGGCGTAGAAGATGGCGCGATCTTCCCGCACGTCGACGTAATCGACGTCTTTGATGGACGAGACGCCGGGCGCGAGCGACGAGCTGACAACTTCAAATCCGCCCGGCAATAGATCGATTATCGCGACATTACTGATCCATTCCGGGCGCAGACTGCGAATACGGATCCGGACGGTTACGACGTCACCCAGTTGTGTCGTCGTCACCGGTTTGTTCGATTTGTCGAGCAGCTCGCGGTAAACCTCCAGGCCGTCGGTGATCGGCTTGTCCGAAATCTTACGGTCGAATCCAGCCTCGATGACCTGATAATAAGCGCCGGGCGGATTCAACGCTGTCGGCGTCCGGAAGCGGAGCGCGGCCGCGTCGCCGGAGAAATTTGCGCGCAGCAGAAGCTTGGCTCCAGTCGCCAGGACCTTTTCCTTCTTCGCCTTGTCGAGCTCCGCGATCGTCAGCTCGGGCGGATGTTGGGCAATGATGCGCGCGTACGATTTCAGCGCGAGCACCGCATAGGCGGCCGAGAGGGTGTTAAACGTCCCTTCGCCGATCGGCTTCAGAACTTTCTCGAACTCGGTCGCGGGCAGCTTCTTCAACCGGTCCGGAAATTCGCGCGCGAGAACCGCGACGTATTGCGAATCTGCCCCGAGCGGCTGGTAGAAATCGTTGAGCTGTTTTTTGTCGAACTGGCCGATCCGATAAGCGGCAATCAACTTCACCGCCTCATCCTCCTTCTTCAGAATGTGGAGAGCACCGGCGAGATAAACGCCCGTCAAGTCCGTCTTCCATTCCTTGGCGTGATTCTTGTCGAGGTATTCGCGCAGGTTGATGATGTAGTTGGTTGTCACCACGCCTTCGCGGCTGAGCAAATAAATCGCGTAAGCGATCCGGCGTGCGTCATCGAGATCGGAAGGGTCCTTCGCCACCATGGCCTGCAGGTTGCGCAATCCGCTCGCGAACATTTCCGGCGGCGGCGCGAACCCGGCCGCTTTTGCTTCGATGAGGAAATGCATGGCGTAGGCGGACATGAAACTGATCTCCTGGCCTTTCTCTGGCGCCCAATAACCGAACGCGCCTTGATCGTTCTGGCGGCGACGCAAGACGGCGAAAACATTCTCGAGCTGCGCGGTCACTTCCGGCTTGGACAACCCGAAGTCGGCTTCATCCGCGAGCACGAGCCGGCAAAAAGCCGCGCTCGTGATTTGCTCGCTGCAACCGTGTGGGAAATCTTTCAGGTAGGCGTCGAGTCCATGGGCGAGACCGAGCGGCAGCGCGGAGACTGCGGCGGTGAGCTTGCGAAACTCCGGATACATCTCGCGCGTCACTGGAATATCGGCGCTGTTCTTGTTGAACGTGCTGCTGCGCACCTGGGTCATGAAGGTGGCGGGCGGCCGCACGCTGATCGTGGATCGCAACCGCGTTTCCTTTCCGCTGTTGCTCGCAACGAACGTGACGGTTCCCGAGCCAAGCTTGTCGTTCACGCGAACCGAAAAGGTCGTCGTTTGTTCGCGGCCTTCCGCGATCCGCATCGTCTGCGAGGGGTTCTTTACGATTTGGAGATGCTCCGAGGCTTCCGCGCGAATCTGCACCTCCGCGTTTTCGCCCGAACCCTCGACGTTGTTCGCCACGGTGACGCCGACTTCGAATTCGTCACCCGGCGCCGCGAGCACCGGCACGCTCGGCGTGATCACAAACGGTCCGCGCACAAGCGGATTCTTTTCCGCCGCGCCCGTCGCGTCATCGGCCACGGCGACTGCCATGACGGTTAACGTTCCGCTGAAATAATCGGGCACGTCGTAGACGACTTCGCGCTGCGTCGGATCGGCATCGATGATTCCAGACCAGAAAACCACGGGCTTTTCCGTCACGCGCTTGAACGGATTGAGCTGCTTCGGATTATCGCCGTCGCCGCCGAAGGCCGAGAGCGAGCGCAAGATCGAATACTCCGGCATGATCAGGTCGACGATCTGCGCGGTCTCGACGCCGAGCGCGCATTTGCGGAAGAAAAAGCCGAGCGGATCCGGCAGCTTGTAATCGCTCACCTGGAGAATGCCCTGGTCGACCGCGAAGACCGCGATCTTCGACTTCCGATCGGTCTTGTACTTGATGTGGAGCGGCTCGCCGGGCTTCGCAATCGCCGGTGTATCCAGCTCCACCTTCAACCGGCGCCGTTCGATGTTCGCCGTGAACGGCACGACGCCGTAGCTCAGCGGACTGGTGAAAATTTCCTTCGAATCGAGCGAACGAATCAAAGCCACGTTGATGTAGCCGCTGCCTTCGAATCCATCCGGAACTTTGATCTTCTGCACGCTGCTGGCGGCGTCCGTCTTGAACCAGACCTGCGCGTAAACTTTGTCGCGCTCGATTGTGATGAGGCCGCTGCCGGCATAGGGCGCGGTGATGCTGATCTCGATTTCCTCGCCGGAGTTGTATTGGGTGCGCGCGAGCTTCACCTGCAGCTCCGCGTTCTTGTCGAGCGCGCGTTTCACGATGCCGCGGCCGACGACAGAGAAACGGACGCGGCTGACCTTGCGATCGTCCTTGTCCCGCAATTCGACGGTGTAATCGCCCGGCTCTTCGGTCGGAAGCTGGTAATGCAATCCATCCGCGCTGATCGCGATCTTCTCCGTTTTCGCGACGCGCTCCTTCAAAACCGATTCGTAGGCGTAGCTGCCGTTATCCTTTTTCGTGACGACCGAGACATACTCCTGCGCGATGACATTCAGCGTCACATTCTCGAGCGCGATCTTGTTGAGCTTCGAATCCACGGCGACCAAATCGACCGCGCGTGGTGTGCTCGCGTTGATGTATTTCAAGTCGCCGTCACTCTTGTATCCGACGACGTAGGGCAACGAAGAGACGATCGCGCCGGCCTGGCCCGTGATGCTGCGCCCGCCTTCGCCTTCAAATGCCTCGGCAAAGAAACGCATCGAGTAAGTTGCGTCGGCGAAGCGGTCCAGTTGCAATTCCAGCTCGGCTTTCCCATCGGCATCCGTGTTCTGCTCGCCGAGATCGATCGTCTCCGACTGCCGCTCCTTCTTCTCGTCGAGCTGCGGATCGTAAAAGCTGTAGTCCTTGAAATCGTCGAATGAAAACGCGGCCGGTGAAAGCTCGACGCGGCTCTTGATCCTTCGATCGCTCGCCGGCGTACCGTAGAGGTTCGCGAGCGCGATCGACGCTTTCATTTCCCGCGGATCGACCCAGCCTTTCGGCGAAGTCTTCGAGAGCCAGGTCTCGATCTTCATCCGGTCGGGCAGGAATTCCTTCACGTTCACCGTGGTCGAGCCGAGCAGCGTCGAGCGTTTGTCGCCCTTCACCAGGTAGACGTTGATGGAGTATTCGCCGGTGGGCGATTCGTAGGCAGTCTTGCAAGTGACTTCCGCGAAACCGCCGGCCGGGAGCGCGAGCTTCTTCGTTTGCACCTTGAGATCACGCGCATCGACCACTTCCGTTTCGATCGGCAGCCCGGCCAGCTTGCCGAGCCAGTTTCGTTGCTTGATCACGAGCGCGATGTGCATCTCGTCGCCGGGCCGGTAAACGCCGCGATCAGTGAAGACGAACGCGTCCAAATCTTCCGCCAGCACTTTGTTCACGCCCTCGATGTCGAACCGCGAGAAGTTCAGCATCCGATCGTCCCGCGCGTACGGAATGAAGCTGATATCGTCCCCGAGCAGTGCCACGTAGGCGACGGCTTTGCGTTCGTGCTCGTTCTTCTCGACTGAAGTGAAAGTAACCCGGCCGTCCGCTGAACTTTTCGCGCTTTGCACCGCGATCCCATTCCGCCCGAGGATATCGACGGTGACTCCGGCGAGCGGCTGGCCGGTCTTGATCGAGACCACAAAAACGTCGCTGGTCTGATCCGCGTTCTTTTTCACCAGCAACCCGAGATCGCTGACGAGGATGAACCGGCTCGTCGTTACGCCCTTGATGAATTTCTTCGCGACCGGATCCCAGGCGCGGACTTTCAGGAAAAACAGCCCGCGTTCGCTGCCGCCGTCCGCCGGCTTTTGCAGATACTTCGCGAAATCGAAGGCGGAATAGTTCGCCTTCCATTTGTTTTGGAGTGCGATCGTCTGGTCCTCGCGCGCAATCCGCGAGATGTTGTCCTGGTCGAACGACGCGTTCTTGAATTCCGGCGCTTGGAATTCGCCTTCGGTCTGGCTGACCAGGTGATTGATCTGGGTCGAGAGCACGCGATCGATCTCGAACTTGATCACCGCGACGCCGCGCGACCGGATCGATAACTTGCGCTCGCCGCCGAGAGCAAGCAGGCCGCCGTCGCCCTGGATCTCCACTTCCTGCGGCAGCTCCGCCGGCGCGACGATGTTCGCGTGGTTTTCCGCCAGCTCGTAACCGCTGCGCGCCTTCAGCCCCTTATCTACGCGGACATAAATCTGCCCGTCGCCTTCGAGCCGGAATTTGAAATGATGATCGCGAGCGAACTCTTTCTCCGTCGGGATCGCCGTGAACTTAACGACCGTTGCCTGCGCGAGAATCTCCTCGGTGATCTCGTCCGCGTTCGCCCATTTCGCTTCGGGAGAATTCTCCTGGGTTGTATTTTCGTCCTCGTCGCTGCCGCTTTCCTCCTCCGATTTGGTGGTCTCGCTCGAGGTGCTCTCTTCGCTGGACTCGGTTGCGTTTTCCTCAGTGGCGCTTTCCGTGCTCGATTCTTCTTCGGTCGCGTCCGTCTTCTCGACGTTGCGTTTTGGCAGCAGGTAAATGTGTACCGCCTTCGCCAGTTCCGGCGTCGCGATGTCGCTGCTCGTCTCGATGTTGAGGATTTGTTCCGGCTCGCCCTCCTTGTTGCGGACGATGCTGCTGTCGATCGATTTGATTTGGAACGCCGTCGCTTTGGATGGGATCTGCGTCTTCTGCTCGACGGCGTCGGCCAATTGCGTGCCGCCTCGTGTCGTGCGGAGATCGGTCGCCAGGGCCAATTTCATCCAATCTTCGTTCGCCGGCAGAACGATCGGGGAACTGCGGACGAACGCCTGCCGGTTATGCAGGCCGAAGGTGATGGAGAAGTGCGGCGCCGGGTCGTTAGGCGGAAAAACATTCGAGCCGCCCAGCATGTTGAGCGTAAGAAATTTCTCGAGCTGGCCGGGCTCGACGGCGTGAGTCAGCTCGATCGTAGCCAGCACTCGCTGAACGCCCGGTTCTTTCGCGTCTTCCGATAGCGTCACGTTCTTCAGTTCCGCGCGGAACGGCGGGGTGCTCGCCTCGTATTCCAGTTTGTCCATGCGGACATGGGCCGGGAAAAAATTCCTGTCGAAGATGACGCGAAATTTCTTGTTCGCTGGCCAGTCCTGCGCGGGCGCAAAGGAGAGTTTGCGATCGTTGATCCATTTCCAGGCGCCCGCCGTCGGAGGATCGAGCCGGACCTGTTGCAACGTCGGATTCTTCAGGTCCTCCAGGCGCGCCGCGGATTCGCTGAACTCGATCGTGAGCGGCGGAAACTTCAGCTCTTTCTCGAGCGGCGTGACCGGGATCGGCGCTACTTCGGCGTGGACCATGTGCGGCTTCGGCCGGTTTTGATACCAGCGCCAGCCCCTGACCGAGCCGCCGGCGATTACGAAGATGAGAAGAACAATGACCGGCGCCAGGACCGGATGGCCGCGCCGGAAGAGAACCATGCGCGTGAACAGACGTTGCAGCCAGTAGGGAGGTTTCCAGGAAAGTTGGCCGAAAGCCGTGCGAAAAACCTTCCTGATCCATCGCGCCAGCCACGCGAAGGGTCGGATCAACAACCACAAAAAATTGAGCATATAGGGTGCGTCCTTTTCGGCGCTGACTGACAGACGTTCAGTCGCATGGCTCTTGCACGGGGTGCTGAAACGCTAGCGAGCCGGGAGAAACGTGGGAAGAACCAAATGATTTTAGGACGGTGTGAGCCGCGATTTTCGCCAGCTTGGGCTTGAATGACCGGTCGCCGACCCTAGGCTAGGCTCATGGAAGAAGCCGAAGTGCCGCTGGAACATCTCCACGAAGAGATTCATCACAGCGCCGAACATGGCGGCCCCTCCTGGATTTCAGGGGTGGCGTTAAGCACCGCGATCCTAGCGGTGCTCGCCGCTATCGCCGGTTTGCTGTCAGGCAAGCACGCCAACGAAGCAATGATGAGTCAGATCCAGGCGTCCGATCAATGGGGTTACTACCAGGCCAAGAGCATCAAGGCGGCGATCCTGGAAGCGAAGACTACGCTGGCGGAAGCAGCGACCGACAAGGACAAGGAAAAAGCGGCGAAGTATCAGGAGGAACAGGCGGAGATCAAGGTCGAAGCCGAACACAAGGAGGCGGAAGCGACCTCGAATTTCCACCAGCACGAAGTCTTAGCGCAAAGTGTGACCATGTTTCAAATCGCCATCGCGATCGCGGCGATTTCCGCGTTGACCAAGAAGCGCCGCTATTGGTTTGTCAGCCTCGTTTTCGGCCTGGTGGGCGTGGTGTTTCTCGCCCTCGGGTTGATTATGCATTGACTCGATGCGTGTCCTCTCGATCGATGCTTCGCTGCGCAATACCGGCGTCGCCGTGATCGATGGCAATGGTGGAAAGCCGCGCGCGCTTTATTTTGGCGTGATTCATAACGCCACCACGGTACGCTCTTCTTCCTGCCTCGTGGCGATCCGCGATCGGCTCGCGGAGTTGATTCACACCCACGAACCGGATTGTTGCGCGTTGGAATCGGTGATCTACGTGCAGAGCTACAAGACCGCAATTATCCTCGGCGCAGCGCGGGGCGCGGCGATCCTCGCGGCGGCCGAACGCGGTCTGCCGGTGTTCGAATACGCTCCGACGCGGATCAAGCAAGCCACCGTCGGCCGCGGAACGGCGGACAAAAACCAGGTCGCGTTTATGATTCGCGCGCTGCTCGGGTTGACGAAAACGCCGGGACCGGATGAGGCGGACGCGCTTGCGATTGGGCTCACCCATCTGCGCGCCCAGGAAGCGGCCAGGCTCGGGGTGCCGACTGGCGCGCGCATATGAGCGACCGCGCTCTTACGTCGCGGTGGCTCGGACGCATCGCGTTTTCCGACGCTCTCGCCTTGCAGGAGGAATTGGTGGCGAAGAAGCGAACAGACCACTCGTTAGGCGACGAGCTGCTTCTGCTCGAACACGATCCTGTCTACACGATCGGCCGGACGCCGGATCAAACCAGTTTGCGAGGCGCAGCTCACCTTCCTCATCCGCTTTTTCCGATCAATCGTGGCGGCCAGGCGACCTATCACGGGCCCGGGCAGTTGATCGGTTATCCGATCATCGATCTGCGAAATTGCGGGCAGGACCTTCATCGTTATCTGCGCTGGCTCGAAGATCTGCTCGTGGAAACGCTCGGCGCGGTCGGCATCGTCGCGACCACTCGTGAAGGGCTGACCGGCGTCTGGGTCCAGAATCGGAAGATCGCCTCGATCGGTGTGGGCGTCCGCCATTGGATCACCATGCACGGCTTCGCGCTCAACGTTGGCGGCGACCTGTCGCCGTTCGATCAAATCGTGCCGTGCGGCATTTCCAATGTGAGGATGACTTCGATCGAGAAAGAAACCGGCCGCCAGGATTCGGTGATGGAAGTCGCTTCGCGGGTCGGCGAGATTGCGCTGGGCCGCATTTCCACGCTCCAGAACATTGAAGCGCTCGCCTGACTTATGACCATCCCACTCGAAGACAACGTGTCCGACATCATCGGGAAAGCGCAGCGCGGCCTGGGCATTTCCGATAGCCAGCTGGCCGAGCGGGCCGGAGTGAGCGCGGAGAAGATCCGAAGCCTGCGCTCTGGAGACGTCGACGCGGATGCAATCGATCGGGTCGCGCCGGTTTTGAAACTGAGTGGCCCCGGCCTTCACAAGCTGGCTTCTGGGAAATGGGACCCGGTGGAGGAAATC
>Ga0208078_1000350_pt1 | contig 12171 bp, 6 predicted proteins | sample NGESurdeep072012_3_FD_184468 | JGI IMG/M metagenome (GOLD analysis project Ga0208078, IMG submission 184468) | Arctic peat soil microbial communities from Barrow, Alaska - NGEE Surface sample 53-2 deep-072012 (SPAdes) | ecosystem: Environmental > Terrestrial > Soil > Wetlands > Peat ...
CTTCATCCGCTCGAATGCACCGGGTTCGATTCGTGTTTCATTGGTTTGATTCGTGTACAGGCCATTACGACCCCCTAAGTCAACTCAGTACTTCAGCGATCCCTTGTAGGGCCGCTCGCCAGGGCCGGTGTAGATCTGCCGCGGCCGCGCGATCTTCTGCTCCTTGTCGAGGAGCATTTCTTCCCACTGCGCGGACCATCCCGCCGTGCGCGCGATCGCGAAGAGCACGGTGAAAAAGTCCATCGGGAACTTCATCGAGCGATAGATGAGCCCCGTGTAGAAATCGACGTTGGGATACAGCTTGCGCGACACGAAGTAGTCGTCGGAGAGCGCGATCCGCTCGAGCTCGAGCGCGATTTCGAGGTCCTTGTCGACGCCGACCTCCGCGAACACCTCGTCCGCCAGCGCCTTCACGATGCGCGCGCGCGGATCGTAGCTCTTGTACACGCGATGGCCGAAACCCATCAGCCGTCCGCCCTTCCCGCCCTTCACTTCATCGATGAAGGCGGGCACGTTCTTCACGTGGCCGATGTCCTTGATCATCCGCAGCACCGCCTCGTTCGCGCCGCCGTGCAGCGGACCATAGAGCGCCGCGATGCCGGCGGCGACCGCGGAAAACGGATCGACGTGCGACGAGCCGACCGCGCGCACCGCATTGGTCGAGCAGTTCTGCTCGTGGTCCGCGTGCAGGATGAAGAGAATCTCCGTCGCGCGCGTGAACACCGGGCGCGCCTCGTAGCGCGGCTCCGTCATCCGCGCGACCATGCTCAGGAAGTTGTCGACGTACGACAGGTCGTTGTCGGGATAGACGAAGGGCAGTCCCTTGATGTGGCGGTACGCGAACGCCGCGAGCGTGGGGAGCTTCGCGATGAGGCGGATGATCGCGAGGTTCCGCTGCTCGGGATCGTGAATGTTCTTCGCGCTCGGATAGAACGACGACAGCGCGGCGACGGTGCTGCACAGCATCGACATCGGATGCGCGTCGTAGCGGAAGCCCTGGAGAAAGGTCTTCACGTTCTCGTGCACGTACGTGTGATACGTGATGTCGTGCACCCACGAGTCATACTGCGGCTGCGTCGGCAGCTCGCCATGGCGCAGCAGCCACGCGACCTCGAGAAAGCTCGCCTTCCCTGCGAGCTGCTCGATCGGATAGCCGCGATAGCGCAGAATCCCCGCGTCGCCATCGATGTACGTGATCGCGCTCCGGCACGATGCCGTGTTGAGGAACGCGGGATCGTAGCTGAGCAGCCCGCCATCGGCCGTTGGAATCTTGCGAAGGTCATTGGCGCGAATGGCGCCGTCGGTCACCGCGAGATCGACGCTGAGATCGGAGCCCGGCGCCGAGACGTGCAGGGTGGACGGAGTTGCGGTGGGCGCCGATGCGGACGTCGTGTTGCTCATGCGGACTCGTCGAGAGCGGGAAGGTGCGCCGATTGCGCACACGGAAAGCTATGCAAGATTCGGGAGAACGGGATGGGCTGCGATTGCGTGCTGCGGAGCATGGGCGAAGATTCCAGCGACCGCCACTTTTCTCGCCCCTCTCCTCCCGAGCTCATGCGACTCGCGACACTCTGTCTCGCCCTGATCGGCGCTACATCCCTGCTCCACGCGCAGGTGCCGACCACGTGGGTGCCGGGAAACGTCGAGACGCGATCGCACGACTACGACCTCTTGCACCAGCGCATCGAGCTGCGCGACATCAGCTGGGACTCCACCTCGCTGACTGGCCGGGTGATCACTACGCTCGCGGCCAGGCGCGCGGCGCTCGACTCGGTGATCCTCGATGCGTCCGCAGGCATCACGATCACCCGGGCAATCGATGCGGCTGGACACTCGCTCCGCACGAGCCACGCGGGCGACACCCTCGTAGTTCATCTCGCTAAAGTGCTCCGCTTGGGCGAGAGCGCGCGCATCACACTCGACTATCACGCACACATCGACAACGGTCACGGCATCACCTTCATCGACGCCGATGGCCGGCCGCATCGTCCGCAGCAGCTGTGGAGCATGGGCGAGACAACGGGGAACAGCGCCTGGTTCCCGACCTACGACTTTCCCAATGACAAGGAGAGCTGGGAGCTGCTCGCCACGGTCCCCGCGCGCATGACCGTCGTTTCCAACGGCAGGCTCGTGAGCGATGTGCGCAACAAGAACGGCACGCACACCACGCACTGGAGCCAGGAGCGGCCGTCCGCGACGTATCTCGTCTCCGTCGCGATCGCGCCCTACGCGCGCATCCACGATCAGTGGCGCGGGATCCCCGTCGACTACTACGTCTATCACGAGGACAGCGCGCTCGCGCGCCCGCTCTTCGGCTACACGCCGGATATCATCGAGACGTACACCAAGCTCACCGGCGTCAAGTATCCCTGGGCCAAGTACGCGCAGGAGACCGTCGCCGACTTCTTCGGCGGCGAGGAGATGGTGAGCGCCACCGAGCTCGTCGACTGGCTTCCGGACAAGCGCGCGTACGCCGATCGCCCATGGTTTCACTGGCTGCTCATTCCGCACGAGCTCGCGCACCAGTGGTTCGGCGACTACGAAACCACCGAGAACTGGTCGCACCTCTGGCTCAACGAGGGCTTCGCCGAGTTCATGAACGGCGCGTACTGGGAGGCAAAGCTCGGCCGGCACGCGAGCGACGACTACTACCTCGACGAATACCGGCAGTTCACCGCGATCGACGCGCAGCACTCGATGCCGCTGGTGGCGGACGGCTCCAACAACATCTATCCCAAGGGCGCGCTCGTGCTGCGCATGCTCCGCCGCCGGCTGGGCGACGAGCGCTTCTGGGCGTCGATCCATCTCTTTCTCACGCGCCATCAGTTCGGCGGCGCGGTCACCGAGGATGTTCGTCAGGCGGTGCTCGACGCGACGGGCGAGAATCTCGCGCAATTCTGGGCCGAGTGGATGTACCGGCCGGGCTATCCGCGCTTTTCGGTGCATGCGGCGTACGACTCGACTCGGCGCTCACTCACACTGAGTGTGCAGCAGACGCAGTCCGACAGCGCCGGTGCCGACTCCGCGTGGCCGCCAATGGCATCGGTGTTTCATGCGCCGGTGACGATTCTCATCGGCACGGCGAAGGGCGATGTCGAGCGGCGCGCGCAGCTCGACGCGCGCGAACAAACGATCGTGCTCGACTCGCTCCCCGGCGCGCCGACGATGGTCGTGTTCGATGCGGGGAACACGATCGTGAAGGGGTTGGAGTTCCCGCAACCCACGTCGTGGCTCGCCACACAGCTCGCGCACGATCCGGATCTGTGGAATCGCTGGTGGGCGATCGGCGAGCTCGCGCGGGATCCGGACGATGCCGAGGCGGGCAAGGCGATCGCCGAGGCCGCCACCGGCGCCGACTACTTCCTCACGCGCGAGCACGCGGTGACGGCGCTGTCGAGCTTTCCAGCTGCGATCGCGCTCCCCGCGCTCGAACTAGCGCGCCACGACACATCCGCGCAGGTGCGCGCCTTCGCGGTCGCGGCGCTCGGCCGACTTCATGGTGCGGACGCACTTGCGGCAGTGAAAGAGGCGTGGAGCGACACGAGCTACGGCGTCGAGGCGGCGGCGATCAGGCCGCTCATCCTCGCCGACAGCGCGAACCGCGCGGCGTGGGTCGCGCGCGGTTTCGCGGCGAGCTCGTACCGCGACGTGGTGCGCAACGCGGCGCTCGATGCCGTCGCGCGCGTGGGCGACGGAGCGTACACGGCGGCGGTCGACTCGCTGCGCGGCGAAACGCCGAACGCGGCGAACACGCTCGCGATTCTCTCCGCGCGCGGCGATACCGCCGCGCTCCGAGACCTCGTGCGCGCGCTCGACGACACGCGCCCGTACGTGCGCGAATGGTCGTTGCGCGCGGTACGGAGGCTCCCCGCGGAACTTCGCGATCCGCCGCTCACGGCTGCGCTTGGCTCGTTGCGCGACGAGAAGACGAAGGCGGCGATCGACACGCTGCTGCACGCGAAGCCGGCGCTCGACGCGCACTAACCTCGCCCGCTAGCCTCGCGCCACCAGCCGCGAGAGCGCGAACGGGGCGAGATCGAAGCTCGTCTTCCCCGACGTCACGAGATCCGCGAGGATCTCGCCGATCGCGCTCGAGAACTTGAAGCCGTGTCCCGAGCACGGGCTCGCGATGATGACGTTCGCGTGCGCGGGGTGCGCGTCGAGGAGAAAGTCGTGGTCGGGGGTGTTCGTGTACACGCACGTGGCGCGATCGAGAATTCTCCCCGCCGCCTGCGGCAGATAGCGCGCGAGCAGCGCGAGCATCGCCGCGCCCTCGGCTGCGGTCGCGGGCTGGCGCGCGGCATCGATGTCGATGACCGCGCCCTCGTGATGAATTCCCGCCTTCACGCCGTGTCCGACGTTTGGGAACGTCGCGAAGTAGCGATCGTCGGCGTACTCGACGAGCGAGATCGGCGAGTGCGCAGCGTCGTACCACTCCGGATGCGACGATGGCTCGAACCAGTGAAAGAGCTGGCGCTCGATTTCCAATGGAATGCCGAGGTCCGGTATGAGAGCGGGCAGCCACGGGCCCGCCGCGAGGATGAGTGTGTTCGCGCGAAAGTCGCCCGCGTCCGTCGATACCTGCACGCCCTCGTCCGCATCCCAGCCGGTCACCGTCACTCCCGTGCGAACGGTCGCCCCCGCGCGCTGCGCGAGCGCGAGATGCGCCTCGACGCACTTCTCGGGAAAGAGCAGCCCCGCGCGCGGCTCGAGCAACGCGAGCGATCCCTCCGGCACCCGAAAGCCGGGATAGCGCGCGTGCAGCGCCGCCGGATCGAGAATCGTGTGCGCCAGCCCGTGCTCCTTCGCACTGCGCAGCGCACCGCCCAAGAGCAGGCCATCCGGCGGACCGATCATGACGCCGCCCGTCTGCACGAACAGCTGCTCGCCCGCCTCGTGCTCGAGCGCTGCCCAGAGCTCGTAGGCGCGCTGCACGATCGGCACGTAGCACGGATGCTCGTAGTAGGCCTCGCGGATGATGCGCGTGCGCCCGTGCGTGGAGCCATGAATGTGCGGCGGCGCGAAGCGGTCGATGCCGAGCACCTTCACGCCGCGCGAGGCGAGATGGTAGAGCGCGGCGCTCCCCATTGCGCCGAGCCCGACAACTATCGTGTCGTACTTCTGCGACTGTGCCGTCATGCGTGCACCAGGCGCCGCCTCGCGCTGTACGGAAAAACGTCGACGACCTCGCCGGCCTTCTGTCGCTGCTGCATCCCTCGCCAGTACGCGACCGTGAGCAGATCGGCGTGCGCGGCGAGGAAGGTGCCGCGGAGCGGCTCGGGCGGAACGAGGAAGGCAGTGAACTCCTCCGGAAAGACATCGAGCTCACCTACGTAGTACCACGGCTCTGCCGCCATCTCCTCCTCATCGGTGCGCGGCTGCGGGAGTGCGCGGATGTTGCACTCGGTGAGCAGGCAGAGCTCATCGTAGTCGTAAAAGATGACGCGGCCGTGACGACTGACGCCGAAGTTCTTGAGCAGCATGTCGCCCGTGAAGATGTTGGCGGCGGCGAGATCCTTGATCGCGGCGCCGTAGTCGAGAATCGCGTCCGCGGCCGCCTCGGGCGTCGCGTCGCGCAGGAAGACGTTGAGCGGCGTCACTCGACGCTCGGTGTAGAGGTGCGCGATGATCACCGACTCGCCCTCCACGCGCACGATCGAGGGCGCGACCTCGCGCAGATGCTCGAGCAGCGCATCGGGAAAGAGCCGGCGCGGAAAGGCGAGATGCTCGAACTCCTGCGCATCGGCGAGGCGGCCGACGCGATCGCGCACGAACACGAGATGGTACTTGCCGAGCACGCCGGTGCGCGTGATGCGCTTGGGATGGCCGAAGCGGTCTTTAATGATCTTGAAGACGACGTTGAGCGACGGCAGCGTGAACACGCTCATCACGAGCCCCTCATCGCCCTCGGCGAAGTCGAAGCGCGCGTCGGGGCGCGCCATGTGCTCGACGAGGCTGCGATAGAGCTCCGTCTTGCCGTGCTTGTTGAAGCCGATGGCATTGTACAGCTCGTCGACGCGCTTGAGCGGCATGATCGAGGCGAGAAACTCCACTACTGCTCGCGGGCGCTCGGCATCCACGAAGAAGTACGACCAGCTGAAGCCGAAGACGATGCTCACCTCGTCGGAGGTAGTGAGCACCGCGTCGATCACGATGCCGTCGGGACCGTGTAACAATGGAAGCACGAGCGGCAGCCACTCGTCGCCGTTCTTCACGCGCGCGATGACGTACGCGCCCTTGTTGCGGAAGAAGATCGGGACGAGCGCCTCGATCGCGCTGCCGCTGTGCGGGATGCCCGCGCGCTCGAGCGCGATCTCGACGCGCTCCGCCGCGAGCTGCACGTCGATCGCGAGATCCGCGTAGGGCACGCTCCACGCGAGATCGGCGAGCAGCCGGTCGAGCGCCGACGCTGCCCCGGCGTCCAGCGCGTAGCAGCGCGTGATCGGCTGCTCGTCGCCGCGCAGCTCCGGGTTCGCCTCGGGGAGCACGTACTCGACGTGCGAGTTCACCCCCACCGTCGTGAACACGCGGCGCGTGATCGAGCTGAAAAACGTCTCGGCGATCTCGCAGTCGTCGCGATCGACGATCAGCGCCGCGTGCAGCCACTTCACCTCTTCCCACGTCGCCACGTCGGTGGCGAGCGCGCCGAGCTCACAGCGCACCTCCGCGAGCGCCTGCGCGACGTACAGGCGGTAGAGCGCGAGGCGCGCGGCTGCGTCGTCCTGCGTGCCGAGCCAGTCGCGGCGCTCGAAACGGTCGCGGACGCCGCGGGTGATCTCGGCGAAGCGCGCACGATACGCGTCGAACGCGTCCGCGATCGCCGTGGCCGCGCGCGCCGTGGCCTCGTTGCCCTCGACTGGCCCCGTCAGCACATTTCGCGCATTGGCACTCATTGACGCTGGAGCCCGAATATCATGACGACGTCCACCACCCCCGAATACAAGAATTTAAAGCCGCCCATACAGGGTGAAACGATCACGATGAGTGACGGGGTGCTGCAAGTCCCCGCCCACCCGATCATCCCCTTCATCGAGGGCGACGGCACCGGTCCCGACATCTGGCGCGCCTCGCGGCTGGTGTTCGATGGAGCCGTGCGCGCTGCATACGGAAATACCCGGAAGATCGAGTGGTTCGAGGTTCTCGCCGGCGAGAAAGCGAAGAATACCGTGAACAACTGGCTGCCGGACGATACGATCGCCGCGCTCGACCATCACCTCGTCTCGATCAAGGGTCCGCTGACGACTCCCGTGGGCGGCGGCTTCCGCTCGCTCAACGTGGCGCTCAGGCAGAAGCTCGATCTGTACGCCTGCGTGCGCCCCGTGCGCTATTTCAGCGGCGTACCGTCTCCCGTCAAGGCGCCCGAAGACGTCAACATGATCATCTTCCGCGAAAACACGGAAGACATCTACGCCGGGATCGAGTGGAAGGCGCAGAGTGCCGAGGCGAAGCAGGTGATCGAATTCCTCCGCGGCGAGATGGGCGTGCAGACCATTCGCTTCCCCGATACGAGCGCGATCGGGATCAAGGCCATCTCCGAGGAAGGGAGCAGCCGCCTGATCCGCGCGGCGATCGACTATGCGATTGCGCACTCAATGCCGAGCGTGACGCTGGTGCACAAGGGCAACATCATGAAGTACACGGAGGGTGGCTTCCGCGACTGGGGCTACGAGCTGGCGAAGCGCGAGTACGGCGCGACGGAGCTTGACGGCGGCCCGTGGCTGCAGCTGCCGAGCGGCGTCGTGATCAAGGACGTGATCACCGACGCCTTCCTCCAGCAGATTCTCACGCGTCCGCGCGAGTACAGCGTGATCGCGACGATGAATCTGAACGGTGACTACATCTCCGACGCGCTCGCCGCGCAGGTGGGTGGCATCGGGATCGCGCCGGGCGCGAACATCAACTACAGCACCGGCCACGCGGTATTCGAAGCGACGCACGGCACCGCGCCGAAGTACGCGGGGCAGGACAAGGTGAATCCCGGCTCCCTGATTCTGAGTGGCGAGATGATGTTCCGTCATCTGGGCTGGCACGAAGTGGCCGATCGCATCCTCGCGTCGCTCGAGAAGACGATCGGGCAGAAGCGCGTGACGTACGACTTCGAGCGCCAGATGAAGGGCGCGACACTGCTGAAGACGAGCGAGTTCGCGCAGGCGATGGTCGACAACATGTAGTAGTGGTGATTCGCGAAAGAGTGGAGAAGCAAAACAGGGAGGCGCCGATCGCGCCTCCCTGTTTCGTTGTTCGAGGGACGCGCGCATCAGGGTGAGGGCGGGTTCCTCGCGTTGGGATTGTTGTTCGTCTCGACGGCCGGAATTGGCATGCAGGTTTCGGTGCCGTACGCTCCGCCCTTCGTGTATTCGAGCGAGTACTGAACGCCCGACGCAGGGACGAGAGGAAGTCCGAGGCGTCGCACATCGAAGTAACGCGTTCCCTGCAGCCACAACCACCGAGCGCGCTCCTGCGCGATGTCGGCCGTGATCACCACCGGATCGCTCGATGACGCGAGCGCAGAAAGCGATGCACTCGCGCGCAGGTTGTTGAGAATCGTGATGGCCCCCGAACCGCCCGTCGCTTCGGCGAGGATGAGTTGCGCCTCGATGTAGCTCGCGAGCGGAATGCTGGCCGAACCGTTTGCGTACTTCCCCTGCGTGAACAACGGCGTCTGTTCGTCGCCCGCCGCCCGATCCGCATCCGTCACGGACACACGCGGGTCGCCGAGAGTCCGATACTGCGGAGCGACGGTCACGGCGTGCCCTGCGTTGTTCTCCGTGTACACGCGGTTCTCACGCTGCGACGTCGCCGCGTCGAAGGTGACGTAGTAGACGAAGCCCGATGGAATGAGCGCCGCGTCGGCTGCAGCCGCCGGCTTGTCGCCCGCGTCCAGCTCTGCGCGCGCTCGTCCAACCAACGCGAGATTGACGAGGCTGTCCACTCCCGCGGCTTGTGCCGCCACCACTGCAGTGTCCAGCTTGCCGATCGCCAGCTGGAAGATCTGCTGGGATGTGAGCTGCGGTCCGCGATCGATTGCGGCCGTGCAGAAGCCCTCACCGAGGAGAATCCTGCTGTAGCCCGCGAAGGTCGCGGCCTCCGCGATCAAGGTGCTTCGCGAGTCGACTTGCGCGTCCGTCCATCCCTCGAGAAGCCCCAGCGCGTGATCCGCGGTAAAGCGTGAGGTCGAGATCGGCGTGTACGTACCGAGGGACGTGCAGTCGTTCGTGGAGTACAGCGTCTCATTTGGGTCGATGTCACGCCGGTCGTACGACCAGCGAGCCGCCGTGAGCGTGCCATCTTCCAGCTCGCCGCCCGCCAAACCGCTAGCGACGACCCAGGAGCCGTAGGTACAGAAGAAGTCGCCGATGGCGCTGTTCACGAGCAGCCCGGCGTTTGTGGGAATCTCGAGCGAGGAAGTGTCGATGGCGTCTGGCGCTTTGACGTCGAGCAGATTGCTGCACGCCGCCGCCACGCATATCGTCGCGATCGACAGAAAAGCCCATGCCTTGGTGCGCGCGATGCGCGCGGTACGCTTCTGCATGTCGGTCCGCCTGTATGAGTCGTTTGGCATCATGACGGCACTCAGTAAGAGAGATGGATCGTCGTGACGAACTGCATGAGCTGCGGAGTCACGTCCTGCTCCCACTGTCCAAATCCGCGAGTTCCACCCTGGAACGATGCCTCGGGATCGAGACCGTCGTACTTCGTCCACGTCTTGAGATTGCGGCCTGCAATGGAAATGGTGGCGCCTGACGAGCGAAAGAATGTGGAGAACCGGTCGGGCAACGTGTATGAAACAGACACTTCACGAAGCTTCAGGAAGCTGGCGTCCTTGATGATATCGCTGTAGTACGAACTGCTCGTCTGGGCGCCCAGCGTGGCAAGGTCGAAGCCGCGCTGCGGATACCAGTTGGACTCGCACTCGTCGAAGATGTGGCAGCGCACGCGAGCGTTGCCGTCGACTTTCTTGTAGCCCGTCTTGCTGTCGAGCATGACGAAGAGCTGGAAGTTCTTGAAGAAGCGCAGCGTGGAAGTCGCCGAGCCTTCGAAGTTCGGAAGCGTGCGGCCGAGGTAGACGACCGGCGCATCCGCGCAAGCGATCGCGTGGTGCGCCGATGTGCCGTCGTCGCAGACCACATCGGTCACACTGCCGTCGGGGTTCAGCGTCGAGCCAACCACCTTCTTCGCGAACCACGAGCCGACCGAGTAGCCGACGACGTGCCGCACGTTCGTCGACGCCTGAATAAAGTCCGCGCCGTTGATGTCGGTGACCTTGGTGTTCGCCGTGGCGAGATTGACGCCCAACGTCCATTCGGTGTTCTTGGTTTGATACGGCGTACCGTGCAGTGCCAGCTCGAAGCCGTTCTTCGTGAGCTTTCCGGCATTGACGTACTGCGTGCCTGGATAGCCACTCGAAGGCGGAACCTGCTCGGGAAGAATGGCGTCGTTCGTCCCGCCCGTGTAGTAGGTGAACTCGATGCCGGCGCGATCGTGAAAGAGCCCGGCATCGAAACCGAACTCCGTTTCGTACGCGCGCTCGGGACCGAGATTCGGATTTCCAATGTTCGACGGTGTGACCGACGCGCCGAAGGGACCGGGCGTCGAGGAAAAGGTGGCAGTCGACGTGTACGGCAGCGGCGACTGTCCGGACTGTCCATACGCCGCGCGCAGGCGAAGCGTCGACAGCTGCGACACGTGGAAGAACGGCTCCTCGCTGAGCACCCACGACCCGCTAACCTTCGGATAGTACACGTTGCGGAACTGCGAACCGAAGGCGCTGTTCTTGTCGACGCGCACGCCGCCGGTGATGAACACCCGGTCTCTCCACGCGAATTCCTGCTGCGCATAGAAGCCGACCGTGTTGTCGAGCGTATCGGCCGACGTCACAGCCTGCTGCGAAGTGGTCGACGACAGCGACGAGAGTCCCGGCGCCGGGAAATCGTTGCCCGAGCCGTTCAAGTATCGGCCATCGCGCTTGGTGATGTCGCTTCCGAGCGACGTCGTGGAGCGAAGCGTCGTCGTCACCGGGAAGACGAAGTTTCCGACATAGCTGGACGTGAATTGCCGCGTGTTGCGCTGCTTCTCGATCTTGTAGCCGGAATCCGCATCGGTATCGAAGAAGAAGGACAGATCGTGATGGACGCCCCCGAGTTCCGAGCTCATCTCATCGCCCTCATCGAGACCGAGCGTGAGTCGCTGATTGAACCACGAGATCGGGTGGTGGTTGATCGTCACGCCGCCGGTGAAACGATTGATTGACTGGAATAGGTCGTAGTTCTCGTGGTACGCGGCGGGCGTTCCACTCAGGAAGCCGAGATGCGGCGTGCCGATGTTCGCGGGGTCCGCATAGTAGGTCGTCCACGTCGTGCCACCGAAGCCGGCTTCCGCCGGAAGATTCGTTTTGCCGACGATGTACGCCGCGTTCGCCGAGATATCGAGCTTCGTGCTCGGCGTGACCGAGACGTTGGCGCGCGTCGTGTAGTTGTTGACGTTGTTCGAGACTTCCACTCCCTCATCGCGTGAGTAGCCGCCCGAGATGCGATAGCGAATCAGATCGGAGCCTCCGCCGATGCCGACCCCGTACGACTGCAGGTGTCCGGTCGTGAAAATCGGCTGGCCGTACGCCTTCTCAAGATCGGTGTACACCTCACTCACGGTGTCGCCGCTCGCGTTCGTGTCGTAGTTGCGCCAGAGCCGGCCCTGCGGATTGCTGAACCAGTTGGCGCCCTGCCGCATGTTGAAGTCGTACGTCGTCTTTCCGGGTGCGCCTTTCTTCGTGATGATCTGGATCACGCCGTTCGCGGCCTCGGTGCCGTAGAGCGTTGTGGCGGCTGGTCCCTTCACGATCTCGATGCTCTCGATGTCGTCAGGATTGAAGTCGTTCCAGCGAGTGGTCGTGCTCGCGCCGAAGCTCTGGTTCCCCGTGCCAGTGCTCTGCGAATTGTCTACTCGAACGCCATCCACGTAGATGAGCGGCTGATTGGTGAGCGCAAAGCTCGAAGCGCCGCGAATGCGCACCGTCGAGCCGGCGCCGACGACGCCCGAGTTCGCGATCAGCGTCACGCCCGGAACGCGCCCGTTGAGCAGCTGCTGCACATCCTGGATCGGCGCCTTGTCGACGAGCGTCGATGCATCGAGCTGTGCCACGTCGACGCCGAGCGCGCGTCGCTCGGTGCTGCC
>Ga0208078_1000351_pt1 | contig 12169 bp, 10 predicted proteins | sample NGESurdeep072012_3_FD_184468 | JGI IMG/M metagenome (GOLD analysis project Ga0208078, IMG submission 184468) | Arctic peat soil microbial communities from Barrow, Alaska - NGEE Surface sample 53-2 deep-072012 (SPAdes) | ecosystem: Environmental > Terrestrial > Soil > Wetlands > Peat ...
TTGGGCGTTTTCCACCAGACTCTGATTTTGTTGTGGTCAAGCGCGATCCAGGGCGCGATCGCCGGAACGTCGTCGGGGGTCGCCTGTCCGCGCTGGTCGAAAATGTGTCCTGTGACGCGCGAGAGCACGATCCCGATCCTGGGCGTGGTGGAGTTTGGATCCTCGAACACGACGACCACGCTGTCGCCATGCGCGGCTACGCTGGCAATCGAAGGTGAATTGCCGTAAACGACTGGAACCGGCGAGTGAAACATTCCGCCCTTGTCCATCGAGTGCGCGAAGAAGACGCCGGCTCCATCGCTCGCCTCGATGAAGTAGACGAGATGCACGTAACCGCTTACCTGATCATAGAAAATTCCTGGAGCTGGACGAGCGCAGCCGCGACGGCCGCGGTCCCGCGACTCGACTTCCACCGGGGGCTGCCAGGTCCCGCCCTCATCTCCGGAGCGCTGCATCGACAGCACGACGTCGCTGTCACTCCGTGACGACCACCAGGTGCGAAACAATTCCTTGGCGTCCCCGGCAGTGCGAATCGAACGGATGCATGGGGCACTCGTCCCGGTGATCGCCGGCAGATTGGCGCTCATTGCCGCGCTCCGTGCATCGGGATCGCCGAGCTGGGACTGCCGATACGAAACGTCGCCCCACTCCACCGGCTCGTTGACGCAGCCGGCGAGAAGGAGCGCCAGCGAGTATTTCAGAGCGCGATTTCCCATCCGCGCACTTTAGCTCCCGGCGGCGAGCGAGAGAAGCCCGCCGCGCTTCAACTCGCGGCGTCGCATGAGAGAAGCCCGGCAAGGTCCGCCCTTCGTTACTAAGCTCGCGCCCCTGCCTAAGGGGTTCGTTTTGAGTCGACGGGCCGTATCTTTCGAGAGTACTTCCGCATGTCATCTCGAGGAATTCATGTCCGCCTCTGCAGTCAAACCCGGCCGTTCCGGCTCCTCCGGCGCCAGCCCGCGCAAAACCAAATCAACCAACGGCGAGCCCGGCGCCCAGAGCGCAGCTCCCGAGACTCTCCCGCGAGCTCTGACCGGATTCAATGGCAACCGCCGCGTCCCGCCCCCGGTGAACGAGCCGGTCAAGAGCTACGCGCCCGGATCTCCCGAGAGAGCGGCGCTCAAGGAGCGCCTGCGCTCGATGTCCGGAGAGCAGATCGACATTCCCAACATCATTGGCGGCAAGGAGGTTCACACCGGTGAGCTGGCCGAGTCGGTGATGCCCCACAATCATCGTCACGTACTGGCCCATTGGCACCGCGCCAGCGCGGCGACCATCGATCAGGCTATCACCGCGGCGAAGGAAGCAGCGAAAGACTGGGCGAACTGGGCGTGGGAAGATCGCGCCGCCGTGTTCCTCAAGGCGGCCGAGCTGCTGGCGACGACGTGGAGACCGACGGTCAACGCCGCGACGATGCTCGGCCAATCGAAGACCGCGTACCAGGCGGAGATCGATTCGGCGGTCGAGCTGATCGATTTCTGGAGGTTCAATCCACACTACGCGCAGAGCCTCTACGACGAGCAGCCGCTCAGCGACCGCACGATGTGGAACCAGCTCGACTACCGGCCGCTCGAGGGATTCGTGTACGCGGTGACACCGTTCAACTTCACGTCGATCGCGGGAAATCTTCCGACAGCGCCGGCGCTGATGGGGAACACCGTCATCTGGAAACCGGCGTCGAGCGCGATGCTGAGCGCGCACTACATCATGAAGCTGCTCGAGGAGGCGGGACTTCCTCCTGGCGTGATCAACCTCGTGCCGGGTGATGCTGCTCTCATCTCCGACCGGCTTCTCTCGAGCCGCGATCTCGCCGGCGTGCATTTCACGGGCAGCACCGCCGTCTTCAACAACATGTGGAAGACAATCGGCGCCAGCATGTCGCGCTACAAGTCGTATCCGCGCATCGTCGGGGAGACGGGCGGCAAGGATTTCATCGTCGCGCATGCGTCGGCGGATCCGGTGGCTCTCTCGGTCGCGATCGCGCGCGGAGGGTTCGAGTATCAGGGACAGAAATGCTCCGCCGCGAGCAGGGTGTACATCCCCGAATCGATCTGGCCCGAAGTGCGCGACCGCACCGTTGCGATCATGAAAGAGCTTCGCATGGGCGACATTACTGATTTCCGCAACTTTATGGGTGCTGTGATCGACAAGAAGGCGTTCACGAAGATTGGCGAATATCTCGAGCACGGTCGCAAGAACGCGAAGATCATCGCCGGAGGAGTCGCGCGTGGAGAGGAAGGCTACTTCATCGAGCCGACTCTGATCGAGACGAAGGATCCCGGGTATCGCCTGTTGTGCGAGGAGATTTTCGGACCCGTTGTTACGGCGCACGTCTATCCCGACGACAAGTGGACCGAGACTCTCAGGATCGTAGACGAGACTTCGCCCTATGCGCTCACCGGCGCGGTATTCAGCAGGGAGCGTCAGGCGATTCGCGAGGCTGCGCTCGTGCTTCGCAATGCTGCCGGCAATTTCTACATCAACGACAAGCCGACGGGCGCCGTCGTGGGACAGCAGCCATTCGGTGGTGCGCGTGGGTCGGGTACCAACGACAAGGCCGGGTCGAAGCTCAACCTCGTGCGCTGGATCAGTCCGCGGACCATCAAGGAGACATTCTCGCCGCCGCTCGACTATCGGTACCCGTTCATGGACGCAGAGTAGACACCGCAGAGTGGCTTCGTCCGATTGCTACCAGGGCGAAAGAAATCGCCCGAAGTCTCCATGAATGGTGATCGCCGGAACGAAGAGAATGTTTCCCTTACGAATTCGAAGCGCGGAATGGTCGTAGAAAACGCCAAGCTCGGGTGAGATGCCAGCTTTAAGCGAGCCAATCCTGGCGCCAAAAAATCCACCGAGCGTTGGCGAATCGTGAACCGCGCCCTTGTTGATGGGAATCACCTGCATCGCGCGAAGCCCGCCGTAGGGTGTAAAGCGGTCGTTGTCTTCGGCCGACGTGATCAGTGTGGCTTCCAGATGCAGGTGATCGCCCCAGTTCACAAGTCCGCCGCCGATCATGATCGCGGTCGCCGCGCCGGGGGCCTGGGAAACCCCGTTCAGCCGTCGTTTATAGTTGGCAACGATCCCGCTGAAAGACGGAGCCCGGACACCAATGTCCGAACGGTCATCCAATCCGAATCGGACTTCCGGATCGACTCCATAGCGCGGGAATGAACGCTTGTCGACGGAATCGTCCACGGAATTCGGGACGACATACATGGACATGCTGTGAACGGTCGTTCCAACTGGAACGGGTTGCGCGGTGCTCCCCACGGTAAGTGGTATGCAGCCGGCGGTGTAGACGATCGACAGCGCGGCCCCAGCATGAGCTACGAATTTCAATGTCATGAACGATCCCAGGTTAGAGGTGCGGAATGCAACCTAGGATCGCCGGTCATGCCGGTCTTTACGTCAGATTACGTAGTAGTCAGCGCGCCTGAGCGCACGAAGTGCGAAGGAACGCTGGACTAGAACCGCGCCTCTACGTACAGGTTGGCGCGCACTGATTTCTCTGGATAGATCCCCTTCGCGAGATCGATGCGAATCAATCCATCCATAATTGAGGCGCCGACGCCTGCCCCACTGAGCGGCCGCCCCGGATGCGAGAAGTTCGTGCGATCGCCCGCCCAGCCGAGATCCCCGAACACGATCTTGCGGAATCCCGTCGACCTCGTGCCGAACTCCGCGCTGGTCATCCAGAACGAATCCCCGATCTGCGCGCCGGCTCTCTGACCACGCACCGTCTGTACGCCGCCGAGGAAGAACTGCTTCTGAATCGGCAACTGACCGCCCGAGGTACCAGCTCCAAGCGTCAGCGCTCCGTCGAGCAAGTGGCCGATTCCACGGGACAGAGTCGTCTGCAGCGAGCCGCGCGAATAGTCGAAGGTTCCTGTTCCGCCCTCGAGCTTGATATCAGTCAGTGCGCGGAACCCGTGCGGATCGAGCCCGTACGACGAGTGGTGCCCGACCGCCAATCCGACGATCTTGCCATTCACGGCGTTGATGTTCGTGAGGTCGCCCTTCACTCCGCCCGGATGTGCAATCGCGAACTCCGTGTGCACCGTCGCATCGAACTGCTGCTCGGCGAACAGGCGCCAGTTGTTGATCATCCCATAGTCCTTCTCGCCCTTGAGCTCCGCACCCCACGTCCGGTAATAGAACCCTTCGTCACGCCCGAAGAAGAGCGCCGACACCGAGCTGCTGAAGCCGAGCGGATCACCCCAGTCGTTCGAAGCGACGAGACGGCGATAGACACCGACTCCGATCTTCCGCCGGCCATCGGTCCGGTCGAGCGATAGCTCGCCATTGGGCGACAGGTCTGCGACACCCAGCCTGAAGAGAGTGTGGGCAGAGTACCCGCCTCCGAGCACATCATCGACCGCCAGCGCGCTTGACAATCCTTCGACGCGATTGAAGCGCGTGAACGGAAGTCCCCACGAGACCGTCGGCTTCTGCGGACTGAACCCGGGCTGGGCGCCGAGTGTCAGCGCCTCGGAAACAAGTGCGTCACGCTCGGCCGTTCCGAAAACTTGCTCGCCTTCGTCGTAAATCGATTTTGGGAGCTCGCTCGAGTGAGCCAGCGCCACGGTATCGCACGGAACTCTGACCAGAATCTGCAGGTCCTCGTCCCGGTTGTGGTGGGTGCGGACGCGCTCGGTTCCCTGCTTGCACTCGTTGCGCCGAAGCTCTCTGCGTGCCGCGCGAGAGACCGAATCGCTGGCCGTGTCCGTCACTGTAATGGTGATATCGGGCATCGGTTCGGTTCCATTCACACTCTCGTAGGTGTAGCGCTGCTCAAGCTTGAACGGAATGTGCATGAAGCTCACCTGAGCCTCGCCCTCGATCGTCTGCGAGCGCGGTAGCCAGAATCGCCCCTCGTGCAGGCCGTACTCGACTGTGATGGCGCTTACGTTGGCCCGCATCGGCGTGATCATCGGCTTCACCCAGCGCGGGATGTCGTCGTCTGGATCGTGCTCTTCCTCATTCGCTTCCTTGGCGACAGCCATGATGTCCATCTCCTGCGCCATGCGATAAACAGCGCGCACGAGGTGGCCTGAGGCCGCGTCGAACCAGAGCGAGCCGACCGCGACGTTCCACTTGGGCTGCCGCGGGCGAATGCGGAGCTCGCGCAGCTGGATGCGCTGTCCCCCGGGAAGCTGGAACTCGACGGAATCTCCCGACTGGTACGTGTAGTACGCCTCGGCACCGGTTGCGAGTGGATGAATTACCTCGTTCTCGCTGACGTCGGCTTTAGCCATGTCCGAGCCGATCCAGAGGGTTTCTCGCCCGGGAGCGTAAGGAATGTCACCGTCATTGCCAAGGTCGATGTCTCCCTTTCCGATGCCTTCGATCATTGGAAGAACACTGCGCCGCCCTTTGACGTCGACGATCGCGCCTTTGCCACGCTGCCACATCACGTGCGACGCTTGCTCGCTCCGGATCAACAGGCGGTCACGCCCGATCCGCGTGAATCCCATTCCGACCGACATTCGCTCGTACGAGTTTGCATCGTAGCCCGTGAGCGACGAGTCCTGGGAGAGTCTGGCTTCGCGCGCACGAAGCAGAAGATCGCGCGCGCCAGGGTCCTTGAAAGCGCTTGCCATAATCACGGGCGTCACTGGCAGCCGTTTGGCAAGTCGGATTTCCCTTCGCACCGAGTCCCTGACCCGCTCGTGGGCATGCAGCGAATCGCGTCGCGCATCTCTACGCACCGCTATCGAATCCAGCCTCCGCACCGCCAATGAATCCGTTCTCGCCCGCGCCACGCTGTCCTGATTGTCGCTTCCGATGCGAATCACGGCGTGGGACTGCGCGAATACGACCGCGGCGAGGAGTGCCAGCATTATCTAGTGGCCCGTCGAACGTGGAATGGCGAAGGAGACGCCCAGCTGCCAGAGGACGAGATCGGTCTTGCTGTTGCGCGGGTTCAGCGTGATGGAGCCATCGGGGTTGTCGGTGATGTCGCCCTTTTTCAGATACGTCGCGCTCGCGCCATAGTGGTATTTCGCTCCAAGATTGAGCGCGCCGATCGATTTCCCGAACGGAATCATCACGCCGCCGCCAAAAATCCAGGCGTGGGACCAGTCGTCGAGGTTGGTCGTATTTAGCACCGCGTCCGAATTGCCCGTCCCCGAGATCGACGACTCCGTCCAGAAATAGGTTGCCCCTATTGCGGCGTTGGCGTAGGGACGGAACCAGCCGTCAGGAACCTGTAGCTGGGCGCCGATGGAGCCGAAGCCGATGCGATTGTCCGTGTTGAGATCCACCGAGAGACGGCCCGAGATCGGAAACCCTATCAGCTGCTGTTCGTGTCCGTACTGAACGCCACCCAGGTCCGCGCGGAGGTTGAAGTAGCCTTGGGGATCGAGCCTGAACATTCCCGTCAGATCGAACCCGTAACCGTTCGGAACGTTGTTCGCGAACTCGCCCTTCGGCTGCGAGATTGTGAGATCGGCGCCAAACGAAAAGCGTGAAGGAACCTGATCGCCGTAAGGGGCGATCTGCGCATCGACGACCGACGCCGACGCGAAAATGAAAGCAGTGCTCAGTACCAACACGGCTTTGGACTGCATAGTTTCTCTCCCTCGGGTTTGGAACCAGTGTTGGCAGGGACGGTGCCCGGTCTTCAGCCAACGCTATATCATTTTACGGTAAGAGGTTACAACGAGTTTCACGCTCGCTGAAACAAGTTGTTGCCCTCTCCACGTGACACTCCTTGTCGTTCTATGGTGACACCTTTGGATAATTCCGCCCCCGCGCTCCGGGTTGAGGGGCTCCGGAAAGCCTACGACGACGTCGTCGCCGTCGATGGCCTCAATCTCCAGGTCGAGACTGGCGAGTGCTTCGGGCTGCTCGGCCCCAACGGCGCCGGAAAGACGACCACGATCGAGATCTGCGAGGGCCTTCTCGCCGCCGACTCTGGCAGTGTCGAAGTGCTCGGCCGGCACTGGGAGTCGGATGCCCGCGATCTTCGCGAGTTGCTCGGGATCCAGCTGCAGGATACGCAGCTGTCCGAGAAGCTCACCGTGGATGAGACACTTACTCTTTTTCAGAGCTTCTATCGCGACGCGCGCGACGTCGGAGAGGTGGTCGATCACGTCGACCTGGGCGAAAAGCGCTATTCAAGAGTCGGTGGATTGTCGGGCGGACAGAAGCAGCGCCTCGCGGTCGCGTGCGCGCTGGTCGGAAACCCCCAGCTCCTTTTTCTGGACGAGCCCACGACGGGTCTCGATCCAGTATCGCGGCGGCAGCTGTGGGACCTAATCGCAAAATTCCAGGCGGAGGGAAAGACGATCGTTCTCACCACGCACTACATGGAAGAGGCTGAGCGGCTTTGCGATCGCGTAGCAATCGTGGATCACGGTCGAGTGATCGCACAGGGGACGCCACGCGATCTGATAGAGTCCGTGGATGTTTCGCATCTTCCGCCGCCCGAGCCTCGAACCACGTCCGTAACGCTCGAGGATGTGTTCGTTTCTCTGACGGGCAGGACTCTGCGCGATGAGTGAGCCGCGTTCATTGGACCCCAAAGAGGGTCGCGCCAGAATCAAGCGGGTGCCTTTTCCGCTCACCGAGGAACAGGCCTCCCGCCCACGCCTACCGTTCATGCGTCGCCCTTTCATGAAGCGCTCGATGGTTCAGCTCACGCTGGTGCGCTTCCGCGAGTTCATTCGCGAGCCCGAAGCAGTTTTCTGGACGTTCATCTTCCCCATCCTCCTCGCGGCAGGATTGGGAATCGCCTTCAGACAACGCGGGCCGGACAAGGTGCAAGTCGGCGTCGTCACGGGTTTGGCAGGAACCGGCGCGGTGGTCCAGTCTCTCGCCCGGGATTCCACTCTCGTAGTTACGACGTACGACGACAGCGCGGCGGCACGCGCTCTTCGCACGGGAAAAGTTGCGCTGCTCGTTGTTCCCGGATCGGCAAAAGACAGCGTCCGTTACGTCTACGATCGCGGACGCAGCGAAGCGGTGAACGCGCGCTTGATGGTGGACCGCGCCGTCCAGAATGGGGCGGGTAGAGTGGACGCGGTTCGCGCGACGGATACTTACGTAACGGAAGCCGGCTCACGCTACATCGACTTTCTCATTCCCGGCCTGCTCGGCATGAATCTCATGGGGAGCAGCATCTGGGGACTGGGATTCTCCATCGTTACAGCGCGCAGCAAGAAGCTGCTCAAGCGATTGATGGCGACGCCGATGTCGCGCGCGCAGTATCTCCTCTCGTACCTGTGTTCACGACTGGTTTTTCTGATTCTGGAAGTCGTGACCCTCGTTGGCTTCGGACACTGGGCGTTCGGCGTTCCGCTGCGCGGCTCGCTCGCGACGCTGCTTTTGATCTGCCTGCTCGGGGCGGTCTCCTTTGGCGGCTTGGGTCTGCTCACGGCATCACGGGCGCGCACGACGGAAGCCGTATCAGGAATCATGAACTTCATCATGCTGCCGATGTGGATTTTCTCGGGTGTGTTCTTCTCGTCCGCGAATTTTCCCCACGCCGTTCAGCCGTTCATCAAGCTGCTTCCCCTCACGGCTGTAAACGATGCGCTCCGCGCCAACATGCTCGAAGGAGCGTCGTTCGCCGCCGTCACTCCCCAAATGCTCGTCATTCTGGTCTGGGGAGTAGTCACGTTCTTCGCCGCGCTCAAGCTGTTCCGGTGGCGTTGATGTCGTGAGCGACACCTCGGCGACCGCACCCCGAAATCTTCTCGCGGTCAACGAGGCGCTCTCGATCCCGCGAAGCGAGCTCGACGTGCGGGTGTCGAGGTCGTCGGGCGCCGGCGGACAGCACGTGAACAAGACATCGTCGCGCGTGGAGATCTTCTGGAACGTTCTCGGATCGCGCGCACTTACCGACGAGCAGCGCGCGCGCCTTCGAGAGAAGCTCGCGTCCCGACTCACGACCGAAGGGAGTATCCGCGTCGTCGCGAGCGACATGCGGAGCCAGGGCCGCAATCGGGAACTGGCAGAGGAACGACTCGCCGATCTCGTCAGGCGAGCGCTCATCATTCCCAGAAAGCGACGGGCGACGAAGCCCACGAGGGCCGCAAAGGAAGCACGCCTCGATTCAAAGAAGCGGCACTCGACCAAGAAGCGCGATCGCAGGGATACGCCGCTCGATTGAACGATAGACGCGGCCACGCCTCGCGCGCGCAGATAATCGCTGCGTTTGCATCGATCTATCTGGTCTGGGGATCGACATATCTCGCGATCAGCTACGCCGTCGAGACGATTCCGCCGTTCATCATGGGTGGAACTCGTTTCGTGATCTCCGGCGCAATGCTCTACCTGTGGGCGCGATCTCGCGGAGCGCCGAGGCCGACGCGCCTCCACTGGCGAAACGCGATCATTGCGGGCGGGTTTCTTCTTCTCGGTGGAAATGGAGCAGTCGTATGGGCGGAGCAGTTCGTTCCGTCGGGCCTCACCGCGCTGCTGGTGTCGATTCTTCCGTTCTGGCTCGTGATCATCGAGTGGGTGAGGCCCCCGCGCAGACGTCCGAGTGGTGCCGTCCTGATTGGACTCATCCTCGGCTTCGCTGGAATCGTCGTGCTCGTGGGACCGTCCGGCGTCGGCGGTCACGGCGACGTGAGGCCGATCGGTGCGCTGGTGCTGATACTCGGCTCCTTGTCGTGGGCGATCGGATCCTTCTGGTCGCGCGACGCACAGTTGCCTGAGTCCGGACTGCTCACCACGGGGATGGAGATGCTCGGCGGCGGCGTGCTGCTGCTGATCGTTGGAGCAGCAACGGGCGAGATCGCTCACACCGACATTCATCGCATCTCGAGCGCATCTGCCGTGGGCCTGCTCTATCTCATCACTTTCGGGTCGCTGCTCGGCTTCACGTCATTCATCTGGCTGCTGGACAAAGTCTCTCCGGCCAGACTCGGAACGTACGCCTACGTCAATCCAATCGTAGCCGTACTGTTGGGATGGGCAATCGCGGGTGAGAGGTTGTCGATTCGGACTGGCATAGCCGCCGCGATCGTCATTTGTGCGGTGGCTCTCATTACGACGGCGCGGAGCACAAATGCCAGTTAAACGGGCTAGTGCCCCGCCCTGTGATCACCACGTTGCGCCAGAAGGAATTCCCGGATGGCAGCCAACGACGCCGAGTCAGCCGTAGCGATTCTCACCTCTCCGCCACGCGGCAGATCCGCGTACGTGTAACGAATCAGAGCCTTGTTCCGGCTCATGACCTGGGTTCCCGGCATCTCGCGCATGTGGACGAACTCCGGGGTGGAGAAATCTCCCGCCTGAAATGCGTGTTCAATGAGCTTCATGTGTGCGCGTATCTGAGCAACAGCGAGCGGATCAGCGCCTTTCATTTCGAGTGCTATTCGGCCGCCATTCGGCAGGACGTCGAAGCGGTGCGCAGATCCGTACTGATCGACTCCCATTGCCATCTTTCCGCGCTCCTGCAAAGCGGCGAACGAACTGTCTCGTTGCGCCTTACTGGAGTCGGTTCCACCATGCATGGCGGCGTGTTGCGCCGGAGTCATCGCGCTGTGGTCCATGGGCTTTGATGGGGCCGTATCAGTTGACTGCGCCATCCCATGCTTCGCGCAAAAGACGCTCAATGCAAGGAGACCGAACAGGGCCGCCTTTGTAGGAAGAAATGACATTGTTTCTCCAGGTTGGTGACCAGCTGCCGCTCTGTGCGGCTTGGCTTGATAGTTACGTCGCCTGACCTTTCCTGGCTGGGACTAAAGTTCCCCTCGTTCGCGGATGGTTCCTAAGGGGCGGATTCGGCCAGCTCCTCAAGAATCCCGAGGTCGAGGACTCGATATTTCCCCTCGCCGACTCTTTCGATCGCCCCCAATCGTCGCAATCCACGAAGCGCTCGGACGACGACCTCCCGGACAGTTCCAAGTTCTTCTGCGAGAGCTGTTTGTGTCATGCCGAGCGAGAACGCCGCGTTCTTTCGTGCGCCAGCCCTCGACGGGGCAGAGGTAATTGTCGTCTGGTGCCGCTGCAGAATGAACTGCGCGAGTCGCGTTTGCACGCTGTTCACGGTAATCTGATCCACTCTCTCCACCAGGGCTTCGATTCGGCGCGAGAGACGCTTCAAGAAGAAGAATGCGAGCGCGGGGTCTACGGCGATCGCTCGTCTGACCGCGCCCTCGGGGAGAAACAGGCATCGCGTTGGCTCCGCGGCGATCGCCGTCGCGGGATAGCGGCCGCCGGTAAAGAACGGCACTTCTCCAAGGGTGGCACCGGGCTCACCGGAATGAATGACCAGTTGGCGACCACCGCTACCGCGAACGATGCGCACCATCCCCTCGAGCACGAGGATGATGCCTTCCGAGCGATCGCCCGCAGACCAGAGGATCTCACCTGTAGAGAACTGCTTCTCTACGGACTGCTCGAGCAGCGTCTCCCGGCCGACTGAGCTCAGAGCACCGAGTAGTTGATTCCTTGCGTCGACTTGGCTCAATGGACGAATACAGATGGAGGCAAAGGCCGAGGCTGGTGAAAGTACGCCATTGTTTTCATTGTGGGACCAACTAACGCGCACTTGGGTATAGGTGGAGCGGAACAACGACAATCGATGTCGCAACCCGAGGCGTTCGTGCTGAGCACTGATGTTTTCCCAGGGTCCTTCGAATGATCAACGCCCGATCGATTGCCGACCCGCGGCTTCTCGTCGCATTCCTGGTCTCCCTCGCTTGTTCTGACGCTTCGTCGCCGCGTAAAGTTCCGCCACCCACCGATCTCCACGTGCTCGCGCTCGAGACTTTCGATGGCTCGGGGCAGGCCGTGCACCCTGATGCTGCCATCACGCCGGTGACATGGGCTCCCGACCAGACCCAGCTATTCGTCACTCCGTATCCCAATGGGGACGCGACGAAAGAGAATCCTTCGCTGTTCACAGGGCGATCCTTTGTCGACTGGCGCATTCCGTCCGGGGTCATGAATCCGATCGCGCGCCCCGCCGCAGGATACCTCTCGGACCCCGATGAAGTGTTCAATCCGGAGACGAACGAGCTCTGGCTGTATTACCGCGCGGTCACGAACGAAAATGAGATCCTTCTCATTCGAGGCAGCGGGCCCTCCACCTGGAGTCCGCCGACGCTGGTTGCCAGCGGTACCAATCACACTATCGTTTCACCAACCGTGGTCAGGCGTGGAATTCTCGGCTATCTACAATGTGAAGATTCCCGGATCATGCACGACATCGGAA
>Ga0208078_1000352_pt1 | contig 12153 bp, 9 predicted proteins | sample NGESurdeep072012_3_FD_184468 | JGI IMG/M metagenome (GOLD analysis project Ga0208078, IMG submission 184468) | Arctic peat soil microbial communities from Barrow, Alaska - NGEE Surface sample 53-2 deep-072012 (SPAdes) | ecosystem: Environmental > Terrestrial > Soil > Wetlands > Peat ...
GGCAGGCGTGGCGATGCCGCCGGCGGAGAAATTGGGCACGGGGAGCTTCCCTGTTTGCGCGATTTCGCGAATCAGTTCGAGCGGAGCGCCGCTCTCCTTGGCCACGCGCATCAGTTCGTCCTCGCGCAGTGTGGTCAAGCGGCGCATTTCGCTGGTGATCGCCCGGATGTGGCGCACGGCTTCCACGATGTTGCCCGAACCCGCCTCGCCCTTGCTGCGAATCATCGCCGCGCCTTCGGCGATCCGCCGCAGCGCCTCGCCGAGGTCGCGCGCGCCACACACGAAGGGCACCGTGTACGCCGCCTTGTCGATGTGGTACAGGTCGTCGGCCGGCGTCAGAACCTCTGATTCGTCGATGTAGTCTACCCCGAGCGCTTGGAGCTGGCGCGCCTCACCGATGTGCCCGATCCGCACCTTCGCCATCACCGGGATCGTGACGGCTTTCATGATCCGCTCGATCAGCGCCGGGTGGCTCATCCGCGCGACGCCGCCGTCGGCGCGGATGTCGGCCGGGATGCGCTCGAGCGCCATCACCGCGACCGCGCCGGCCTCTTCGGCGATCTTTGCCTGTTCGGGTGTGACGACGTCCATGATGACGCCGCCCTTCAGCATCTGCGCGAGCCCGCGCTTGACGGTCTCGGTCCCCGTCGCCTGTCCGTTCATATCCGCTCCATTGTCCTGCTCGCATCGCCCGCCATCAATGCGGACAATGATGACAATTCGAGATTGTGGCCCGGAGGGCCGCTACGGGGTTTGCGGCGGGACCTCGGGCGGGGGTGTCGACAGCTCCGGCTCGGTCACGCCCGGCTCATGGGAGACGATCGGGATCGGGAGCGGCGGCGAGGTATAGATCCCGCGCGCCCGAGGCGGGGGCGTGGGCGTCGGGCGCGGCGTCATCGGAGGCGGCGGCGGCGCCGGCGGACGGGTGACGCGCGGATCCGGAAACGCCGGGTCGGTCGCGACCGAGACGACCTGGAGGCGCTTCCAGTTCTTCAGCTCACCGTGGTTCCCCGAATCGGCTTCGGGGACGGCGGTCACCTGGGAACCGACGGTCATCGTGCGGCGCTCGGTCTGCAGCAAGACCCGGTCGCCCAGCTTCTGACCGATCACGATCGAGACGAGGAGCACGACGGCACCCGCGACCAGCAGCGCGGACAGCCCGGGGCGGCGGCTAGGCGGCACGGACGGCGGGTTCGTCAGACCGGGGCCGCCGCCTCTCGGCCACCGTGGATCGGCATCGCATCGACCAGCACCGGCTCGCCGATCCGGATCTCCAGCATCCGGCCGGCCTCGACGCGGCGCCGGTGTGAGTGGCCGCGGAACTCGACCGTCACGTCGCGGGCGCGCTCGCGATCGTTGCAGAGATAGATCAGGACGGCTCCGCGCTCGTCCTCGAACGCGACCGCGCCGACCTCAACCGGCGAGGTGCGGATCTCGTCCGAGACGTCGTGGCCCGCGAAGTACACGCGGTACGGCTCGTCGGCGGAGGCGAAGTCCATGTCGCCGACGATGATCTTGCGCTCGGCGTCCACCACATAGCTGTGGCGCCGCCCGCCCCAGTGGACACGCACGGCGGCGGTCCACGTCCAATCGGGCGGGAGCAGCGGCGCGATGTGCGGCCGGCCGCTGGTGCGGTAACCGTCGAGCCCGCAGACCGTCTCGGCGACCGCCCAAAGGTATTTTGCACCGGTCCAGGGCGAGAGGTACATGCCGCGATTCGTCAGCGAACCACCGTCGAACCACTCGGCGAACTGCCCGGGGACGGTGTTCCGCGGCGCGCCGGCCTCCATCGTCTGATAGACCGCTTCGAGCCAGTGCGCCGCCTCGGCGTGCGCCCCGTTGCGCGCCAGCGCGACGGCGAACCAGAGCGTGAGGTCGGGCCAGACCCCTCCGAGCAGGCCGAAGCCGTGCGACGGAAAGTACCACGCGTCGGCGGTCGAGATCGTGCGCAGCCCGACCGGCGTCGTGAAATCAGGTTCGGCCAGCCGTTTGAGGATCGCGCGGCGCGCGGGCGGCTCGGCGACCTCAAAGAGCACCGGGAACACCTCATCCGCGGTGAAGTTGTCCTGAAAGTTGTCGTCCTTGTCGTAGTTCAGCACGAACGCGGACGTGTCGGCATTGAACAGCTTCGCGAGCATCGCTTGGCGGAGCGCACTGGCCTCACGCGAGAACCGTTCCCATGCCTCCCCGTCGTCGACGACGGCGGCGAGACGCGCGCTCGCCTCGAGCGCAAAATACGCTTCCGCGTTGATCTCGGTCACCGCGCCGTCGAGCGTATAGTACGGGATGATGTTGCGCCACGACGTGATCCCGAACATGTCGACGCCGCCGGCCTTGCAGAAGACCAAGCCGTTGGCGTCGCGCTGCGTCAGCATGTAGTCCGCGATCTTCACGACCAGCGGGAAGACGCCGCGCAGCCACTCGTCGTCGAGCGTCGCGTTGTAGTGATGCAGGATCGCGATGATGTGCAGCGGCGTATCGTCGTTGATGTTGAGATCGTACGCGGTTTTGTATCCGTTGACGCCGCGCACGTACTCGACCACTTGGCCGCTCGGTTCGAGGAACCGGTTGAACAACTCGATCGCGTCGCGCGAGAACTGCGGCATGAAATAGTCGTAGCCGTGGACGAACCACGAGGTGTCGCGCGAGACCAGGATGTCGGACGGCGGCGAGTTGGTCGATCCCCAGCCCTGCGGATATTCTTTCACCACCCGCAGCATGTTCGTCTTCGCCCAGACCACGCCGCGGTTGATCACCGGCGAGGGCGTGAACAGGCGCGCGTCGGCGAGCTTCTCCGCGTAGTACCGTTCGGTCGCCGAAAGCGCGTCCGGATCGTGCAGCAGCTGCTCGAGCACCGGCTTCGAACGGTCGTCGCCGTCCTTGTGAAAGACGACGGCGAGCCGCAGCGACTCGCGTTCGCCCGGTGCGATCTCGAGGCGGTACTCGAACGCTCCGAAGATGCGGCTCGACGCGAACTCGGCCAGGTTCGGCGTGATCTCGCCCAGGTGATCGCCGGCGCCGAGCGTCCCGTTCTTCATCCCTTTGAGCAAGGTTTGCTCGCGCAGCCCGACGACGACCGCGCTCGGCGTGCGCGAGCCGCCCCACCAACGGACCCAGCCCGACTCTTCGCCGTAGGAGCGGATGAAGCGATCGCCGGCGCTGGCGCGAACCTGCTTCTCGGGTTCCCCGTAGAAGCGCTGCCCGATCAGCAGCGCCCAGGGGAAGATCCGGACGCTCGCCGCCGTCGAGGCCGCGTTGTGCACGGTGATCTCGACGACGAACGACACCAGCCGGTCGTGCCGCGGTCCGTGCGGGACGTAGAACGCCTCGGTGACGTGCAGATCGCGCGCGATCGCGAACTCGGCGATCTGCGCGTAGGGCAAGAAGGTGAACTCGCGGACGATCTGCTGCGGGAACAGCGTCTCGCCGCCGCCGGCACGATAGGCGACTTGATGGGCGCCGAAGATGATCTGATCGGTGTCGGCGTCCCACAGGCCGCGGATACCGCCCTTGGGCGTCGAGGTCGCGAACGTCTTGAAGTTGCCGAGCGTCAGCCCGAACGGTGTCTCCTCCTCGCGGAGGACGTACGCGCTGAACTCGTTGCGCTGCGCATCAAAGGTGGGTCCCACGGCGTGACCCCGTTACACGAGGGCGGCACGCGCCGCCTTCTGCGGCTCCGGGGAAGAGTGGGCGAGCGACGAACCCCGGTGCGCGTGAGAGCCCCCGCAAAGATCAACCTCACGCTGGAGATCCTAGCGCGGCGCGAGGACGGGTTCCACGCGCTGCGCAGCGTGATGGTGCCGATCGGGCTCGCCGACGAGCTGGAGTTCGCACCGGGCGAGCGGTTCACGTTCGCGTGCGATCCGCCGTCGCTCGCCGCGGACAACCTCGTCATCCGCGCGCTCGCCCGGCTCGGACAGGCTGCCGCGCCGCTCGCGGTCACGCTGCGCAAGCGCGTCCCGGCCGGTGCCGGGCTGGGCGGCGGTTCGAGCGATGCCGCGGCGGTGCTGCGCGCGGCGATGGACGGCACCTTCGGCGACGCCGGCGAACGCGATTGGATCGCCGACGCACGGGCGCTCGGTTCCGACGTGCCGTTCTTCCTGATCGACGGGCCGGCGCTGGTCGAAGGGACCGGCGAACGGGTGACCGCGCTCGGCGCGGCGCCGCCCTGGTGGATCGTGCTCCTCGTCCCGGGCGCGCACGTCGCGACCAGGCGCGCGTACGAGGCGTTGGCGGCGGTGCGCGCCGCCGCTCCCGTGCCGGCGCGGCCGCGCAGCGGGTCGGCAACGCTGGCCTGCGGTGAGGCGCTGCAGCGCGGCGACTTCGCGACCGTCCTGGCGACGATGACGAACGACTTCGAGCCGGTCGTCCGCGCCGCATACCAGCCGGTCGACGTGGCGCTCGTCGCGCTCGAGGCGGCCGGCGCGCCCGGCCGCGCGATGCTCTCGGGGTCGGGCGGCGCGTGCTTCGCGCTCTTCGAGTTCGAGGGCAATGCGCGCGCGTTCGCCGATCGGCTGCGCGCTCCGGCCGGGACGTCCGTGCAGGTCGTCCCGTTCGCGACGAGCGGCAAATGGGTGGATTCGCCAAAGGCGAATCCTTCGCGGTCCTCGCTGCGCGGCGGTCCGCCGGCGTGAGCGCCGTCGACGCGATCGTGCTCGCAGGCGGTGGGCCCGACGCCGTCGCGGCGCTCGAGCCAGGTGCCCCGAACAAGGCGTTCGTGCGCGTCGGCGGGGTCCCGCTGGTGCAGCGCACGATCGACGGCCTGCGCTCCTCCTCGCGCATCGACCGGATCGTCGCCGTCGCGCCGCCCGCGGCGGCCGCGCATCCGGCGCTGGCCGGCGCGAGCGAGGTCCGCGGCGACGGCGCGAAGATGCTGGAGAGCTTGCGCTCTGGGATGCTCGGCTTCACCGAGGACGCGATCGTCGTCGTCGCGGCCTCCGATCTCCCGGCGCTCGACGCGCCGGCCGTCGACGAGTTCGTCGACGCGGTGATCGCCCGCAATCTCGACGTTGCCTACGCTTGCCTGGAGCGGCGCTACCACGAGCCGGTGTACCCCGAGTTCCCGCACACGTGGGCGCGGATGCGCGACGGGCAATACTGCGGCGGCGGCCTCGTCGCGCTGCGCCCTCGCGTCCTGCCGCGCTTGAGCACGTTCCTCGAGGCGCTGGGCCGGGCGCGCAAGTCGCCGCTGCGCTTGGCCGGGCTGTTCGGCTGGGACACGATGGCGCGCTTCGCGATCGGCCGGCTCGCGATCGAACACGCCGAGCGCCGCGCGTCGAAGCTGCTCGCCGCCCACGTCGGCGCGGTGCGCTGCACGCATCCGCAGGTCGCGCTCAACGTCGATCGTGTCGAGGACGTCGCCCGGGCAAACGCACTCTTCGCCGGCGAACGTCGACTCGCGTGATGCGCATCGCGAGTCTCGCGATCGCCGTCCTCGTCGTCGCCCTGGGCGCACCGCCGGCTTACGCGCAGACCGCGACGCCGGCCGCCGCCTGCGAACGCCGGGAGGCGACCCTCGGCGGGATCGGTCGGGCGAGCGTGTTCGCGTTCACCGGCCCCGTCTTCGGCGGGCGCGTCTGCGCGACGGTCGCGAACCTGTCGATCGACGGGTTCACGGCCCGGCTCGCCGACGCGACGTCGAGCGATGCGCTGGTGGCGGCCGCTGTGACCGCCGGCGGCGACGTGACGCTTCCACTCGAGGGCGCGACGGTGACCGGCATCGGACCGTACGTCGTCGCCCCCGGCGGCGTCTTCCCGTCGTTCGGCGGCGACACGTCGGAAGTGCCGCGGGTCGTGCTCGCGTACGCGGGCCAGCGCGTGCTCGTCATCGGAACGACCGCCGTCGCCTTGGTCGATCTCGCACGCATCCTTCGCACCGAGCCCGATCTCTTCGGCGCGGATGCGGTGGAGCGCGCCGTCGTCCTCGCCAGCGGGCCCCAAGCCGCGCTCTCGTTGCGGACCGGCAGCGGGATCTACGGAGCCGCCGCGATCGCGTCGCCGCGCGTGCTTCTGCTGATTAAGCGCGGCTGAGGAAACCGCCACCTCTCAGCCTTTTCACAGACTACACGGGTACGAAGGTCCTAATGAGCGCCGTGACCGTGCTCTGCGATCGGGCTGCTGACGTAGGGGGCGCTGAGCGGTACTGGGAGACCGTGCTGCCGGCACTCGGTGCGCGCGGCGTACACGTTCGTCTCCTCGCCCGCGAGGTCGAAAACACGTCGCAGTTCGGCGCGAGCGCGCGCGAGATCCGTTGGGCCGACGAAGACGGTGCGCCCTCGGCGGATGCCGCGCGCGCGGTGGCCGAGGAGTTGCGGCGCAATCCGCCCGACGTCGTGGTCACCGCGAGCGTCTTCGACACCGCGGTGCTCGATGCGGTCCGCGCGCACGCGGAACGCTGGTTCGTCCGGATCCACGACCATCGCGCGTTCTGCCCGACCGGCGACCGCGTCTACCCGCAGTTCGAGGGACCCTGCTCCGCGGCGATGGGCGCCGCATGCCGCGGCGCCGTGTTGGTCCGCGGCTGCGTCAACGGCCCGCGTCCGTCGTCGTTTCGCCGGATCGCCGCACGTGAGGCCGTGCGCGACCGCATCGCCCGGGCCGACGGTCTGCTCGTCTCGAGCACGCACATGCGTGCGACCTGCGAGGTGAACGGGGTCGACGCGTCTCGCGTCGCGGTCACGCCGCCGCCGCTCCCGGATGCCGCGTTCGCGCGCGCAACCGCGCCGCGTCCCAGCGCGCGCACCCTGCTGTTCGCGTCGCGGCTGACCCCGCGCAAGGGTCTGCGGTCGCTCCTGGGCGCGCTGGCGAAGCTGTCGCCCGGCGAACGGCCGCGCCTCGTCGTCGCCGGGGAGGGCGAGGCGGAAGAGCGCGAGGCCCGGGCGCAGGCGGCCCGGGACGGGATCGCGGTCGAGTGGCGCGGCAAGCTCTCGGCGGACGAGCTGCGCGCGGCGATCGACGGTGCCGACGCGGTCGCGGTGCCGTCGCTGTGGCCGGAACCGTTCGGTCTGGTCGGCATCGAGGCGCAGGCGCGCGGACGCCCCGCGGTCGCGTACGGGGTCGGTGGGATCGCCGATTGGATCGACGGCGCCGGGATCGCCGTGCGCCGCGGCGACGAGGTCGCCCTTGCCGGCGCGATCCGCGCGATCTTGGACGAGGCGACCTGGTCCAGCTTCTCTTCCGCCGCCCGAGCGCGTGCGGAGGATCACCGGCTCGGTGCGCACGTCGAGCGACTCTGCCGCATCTTCAAATTGAATGAGGAAAACTGAAACGATGAAGGTGCTGGTGATCGGCGGCGACGGCTACTGCGGATGGGCGACGTCGCTGTACCTGTCCAGCCGCGGCCACGACGTGACGATCGTCGACAGCCTGGCGCGACGCGCGTGGGACCGCGAACTCGGTCTCGACTCGCTCGTGCCGATCGCGTCGACGCGGCGTCGCATCGACGAATGGTCGCGCGTCACCGGGCGCACGATTTGTTTCGAGGAGCTCGACGTCACCGACTACGCGCCGCTCTGCCGCGTCGTGCGCGAGAACGCTCCGGACGCGGTCGTGCACTTCGGCCAGCAGCGCAGCGCGCCGTTCTCGATGATCGATCGCGACCACTCGGTGCGCACGCACATCAACAACACGGTCGGGAACATGAACGTTCTGTGGGCGCTGCACGAGAACGCGCCCAGCGCGCACTTGGTCAAGCTCGGCACGATGGGAGAGTACGGGACGCCGAACATCGACGTCGAGGAAGGCTTCATCACGATCGAGCACAACGGCCGCAGCGACACGCTGCCGTATCCCAAACAACCCGGCTCGTTCTACCATCTCACGAAGGTCAGCGACAGCGACCAGATCTTCTTCGCCTGTCGCGTCTGGGGCTTGAGCGCCACCGACCTCAATCAGGGTGTCGTCTACGGCACGTCGACCGAGCAGACGGCGCTCTCGCCGGCACTGGTCAACCGCTTCGACTACGACCACGTCTTCGGCACGGTGCTCAACCGGTTCTGCGTCCAGGCCGCACTCGGCCATCCGTTGACCGTCTACGGCCGCGGTGGTCAGACGCGCTCCTTCCTCGACATCCGCGACACGGTGCGTTGCATCGAGATCGCGCTCGAGCACCCGGCGAAGCGCGGCGAGTACCGCGTCTTCAACCAGTTCACCGAGATGTTCGCGGTCGAAGAGCTCGCCGAGCGCGTGACGCGGGTCGCGCGCGAGCACGGACTGGCATGCGAGATCGCGCATCTTGCCAACCCGCGCGTCGAGCGCGAAGAGCACTACTACAACTGCGTCAACACGAACTTGCGCTCGCTCGGACTCGAGCCGACCCCGCTCTCCGATGCGACAATCGCCGGACTGATCGGGCTGGCGCGCGAGCACATCGACCGCGTCGACGCCCGCTTGATCCCGCCGCGCGTCACCTGGCGCGCCGAGGAGACGCCGCCGGAAGCCTCGGCCGTCGCGTAGGTTGCGCGCCGCCGTCGTTCTCGCCGCCTCGACCCTCACGCTTGCCGCGACCACGAACGCGGCGCAGCCGGCGACCCACGCGACCACCGAGCCGGTGCGGATCGTGCGCGCAATGATCGTCTCCGGCGACGGACAGAGCGCGCACGCCTACGTCGCGAACGGAAAGCGGCTCTACGAAGCGGGGTTCCCGGCAGCGCTCGTCGTGCGAATCCCTTCTCAGCCCCACCGCAAGGAATTCTTCCACGTGATCTTCACCTGCGTGAGCCAGGACTGCACCTTCGTGGCGACCGACCAGCCCGACGGCGGCGAGTTCCTCGATCGGGTGAAGAACGGCGACGTCGAGTCCGACAATGCGTACGACGTGAAGATCCACAACGGCATCGCCGCCCTGCGCGTGACCATCGACTCGCCGACGTTGCGCACCGTCGTCGTTCGCGCCGACCCGGTGGTGCAGAACGGCGAGCGCGCGGTCCCCACGTCGTTCTCGCTGAGGGTGCGCTGACGAAGGGGGCACCGCCGGGGGCGCAACCGAATATCTCCTAGCGTGCCCAGCGTCGTCGACGAACGCAGCCTGCCCAGCGCGCACGGTGAAGCGCCGGCCGCGTTTCTGGCGCGGTTGGTCCGGCGGCGCGTCCTGCGCGAAGGCGAACGGCGGGCGATCGTACGGCGCATCGCGGCGACGCGTGAAGACGTCGTTTTGCCGCCGCACGTCCGCGCCAGCGCCTCGTTCGCAGCGCGCGTGCTCGACGCCGTCGACGACGGCGCGATACCGGCCGCATTCGAAACGCTTGCGCAGCACGTGCGCACGCTGGTCGCATTCGCCGATGCGATCGACGTGCGCAGCGCGCTCCGGCAGGCGGTCGCGGCACGGCCCGCGCTGGAGGGCGAGACGCTGGCCGTCGACGCCGGCCTGCTCGCGAACCCGGACGATGCGTTCGCCTGGCGGCGCCTCGCCGTCGAAGCCGGCCTTGCGTTCGAAGTCGCCGAACCGTCGCCGCCGCCCGCGATCGATCTCGCCGCAGTCGACGGGGTGACGGAGCTGCTGCGCTATGCCGCGTCGCAAAGCGACGCGGACGCACGGCGCGCGCTGGTGACGCCGCAGAGCGGCGTGCGCGCGGACGACGCTCGAACGCTGCTCGCGGCCGCCGGCGAGCGCGAGAACGTGCTCGACGTGATCGCGCGCGGCGGCACCGCCGACGCGACCCGCTTCGCGCACGCGCTCGGCACCGTCACCGCCGCCTACAAGACGCCGGACGCCTCGGCCCGGAGCCTGCTCGCCGCGATCGCCGCCGCCTTCCCGTTCGACGATGAAGCGGCGAACGCGGCGCTCGAACGGATCGCCGGCGACTTCGACGCTGCGCGCGCCTTCGCCGAGCCGTGGGAGGCGCGCGACTTCATCGCCGAGATCGACGCCGAACTCGCCGGCGCGTCGCGGCGCGCACCTGCGCTCGACGGCGTCGAGCCCGCCGCGGCGGTCGAGGACGAGCCGCCCGCGCCGGTCGTGACGCGCAAGCTCTCGTTCAGCGCGTCGTCGCTCAACGCGTACGCCGAGTGCGCGCGCAAATGGTGGTTTCGCTACGCCTGCGCCGCCGTCGAGGACCGCGGTTCTTCGGCCTCGTTCTACGGCATCGCATTCCACGCGGCGCTCGAGGACTTTCACGCCGTGCACGCACGCTTCGACGGTGTCGACGTCGGCGCGCTCGCGTCGTTCTTGGACTACTGCGTCGTCACCGCGTTCGACCGTCACCGCACGCGTTTCGACGCACCGGTCGAATTCGAGCTGCAGAAGCGCAGAGCGCGGCGTACGGCGAAGAAGTACCTCACGTGGCTGCTCGAGCGCGCGCGCCGAGCGCCGTTCGAGGTGATCGGCCGCGAAACGCAAGCCGACGTCGAGCTTGGTGGCCACCGCTTCATCGGCTACATCGACCGGCTCGATCGCGACGACCGCACGGGCACCGTGACCGTCGTCGACTACAAGACCGGCTCGATCGCGACGAGCGCCGAAGAGTACTTGGCCGAAGTGCGCGCGTTCCGCGAGTTCCAGCTGCCGTTCTACTACTGGGCGCGAACCGCGGCGGGCGACGTCGTCACGCGCTTGGCGCTCGTGCCGCTGAAGGATGCGCTGCTCGACGTCGCGCCGGTGGAGCTCGAAGTGGTGACGACATCACGGGCGCCGCGCAGCCGCGGTCCGGTCGGCGAGATCGCCGTCGGCGAACTCGAGCGCGCGCGCGAGCGCATGATCGCGCTCGCCGGCGAGCTGGCGAGCGGGACGCTCGCCGCGTTTCCCGCAACCGACGATCCCGACGCGTGCCGCTACTGCGCGTACGCCGATGCGTGCCGCGAACGCCCGCTCGCGCTCGAGGAGCGCTTCGGCCGATGACGCCGGGAACCGGGTCCGCGGTCGCGCTGCTGGCGCTCGAGCGCGCACTGGCGCTGCCCGCCGAACACGGCCTGATCGCGTTCACCGGGCCACCCGCGAGCGGCAAGACGGAGGCGCTTGCCAGGCGCTTCGCCGCGCTGACCGCGGCAGATCCGGCGCTGGCCGACGCGGCGATCGTCACAGCGGCACGCGACGACGGCTCACGCGCGCTCGCCGCGCGGATCGCCGCGGCGAGCGGGATCGCGGTGCGCGGTGCGACGCTCGACGCGCTCGCATTCGAGCTGCTCCGCGCGCACCCGCTGGAGACCGGGCTCGCGCTCGACCTGGAGGCCGTCGGCGAGCTCGACGCCGGGGAGATCTTCGAGCGCGCGGCCGCACCGCTGTTCTCCGCCGAATGGAGCGACTGGCTCGGCACCGACGTCGACCCGGAGATCGCCGGTCTGCGGACGCCGGCGCGGTTCGCCGACGCCGCGCTGCGGCTGATCCGCAAGCTGCGCGACGCCGGGATCGACGATCAGGCCTTTCTCGCGGTCGCGCTGCGCGGTGCGACGACGTTCTACGCGAACCCGCCGAACCTCGCGTCCCCGGCCCTGCTCTCGGCGACGAAAGACGAGCACCGTGCGTCGCTCGCCGTCGACGCCTCCGAGCTCGACCGCCAGCGCCGGCGCGAGCTCGACCTGGCGAAGATCCTGGCGCGCCTGTACCGCGCCTACGTCGATGAGCTCGTGAGACGCGGCTGTCTCACCGCCTGCGACGCCCTGGCAGAGGCGACGCGACTGCTCGAAAACCGGCCCGCGATCGCGCGGGCGCTCCGCCGCCGCCTGCGCGTCGCGTTCGTCGACGACGCGCACGATCTCTCGCCCGCGGCACTGCGTTTCTTGCGCGCGCTGTTCGGCGATGCGCTCGACGGCGTCGCGGTCGCCGGAGATCCCGACGCGGCGACGCAGACGTTCGCCGGCGCGCGTCCCGAACGCATCTTCGGCCGTGCAGCGACGACCGTCGTACTCGCGCCCAGCGTGGTCCCGGCGCAGATCCTCGCGGTCGCCCGCGGTGTGATCGACGCAGACCCGGCGCGTCCGGTGCCGCCGGGCGAGACCGTTCGCGTGCTGCGCACCTCCGACCGGATCGCGGAAGCGAGCGAGGTCGCCGACCGCATCGCGGCGATGGTGCGCGACGGTACACCGCCCGGGCGCGTCGCGGTCGTCCACCGCACGCTGCGCACAATGGCAACCTACGAAGACGCGCTCGTCGCGCGCGACCTGCCGGTCGCGCTGGCCGGCGATCCGGCGCTGTTCGCGCGCGCCGACGTCCTCGATGCG
>Ga0208078_1000353_pt1 | contig 12138 bp, 7 predicted proteins | sample NGESurdeep072012_3_FD_184468 | JGI IMG/M metagenome (GOLD analysis project Ga0208078, IMG submission 184468) | Arctic peat soil microbial communities from Barrow, Alaska - NGEE Surface sample 53-2 deep-072012 (SPAdes) | ecosystem: Environmental > Terrestrial > Soil > Wetlands > Peat ...
CCGACGGACTCCGGATCCAGCGCGTCCGGGCTGGAAAGGACGGCCTCGAGGTTGATCTTGGCTCCGACGTGAGCTTCTGACGGCCGACCGATCACCTTGGCGGTCTCCTCCGGGCGCTTCAGCTCCTCGAGCAGTACGCGCTCCTCGACACCTGAGCGCCGCGCCAGCAGCTGCAGGTAGCCGTCGCGCTGGGTCGGGTTGGTCACGCGCCGGATCGTCGGCATCACGGCCGCGACGACGACCGGCGCGACAACGACCGGTGCGACAACCACCTGCGGTGCAACGACCGGCGGCGCAACGACCGCCGCGGCAACCACCGCAACCGTCGTCGCGACGGTCATTACCTTCGGCGCATCCCCAGGGAGCATCTGCGCCGTCGCCGGCACCGGCGTCAGTTCGCGCGCGGCGTGCGTCGCCGAGTCGAGCGCGGCGATGAAGTCGCGCGCGGTCGGCTCCGCCATCGTGATCGGATCCTCACCACTCACCAGCAACCGCAGCCCAGAGAACGTGCCGCCCACGCGGCGAATCATCGTAACGTCGGAGCCGATGATCGATCCGCGCGCGCGCGCATCCACCACACTCGAATCCTCCGCCTTCACCGGCGCAATTGCACGTACGCTATCGATCCACTGTTGCAGCTTCGCCGCATCCATTTCGTGCGCCCGCGCAAAAGCGTCGCGAAAGCCACGGCCGACGAACAGCTCGACGGCGTTCGCATTCGTTCCGCGCACCCACACGACGTAGCCACCCACTGTTACCGAACCAGTCTCGCGATAGGTCGACTGTGCGCGCGCGCCGGCGACCGATGTCGCCAGCAGCCCTGCACACGCGATCGCGATGCGAATTCGTCCCCTCATACTGCTCCTCGGCTCACTCGCAGACACACGCTCCCCTGCTGTGGATGGACAGTCGCCGCGTCGTACCCGCAACACGCGTAACGGAGTGTTACATGAACCATCCCGTTACAGCTCATGAAAAGAAGATTTGCACGGCGCTTGCGATGTCCCCATTATCGTGGGGATTAACCCGAGCTAAGGAGCGTGGTTGGGAGTCGGTACAACGGTCATTTCCTGGATCACGCTGCTCACGGCGGGGGTCGGGGCGCTCCTGGGCGCCGCGATAGCCTCGCTCGTGTGGTCGCGCCGTGCCCGCCAGACGCGCCAGGACTTCTCCTTCTCGATGCGCAAGCGCGCCGCGCAGGCCGAGAAGCTGCGCGATCAGTTCGGCGATCTGCAGGAGCGCCTCCGCCATCACGATGAGCAGAGCGTCGAGCTGCTCGCCGCGCGCCGCGACCTCGCCGCGCTCAAGGTTGAGCTCGAGCAGTCGCGCGCCACGCTCGACGACGCGCAGCGCGCGCTCGACGTGCTGCGTGCGGACGCCGGCGACGCCGACGCGCGCTTCGCTTCGCAGCTCGAGTCCGAGCGCATGGACAGCGCCGAGCGCCGCCACCATGTCGAGTCCGAGCTCGGAGGCGCGCGCGACGCGATGCTCACCATGCAGGACGAGCTCACCTCCGCGCGCGCGAACGCGCAGCGCACCATCGAGCGCCTCGAGACCGATCTCGATGCCACGCGCGCGATGTTGAGTCAGTCGTCGGAGGCGCTGCGGAACGAGCGCGAGGCCGCCGCGTCGATGCGCGACGAGCTCCGCTCGCAGATCGCGAGCGTCGACTGGGACCGGCAGCGCGCCGAGGTGGAGCTGCAGGACACCCGCCGCGAGTGGGCGGACAAGCTCGCCGCGACGCAGCCGTACATCGCGACGATGCGCGAGCAGTATCTACTCGCGGCAGCCGAGCGGGATGCGATGGTGAAGGAGCTCACGGCGCAACGGGAGCGCACGGAGGAGAACGCGCGCACGATCGAGGAGACACGCGCCGAGTTCGCGCTCGCGCTGGACGAGGAGCATCGCACCGCGATGGAGCTGCTCAATCGCGCGTGGAGCTACGTGCAAGGGTATCCGCGCATTCCGGATTCGTGGTCGAGCTCCGTCGCGCGCGAGGCTGCCGCGCGCGGGCCCTCGGTTCCCGACGACATGCCGCAGCCTTCGGCGCGCCGTCCGGAGGCGGAGACGCGTATCGAAGTCGAGCCGCAGGCCGACCGCGCGCCCTTCCCCGCTGCGGCGCAGACGCCGGCGCCCGCGGAGCTACACTCCGACTACGACATCGAGGCGGAGCTCGCGGACGCGATCGCGGAAGATCTCGAGGCGCGCAGCTTTGCGCGCAATCGCAAAGCGCGCAAGCCGATCGGCACGGTGAAGCTCGGCAACGAGACCGTAGTCGTGTGCGACGACGGCTCGACGTGGCGCAAGAGCGAGCGCGGATGGCGCCAGGTCACGCCGCTGCCGGGCTCCCCCGTGCTCTCGCGCGAACCCCGCATCGAGCGCGCGGGCTAGCTCACCCGCGCGCCGTACCGCTCACGGCTACGCGGCCGCCGCGCCCGTGAGCTGCGAGGTGCAGTTCGGACAGCGCGTCGCCGCGAGGGGAATCTCCATCGCGCAGAAGGGGCACGACTTGGTCTTCAGCACCGGTGGCGTATCGTGTGCGTGCACGAACTTGTTCACGGAGCGCACGATGAGGAAGGCGCAAAAGCCGATGATCAGAAACGACACGACGTTGTTGACGAAGACACCGTAGTTCAACGTCGTCGCGCCCGCGGCCTTCGCCGCCGCCACCGAGGCATACGGGCCGGCCGCTGCCACGCCGTCCTTCAGCACCACGAACTTGTTCGAGAAATCGATGCCACCCGTTGCGAGGCCGATCGGTGGCATGATCACATCATCGACGAGCGACTTCACCACGGCGCCGAAGGCGATGCCGATGATGACACCGATCGCCAGATCGATAACGTTCCCTCGCAAAATGAACGCCTTGAAATCCTTCAGCACTGACAGTCTCCGGGTTGGGGTTGCGGTTGGGGTCGGGCTCATAGCCGCGCGAGTAGGGGCGGTTGCCGGGAATAATGTACGGCATTTGGACGGCGTCCGGGCGTTGGCGAGCTAAGCGGTACTGGTTTTACAGCACGCGTACTCCGCGGCTACTTGACGGGGATGGAAGCGTGGGGCATCTCAGCAGTCCGATTCCTCAACTGAGGTTCTCAATGTCCTCTGCCAATCGCGCGCGCGCACTCGTCACGTTCGCCGCCGCGTCGATCCTCGTCATCGCCGCCTGCTCCGAGCAAGCCCCGCTCGCACCCCGTGTCGACGCGAGCGTCGCCGCGGCATCAGCGCAGTCGTCGCTCGCCAAGGTCGGCTCCGGCCGCAGGCTGATCGCGCTTCGCGACGGCCGCCCCGCAGCCGCGGTCATCGCACGCATCAAGGCACTTGGGGGCACCGTCACGCGCTCGCACGAGGGCGCGGGGCTCGTCGTCGCGACCGGGCTCACGGATGCCGCGGCCGCGACACTCGCGCAGCACGCCGACGTCTCGGATGTGCTGCACGATCGCATCGTGCAGTGGGTGAGGCCAAAGGCGCTCAAGGTCGGATTCGTCACCAGCGATGCGAGCGCGATCGCGTCGGCGCACAGAGGACGCCAGCCCGATGATCAGAGTGGAGCCGAGTTCTTTGCGGAGTTCCAGTGGAACATGCGACAGATTCGCGCGTCGAACGTGTGGCTTCTCAAGGACGGGCATGGCAAGGGCACGACGGTCTGCGATCTCGACACCGGCATCGACCCCACGCACATCGATCTCGCCGGGAAAGTCGATCTCAACATCAGCACGTCGATGGTCGTGACGGAGCCCGACATCCTCGACCACAACGGACACGGCACGTTCGTCTCGAGTCAAATCACGACGAACGGATTGGGGATGGCATCGGTGGCGCCCGAGGCGACACTCTGTCAGGTGAAGGTGCTCGACCAGACGGGATCGGGGCTGCTCTCCGACGCGATCGCCGGCGTGATCTACGCGGCCGACGCGAAGGCCGACGTCATCAACATGAGCTTCGGTGCGTACTTCACGCTGGCCGATCCGGACTTCCGCCAAATCACGCAGGACTTCCAGCGCGCCGTCAACTACGCGCACAAGAAGGGCGTCACGCTGATTGCCGCCGCCGGCAACGGCGATTCGTTCGGCGTCGGCATCGACCTCGCCACCGATCAGCGGAGCCTCTTCGAGCTCCCTGCGCAGCTCGATAACGTCATCAGCGTCGGCGCGACTGCACCGCACGCGCAGCAGCCCGGCACCTTCGACAATCTCGCGTCGTATTCGAACTACGGATATCCGGGCGTCGACGTCTTTGCTCCCGGCGGCGACTTCACCGACGGCAGCGTGATCGAGGATCTCATCATCGGCGCGTGCAGCAGCTACTCGGATCCGGGGTGCGCGGATGGCCAGACGTACTCGATCGGCGCGGGCACGAGTTTCGCCGCGCCGCTCGTGGCGGGAGAGGCTGCGATCATCGAGTCGGATACGCCGGGGCACAAGGCGGATCTCGATGGCTGCATCTTCCATAGCTCCGACAAGCTGAGCCGCAACGTCCCGAATCGCATCTTCGGTTTCGGGCGCATCGACGTGCTTGGCGGGATTCACTGCAGGCGCATCGACTGATCGGGAGATGGGGCCGCGGGCGAGCGACGAGCTCGTCCGTGGCTACCGCGGGGGCATGGAGCGTGCACCCGTGTACCTTCTCATCACCAGCGGTCGCAGGAACCACCCGGCCATCACTGCACCGTGCACGTTGACACACTCGGCCCTGGAGCCACGATATGCCACTGAAGAACGCCGAGGTCGTATCGATTCTGAATGAGTTGATCGAGACCTGCGAAGATGGTCTGCACGGATTCACGACCGCGAGTAAAGCGGTGGACAACGTATCGGCGAAGGCGCTGTTCGCGTCGCGGCTGCCGAACATTTTGCGCGGCGAGTCGGAGTTGAAGGCGGAGGTACGACGGCTCGGCGGCGATCCCGACAAGCGCGGCACGATCGCGGGCGCGCTGCACCGCGGATGGATCGATCTCAAGAGCGCGGTGACGGGAAAGAACGAAGAGGCGATCGTGATGGAGTGCGAGCGCGGCGAAGAGCACGCGGCGCACGTCTACGAGGACGCGCTGCAGAAGGATCTTCCGTACGACACGAGGGCGATCATCGAGCGCCAGTATCGCGGCGTCGTCGAGAACCTCGGGCGCGTGCGCGCGCTGAGCAAGAGCGCGCCGGCCAGCGCGCCCGATAGCGGCAGCGCTTCGACGGGCCGCCCACCCGAGAGTGAGAGTCGTCCGTCTTTGTGATTCGGATGTGACGGCGAGAGCGAGTGCCCGCAGTGCGAGAGCTTTCGCGCTGCGGGCACTGTCACATGAGCCTCTTGCCCACGCGACGAGCGCACGACTAATTCGGGTGGTCCCCAATCGCCGAGGCTCAGTTGCCGCTCCGTTCGCAGAACCGTCGTCTCCCGCTCACAGCGGCGCGAATCGTTCGCGCCATTCTTTTCTCGGCGATCGCCGCCGGTGCGCTTTCCGCACAGAAGATTTCCTATCCCGGCTCGATCGTGGAGGATTCCGTCACCTGGCACGGGCTGCGGTGGCGCGACATAGGAATCTTTCGCGGCGGGCGCAGCATCGCGGTGGCGGGTTCCGCGAAGCGCCCATTCGAATACTGGATGGGGACGACGGGTGGCGGCGTGTTCAAGACCACCGATGGCGGAAATAGCTGGTCGCCTGCGAGCGACGGGTACTTTGGCGGAACGATCGGCTCGATCGCCGTGAGCGCGTCGAATCCGAACGTCGTGTACGTCGGCACCGGAGAGCACGCGATTCGCGGCAACGTCTCGCACGGCGACGGGATGTTCAAATCCACGAACGCCGGCAAGAGCTGGAGCTACGCCGGGCTCGCCGAGACACAGCAGATCTCGCGCGTGCGCATTCACCCGACCAACCCCGACATCGTGTGGGTCGCGGCGTTCGGCCACGTATGGGGGCCGAGCGGCGATCGCGGTGTGTACAAGACGACGGACGGCGGGAAGTCGTGGCGAAAGGTGCTCTTCCGCAACGACTCAACGGGCGCCGCAGATCTCGCCCTCGATCCCAAGAATCCGGACATTCTCTACGCCACCTTCTGGGAGGCGTATCGGAAGCCCTGGGCGCTGTCGTCCGGCGGCGCGAGCTCGAGCATCTACAAGAGCACCGATGGCGGAGAGCACTGGAAGGAGCTCACGCACAATCCGGGATTGCCACCCGGCGTGCTCGGGCGAATCGGCGTCGAGGTGTCCCCTGCGCGCACGTCGCTCATCTGGGCGCTGATCGAGGCCGACTCGGGCGGGTTGTATCGCTCGGATGATGCCGGCGCAACGTGGCGCTTCATCAATGGTGACAACCGGATTCGCGAGCGCGCGTGGTACTACACGCGCATCATGGCGGATCCCGTCGACACGAACCTGCTGTACGCGCCCAACGTGTCGCTGATGAAGAGCACGGATGGCGGCAAGCACTTCACCGTGCTCCGGGAGCCACACGGCGACGATCACGATCTCTGGATCGCGCCGAACGATGGCGCACGGATGATTCAGTCGAGCGACGGCGGCGCGAGCGTGTCGTACACGCGCGGCGAGAGCTGGACGGACCAGGACTATTCGACGGCGCAGTTCTATCACGTCACCACCACGAATCACTTTCCGTATCGCGTGTGCGGTGCACAGCAGGACAACTCCGGCGTGTGTGGCCCGAGTCGCTTTCCCGGCGGCATCCCGCGCAGCGAGTGGTACGATGTGAGTGGCGAGGCCGGCTTCGTTCAGGCGCGCCCGGACGAGCCGGACATCACGTATGGCGGCGACAACAGCGGCACGATCTTTCGCGTCGATCACAAGACGGGCTTCACGCGCTCGATGAACGTGTGGCCGGACAGCCCCGACGGTCATCCGGCGAGCGAAGCCAAGTTTCGTTTTCAGTGGACGGCGCCGCTGCTCATCTCGCCGCACGACCCGCACGTGCTCTACAGCGGAGGCAACCGGCTCTTCCGCACGCTCACGGAGGGGCAGAGCTGGACGGCGGTGTCACCCGATCTCACGCGCGCCGATCCCGCGACCCTCGGCATCTCGGGCGGACCGATCACCTCCGATCAGACCACCGTCGAGTACTACGCCACGATCTTCGCGCTCGCCGAATCGAATCTCGCGAAGGGCGAGCTATGGACGGGCTCGGATGACGGGCAGCTGCATCTCTCGCACGATGCTGGAGCGACGTGGAGCGACATCACGCCGAAGAACTTCGGCAACTTCACGCGCGTCTCGAGCATCGAGCCGAGTCATTTCGTTCGCGGCACGGCGTACGTCGCCGTGAATCGATATCAGCTCGAAGACATGGCGCCGTACATCTGGAAGACCACGGACTACGGAAAGAGCTGGTCGCGCATCGACGGCGGACTCCCCGCTGCGGAGTTCGTTCGCGTCGTGCGCGAGGATCCGGCGCGTAAGGGGCTGCTCTACGCCGGCACGGAGCGCGGCGTGTGGGTGAGCTTCGATGACGGCGCGAGCTGGAAGTCGCTGCGGCGCAATCTGCCGATCGTCCCGGTGCACGATCTCGCGATCAAGGACGGCGATCTGATCGCGGCCACGCACGGTCGCGGTTTCTGGATTCTCGACGACGTCTCGCCACTTCGGCAGATGCGCGACGAGATGGCGAGCGCGCCCGCGCATCTCTTCAAGCCGAAGGACGCGTGGCGCGTGCTCTGGGGAAATCCCGAGCCGCCGGACGCCGCTCGGCCCGTCGGCATGAATCCTCCGGATGGTGCGCTGATCTACTACTCGATCGCCTCCGCGCATCAGCTCGTGACCGTCGACATTCTCGATGCGCGACATCGCCTGATCCGCACCTTCTCGAGCGTGCAGGACTCGATCTCGCGCGCGGACAGCGTGCACGACGACAGCGTGCATCACGTAGAGCTCGACAGTGCGCGGAAAGCCACCAACGACTCGCTCGTGCACGCGGGACAGCTGCCGGACACCAGCAAGATCGACTACGGCGGTGAAGATGCGGGCGCGAAGGACGATGAGAAGCCGTGGCCGCAGCGCGTTCCGCCCGCGCCACGCGCGCCCGACAAGGTGGGGCTCAACCGCTTCGCGTGGAATCTGCGCTATCCCGAGGTGCCGGGCTTCGCCGGCATGATGGGCGTGACCACCGATGGTCCCGTCGCGCTCGCGGGGCACTACTGGGTGCGCGTGCACGTTGGTGGCTGGATCGACTCGGCGAGCTTCGTGATCAAGGAAGATCCGCGCGTGCACGCGACGCCCGCCGCACTCGCGGCGCAGTTCGCCTTTCTCCAGCAGATCCACGATACGGTGAGCGCTGGCACGAAGGCGGTCATCACGATTCGGAACGTGCGCGCGCAGCTCGAGGATCGCCTCGCCGAAGTGCACGGGAGCGACAGCGCTGCGCTCGCACCGGTCGCGGCGGCGCTGCGCGATTCCATGGCAGCCGTCGAGCGATCGCTCTATCAGGTTCGCTTTCGCGCCGATGAGGACTACCTGAACTTTCCCGCGATGGTGACGCAGCGCATCAGCGCGATCACCTCGCACGTCTCGTCGGAGAGCGGGCAGATGGCGGCGCAGCAAATGGGCGTATTCAAGCAGTTCGCGCCGATCCTGCAGCGTGAGTTGATCGCGTACAAGCGGGTGCTCGCAACCGAGCTACCGAAAGTGAATGCGAAACTTCAACAGCTCGGCAAGCCGCCGATCCAGCCGCAGGCGAAGGAGCTGCGACCGCCGAAGACCGTCGCGATCGCGACGGACGAGAAGTAGAGGGCGATCGTCGCGCGCGCGAGCTAGCGCGCGACGATCGTCGCGTCAGGGAAGAGCGCGCGCATCACCGCGTCGGCGACGACGGCGCGCACCATGCCGAACTTCGGTGTGTCGCGCGTCGGGTTCACGCGATTCGTGAGCAGCACGATCACGATCTCGCGTGTGGGATCGATCCAGATCGACGTGCCTGTGTACCCCGTGTGTCCGAAGCTGCGCGCAGAGGTGTAGCTCCCCGCCGATGAGTTCTCCGACGGCGTGTCCCAGCCGAGCGCGCGCGACGATCCCGCGGGCTCGTTCTGGCGCACCGTCCACGTCGTGAGCTCCGACGGCGGCTGCAGCGCGCCAGGAACGCTCCGGCCGAGCGAGCCTGCCAGCACCCACTCGCCGAAGCGCAGCAGATCATCGGCGTCGCTGAATAATCCCGCGTGACCGGATGCGCCCTTGAGGCGCCACGCATTCTCGTCGTGCACGTCCCCGCGCAGCGCCGTGTGCGGGCGCCCCGGCACGTCCTCGATCTCCGTCGACGCGATCTCCTCCCGCCACTCGCGCGGAGGGAGGTAGCGCATGCGCGTGAAGCCGAGCGGCCGCGCGACTCGCTCGCCGAAGAGCGCATCGATGCGCTTGCCGTACTGGCACTCGAGGATCGTGGCGAGGGTGATCGCGCCGAGGTCGGAGTACACCATCCGCGCACCGGGCACCGTGTCGAGATTTGCGCCGAGCGCTTCGGTGAGCGCGTCGTGCCTACTCCCGGGATGCTGCCAGAGCGGCGGGACGGGATCAGGCGGGAGTCCGCTGTCGTGCAGGAGCAGGTCGCGCACGCGCACGCGTGCCTTTTCTCCGTTGCCGCGCGCGAAGTCGGGAAGGTAGTGCACCACCGGCGAATCGAGCGCGATCTTCTGCTCGTCGACCGCCATCATCGCGAGCGTCGTGAGCGCGACGACCTTGGTGAGCGACGCCATGTCGTAGAGCGTGCGTCCATCGGGCGGGCGCGGATCGTCGACGGCGAGCTGACCGATCGCGTGCTCGAAGTGCTGGCCGGCAACGGAGACCGCGAGCACCGCTCCGGGCGCTGCGCCGGCGGCGATCGCGGAGTCGAGCGTGCGCGATGCCGGCGCGAGCTGCATCGAGAGCGCGGCGCTCACGGGGATCGGGGCGGTGTGCGGAAGCGTGGGATGCGCGCACGCGCCCGCGAGCGCGAGCGATGCGGCGCCGAGCGCGGCGAGGCGACGAGGGGGAGGATGCATCGGACGAAGCTAACGCCGCGGGGTGAGCGGTCGCGAGCTCATGGCGCAGATGCAAGACGCGGCATCTATATTCACGCCGCATTGCGCTCGCCTTGGCTCTTCGGGCATCCGGGGGTCACTCACACAGGCTTTGGAGCATCGATGGCTCTTGAGTTCGCGCGCCCACCCGCTCCCTCGCTTGCCGCGCGCGCCGCGCTTGCCGTGCTCCTGTTCGTCGGCTTCTACGTCTTCTCCATCGCGCTTGCCGGCGGGCTGCTCTATCTCCCCTACGCGGAGTGGGAGTACACGCAGACCGTCAACGCGCGACTGGCGATTTTCGCCGCGGTGGGCGCCCTGGTGATCGTCTGGTCGCTGATCCCGCGCATCGACGTGTTCAAGGCGCCCGGCCCTACGCTGACCCCCGCGAGCTCGCCGAGGCTGTTCGAAATGCTGCGCGACGTTGCCGCGAAAACCGAACAGGAGATGCCCACCGAGGTGTTCCTGCTCCCCGAGGTGAACGCGTGGGTCGCGGAGCGCGGAGGGTTGGTCGGCATCGGAAGTCGCCGCGTGATGGGCATCGGTCTGCCGCTAATGGAGACCCTCACGGTAGCGCAACTGCGCGCGGTGCTCGCTCACGAGTTCGGGCACTACTACGGCGGCGACACCGCGCTCGGCCCCTGGCTCTATGCGACGCACAGCACGCTCGACCGAACGATGCAAAATCTCCACAAGCACAACAGATACCTCACCTTCTTCTTCAAATGGTACGGCCGCGGCTTTCTCCGCGTCACGCAGTCCATCTCGCGACGCCAGGAGCTCGTCGCTGACGCGCTCGCGGCGCACGTGGCCGGCGCGGACGCGATGATCGGAGGACTCACGGCCATCCGCGGTGCCAGCGCCGCGTTCGCGCCGTACTGGCGCACGGAGGTCGCGCCGGTGCTCGAGAATGGCTATCGCCCTCCCCTCGGCAAGGGGTTCCGCGCCTTTCTCGCCGAGCCGCTCATCGCGGTGCAGGTAGCCGAGAGGGTCGATACGGATCTGTCCACGAGCACCGCCGACGCGTACGACTCGCATCCGCCGCTCCTCGCGCGTGTTGCGTCGCTCCGATCGCTGGGCTTGGCGCAGGTCGCGCTCGACGACGCGCCCGCGACTTCCCTACTCGACGACGTCGATGCAGCAGAGGCGGCACTCATCGCCTTTCTCACGCCGGATAGAAAGGGGCCGCCGCTGCCGGCAATCTCCTGGGATTCCGCGCCGCAAACGATCTGGATCCCACTGTGGGCTATGATGGCCGCACGGTTCGGTGATCGCCTCTCGGGCGTCACGCCAGAGCAGCTCCCGGCGCTGCTGGGGGACGTCACGGCGCTCGCGCGCCGCTTCGGCGCGGACGGCAAGACCGTTTCCGATAGTGACAAGGCGAGGGCGGTTCACGTTGTCGGCTGCGCGCTAGTCACGGCCTTGCTCGCACGCGGCTGGACGCTGGAGGCGCCTCCCGGCGCCATGATTCGCTGTGTGAAGGGCCAGCATGAGATCAAGCCCTACGCCGTGGTCAACGACCTCGCCTCAGGCGCACTCGGCCGCGACAAGTGGCTCGCGAGCTGTGCGGAATGCGATATCGTGGGGGTGGACTTGGGTGCGTCCCACACTGCATAGTTGTCGGAGCGCCACCGCTCTGCGCGCGGGACTATTTTCGTCACAACAGCGCAACCGGGCTGTGCGTAACCTGAGAGCGGCATGCTCCGCACAGCGTGCCTCACGACCGCCCCTACTACTATGACACTAGTGACATCAGTGAATCGCTCCCTCGCCCTTCTGCCGGCCGCGTTCGCGATCGCAGCGTGCAGCAGCCAAACATCCGCGAATCGTGGCGCCGGCGCGCCCTCTCCCGCGCAAGCGCAGGGTGAAGCCGCCGCGATCGCGCGTGCGCAGGCCGACAGCGTTCGCAATCCCTACACGGCTGCCGACGTCCACTTCATGCAGGGAATGATCGGCCATCACTCGCAGGCCATCGTGATGGCGGGCTGGGCGCCGACGCACGGCGCTAACGCGTCGGTGCGCACGCTGTCCGAACGGATCATCAACGCGCAGCAGGATGAGATCGCGACGATGCAGACGTGGCTGAGCGATCGCCATCAGATGGTGCCCGAAGCGAGACCAGCTCCCATGAAGATGATGGTGAATGGGAAGGAGCAGG
>Ga0208078_1000356_pt1 | contig 12107 bp, 11 predicted proteins | sample NGESurdeep072012_3_FD_184468 | JGI IMG/M metagenome (GOLD analysis project Ga0208078, IMG submission 184468) | Arctic peat soil microbial communities from Barrow, Alaska - NGEE Surface sample 53-2 deep-072012 (SPAdes) | ecosystem: Environmental > Terrestrial > Soil > Wetlands > Peat ...
CGCGGCGGCGATCAACGCGGCGAAGCGGATCGTCGCTATCGGCACGACCACAGTGCGCGTTCTCGAATCGGCCGAGTTTGACAGCGAGGGCCACGTGATCGCGCAGGAGGGCGCGACGAATATTTTCCTTCATCCGCCGGCGCAGATCCGGCAGGTCGACGCGTTGCTGACCAATTTCCATCTGCCGCGGTCGACGTTGCTCATGCTGGTGAGCGCGATGGCCGGGCGAGAGTTCGTGCTCGCCGCCTACGCGGAAGCGATCCGCGCGCGCTATCGCTTTTACAGCTACGGCGATTGCATGTTGATCGTGTAGGCCCGAATGCGCTGTGCTAGCCTTCCCGTCTGATGGACGAAAAACCGAAAGGCGAACTGGTCATCCGAACGATCGCGATGCCCGCCGATACGAATCCAAGCGGCGACATCTTCGGCGGCTGGATCATTTCCCAAATGGATTTGGGCAGCGGTATTCTCGCGGCAAACGTCGCCAAGGCGCGGGTGGTCACCGTGGCGATCGAGGGCATGTCGTTTCTCCGGCCGGTGAAGGTCGGCGACCGCGTGGCCTGCTATGCGTGGGTGGAGAAGATCGGCCGCACCTCGATGGTAATTCCCGTGGAAGTCTGGGTGCAGCGTTACATGTCCGGCGAGGAAGTCCTGGTGACGAAAGGCGTTTTCACCTACGTCGCGCTGGATCGCGACGGGAACCCGATGCCGGTCGAACGCGCGTCTTGAGGGTTATCCCTACTGGTTCTCCGGCGACGGCGCCGGCTGGACGTTTTGTTCCAGCGGAGGCGGAGGCGGATTGCGGAGCGACGGCAGCTCTGTGCGTTTCTGGATCGTTTTGCGGCGCTTCTCGCGGGCAGCTTTCACCTGTTTGAGCTGCTTGTAGTACGCGCGATCCATCCGGCCGCTTTTCGTAAACCTCGAGCAGCCGGGCATGCTCAGCCCGAGGAGAAGGACCAGGCAAAGCACTTTCATTTGGCGGGCGATGTTATGCGACTTTCGAGCTCGCCGCGTCGTGCGACCAGACGAAGTGGCGTGATTGAAGCAATTCATCCACGGTCTGGTAAATCTTTAATTCACACACGGCGCAATGCTGGAAAAGCGTGGAAATGGTGACCGGCCCTTTGGCGGCGAAGGCCCAGATTTGCTCGGCCACCGGTTGCAGTTCCGGCGCGGCCGCAGCAGGCCAGATAAGATTTGGTTTGGCTCTCTCCAATGTCACCGCGGTGTCCTGGAACCGTTGCTTGAGCTCGGCGAATTCGTCGCGCCCCTGCAACGCATTGATCAGCATTTCGCTCGCGTTTTTTATAATCCGTTCCGACTGAATCCAGTCCTTTTCCGCGAGACTGTCCGTGGAAAAAGTGAAGGTGCCGACGAGATGTTCGTTCACGAAAAGCTGCCAGAACGCTTCTTCGCCGGTGAGATGCTCGAACTGGCCGCCACGCGGCTGGCCTTGCTCGAAGAAGAAAGCGGAGACCAATTCGCCGGCCGCGTTGGAAATGCGGAGCTGCCCGGTCTGGGAGGAGTTTGCGATGGTCTGGTAGACCGTGATGAGGTCGAAATTCGCAAGGTTCCCGGCCAGTTCGAGGCAATGGCTCTGGGCCATGGCGAGGTCGCGCGCCTGGGCGAGACGCAGGGCGAGCTGGGTGCCGACAAAGAAGAAAAACGACGGCACCCGGCGGATCAACTCAGCGAAATCCTTGCGCTGAAAACATTGCAGACTTACCGGCTCACAGGTGCGCGCGATGTGTTTGCGTGGCAGGCCGGAGAGGGTCTCCACGTCGCCCAGGATATCGCCGCGGGAAAGATAGGTCGCTGGCGCGGACTGCTGGGCCGAGGGGCGCATGACCTCGACGACGCCGCGGTTAATGATGAAAAGCGCGTCGCCCGGATCGCCCGTGGAATAGATCGTCTCGCCCTCACCCAGGTGGCGGACGCGGGACAGCTCGCCGATGGCCTTCAGCTCCAAAAGCCTGAGGCCCGTGCAAAAGGCAAAGAAATCCTGATCGAGCATTTCCTCTCTAAAAGCAGGAGTCGTGCTGCGAGGGAGCCGGCCTGCCCTCAGGCCGGGGGGTCCCGGCTGAAATGGAAGTTCAACCTCACCGGCCTGAGGGCAGGCCGGCTCCATGAGAGCACGCCGGCTGGCAGTTGCATCTGCCGCGACTGCCATTCAGTCTTCGGCGATGCGCGAGGTGGCTTACCTGTTCGAGCGGTTCCCGTCGTTCGGCCAAACTTTCTGCTACCGCGAAGTGGCGGAACTGGAGCGGCAGGGGACCAGGGTCCACGTTTTCTCGATCCGCCGCCCGGTCGACGAACCGGCGCAGGACTGGGACAAACAACTCGTCGAGCGCGTCCATTATTTACCGGAGGAGAAGGCCCTGGTCGCTGAAGTGGACCGTGTTCTGCGAACCGATGCGATGTCCGATGAAACCCGCGCAGCGGTGGAAAAATGGGCCCGGCAATCGGATTTTTTGCGGCTCTACCAGGCGATCTATGTGGGGATGCGGCTGCAAGAAAAAGGTCTGCGTCACGTTCACGCGCACTTCGCCGGGATGGCGGCGCGCACCGGCTGGTGGATCAGGGAATTCTTTGGGATTCCCTACACCTTCACCGCGCACGCCAACGATATTTTTGCGCCGCGCGATTTCGTCGTGTCGCTCGCGAAGCTCATCGAGAACGCGTCGGCCTTGGTCACGGTGAGCGATTTCGCCGTGAGGCTCTTGCAGGAACGTTTCCCACAGGGCGCCGCGAAAGTGCATCGGATCTACAACGGGGTGGACTTGTCCCGCTTTCACCTATCGGATTTCGCCAGCAGCCCGCCGGCGATTATTTCCATCGGCCGGTTGATTGAGAAGAAAGGGTTCGGCGATCTGATCAGCGCCTGTGCGCTTCTCCGGTCGCGGGTTCCCGCCTTTATTTGCAGTATCATCGGCGAAGGACCGTTGGAGGAAACGTTACGGGCGCAGATCGCCGCCGAAGGCTTGGAGAAATCGGTGGAACTGACAGGCCCACAGACCCAGGAGCAAATCGCGAGGCGACTGGCGCATGCGACGATCTTCGCACTGCCGTGCACCCGAGAGGCGGGCGGAGGGATGGACAATTTGCCCACTGTAATCATGGAGGCGATGGCGGCCGGGCTGCCGGTGATCTCGACGCCGCTCGGCGGAATTCCCGAAATGGTCGAGCCCGGGGTTAACGGAGAGCTCGTCCCCGAACACGATCCCGGGGCGCTGTCGGCCGCGATCGAGCGGCTCATTGCCGATCCAGAACAGGCGCGCCGTTTCGGCAATCGCGGCCGTGAAATCGCGCGCGAAAAATTCTCGATCGAAGAAAGCGCGCGGCAACTCCAGCGGCTTTTCGAAAGCGTCTAATGTAATTTTTCAAGTCCGGGGAGCGCAGGCTGCCAGCCTGCAGTTGCCGGCAGCTTGCCGGCAACATCTGCGGACGTGTTTTTCTGAGAAATCACCAAGCAGAATGAAGCGTCTCGGCAAGCTGCCGAGACGGGCAGGCTGGCAGCCTGCGCTCCCCCAAGTCACAAGATGGGTGCCACACTTTGCTCTTGCCTGAACAATTCCGCGGGTGCGAAATGGAGGGCATGAAGACAATGCGCCTCCTGTTTTGTATCACGCTTTCATTCGCCGCCGCCGCGCCGGTCTTCGGCCAAAAATCGGACTGGGTTGCGAGCTACAACACTCTTCTCGGGAAATATGTGACCTCCGGCGGCGTGAAGTACGCCGAGTGGAAAGCGAACGCGGCCGACGTTCAGGCGATCCAGGGCGTGGTCGACGGAATCTCGAAGGAAAATGTCTCGGCGATGGGCAAACAGCAGCAGCTCGCGTTTTACATCAACGCCTATAACGCCTGGATTCTGCACGAAGCGCTTGGCAAATATCCGACGAAAAGTGTGAAGGACGCACTCTTCACTTTCTTTACCGGCAAACGGATCACGGTGGCCGGCCAGCAGATGAGCTTCAACGCGCTCGAAAAAGATACGATCCGCTCGAAGTTCAACGATCCGCGCGTGCATTTCGCGCTGAACTGCGCGAGCCGCAGTTGCCCGCCGTTGAATCGGACGGCCTTCAGCGGCGACAAGCTCGACGGGCAATTCGAGGCGCTCGCGAAGGGATACGTGAACTCGGAGCACGGAGTAAAGTTCAATGCCGCCACGAAATCGGCGGAGCTGTCGAAGATTTTCGACTGGTACAAAGACGACTTCAAAGCGGAGGGCGGCGCGATCGCGTTCATCAACAAGCGGCGCTCGACCCCGCTGCCAGCCGACGCGAAGATCAGCTACCAGGACTATGATTGGGGCCTGAACGAGGCTAAGTAGCGAGATGGTGTCTCTGGCGCAACCTCCGGAAGCGAGCCCGGCGCAATCACGCTGGTCCGCGCGCTGGAAAGCTTTTCGGCGCCCCATCGCGGAAGAAAAGGCGCGGGTGCTGAAAGAGCGCTGGGAATCGCTGCCACTGGAGCTGCGCACGAATAATCAGATTTCGGGGCGGCACCTGACGCATTGCGGGTTCACCCTCGGCGCGAGCTACTGCTCGTTTCACTGCACCCATTGTTATTTGCCGAAGAACGCGAATGAGATTCCGATTCCGTCGCTGGCGCAGGTGAAAGAACAGATCGACGCGAACCGGCGTTTGCAAGGGCCGGGCGGCGGACTGCAAATCACCGGCGGCGATGTCGCGGACGCTTATTGGAAATCGGGCCGGGGCGACGAGCTGATCGAGATCGTCCGCTACGCCATCTCAGTCGGCTCTATCCCGATGCTGATGACGCACGGGCAAACGTTGATCGAGCAGCCGCAATTCCTGGAACGGCTCATGGTCGAAGGAGGGTTGCGGCAAATCTCCGTCCACGTCGATATGACTCAGGCGGGCCGGCACGGGTATCCAATCGGCCGGATTAAATGCGAAGCGGACCTGCATCCGGTGCGCCAGGCGTTCACAGATCTCGCGCTTCGCCTCCGCGAAAAGACCGGGCTGCTTTTGGAATACGCTCTGAGTTTCACCGTCACCCGCCGCAACATCGATGATGTCCCAGAAGTGATCCGCTGGTATTTGGCCGACCCGCAACGCAGTTACATCTGGCGCATGCTTAGCTTCCAACCGGAGGCCGATACCGGGCGGACGATTTTCTCGCAGCGCCCCATCACCTCCGCGGACGTGTGGGAAAAAATCTGTGCCGGCGTCGGCTTGCCTCTGCGGCGCGACGTCTCGATCTTTGGCCATCCCGATTGCAACAGCTGGGCGTCGCTCTTGATCGCGCGGCCGTCCGGGAAAATTTTCCCGCTACTGCCCGACGATAAGAAATTCGATTCTCTGCTTGGTGAAGTGCTGCGGAAGATCGGCGGCCTGTCGCTGGTGAATGACGATGCAGGCACGCCGCCGTATCGCCTCGCTGGTGTATTGTTCCAGCATCCACTGCTCGCTGCGAAACTCATTTCCAAACTCCTGCGCTACGTCACTTCACGAAAAGCGCCGCCGGAAATTTTCCGGTCGTTGCTGCGCGGAAAAGTTCACACCCTTGGGGTCGGCATGCATAATTTCATGGACGCGAAACAGGTGGCGAAAGCCGACAGCGATCCAGTGATCCGCGCGCGCCTCGATTCCTGCGTTTTCAAAGGCGCGGTGAAACGGAACGGCGAATGGGTGGCGGTTCCCATGTGCTCGATGAACCAGCAGACGTGGTCGGAAGTTTACGATGGACGGCTGAACGATCCGGAGCTGTTGAAGGAACCGCAGGTGTTTACCCAAAATCTGTAGCGGCGGTCTATGACCGTCGCATCCTTTGACCTGGGTGCGCTTCGACCGGCGGTCATAGACCGCCGCTACAGAAGATCCCGCATGCAATTCATCGCGCGGAGATAAACCCGATGCGGTCCGCCGCGCATAAGTTCTTCGCTCACCAGGCGGATCGCGTCGTTTCGCCCGGCCGGCATACGGCATCGGCGCTCGCAATGGGCGACATCGAGGAGGTCGGCCTTCGGCGAATGCGAGACGGTGAAATCGAGCGCTCCGCAGCGAACCTTGCAACGCCCGATCGGTTCGCCCTCTTTTTCCTGTAGCGAAACCTTGATTGGGTTTCCCGACGTCCTGTGAAAATTAATAACGTTCCCGGCGGCCTGTTCATCGTGGGTCCAACCCAGTTGCGCGGCCAGCCATCCCGTCAGAAGCAGCGCTGTCGAGCGGAACCCCGGCGCGAAATCGATCTCAACGCTCTCGATCTCATCGAAGCACTTGTGCGCTGCGGGTTGGTCGAAGAATTGAGCGAGGGCCAGGCGAATCTGGACCAGCCGCGTCCAGTTCAAATCGCACAGGACGATCCGCTGTTTGGCGTCCGTCTGCGCGGTTTCCAAGCGCTGGATTTGCGCGCGGAAATCGCTCCAGGTCTGGCTGTCGTAAATCACGCGATCCACCCAGGCCCAGAGCTGCGGATCCATCGGGTCGGAAAATTCGCCCTGCCACCAGAGATAAAGAGGAAGATCCGAGTCGAGCTGCGAGAAAACAATGTTCGGCAGCAGCCGGGCCGAAGGTCCTTCCAGCAGGAAGGAAAGCTGTTCCGAGCAGACCTGTTTGCTGCCGGCGCGGCTCACATGGCAATGCACGTCGATCCATGCTTCGACCCGGTTCTCTTTCGCCGCCGGGTTCGCGCCGATCACGATCGCGCGGCAGGCATGGTCTTCCGTGATCTCGGTAATGATCCGGGTATTAACCGGAAGCGATCCCGGGGCCTCGCTGTAAACCGCGAAATTGATCAACGAAGCCCGCGTCTTCGCTCCCCCGCCTTCCGCCCAGAGCTTCTTCAGCTCCCGGTCGATCTTTCCGATCTCAACCGGCAGGCCTAACGACACGTTCTCAGCTGCGGTGGGCATGGTTCAGTCTGGGGAGCGCACGTGCGGGCGCTGGCGCCATCACCATCGCGGATTTTTCATTGCGATCAACGCTGAGTAAAGATTGTTTCGGCGAGGCGCCGAAACCAGCACGCGAGGCGCGTGCGCTCCCCAGAAAAATCCTCGCATTCATAACCTTCTCCAAGCGCGACCATCGCGCGCCAAGAGTTCGTCGGCTTCCTCGGGGCCCCACGAGCCGGCGGGATATTCAAACAAGCCGGGTTGATTTTGCTTCGCGACCCATGCCTGCTCGATCGGGTCGATAAACGTCCACGCTTCTTCCACCTCATCGCGGCGGGCGAAGAGCGTGGCGTCGCCGCTCATCGCGTCGAGGAGCAGTCGTTCGTAGGCTTCCGGGCTCGCCTTGCCGAACGAAGTCCCGTAATGAAAATCCATCTTCACCGGCTCGATCCGGAAACTGGTTCCCGGCACTTTCGCCTGCATTCGAAGCGAGATTCCTTCGTCGGGCTGGATCCGGATCACGAGCACATTTTGATCGAGTGAAACCGACTCGCGATTGAACAACACCGCCGGCGCTTTCTTGAAGTGAACGGAGATTTCCGTTCCCGATTTCGGGAGCCGCTTGCCGACGCGGATGTAAATCGGCACATCTGCCAATCGCCAGTCATCCACCCGCACTTTCAGCGCCACGAACGTTTCCGTTTTCGAATCCGGCTTTACGTTCTTCTCGCTCCGGTAACCCGGCACCTCCTGGCCGTTGATCGCGCCCGCCGAGTATTGGCCGCGAACGACGTTGCGCCCAATGTCTTCCGCGGTCAGCCGGCGGAGCGACCGGACGATCTTGACCTTCTCATCGCGAATGCTGTCCGCGCCGAGATCGGTGGGCGGTTCCATCGCCACAAGACAAAGAAGCTGGAGCAAATGGTTTTGCACCATGTCGCGCAACGCCCCCGCACCTTCGTAATAGCCGGCGCGTCCCTCGACACCGAGCGTCTCCGCCGCCGTGATCTGGATGTGATCGACATAGCGCCCATTCCAGATCGGCTCGAAGATCGCGTTCGCGAAACGGAGCACCAAAATGTTTTGCGCCGTTTCCTTCCCGAGAAAATGATCGATCCGGTAAGTCTGATTCTCGGCAAACGCCGTCCGCACCACCGCGTTCAACTCTTTCGCTGTCGCGAGATCCGTGCCGAATGGTTTCTCGACGATCACCCGCGCCCAACCGCCTTCGCGCGACTGATTCAACCCGGCGTCCTTCAGGTTTTTCAGGATCGGTTCGAACTGGTCCGGCGCCACCGCCAGATAAAAAAGCCGGTTCCCGCCCGTGCCGCGTTCCTTGTCTATTTTTTCGAGCCGTTCCGCGAGGCTCTTGTAACCGGCCGCGTCGTGGAACTCGCTCTGGTGATAGAACAGCGCTTCCGCGAAGCCGGCCCAGATTTCGTCTCGCACCGCCTGGCGCGAGAATTTCTTCGTCGACTCCTCCTGCTCCTTGCGAAATTCGTCGTCCGTTTTGGGACGCCGGGCGAAACCGATCACCGCCACCGCCGGTGGCAGTTCGCCATCCGCCGCGATGTTGTAAAGCGCCGGAATCAGTTTCCGCATCGTCAGATCCCCCGTCGCCCCGAAGATCACCACGCTGCACGCCTGGGGCACTGCCCGTGTCGCCAAACCTTCTCGAAGCGGATTCGTTTGCTGGATTTCCAAAGTGTTACTCATCGCACGAACTCAGATTAGGCAGATTCGCCGCGATTACGTAAGAGCAAATTTCGGCTTCGCGTGGCGGCCCGTTTGGAAGAGAGAACCTCGAGCCGGTGAACCAGCAGAGTGAATTAGAACTTAACCTTCAGCGAGAGGGTTGTCAGTTCTTGCCGCAGCAGACCGAGCTCGGGGTCGCTGCCATTCGAATAATCAATGCCAACGCCAAAGTGGCGCCCCGTATCGAGATACCAGGTTAACGAGGCCCGGAATATGTCGTAGTCAGCGCCAAACTTATCGAACGCGCCAGATCGAGCGAATGAATGCCAGCAAGTTTCGCGAGCCACGAATTGCAAGCGGTGGCGTAACGATGAAGCCCAAGGGAACAAACCGATTTCGATGTTGGCCATCGCACGGGCCTCCTCGCCCGATTGTTTCGTCTTCCTCACGTCGTCGGCGCTCTCATATTGCAACCCCACGGTGGGTTGCCAGATGAATTCGAACTCACCACTACCTATGGATGTTCCGATACCTGCGCGCGGCGCTAACGGGGTGTACTCGAGCTTTGCGAGTAGTGCCTCGCCGGTCGTAATGCGATCGTTCTTGTACTTTAGCGTGCCTTGGATAAAGCTGGTGACCGGGTCTTTCGACACATCTCCAGTGATGTTGATCAGGGTCAAGCCGGCTTGAAAGTTGTCTTGCGCTTTCGAGATCTGGGTTTGTCGGTGATATTCCGCAAGCGGACCAACAAACCAATGGTCGGTGTCCACCAAGCGGAAGGTTAGGCCCGCGTCGATGGCGTACGAATCTTGACCATTCGACGGGTGCACGAATTGGATGCTCGCTGGCTTTTCGATTACGTTCTTGTCCAGGACGCTTTGTCGAAGTGACAGGTGAAATTGCTTCGCGAGATCCCCGAGGGGGTCTTCGGGCGGCGTTACCGCATCTTGTGCATAGAGGCCTGAACAGAGTGTGTAACAGGCGAAAAAAAACGTGCCGCGTCGCATTTTCATCCTTTCTTTCCGTTCGACCGTTTAAAAACCAAATCGATGGAATCTTTTACCGTGGTGCAGTCACCTGCGTCGGTCATGCTAACGGTGAGGCCTGCGGGATAACTGCGGGAGATGTTCGAGTACGGCACCCCCATCGCCTTCTTGAGTGGCGGGCTCATGACGAGGTCATTGCTAAGATCGGACTTCTCATCGCTGGCAGCGGGCTTGTGCGTGACCATCAGAAGCTTTTCGATTACGCGCGGTTTGACTTCTTCTCTTGTCGGCATGTGTAACTCCTTCGGTAGCGTTGAGGTGGGAAATGCGTTGTCTCGATAAATTCTACGGAAACGGAGTCGGGAAGTTTTTCCTTTTCGATCGGTAGCTCTGGAGACGCCGGGTTCTCGCATTCGCGGCGAAGCTGGTCGCAATATGCCTTCCGGCGTGACGTCGGCGCCGAACCATCTGGCGTGCCAACGATGCCATCTCGTGAAGGCGCCGCTGGTTATGAGGAGCGTGCAACGACGCCGGTTCTGCCGATAACGTCTGGACTGGTTCGAGCGAACGTTTCCAGCGTTACGACATTAACGTGGTCGCGGTCCTGATCGGCCGGCCCGAATCCCGCGAGATCGCGGCCGGGAAAGCCGACCCGATCGAAACGTTGCACGACCAGTTGCGGATGCGGCGTTTGGCCGACGAGCAGCGCCGCGAGCTCGAAGCCGCTCGAAGACTTCATCCGCCAATTCACCGTCCGCAGTTCATCGGGAAACGGTGATCCATTAAAGACCGCCACGCCGGCGCCGGCCGAAAAGACAGCCACGCGCTCCAGCTAGAGTAACGTCGTCTCGCACTCGGAGAATCCGGGTGCGAGCGACAGACCGATACGATCCCGCTAACGTTCCCTAACTCGGCAGCGGAAACCGGCGCGTCAGCTCTTTCACTTTGCCGCGGATTTCTTCGAGGGCATTCGCGTCGTCGCGGCGGTTGAGGGCGTCGTTAATCAGGTCGGCGATGTCGAGCATTTCTTCTTCCTTCATACCGCGGGTGGTGACGGCTGGGGTGCCGACGCGGATGCCACCGGGTTTGAAGATGGGATAGGTGTCGAATGGGATGCCGTTCTTGTTCACGGTGATGCCGGCGCGGTCGAGGACTTCCTGGGCGACCTTGCCGTTAATGTCCTTCGGGCGAAGATCGACGAGCATGAGGTGGTTGTCGGTGCCGCCGGAGGTGATGCGATAACCATGTTTCGTTAGGCCGGCAGCGAGCGCTTTGGCGTTTACGACGACCTGCCGCTGATAATCGCGGAACTGCGGCTGGAGCGCTTCGTGAAAGCAGACAGCTTTAGCGGCGATGACGTGCATGAGCGGGCCGCCCTGGACGCCGGGAAACACGGTGGCGTCGATGACTTTCGCGTGTTCGGCGGTGCACATGGTGATTCCGCCGCGAGGCCCGCGCAGACTTTTATGGGTGGTGGTGGTGACGAAATGAGCGTGAGGAATCGGGCTCGGGTGTTGACCGCCGGCGACGAGGCCGGCTATGTGCGCCATGTCGATAAACAACAGCGCGCCGACTGAGTTGGCGATCTGGCGGAGCCGCGGGAAATCGATGACGCGCGGATAGGCGGACGCGCCGGCGGTAATCATCGCGGGCCGGACTTCCTCGGCTTGTTTCGCGAGGGCGTCGTAATCGATCTGTTCGGTCTCAGCGCTCACGCCGTACTGCGAGACCTGGTAGAATTTGCCGGAGAAATTTGCCGGGTGACCGTGGGTGAGATGGCCGCCATGGGCGAGGTTCATCGCGAGAATTTTGTCGCCCGGCTTCAGCATGGCGAAATAAACCGCCATGTTCGCCTGGGCGCCGCTGTGCGGCTGGACATTCACGTGCTCGCAACCGAAGAGCTGTTTCGCGCGGTCGATCGCGAGCTGCTCGGCGGTGTCGACATTCTCGCAGCCGCCGTACCAGCGTTTCTTCGGGTAACCTTCGGCGTATTTGTTGGTCATCACGCTGCCCTGCGCTTCCATCACGGCGCGGCTGGTGAAATTTTCCGACGCGATCAGCTCGATGTTTTCGCGCTGGCGTTTTTCTTCGGCCTGGATCGCTTCGAAAATTTCCGGATCGACTTTGCGCAGGCCGCCGCCAGTTCCAGGCGGAGAGACGGACGTTGTTGTGATGTCGTTAGGCTGATCTGCCATGGTAAAAGATGAGGTTCCGCCGCCGCGCGACTTTGCCGGGACCGCGAGTTCGCTTTGTTCTACGAACGCGAGCACGGTCGGTAAAGCGTTTTTGATCGTGGCCGCGCAAACCGTATAAACGTCGCGACTGCAACCGATCGGGTCGGGCACATCGCGCCAGACCGTCATCCCGGGCTCCTCGAATTCGCGGAGCAGAAAAGTCTTCTCGGCCGCGTGCGGGAAGAATGTGTGGATCGTCTCGAGATGCGCGCCGGTCATGGCGAAAATGTGGGTGGCGCGATCGACCAACGTGGCCGTGAGCGGCTGGCTGCGCACGGCGTGGATGTCGACGCCTTCCTCTTCGCAGACGTGGATCGCATGCAGGCTGGGCGGCTG
>Ga0208078_1000357_pt1 | contig 12074 bp, 10 predicted proteins | sample NGESurdeep072012_3_FD_184468 | JGI IMG/M metagenome (GOLD analysis project Ga0208078, IMG submission 184468) | Arctic peat soil microbial communities from Barrow, Alaska - NGEE Surface sample 53-2 deep-072012 (SPAdes) | ecosystem: Environmental > Terrestrial > Soil > Wetlands > Peat ...
GGGACGAGTTCGAAGATTTCCCGATGCGAAAAGATTATCGGGAACCGGACGATTACGAATACGAGCCGACACCGCACGATGAGGTGCTGGAGAAAGCGAAGCAGCATTACCCCGCGCGACCGCAACTCGACGGGGCAGAAAATCTGACGGCTGCACAACAATGAGCGCGGCGGGATTTCACGAGCTTGAAGAAGCGCCGCCGCAGTCGATGACCTCGCAAATCGAAGGCGACCTGATGGAAGTTTCGATGGGGCCGCAGCATCCTTCCACCCACGGCGTTTTCCGGATGAACGTGGCGCTCGACGGCGAAGTGGTGCGCAAACTCAAGCCTGTGTTCGGTTACCTGCACCGGAACCACGAGAAGATCGGCGAGAACGCCAGTTACCTCGGCTCGATGCCGTACACGGATCGGCTCGATTACTTTTGTTCGATGACCAACAACTGGGCTTACGCGCTCAGTGTCGAGAAACTCGCGGGAATCGAAGTGCCGGAACGAGCCGAATATCTGCGCGTTATCCTTGCGGAGCTGACGCGGCTGCAAAATCACGCGTCACTCCTTGGCTTCCTGCTGAGCGATATGGGCGCGTGGGGCACGCCGCTCATGTATGCCTTTCGCGAGCGCGAGAAAATTCTCGACCTGTTCGAATCGCTCTCCGGCTCGCGGATGATGTGCGACTACATGCGGTTCGGCGGCTGCCGGGTCGACGCCGGACCGGACTGGTTCGCGCGCGCCCAGAAAATCATCGACGCCTTTCCCCGCTTCCTCGATGAGTTCGAAGAATTGATCGTCTCGAACGAAATCCTAATCGCGCGGACGCAAGGCGTCGGAAAGCTTTCGGCGGAACTTGCGATCAACGCCGGCATCACGGGACCCATGCTGCGCGCGAGCGGCGTGAACTACGATCTTCGTAAAGTAGACGGCTACGGCATCTATCCGCGCTTCAAGTTCCGCATCCCGCTCGGCGACCATGGCGATTGCTACGACCGCCTGATGATGCGCGCCCTCGAGATGCGTGAGAGCCTCGGCATTCTGAACCAGGCGATGAAAGAAGTTCCGGCGGGGCCGATCATGAATCCGAAGGTCAAGATTCGCGCGTTCAAGCCGCCGATCGGCGAGGCCTATGGACGCATCGAAGGGCCGAAGGGCGAGCTGGGTTTCTATCTAATCAGCGACGGCAGCGCGAATCCCTATCGTTATCGCGTGCGACCGCCGAGTTTCATTAACCTGACGGTGCTCGAGGACATGTGTCTCGGCCACACCGTCGCCGATGTGATGGTAATCCTCGGCAGCGTCGATATCGTCATGGGAGAAGTGGACCGCTGATCATGATTGGCGCCGGCGTACTAAAAGGAATGGCCGTCACGGCTCGGAATTTTCTCGGAAGTTATTTCGAGAAAGACCGGCTGATTACCGTGCAGTATCCAGAGGAACGCGAGATGCTCCCGGAGAACTATCGCAACTTTCCGTTCCTGGTTTTCGACAACGATCCGGAGGCCGGCCTGCGCTGCGTGGCCTGCAAGATTTGCGAGAAGGAATGTCCGCCGCAATGCATCTACATCGTCAAGAGCGACGACAAGAAGCCCGATTACATGGGCAAACCGCAGTTCTATCCGAAGACTTTCGATATCGATATCTCGGTCTGCATGAGCTGCCAGATTTGCGTCGAAGTTTGCCCGTTCGAGGCAATCAAGATGGACAAGGTCTTTGAATTGAGCCGGCGGGAAAGGTTCAATGCGCTTCTCATGAAGAAGGATGACCTGGCCAAGTCCAACGACTACTACCACCGCATTCATCCTGTGGAAGCCGCGGAAGTGGACGCGAATCTTGCGGCCGCGGCCGCAGCGAAAAAGAAACCAGCGCCTGCTCCGGCCGCCGCAGCTCCGGCCACCTAGATGTTGTTGCGGGCGATCGCTGTTTTTCTCCTCGCCCTCTTCCTCGGCAACGAGGCCGCGGAAGCGCAGTTGCCGTCGCAGGATTTCTCCACGCTTCTGCGCTGGCGGAACATCGGACCCTTCCGCGGCGGACGAACGCGGGCGGTCGCGGGCGTGCCGTCACAGCCTAATGTGTTCTACTGCGCGCAGGTGAATGGCGGCGTGTTCAAGACGACGGATTACGGCCGGACCTGGCAGCCGATTTTCGACGAGCAACCGACCGGCTCGGTGGGAGCGATCGCAGTTTCTGTTTCCAATCCCGACATCATCTACGTCGGCAGCGGCGAAGGATTGCATCGGCCGGACCTTTCCGTCGGCGACGGGATTTACAAATCGATGGACGCGGGAAAAACGTGGACGCACCTCGGCTTGCGCGACGGACAGCAGATTGCGGCCATCGCGATCGATCCGAAAAATCCGGATCGCGTTCTGGTCGCGGTCGCGGGACATCCGTATGGGCCTAACGAAGAGCGCGGTGTTTACCTTTCGACTGATGGCGGGAAAACTTTCGCAAAGACGCTTTCCAAGGATGAAAATACCGGGGCCGCGGATGTGGAGATCGATCCGTCTAATCCCGAGACGGTTTACGCAGCGTTGTGGGAAGCGCGGGAAGGCCCGTGGGAAAATGGTTCTTGGAACGGGACCAACGGCGGGATTTTTAAATCGACCGATGGCGGCCGAACCTGGAAGCAACTAACGAAAGGGCTGCCTAACGAAATCGTGCAGGCGAATATCGCAATCGCCGCGAGTGCGCCGCAAACTTTGATCGCAGCCGTCGCCACAACCAAGGCCGGCAAACTTTATCGATCGGAAGATGGCGGAGAAAACTGGACGCAGGCGACGGAAGACGATCGTCCCGGCGCGCGGATCGGCGGCGGCGATTTGCCAGTGATCCGAATCGATCCGCAGCATCCGAACGTCGTTTATTCCGCGAGCGTCGTTTGCTGGAAATCAACCGACGGCGCCAAGACTTGGGAAGGCTGGCGCGGTGCTCCCGGCGGCGACGATTATCAGAACGTTTGGATCAACCCGACGAACTCGGACGTGATTCTTCTCGGGAGCGACCAGGGCGCGATCATTACGGTGAACGGCGGCGCAACCTGGAGCTCGTGGTATAACCAATCGACCGCGCAGCTGTATCACGTCAGCGCCGACAACGCGTTTCCGTATCGCCTTTACAGCGGGCAACAGGAAAGCGGTTCGGTCGGGATCACGAGCCGCGGCCCCGATGGCGCGATCACGTTTCGCGACTGGCGGCCGGTCGCGGCGGAGGAGTACGGCTATGTCGCGCCCGATCCGCTCGATCCGGACATCATCTACGGCGGGAAACTGACGCGATACGATCGCCGAACGAACCAGGCGCAGAGCATCTTGCCGAAGCCGTTTCGCTCCGATGAATTTCGGATGATCCGGACGCAGCCGATTCTGTTTTCACCGCTCGACCCGCACGTGCTCTTCTTCGCGGCCAACACCTTGTGGCAAACCGGCGACGGCGGGCAGCATTGGACGCAGATCAGTCCCGACCTGACGCGGAAAACTTTTGAAGTGCCGGCGAGTGTCGGAAAATTTCGCTCCCAACCGAGCGCCCAACCTCGGCAGCGCGGGGTGATCTACGCGGTGGCTCCGTCGCCGCTCGAGAAAAACAAGATCTGGGCGGGGACGGATGACGGTCTGATTCACCTGACGACTGACGGCGGGAAAAACTGGAAGGACGTCACGCCGCCCGCGATCACAGCGTGGCAAAAAATCTCCGTGATGGATGCCGGGCATTTCGACGCGAACACGGCCTACGCCGCGGTGAATACGATCCGGCTCGACGATTTGCGGCCGCATATTTACCGGACCAACGACAGCGGGAAAACCTGGAAAGAAATCGTGCGCGGCATTCCGGAGAACGAAAACGTGAACGCGGTGCGAGAAGATCCAAAGCGGCGCGGGCTGCTCTTCGCCGGAACGGAACGCGCGGTTTACGTGTCGTTCGACGACGGGGAGAACTGGCGGTCGTTGCGCCTGAACATGCCGGCGACTTCGGTGCGCGATCTGATTCTCAAGGACGACGACATCGCGGTCGCGACCCACGGCCGCGGGTTTTGGATTCTCGATAACATCACGGCGCTGCGGCAAACCGAGCTGGCGAGTCCGGACACGTTTCTCTTTAAACCGCAGACGGCGATGCGCGTCCGTTGGAATTTGAACACGGACACGCCGCTTCCGCCGGACGAACCAGCCGGCGAGAATCCGCCGGAAGGCGCAATGATCGATTACCGCCTCGGCGCGAATGTGAGCGGGCTGGGTACGCTCGAAATCAAAGACGGGAAGGGCAACGTCGTTCGGCGCTACGCAAGCAACGACCCGGTTCCGCCGCCGGACCCGAAGCTCAAGATTCCGCGTTATTGGGTGCGCCCGCCCCAGGCTTTAACGGTCACCCCGGGATTACACCGGTTCTTTTGGGACCTGCATTACGAACCGTTGAAGGATGTGGACGCGGAATATCCGATGACTGCGGTGTTCCAGAAAACGGCGCCGCATCCGACCGGGCCGTGGGCGATGCCCGGGGATTATTCTGTGGTCCTGACGGCCGGCGGCAAGAGCTTCACCCAATCGTTCCCGGTGAAAATGGATCCGCGCGTGAAAGCATCGACGGCGGATCTCACCAAGCAGTTTGAATTATCGAGGGCGCTATACAACGCACGCGCCGCGCTCCAACCGATCGGGAAAAGCTATGAATCGCTCGTCGCCGAACTCGCGAAGGCGAAGGAAAAGGCCGGCGACAATCCCGTAAAGGAAAAGATCGAAGCGTTGAACAAGAAGCTGGAGGAATTTGCCGATCCAGCCCGGGTTCGCAGCGGACAACCCCTGCAACTCGACGTCTTGAGCAAAGTCGAAAAGCTTTTCGGCGACCTCCAGGAAGTGGACGCGGCACCGACCTCCGCGACCGAGGCGGCCGCGATCGCAATTCAGCGTGACGCGCAATCCGTGATCGAGCGCTGGCGGTCAATTCCGCCGGAGCTCGCGCAGTTGAATGCAGCGCTGGAAGGCGCCGGCCTCGAGAAAATCAAGTTTCCGCAGAGCTAGCTTTGCGCGCCCTCGTTTCCGTCGGACGGCGGAGTCTTGCTGGGAGGCATCGGATCCGCGCCCGATTCGGGTTTGGAAAGAATTGTTTCCGCCACCTGTTTCAGTTTCAGGACCGCCTGCTCGGAGAACAATCCCACCATCGCGGAAAGGGCAGCGAAGCCGAATGGGCTGGTCTGGGAGAAGTCCGATTGCGGCGAGAAAAACCCGCCGCGAATGACAAAGTAAAACATCACGGCCAGCGCGCTGCCGGTAAACGGCATGACGAAATACTTGGCCAGCCAGCTGCGGACGAGGTTGCGATTGCCGACATACCAGTAAACCGAACGCATCGCGTGGATGAGGCTGCCGAGAGCGCCGGCCAGGATCACGATCCAGAGCAAACGCACTTCGTCCCAGATTTTGAATTCGCGGCCGAAGGCTGACACTTTCCCGGGCGTCGCCGATGGGCTCGCCGCCGGTGTCGACCGGGCCGAGGCAGAAGGGCTCGGGCTTGTGCTGGTTGTCGTCGAATCGATCTGCTCCTTTGGTCCAGCGATCAGCGTTTGTGTTTGTGTTTGGCCGGACGGCGTCGGCGTTGGCCAGAAAACGATGAGCCCGTAAAGGCAGAAGGCGATCATTACGGCGAGGTAAATCGTCAGCCCCAGAATCCCGGACACGGAAACCAAATCGGCGCCCGGGCCCTGGCCCGGCGAAACTGCGGGGGTATTGTTTTGCGCGGCGGCGGGTGTGTTTGTGGAGGCCGGGTCAGCCATGGGGAAGATTCGCTATCCAGCCGAAAGTGGAGACCGCCGTCAAGATGTTTTAAACTGATGACTCTGCTGCCTGATTACCTTCGCGCCTCCCAGCGAGCGCTCATCTTCACCGGCGCGGGAATTTCGACCGGCAGCGGGATTCCGGACTTTCGCGGACCGCAAGGCGTCTGGACGCGGCGGCGGCCGGTTTATTTCAACGACTTCCTGACCTCCGAAGCGGCGCGGATCGAGCACTGGGATTACAAACTCGAGGGCTGGGATGGGTTCCGAAACGCGCAGCCGAACGCCGTCCATCGCGCGATCGTGGCGCTGGAAAATGCCGGCAAGGTGCTGGCGGTCGTGACACAAAACATCGATGGCTTACATGCGCTCGCGGGGACGAGCCCGGATCGATTGCTGGAGTTGCACGGCACGAACCTGCTCGTCGAGTGCGTAAACTGTAAGGCGCGCAGCGATCCCGAGCCGCACTTCGAATTCTTTCGGACAAATCGCCAACCGCCGCGGTGCGATTGCGGCGGATTCCTGAAACCGGCGACGATCAGTTTCGGGCAAAGTCTCGATCCCCACGTTCTGGAGCGCGCGCAGGAGGCGGCAGCCCACGTTGACCTTGTTGTCGCGCTCGGTTCGACGTTGTCGGTTTATCCAGCCGCCTCGTTTCCGCTCATGGCTGCGCAACGCGGCGTCCCCTACATCATCATCAATCGCGGCGCGACGGACCACGACCACGAACCATCGGTTGCGCTGCGGATCGATGGCGACGTCGCCGAGATATTTCCCGCAGCGGTCGAGGCGGCGCTGGCCTAACGATCGATCACGGTGCGATACACCTCTTCATACTGGGGCACAACGCGGGCCGCGGTGAAGAGCTTCTCCGCCCGGCCCCGGCCGCGCTCTCCCATTTGTTTCGCCGCGTCGGGCGAATCGATCAACGCATCGAGCGACGCCGCCATGCCGCTGATATCGCCGAAGTCGTGGAGGTAAGCGGCGTCGCCCACCACTTCGGGAATGCCGCCGATGCGAAACGCGATAACCGGCTTACCGAAGAACATCGTCTCGAGAATGCCGAGGCCGAAGCTTTCGTTCTCGGAGGTGTAGAGACCGGCGTCGGACGCGGGGAGAAAATCTTCAACGGCGGCGGCGTCTTCCTTCACGATCACGTTGTCGCGCAATCCGAGGTCGCCCACGAGCGAGCGGAACGGCGCGAAAGGAGCGCCCGCCAGTATGAGCAGCCGGATCCGGTCGCGATGCGAAGCGGTGGCGATGATACGCAGCAGCAAATCAATCCGCTTCGTCGGACGGAGATTCGACATGTGGATGACAAGGAGTTCGCGGTCGTCTATTCCCAGATCGCGGCGGACTTCTTCGCGACTTTTTGTTGAAGGATTGGGCGTGAAGAAATTTGGAATGACCTGGATCGGATCGCGGAGCCGAAACGTTTTCTCCGTCTGGCGGCGCAAACTTTCCGAGACCGTAGTGACGGCATCGGAATGATTGAGCGCGTGCTCGATCGCGGCGCGGTACTGGGGGTTCGGACCGAGCAGGGTGGTGTCGGTGCCGTGCAAGGTCGTCACCACTTTTGGCGCGCCGGCGCCGATCATTTCGGTGGCGAGAAACGCAGCCGTCGCGTGCGGAACGGCGTAGTGAACGTGAAAAAGATCCAGTGCGTTCGCCCTGCCGACTTCCGCCATTTTCACTGCCAGCGGCAACGTGTAATCGGGACAGGGAAAAACGGTCGCATGCCCGACCTCGACTTCGTGGAAATGGATTCGCGGAAGGGAAAGATCGAGCCGGACAGGTTTGGCGTGGCTGAAGAAATGGACCGCGTGTCCGCGCGCCGCCAGCTCCATCCCGAGCGCGGTCGCCAAGATTCCGCTGCCGCCGATCAGCGGGAAACAAACGATGCCGATCTTCAACGGACGCTCCATTAGTCGCCAATATACGCGAGACCGGAATCGGCGACGTCGTCACGCTGGACAAAGGTAACGCCGGGCGCGTCGGCTTCGTTCAGATATTCGCGCTCACCCGCGCCGGCCACGTAGTGCGTGCAGCGGATTACCGACTGCATCCAGCGCAGGCGAGTATCGCGCGTGGGATTGATTTGTCCGGCGCCGAATTCTTGCGTGGGCAGTTCGGTGTAACGATCGCCGCCCTTATGGAGCAGGAGTTTACCGTCACGCCAACGGGCGCGAACGATCTCCCCTTCCCAGGTCACATCGACAAAGTAATCGTCGATGGCCACTGCGCGTTGCCGAAACTCCGGATCGCTCGAACGCTCGACACGAATGCCATCGAGCAATCCCATTCGCGCATAGAGATCGCGGCAAAAATCAGCGGCGTTGGAAGCTTCGACCGCTTTGAAGGATTCCACCAGAGTCGGCGAAACGTAGTTAGGCAGCTGCCGTGCGACCTTGTCCTGCCAATCGGGCAGCACCTTCTTGGCGTAGAGCGGAGAGAACTGCTTCTGGATCTTGTTCACGAAATCGAAATTGAACGACTGCTCGCGACCGGTGCGGTGTTCGCGCAATACGGTCGTCGTCTCACGCGGATCGTGGTCGCTGTCGTGAAAGAAGAAGACGATCTCGCCGCCGATCTCGCCTTGCAGGCGCCGGGCGGTGAAAATCTTGGCCCAGAGAAATCGTTTCGGGAAAAAGCCGCAGGGCTGTTGGCCGAAGCAAATGATCGGAGCCATCAGGTTGGAATCGTGGCCGGCGCGTCACTCCGGAAAACCGTTGCCTGCAGGATCCAGGCAAAAAGAAGTACGGCGACGCAGCCGATAAAGTTATACCAGAGATAGCCGATGTTGGTGGTGAAGAAGAGAACGAGCACCATCGTCTGCGCGAGAACCGCGCCGAAGAAAACCGCCGAGCCGCGGACGCTGCGCAAAAAGAACGCGACCAGGAACAGGCCCAGGATGCTGCCGTAAAAAACGGAGGCCAGGATATTGCCGGCTTCGATCAGGTTCTCGACGAGGCTGCAAAAGGACGCGACGGCGATTGCCACGAGCCCCCAGGCAGCGGTCAGCCATCTGGTGGCGACGACATAATGGTGGTCGCTGCCGTGTGGCCAGAAAAGACGGTAGAAATCGACCGCGGTGGTGGAGCCAAGCGCGTTCAGGACCGCGGAGGTGGCGGACATCGTTGCGCAAAAGATTACGGCGACGAGCAGACCAACCACCCCGTGGGGCAAGTGTTGAAGCACGAACGTGATGAAGACGTAATCGGAGTCCTTGCTCTTCGGCGCCGCGCCGGCTTCTTCGAGAATTTTCTTCGTGTCGTCACGAATCGCGCGGGCGCGGGCGTCGAGCTGCTGGACTTGCACGGACCAATTCGGATCCTTTGCGGCGTTCTGGAGAAGCTCGCGCTTCTGCACGAAGACCTCGTCAAATTGCGCTTGAAGCGCCTGTAGCCTGGGGCCAGAGCCGCTCTCGACCGCGCGCTGGTAAGTCGGTTGATTGAAAAACATAGGGGGCTTTTCGAATTGATAGAAGAGGAAGACCATCGCGCCGAGGAGCAGGATGAGAAACTGCATCGGCACTTTCACGAGCGCGTTGAAAAGCAAACCAATCCGGCTGGCGCGCAGAGAATTTCCCGCGAGATAACGCTGCACCTGTGATTGATCGGCGCCGAAGTAGGAGAGCGACAAGAAAAACCCGCCGAGAATACCGGACCAAAAGGTGTAGCGTTTCGACGGATCGGTCGAGAAATCGACGGCCTGGAGCTTGCCCATTTTGCCGGCGATGCCGAGCGCGTCGGTGAATGACAGGTCAGCCGGCAAACGATGGACGGCGATCCCAAACGCGAGCGCCATGCCGATCAGGATCACGAGAATCTGATAACGCTGAGTAAGGCTGACGATCTTCGTGCCGCCGACGACCGTGTAGAGAATAACGAAACCGCCGGCGAGCCAGATGGTGAGATTCAGGTCCCACCCGAGCAGCGCGGAAAGAATGATGGCCGGGGCGTAGATCGTAATCCCGCCGGCGATCCCGCGCTGGATTAGAAACAGGAACCCGCCGAGCAACCGCGTTTTTTTGTCGAACCGTTGCCCGAGGTATTCGTAGGCGGTGTAAACCTTGAGGCGCTGATAGATCGGCACAAAAATCGCGCAGACCGCGATGAGCGCGAACGGTTGGCCGAAATAATTTTGGATGAACCCGATCCCGCTCTCGTAAGCCTGGCCCGGCATGGAAAGAAACGTGATCGGGCCAGCCTGGGTGGCGAGGACCGAGAGCCCGATTGTTCCCCAGCGAATCGTCCGATCGCCCTTCAGGTACTCGCGAAGATTCGGGTGATTGTAAGTGCGCCAAAGTCCGTAGAGCGGGATGGCGAGGATCGTCGCGAAGAGGACGATGTAATCGAGCCGGTTCACGAAAACCGCAGCGTGAACGCGTAGAGCAGCGCGACTTCGACGGCGAACAGAGCGATCGCGAACCAATAGGCCTTGCGCCAGGTCGAGAAGAACGGCGGATGATCGTGCATGCTCATTTCATCAAAGCACCCGAATGGTGCGACGGAATAAAGCCCGGAGTGGAGCGCAGCGAAACTCCGGGTGTAATATGCAAGAAGAACACAGCCCCTGAACAGGGGCGACGGAAAGGCCCCTGACCATGAGTTCCTCCTATTGCAATCTTCTGTATCACGTTGTCTTTGCGACCAAAGGTCGGGAGCCGTGGCTCACGGCAGCAATCCGACCTCGAATCCATCAATACCTCGGCGGAGCGATTCGCAAAGAGAATGGAATCGCGCTGATCATCAACGGAACCGCTGATCACGTTCACATCCTGGCGAAGCTGCGGCAGGATAAGGCGCTCTCCAAAGTGGTAGGCGAATTGAAAGCGAATTCCTCCGGTTGGATTTCGCGAACCTTCAAAGCCACTGCGGGATTCGCCTGGCAGGAAGGATATGGCGCTTTCACCGTGAGTGAGTCGCAGGTTTCGAAGGTGCGTCGTTACATCGAGACACAGGAAGAACATCATCGAACGGTTTCGTTTCTTGAAGAGCTCAAGATCATCTTGCGTTCGCATAGTTTGCCGTTTGATGAACGCTATCTTTGAGTGCGTCGCATTTTCCGTCACCCCTTGTCAGGGGTTTGAGAATATCGGATGAATCTGTTCCCGGAGTTCCGCAGCGCTGCACTCCGGGCTGTATTCCTTCGCGCCTTCGGCGCTAAGCCAATCGCCGTCGTTGTCATTTCGCGTCGCGCAGCGAGACCATGTTCGCGAAAAGGCGGTAGGCGCCGGGAACGCCGGCGGGTAATTGGCGGAAGAAAGCGTAGCCGGTGTAAATGAAATAGCCTTGTCCTGATTTCGCGACGAGCAACCCGCCATCGAGTGGTTTCTCGCCGGGATCATTGCAGGAGAGGAGCGCGGTCCAGTTCGCGTCCCATTTGTTTGGGAAATAAAGGCCGCGCTCCTGGACCCAGCCTTTGAAATCATCGGCGGTGATTTTGTTCGGCGTGTTCAGCAACGGATGATCGGGCGCGAGCACGCGGACCTCGGCGGTCTCGTCCGTGACGCGGTCGCGCGAAATCTCGAAGGGGAAAGGACCGATCTCTTTCGTTTTCAGATCGGCGGTCGTGTTGTATTGCGCGACGACGACACCGCCCGCTTTCACGTAAGCGAGCAGCTCGGGTTGCCACGCCGTGATTCGCTCCTGCGTGTTGTAAGCGCGAATACCGAGCACGACGGCATCGAAACGCTTGAGATTTTCCGCGGTGATCTCGGAACCATCGAGAATTTTCACGTTGTAACCGATTTGCTGGAGACTCTGCGGAATGTCATCGCCAGCGCCGGGGATGTAGCCGATCAGTTCGCCTTTCTTCTTGATATCGGCGCGGACAATTTTCGCTTCGGCGGCCGGCATCAGGATGTGGACGCCGATGTGCTGATAGGAAATGCGTTCGCGTGCGAACGAGTAATCCTGGCCGTCCACCTTAACGATGGCCCGCAGCGTTCCCTCTCCCTGATTCGGCGGCGGATGAATTGTGAACGTCGCGAACGATTCGGCATCGGCCGCTTTTAGCTCCACGGGAACGGAAGCGGGATCGATCCGCCAGCCGTTCGGCGCCTCGAGCCGGAGATCGCCGCGGACCGCACCCGTGGAAGCAGTCGCGCGCACCTGGACCGCTTTCGGTTTTTCGTCGGCGAAAACGAAAACGGAATTCTGCAAATTCGCGAAGACCGGCGGCGCGATGACGAGGTTCTGGCGCACTTCGCCGACGATCGGATCGACCGTGCGATACTTGGTGTCGACCAAATAGCGGAGTTCCTGGTCGCCGACGCGCAATAAAACTTCGACCGGGAACGCGAGCGGATTT
>Ga0208078_1000358_pt1 | contig 12052 bp, 9 predicted proteins | sample NGESurdeep072012_3_FD_184468 | JGI IMG/M metagenome (GOLD analysis project Ga0208078, IMG submission 184468) | Arctic peat soil microbial communities from Barrow, Alaska - NGEE Surface sample 53-2 deep-072012 (SPAdes) | ecosystem: Environmental > Terrestrial > Soil > Wetlands > Peat ...
TGAAGCGTCGACGCGTTGTCACTTGCCAGCTCGTCATTGATGCGGTGCCTCCCACATCCGGATACGACGCCTGCTATTACGACTGCGGCTAATACGTTCTTGAGCATGATCCCCTCCCTAGGGTCTTCGCCCGCCCGATTTGCCTAATCACGCCCCCGGCCCTCCCTCCGTCAAGCCTTCTTTGCGCTGTCACGTTCCTGTCCCGTCCAGAGCCGACCGCAAAGTCGTTTGGCCCCCTCATTATGATTCCGTGCTCGCAGGTGTAATATTACGTCGCAGGTCGCGCTCGCTCAGCGCGTCTGTAACGTCTTAAGTGGTACACGCGTCTATGGATGCACCCGCAAAGTGTCACTTTCTGCGCGTTTCGTGATACTGCGCGAGTACGCTGCCCGTCTTCATTTACAAGCTCGGAGGTTTATGCGCACGACGCGGTGGAAAATCGCACTCGTATCCAGCGCGCTGATCGGTGCGCACGCGAGCGCCTCCGCCCTCGCGGCGCAGGACACGACGCCGCTCGCCGCACCCGCCGCGACCGCCGAGCAAATTCTCTACCCCGCTACGCTCACTTATGGCACGGGGCTAATCGACATTCCGGTCGCGTGGGTTTCGCCCAACTCCGGTGACCTCTGGGTCACCGCGTCCGGCAAGATCGTGAACTACTGCGCCACGGTATGCGCGATCAATTTCCAGGACAAATTCAATACGAATCTCTCGATCGACACGCACTGGATGCAGCGCTTCTCGCTCGGGCTTTCGGTCTATAGTCAGAATCCGAATTACGGATTTTACGGCCAGGTGCTCGCGCTCAAGCAGCAGCCGGAAAAGGCGTGGCCCTCCATTGCCGTCGGCTTCCGTAATCTCGGACCGGACACGCACGAGGAGCGATTCCTCATCGGCAACGATATCTACGTCTCGCCAACCGGCGGGATCGCCGACACGGTTCCAGGCTTCGCGAAGCACTTTCACACGACGCCCACCGTGTACGCCGTCGCCACGAAGGACGTGAAGGCAGGCGCCAACGGCGCCGCGAGCTTCAGTCTCGGATACGGCAGCGGGATCTTCCACGACGACGGCGATCTCGGTCGCAACTACAACGACAAGGGCACGATCGTCAAAGGGCTGTTCCTCGGTGCGCGCTACGCGCTGCGCATTTCCGACAACAGCAACGTGACGATTCTCGGCGAGAACAACGGGTGGGACTGGAACGCCGGCGTCGTCGGCAACTGGCGCGGCATCGCGCTCGGTGTCTACGGCACCGAGCTCGAGGAAGGCGGCAAGGATCCGAGCAAGGGCTCGCTCTACACGATTTATAACTACACCAAGTTCAACGTGTCGCTGAGCTACAGCGGCAATCTCCACGACATCGCACATGGCACGTTTCTGCGCGGGCGCATCGCGGAGCTGGAGCAGGAACAAGGGCAGTTGCGCGCACAAATCAAGGTGCGCCAGCAAAAGATCGACAAGCTGCAGGCTTCATTGCAGAAGGCACAGGGCGGCGAGCTGGCCGACGTCGCGAAGCGCCGCGAACAGCTCAATGCGCAGATCAAGGAAGAGCAGGATGCGCTCAAGCGCGCCGAAGATCGCCTGAATCAGCTGCAGGGCGGGTCACCACCACCGACGACACCGCCTCCGCCAAGCACGACCACGCCCCCGCGCTAATTCGAGACCCAGGTAAACGATGATTTCCTCCGTGTCCCGATCCGTTCGCCTTGCGCTGCTGCTCGCTCTTCCAGTGGCCACCGCGTTATCGGCTGCCGCACATGCGCAAGAGACGTATCCCCAAACCATGTATTGGGGCGCCGGTCTGATCGACATTCCCGTTGCCTGGGTGTCCCCAGTCACGGGCGATTTTGCGGTGAACTTTTCGGGGAAGACATTCCACGGCGCCAAGGCGTCGCCTGGATTTTCGGTGCTGAACGGGCTCAATACGAACGGGTCGCTTTCATTCTCCTTCTTCGGACGTGTGGAAGCGGGCGTGTCGATTTACTCCGACAACCCGGAGTGGGGACTCTTCGCGCAGGGGCTGCTCCTCAACGAGGAGGATTTCCGCCCGAAGGAAGGACTCGTCCGGTGGGTGCCGAGCATCGCGATCGGCGTGCGAAACATCGGACCGTACAAGCACATCGATCGATTTACACAGGGCTACAACCTCTTTCCGGGCACGGAAGCGAATCCGGGCAAACAGCACGAGGCCGACTCGCTGCATCAGAACTTCAATACCGCGAATACCATCTACGGTGTGGCGACGAAATCGTTCGCGCTGTCCGAGTTGAATCCCGGATGGGGAAAGACGATGGTGAGCCTTACGGTCGGCTACGGCAACAAGCTGTTCAAGGATGACGGAGGACTCGGAGCAGCGTACGCCTCGAACTCGTGGAACGGTGCGTTCGGCGGAGTGAAGGTCGATTTCTTCCCAACCACGCACAGCACGGTGTCGATCATCGCCGAAAACAACTCGTGGGACTACGACGTCGGTGCTGCCTATGAGTGGCACGGGCTTCGTGCGGGTGCGTACTGGACCGAGCTGGGGGCCTCGCGCGCTGACACGACGTCCGCGGCGTCGAAGCTCTACGGCTACAGCAAGTTCTCCTTCACGCTCGGCTGGCAGAACAACGTACTGGCACTGCTGCGCGGGCACACGCTCGAGCGTCGCGTGGCGGAGCTCGAGCGTCAGCGAACGCTGTTGACCACCGAAATCAGCGCACGCCAGCAGCGGATTGCGTCGTTGCAGGCCGAGATCAACCGATACCAGGCGCAAAATCTTCTCGACCTGGAGCAGCGGCGCTCGCAGGCGGAGCAGGAGCTGAAATCCGAGCGGGAGGCGCTGCAAAAGCTCGAGGATCGACTCAAGAAGCTGGAACAGGACGCGCCATCCAGCACGACGCCGCACTAGCCCACGACCGAGACCATCCTGATGCGTGCAAAGCGATTCCGGTACTTCGTGCTGGCCATGGCGGTCGGAGCTTTCTGTCCGGCCATCGCCGGTGCGCAGGTTGTCGACTCGATCAAGGCCGACAGCGCGTCCCAGCAGCAGGCCTATCAGAGCAAGCGCGATACGCTGGTGAAAGACCTGCAGAGCGCCCAGGACAAGTTGGGTGATCTGAAAAGCCAGCGCGTGCAGCTCGAGGCACGCATCGAGAACGTGCTCGCGCAAACGATGCAGAAGCGCACGCAGACGCTGCTCGTGAGCAGGGAAGAGACGGCGCTGGTCCAGCTCGACGGTGTGCTGGCGAACGCGCAGGACAACATGGTCGCGCAGCGCGACCGCATGCGTGCCCTCGGCGACGCCGTGCGGCGCCGCGCGGGTTCGGTGCTCGTCGTGATGCTACGCGCCGACTCGGCCGCGCCGGGATCACTCTCGGATGCCTCGCTGAAAATCGATAATGCGGTCGCGTCCACGCGCACCTACACGGCGACGTTGGCGGCGGCGCTTGCGACCGGCGCCGTCGATCCGCTCTATCGCTCGGAGGTGCTGCCGAGCACGCACACGGTCGAGCTCAGGATGTCGCTCGGCGGTCAGGAAGTATCGCAATCGCTCAACGTCAACGCGCTCACCGAAACGGTGACCTACATCCAGTTCACGGTGCGCAACGGGCAGCTCGTCCCACGAACCTGGACGAGCCGCGGGACTACGCCGTTCTGAGTCGTTCGAGAGTGATGCGCGCACTGCCCGCAATTGCGGCGGTGATGCTGGTGATGCCGCTTGCGGCGCAGCAGCCCACGGACACGTCCGCGAAGGCGCCGGTGCCCGCAGCGACGACGGCAGCCCCGTCGCCTGCGCCGGCTTCGGTCGTGGTGCAGCCGGCCCCCGATCAGGCGGGCGGCTTCGACGCCGAGCTGCGCATGGCGCTGTTCGATATCACCATCGATCATCCGCTCAGCGCCCTCGATCGCCTCGAGTGGCTTCGCTCCTCCGCGGTCGCCGGATCCGGCGCCGCGGTCCCCGGGCTGCGCTCGCAGGAGGATTTGTTGTTCCTCCTTGCCGAGTCGTACTACCGCCTTGGGATGCGCGATGCCTTTCGCAAGGCAGCCGCGTCGCTCGATTCCGCGGCGCCGGCCGGACGGTATGCCAGTGTGATCGCCGTACAGCGCATGCTCGATGCCTATTCGCGCGGCGACTATCCGCGCGTTCGCGCGCTCGCAGCGCCCAAGGTCACGGGTGATCGCGGACTCATCTCGCTCGTGGCCGGCCTCGCTGCCGCGCAGAGCAAGGATTTTGCAGCGGCGCACGCCGCCTTTGTGCAGGCTTCGCAGGCCGGCGGACAATTCGCCCTCTATGCGCAGTACATGGATGCGCTGACGTCCGTGGCGGGCGACAGTGCAAAGGGGATGTCTGCACTGACGACGCTGCAGACGCTGGGCGAAGCGCAACGCGGTGCCTTCGCCGAGCAGGTCAAGCTGAGCGCAGCCCAGACTGCGCTTGGCATCGGACAGTATGCTGCCGCGGCCTCGCTGGCTGACGGCGTTCCAGCTACGAGTGGCGCCGGGGCCCAGGCGTTGCTGACGAAAGCATGGGCGCTCTACGGCGGCGGCAATGCGCCCGGAGCCGCGACGGCGTTCCGCCAGTTCGCTACGCAGTATCCGCAGCTTCCCGAACGCGATGAGGCACGCCTCATGGCAGGGCAGATCATGCTCGAAAGCGGGAAGAGCGATTCCGCCGAGAAATACTTTCAGGGGATCGCGGACTCGATCAGCAGAGAGCTGGGTACGCTGCAAACGCAGGCTGCAACCGCGATGACAGAGGCCAGTCGCGCTCTCGTGAGTGCGCGCGTGGCGGGTTCCGTCTTCATCGCGAACGCGAGCCCAGGCAAGGTGATCTCGCTTCCGGACGATGCGGGTGCGGAAAAGGGAGTCATCGCCGCTGCCTTCGAGGGGACTTCGGACTCCGCGCCGCCTTCGACGGCGCCGCACTTCCTCGGCAACGTCGGCATCATCGAGCGCGTGGACTCTGCGGTCGGTCCCGGCTTTCCGATACGTGTGGTCTTTTCTCCGCGTCTCGATGCGCAAACGCCCGGAGCGTACGCCGATCGAACACAGGCCGTGCTCGCGACCGACATCCACCTCGCGCTCGCATCGTACCGGCTGGAACAGCAAATAGATGCACAGAAGACCAGGATCGCGGCGCTCGAAAATCTTCAGCGGCTGATCGTCGAGGGCGATAGTGGCCTCGCCGACTACGCGAAGCAGATCGCGATCACGGAGGACTCGCTCGGGAAAATGAAGGATGTGCTCGAGAATACGCGCGAGCGCGTGCGCACGGCGCTCCGGACGCAGATCACGGCGACGCGCCAGGAAGCGGCGGAAAACGTCCGCATGCTCGACAGCACGAAGACCTCGTTCGGCACGACCGCAAACGGAATGGAGCTCGATGCGCTGACGACGGAGCAGGCGACCGCGCGCGTCTACAGCGCGATCGCGGACGACGTGGAACGTGGTCTCGAGGCGGCGCTCGACCATCATCCAGCATTCGCGCTTCGCGACTCACTCGTCGTGCGACTCGCGCGCGCGCATGCGCTGCACGACATCACGGCGGCAGTCCTCAACGGCGACTCGCTGGTCGTTGCCAACGAGCTCGTCGCGCAGCGTGGCAAGGAATCGAACGCAGTAACGGCCATGCGCGCCGAGGTAGGATCGGCGTCTGCACAGCGTACGGCCGCCGAGGGTGCGCTCATCGCGCTGGTGGATGAAGAGCTTCGCGCCCGTGCCACAGGGCTCGTCGCGCGACTGACGCGTGACCGTGAGGCAGCCGATTACGCGACCGCCAGCGCGGCCTTCTTCAAGGCAATGGATGCCTCGGCGACCGCCCCCGGCGGTGCGACATCGGCAACGGGCGCCACGGCACCCAGCGGCACGTCCACACCTCCGCGGCAATAGAGATGGCTTCCCTTCGCTTCCTCACCCCGTTCCTCGCGCTCACGCTCGGCGTATCTGCCGGTGCGATGGACGCGGGCGCGCAGACGCCGGCGCCGCAGCTGGTCGCCGTTGCACGTCCGACGGGATCCGAGGATGCACGCGACGATGCGATCGAGAAGCTGTCCTCGTTCCTCTCGAAGTATCCGGCGAGCACGCTTCGCTCCGGCGCTCTCTTTCAGCTCGGAGAGCTGCTCGTGCGGCGCGCCGATGAGAATTTCGCCACCGCGCAGCGCGCCGGCGGCGAAGTGCCGGATCGCCCCGACTATGCGCCCGCGATTGCGCGCTACGAGGAGCTCGTCACCAAGTACCCGGCCTTTCCGCGCGTCGATGCGGCGGCCTACACGCTCGGCACGCTCTACTTCTCGCAGCAGCGCAATGCCGATGCCGCGAGGATGTTCGAGCTCGTGACCTCGAAGGAACAGTCGCACTTCCGACCCGAGGGATACTTCCGGTTGGGAGATGCGGACTTCGAGCTCGCGGCAAAGCTGCGTGGCGAGCCGCGCAAGGCGATGTTCGTGAAGTCCGCGTCGGCCTACGAGAGTGCGACCAAGATTGCGCCCCCGGCTGGCGACATTTACTTCCTGTCGCTCTACAAGCTCGGCTGGTCCTACTACAATCAGGCCACGCAGACCAATCAGCCGGAGTACGAGCAGGCGGTGGAAGTATTCGGCCGGCTCGTCGCCGAGTACGACAAGCTCTCGCCCGAACAGCAGGCGCGACTGGGACTGCGCGGCGAGGCGATCGAATACATGGCGGTGGCGCTCACGCAGACCGGCGGTGCGGCAGCCGCGCAGCGCTACTTCGGCACGCACCCGGCGTCCAGTTTCAAGCTGCCAGTGCTACGCCGCGTGGCGACCGGCCTTCGCGACCAAGGCGACTTCGTTCGCGCCATCGACGCCTATCGCGCCGTGCTCGCCGAGGCACCTACCGATACCGGCGCGCTCGGCGTCCAGCGCGAGATCGTCGACATCTATCAGAACCGCGTGCTCGAGCCGGACAAGGCGCAGGCCGCGCGGCTCGAGCTCGTCGATCACTTCGCTCCGGGTTCGGCGTGGTCCAATGCGAACGCGCCGCAGCGCGACAGCGCACAAAAGGCGCGCGAGAACGCGCTCCGGCAGAGCGCGCAGTACAGCCTCTCGCGCGCGCAGGATGCGAAGGACAAGAAGGATAGGTTGAGGTACGCCGAGGCGGCCAACCTGTACGGCCGCTACATGAGCGAGTTCTCGACGAGCGACAGCGCGCAGGCAGTGGATCTGCTCTATGGCGAGGCCCTGTTCGCCGAGGGCGAGTACTTTCGCGCGGGTACGGAGTATTCGCGCGCCGCCTACGCGTACAAGAACGATGCGAAGATGTCGCAGCAGGCCGGGCAGGACGCCATCGTGGCGTTCGACTCGGCGGTGGTGCGCACGAAGGACGACCGTGCGAGCCAGGACTCGCTGTTCGCGGTCGTGGATCGCTACGTCGCTGCGTTCCCGCAGACCGATGTCGCGCACCATGCACTCATCGAGAAGGGCAAGCGCGCCTCCGAGGCCAAGCGCTGGGACGTGATGGCGGCGACGTTCAAGACGTACGCGGACACCTATCCGACCGATCCGTACACGCCGACGGCGCAGAAGCTGATCGGTGATGCGCTCTACAAGCAGGGCCTCTACACCGAAGCGCAGGGACAGTGGGAGAACGCGCAGGCGATTGCGATCAAGTCGGGGAAGAAGGCGCTGTCGGATACGATCACCCTCGTTCGCAACGCAGCCGCGGTGACGTACGGCGATTCGCTGGTGAAGGCGGGGAACTATCGCGAGGCGGCGGAGGCGGTATACGTCGCGTTCGCCGATCGCAATCCGACCTCCGAGCGGGCGCCGGATGCGCTTCGCAACGCGATCGAGACGTACATGCTGGCGGACAGCGTGGCGCGCAAGAGGGACGACAAGAACGCGTCGAACGCCGCGAAGCAGCGTGCTTTCGAACTCTCGCAGCGACTCGTGTCGACGTATCCGACGTACAAGTACCGCGTGCAGTACCAGGCGCTCGAGACGCAGCTGCTCGCCGATCTGGGCAAGCGCGACGAGGCGGCCGCGGCGCTCGAGGCACTCATTCGGGAGAATCCGACGTGGCCCGGCCGCGCGGACGCGATGGTGCGTCTTGCGGTGGATTACGACTCACTGGCGAAGCCCAGGGACGAAGCGGCCGCGTACGAGCGCTTCGCGGCGGCATACCCGAAGGATCCGCGCGCGGCCGATGCGCAGTACAACGCCGGCGTCACGTATCTGCAGGCGGGTGATACGACGAGCGCGATTCGCGCCTACGGTGTGTTCGCCGCCGCTCATCCGCGCGATCAGCGGACGGGCGGCGCCCAGGCCACGCGTGTGGCGCTCATCAAGGCGGGTGGCAACGTCGCTGCGGCGAACGTCGAGCTGGCCAAGCTGTGCGTGCGTCCGACGGCGGAGATCAAGACGCAGTGCGCGGCGCGCGTCGGCGAAGCCGAGTTCGCGGTCGGACGGACGATGTTCCCACGCTATCAGGCGCTCAGGCTCACCATCCCCCTGCGCGCGAACCTCACGCGCGCCGGTGTCGAGCGCCTGTCCGCGCCGAAGCGGAAGATGCTGGCCGACATGTCGGTGCACTTCACGAAGGCGATTGCGAGCGGCGATCCGACCTGGCTCTCGGCCTCGTCGTATTACATCGGGCTCGCGCAGTGGGAGTACGGGAATTATTTGGCGAATCTCACCTTGCCGAAGGATCTCACCGACGAGCAGCGTGCCGCGGCGCAGGCAGGATCGGCGCGTCAGGCGGAGCAATACTACCAGGCGGCCAACAAGCTCTGGCAGACGCTCGTCGACAAGGCGACCACGGACAAGTTCGATAACGCGTGGGTGCAACGCGCGAAGGACGCCGTGGGGGGCAAGGTCGACGCGGCGCCCCCAGCCGCTTCACTGGGCGACGATGCACGCAGCAACGGAGGTGCATCGTGAGTCGTTTCGCGCGCGTGGGATGCGGCGTCCTTATTGGTGTGATCCTCGCCGCATCATCGAAGCTGGATGCACAGCAGAAGGGCCCGCCGCCGAAGAAGGGGCAGGCCATCGAGATCCGCGGGCAGGTGCCGACGCCGCAGGTGGTGACGGTGCGTCCCCGCGAGGTTCCGACGTACGACCGGCAGCTGCTTTCGTCGGCGTTTTACAACGGAACGGCCAATACGGCATCGACTGTCGGCGTGCAGCTGGTGCCGGAAAGTCAGGTGAAGGGAACGACCGTACTGGATACACTGGTGAAGGCAGTGGCCAGCGCGGTGCCGACCATCAGCTTCCCGCCCGTTGAACGAAAGGACTCGGCGCGCACGGTCGCTGCTCCAGCGGCGCCCGCAGGAGCGAGTGCGGCGGACATCGAGGCGATGCGTCACGAGCTCGCGGTGCGACGCTCACGGTTGGATTCACTGCAGCGCGAGGCGGCAATTCAACAGCAGGCGCCGGTGGAGCTGCAGTCACCACCCGCGCTTCGGAGAAGTGCAGCCGATTCGGCGGCCCGTGCCGAGGAGATCGACGCGATTCGCAAGGAGCTCGAGTACCGTCGCCAGCGGCTCGATTCGCTGCAGCGGGAAGTGGACAGGATGGGCAGGCCAGGAAGGCCGGTTTCACCGAAGAAAACGACGACGGATTCAACCACCGCGGCGCCAACCACGCCACGCGGCCGCAAATGATGATGCCAGTTAGAACTTTCGCTGAGGACACAGGTCGATGAGTAATCTGATCGAGTATTTCCGTAGTGGCGGTCCAATCATGTACCCCATTCTCCTGGTGGCGCTGGTCGGACTCGCCGTGTTCGTCGAGCGATTCTACATGATCGTCATCCGCTCGAAGATCAACGGACGGACGTTCATCGAGCGCGTGATCCAGCTCGTGCGCGCCGGACGAATCGAGGACGCGATCAAGCTCTGTGGCCAGTCGAATGCGGTGCTCCCCGACATGGGGCTCCTCATTCTGCGCAGCCGGAGCCGTGACGAAGCGGATCTGCAGAACGTGGCCGACGCCGCGGCGCTCAGCGTGCTCCCGCGCCTCACGCGACGGCTCCACTATCTTCCGATGCTCGCGAACGTCGCGACGCTGATCGGTCTGCTCGGAACGATTTACGGATTGCGCGCGGCATTTTCCGCGGTCGGAACGGCGGCGGCGGCCGAGCGGTCGGCGGCACTGGCGTCAGGGATCGCGGTTGCGCTGAACGCGACGGGCTTCGGGTTGTTCACCGCGATCCCGCTCACGGTGGCGCATGCGTATCTCGTCAGCCAGGCAGAAGGCATCATCGAGCAGGTCGATGAATTCCAGGTGCGTCTCATCAACGCGCTCATCGATCGTCCCGACGTCCGACTCGGTCACCGGTAGGCCGCTCGCCCGGCTTTTCCTCCGCATGATGTGCATGCGAAGGGCCGGGCAGCGTCTCATCGGACAACCACGCGTGAGCTGATCGTATGGCGTCAATTTTCCACCGGTCCAAACAACGGCGCGCAGAGCGGGCCCCCGTCACGCACGGTGGGGGCATCAATCTCGTTCCGCTCGTGGACATCCTCACCTCGATCGTCTTCTTCAGCCTCCTGACCTATCAGGGGGCGACGATGGCCGCGCTCACCTCATTCGACCTCACGCTGCCGCCGGTCGTGGTGAACACGCCGGAGCAGATGGCGAAGATCAAGTCCGAGAAGGATGTGCTCAACCTGCTGCTCGCCGTACGCGTGGACAACGACAAGCTCACCGTCGAGCACTCCGAGGCCGGTGGCTTTCATCAGGTCATTCAGGGCTTCAACAAGTCGTCGCTCGACCAGCTCGAAGCGCTCATGACCAGCATTCGCAACAAGTATCCGCAGAACGCCGACGTCACCGTGATTCCCGCGGACGAAGTGAGCTACGCGAACATCGTGCACGTGCTCGAGCGGCTCAAGCTCGCGCACTTCACGGGAATCTCGCTGACCACGAAAGCCCGCGGCGCCGCGGCGGGAGCCTAGCATGAGTCGTGGAAAGGATGCGCGCATGGCGCGCCGCGCAGCGCAGTTCTCGAAGTTCCGGATGACGGAGCTCAACCTGATTCCGTTGGTCGATACCTTCGTGTCGATCGTGTTCTTCGCGCTCACCACGGCCACCGTCGGCGAGCTGTCGCCCGTGGTGCCGGGCGTCCGCCTTCCGACCGCCAGCGTCGGCGTCATCGCGCTCTCGCAGCTCACGCTCGGCATCGGCGCGCAGGTCACGCTCGGGGGGCATCCGCTCATGAACACGATCGACGCCGCGGGCGCCAAGTCCAACGATCCCGGACAGCCGCTCGTCATTCCGCCGCTCTTCACCGCGCTCAAGGCGAGTGCGGACTCGATGCGGCGCGCAAAGTCGACGCCGAAGGACTCGTCGCTCGACACGCCGCTCGCGATTCAGGGCGACAGCAGCATGCACTACGACCTGCTCGCGCGCGTGATGCAGACGGCGCGCATGGCGGGCTTCAAGAACATCTCGCTGCAGGTCAACAAGACCGGCAACGCGACCACGGTGACGACCACGCCAGGCACTCCGGGAGCGCCCTAATGGCCGCCGAAGCGCGAGCGCCGCGTCCACAGCGCAAGTCGATCGATGACGCGTCCTTCACGAGGCAGCTTCGCTACGAGTTTGCGGACGCCGAAGGACGCGCGATTCTCTATTCGTACGGCATGTCGGCGGTGCTCGGAATCCTCTGGATTCTTCTCGTGCTCTTTCTCCCCGCGCCGCCAAACTCCATCAACCTGTTGAAGGAAGAGGAGCCGGTCGTGATCGAGGTGAAGGCGGAAGACATCCCGACGCCGACGCCCGCACCCGTTGCCGCCGTCGCATCATCCGGCGGCGCTCCCAAGACCGCTCCCACGCCGGCGAAGAATCCGGGCGGCGGCAAGGGCGGCCCGCCGAAGAACGACACGCGCGCGATCAACGACGCCTTCGGCGGCGGCTCGTCGAACAACACGGGCGGCATGGTCGGCGATGTGTCGAACGCGCTGCGCGGCACTGAGATCTCCAGTGGCACGGGCTCCGCGCCCGGCGCGCAGGGAAAGGCAGTGATTGGCTACGGCGCGGGCGGGCAGAGCTCGCGCACGCCGGGGCGCGGTGGGCTCGGCGACGGGCTCGGCGGCACGGGCGCGGGG